>RCNE010001188.1_pt1 | contig 14172 bp, 6 predicted proteins | sample 2041361 | NCBI WGS metagenome assembly RCNE01 (sample SAMN09708229, study PRJNA481090) | Marine sediment metagenome, whole genome shotgun sequencing project.
GGACTCACAAGGCGTTGCGCCTGGTGTGTACTACGGACGACTTGAGTCAGAACTCGGGAATCAGACGCTGCGGATGGTCGTCACAAAATGAGCCAGCCCACACTGGACGAGCGGAAGAATTGATCGGCACGGATCGACTCGCGAATGGGCGTGCCGAGAAGTTATCGGCCGTAATAAACAAACGGCGCCCAGTAGTAGGGATCGCGATACTGCTCGCCGAAGTCACCGCCGATAAACATCCGCTTCACTTCAGAGATGGCGGCTGCATACGACAAGTCCTGTTCAGCAACAAGTCGGTACAGTTCTTCCATAAAGATACTCGTGGATTCATCAGCTACCTGCCAGAGGGAAACCGAAAGCCCGTTTGCCCCGGCTAGAATGAACGACTGTGTTAGACCAACGACACCTTCGCCACCATACAATTTTCCGAGTCCTGTTTCGCATGCGGAGAGATTCACAAAATCAGCGTTGATCTTGAGGTCGGCGATTTCATCCATGCGAAGGTATCCGTCTTCGTCACCATCCAGGTTCTGAGACAACACGAGAGCCGACAGTTCCGGCACTTCCGGTACAACCATGCCGTGGGTGGCGAAGTGTATGACTCGAAAGTCTGCCAGTTCGCCGCTTGCCGAAAGGTTCTTGACAGTTTGCTCGGAAGCTTGAACTCCCGTTACAATCGTACTTGAGCCGACGATATCTGAAATAGCATTCACTTCCTCCAGCGTTCCCGGGAGGTTACTCCACGAAGAGTAGCCCAACGTCGCGTAGCTATCAGTCTGTTTCCCCCCTCGGTTCAGGCTCGAATATGCAGTGTTCTGGATCACTTCCAACGTCCCCGCGGTTTGACTTTCAGTCGGCGTTTCGTCTTGGTTTGACTCATACACGGCACCGCCAAAGGCAAGCATCGGCTTCCGCGAGTCTGGATAATTTCGATCCAGCGTGACTCGTCGGATCGCGAGCGACTGCACGTATTTGATATCGAAGTGCTCGCCGAGATAGGAGCCGTCGGGACGCACCAACGATTCGAACGGAACGAATGCAAGTATGCCATCGGGTACGATAATCAGCTCAGACTTGCGATCAAGCCGCGAGGCGATCGGCTGGATCAGGGCGTTGTAAAGCAACCGGCCGATTTCGTGGCGACGTGCCGCTGTTCTTCCTTGCTTTCTCACCGCGGCTGCGGCTGCGCCTCGTGTCTCAACCTGGCGACTTGCTAAAGAACGGAACTCAGCGACTAACTGGCTCAACGCTGTATCGCTGTTGTAACCCAACTCCGGAAACCCTGCCTTAAGCGAATCGAGTGCTGCGGTCGCCATGGACGCGCTGTCGGCATCGGCGACCACAACGTATGGAATGAGTCCATCGACGACGAGCCCATAATTTAGAACAACCTGATTATTGAGGAGAGTGCTAAGATCCGTTTCGACTTGGCTGGTGGACAAGAAACTATTGACAATACCTACGCCCTCGGTACCGGCTATACTCGTAACATCCTCGGGTATTCGCTCCTGGTCTGCAAGCTTATCCTCGAGTGCCCTTGCTTGCATCCGGCCCATTACGACGAGGGCGTCCCTCGCTCTGCCTTCGAACTGCAAATGAATGAGGAGGATTTCATAGGTCCCGATCTGACTCTGCAGATAATCTCGGCGAACATCGAAGGAGGCGGTCTTTCGCATGCGTTCCAGTTCGCTAATCGCGCTGATCAGGTCTGCGACCGCTTCGTCTGATCTGCCGACTTCCGAATAGGTAATACCACGATTATGCAGAACACTTGCAAGACGTCCCGTTGCTCCGGCAGAATCGGCCATGGCAAATGCTCGATCATAGTACTGAAAGGCGAGGTCGTAGTCTTTCCTGGAAGCATGCCATAGTCCAATTGCGTTGTCGATTCTGCTGACGGCTGATTTGTCGCCTGTCTCTGACAGAAGGACGCGCGCTTCCTCGTAGTAACGTATCGATTCGTCCGCATCACCCTGTTCGTCGTAAACCATTCCGATGGTCGCCAGCGTATTTCCCTCCCGGGACTTTCGCCCGTAGCGGCGATTGATGTCGAGTGATCTCTGCAAATAGTTGAGGGCGGTATCAAACTCATGAAGATTGTAATGCAGACCGCCAAGGTTATTCAGAAATGTCGACATCGAAGCCTCGTCATTCCGTCGCGTCGCTATTGTCAACGCCTGCCCGTAATAGGACATCGCCTCGTCGATTCGGCCCCACCGGTCGTAAACGTCTCCGATATTGTTCAGGTAAATCGCTTCCGACCACTGATCGTCAAGCTGGCGTGCTATCTCGATGACCTTCTGGTACCATTCAAGCGCTTCATCGTAGCGCCCCCAGTCGAGCACAACGGATCCGATGTTTCCCCCAATCACCATCTCGTTTTCGAGATCACCTGAATCCTGAGCAATCCTGAGCGCCCCGCGATATAGGTCATAGGCTACAAGATTGTCGCCCAATTTGGAACGGGCAGCCGCGACGTCCCGCATCCTCCTTGCAAGCGTTTCGCGTTTCAGGCGCTCGGCAATCGCCAACGCCTCTTCGTAGTAACGAAGCGCCTCCGGGAATCTGCCAAACTGAAGAAGTGCCCACGCCGCGTTGCTGAGGTTGGCTTCAACGTTAGCCTCATGGCCGAGCTCTCGATTGATCCCGAGTGCCAACTCGTGCAGCTCCAGCGCTTCCTCAAAGCGCAATACCCTTGACAGGGCGTTGCCCGCAGCGCTCGCAATGCGTGAAATCAGGTTGTCCTCCTCCAATTGTTGAGCCTCGAGCAGCGCTGGCTTGTACAGTGACAGCGCCAGAGAGTCCTGTTTGAGCAAGTCCAGCGACTCAAGATATTCTGTCAAAACGATTGCGTGATCAACGGATACAGTATCTGGACCAAATACTTCGAGAGACGCCTTGTAAGCCCGGATTGCATTGAATTCGTCCCTCGCAACAGCGTATGCCCCACCGGCGTTCATGTAGGATAGCCAGACATCACGGCTACGGATGCGTTGACCCGTTTGCTCAGTCTGTGCAGCCAACTCAAACGTCCTGCCAGCACCTGCGTGGTCGCTCGAATCCCTTAGTGCGGATGCGACGTGCCAAAGAGAATCTGATCGGATCTGCGGGTAGCGCCAGGAATGAAACTGTTCCGCCAACCAAGCAGAAGCTGCCACGGCGCGATCACTTCGCCAACTCCGGCTGTAAAACAGGTCGAAATCCGATTGCGACGCTCGCAGATCTTCCGCAGACAGCATTCCTGGCAAGGCTTTGTCGTAGAAAACGTACGCTGAGTCGATCTGATCATCGAGAAGGAACGTGTGACCAAGATTTAGCCACCACGAATATTCTGTCGGCTCAAGAACCGTCGCGACTCGACTTGCATCCCTTCCCACACTCAGATTCTCGAGCAGGATTTGCGACCATCCGTAATTGCCCCAACCCCCACCGAACTGCGGTGCAAGTTCAGTCACCTTCTGATAGTCTGGCAAGGCATCCTCAGCCAACTCCCGCAACAAACCTCTATTCCAGTACGCATTCGTGAATGTTGAATCGAGTTCAATGACGTGCGAATAGAGTTCGATCGCAGCTTCACTATCGCCGGCATTGTGCCGGGAAGCTGCCTGCAGGTAAAGCGAATCGGCGATCGGCTGCTGGGCCGCGACGTCGGGACTGAAACAGACGGTCCCAAGGAGAACGGTCAAGCAAGTCAGATTACGTGGCACGGACGTTCGCATTCGAAGATCCCTTGATGAAATCCATCGTGATTAAACATTCGGTACGGTCGATGCGGGCTATTTCGTTCGTATTTCCTTTCGGCCCAATGATCGCCGAAGAACCACCACGACGACCACCACTACGACGAGCAGTACGAACAACCCAACAGCAAACAAAATCGCAACCCGATACATCGCATAGTCAACGATCGCTCGGGCTTCTGATTTACCATTCTCAACCATCGCAGCAAGGACGGCAAGCGTCGCCTCCCGCTCACCGCGAATCGATTCCATCGCGGCAATTCGCTCCAGCGTCAGGGCGTCCAACACGATGCCCCGTTCATCAGCGAGAGCAGCGAGCATCGCGATCCGTTGGCGCTCAAGATCTGCCAGGACGATCCGCCGCTCGCTCCCAACCATCGTCAGGAGAACGTCTCGCTCGCGCGCCGCCAGTGCATCAAATTCCGACGTCAAACCATCAGCCGTCGCCATGGTTTGGTGCACCGCCGTTAACAGCGAATCAATTGCAGGAACATCGAAGAATTCTTCTCCACCCAACTCAATCGCCCACCGGACCTGCTTCAACAAGTACTCGTTGTAGAAGGCCAATCGATAGCCCACTTCGCGGGTCGTTGTATTCATGTCCTCGACCAACGCGAACGCGCCCCGCTGCGAACCCAGCAAGTTCGCGCCGCTACCAATGACCGAATCGCGAAGAAAGAGGTCGTCCCCGATTGCGTGATTGCCAACCCATCCACGGATTTCCGCCTCCGGAGCATCCACATTTCCCGACACCGAAACACGGACTGCAAAATTGTGCGCATCGAGGACGAGTCTGCGCGCCGTCCGAAGGGCTTCATCATTTCCTGGCTCAAACCAGTGGCTTCCGGGTCCACTATCGAAGAACACCTCCATCTGCATGGCAAACGCCCACACGTCCACAAGCGCCATCAGCGGATCAATCTGCAGCACGGCTTCCTGGGCGGCTGGAATCGCGCGTACTTTCCACAGGATCGCCGCACGGCGCTCAGCTGGCGATTCCGTCGCGGCAATAATCCGATCAGCTGATTGCTCCACGCTTGCCGAAAAACTGCGACCAAACTCCACAACGCGAACACGCAGCTCCCGTGCAGACATCTCGATATCGCCAACGTCCTCCATGAACGGCGTTTGTGTTCGGACCAGGGGACCGGTACAACCGGCAAGCAGCAATAGACCAGCGACCGTCAGCCAAACCGAACTGACCTGCATTCCGAATACGGCGTCCCGCCCGAGGACCTTTGCGACAAGTTCAGGCTCGTGCGATTTTCGCCGAGTGACTTTACGAACAACAGATAGGTATCTGTGCAAGCGTGTCATTCCGTTTCAACCGTGATTGCCTGCAGGACGGGAATCTGAGTTAGCACCAGCTCCTTGACGACTCCGTCCTTGACGTGCGCGGCAACGCCAGCGCTGCGATAAAATCGATATCCCTTTTCAGGATCAACGATGACTCGTTTTTCATAGTCTCTCCCCATGGCAATCGTCAGTTCGGCCGACGACATCCCAACGCGCAGTTTGCCGACCGATGTACCCAGCCCGATGTCACGAATCTCTACCTCCGGGCCACCGTCTTCGATAATGATCGCTATCACTTCATGAGTCGCAATTATTCGAATTTTGTCCATTATGGAAAGGTCGAACTCTGTCAGGTCGGTGTCCTCCTGAAGCAAGCGGGTTTCATAAACAGAACCGGCCAGTAGGCCGTACGCCTGACGAAAGTCGTCGCCAAGTTCTTCACGCGGTTGCCCGAGCGTTATGAGTGCGTCACCAGAGATCCGGACGCCGCTCACCATTCGAGGTTTACGTGTGTAGGAGACCGCAAACTCACCTTTCCCCTTTACCCGCCTGCCGAGCCTCCCACCGATGCTGGAATATTTTTGATACGCAATTGGCCACCAGGTTGACGAAGGGCTCATGATCGAGAGGTAGCGCTCAAAAAATTCAAACGCCAAACCCTGCGAATCATCGTTCAATTGACTTTCGAACAACAGCCCAGCGTTGTACTGCAGCGCGGCGAACAACTCTCCATGAACAGTCGTGTCCGTGGACGAACGAAACCCGGCAACGTATTCATTTATTTGCGTTTCGGCTCCGACAAATTGCTCATGACTCTCCGAAAGCAGGCCGGCCGCTAAATCAGCAACGCCCGAGTTGATGAGAACGGCTGCCTTCGTCCGGGCATCCATTGTATTGTCATTCAGGGCGGCCTCGACGACTTCATCGAAAATCGCGCGGGCGCGCTCCATGTCGGGACCGGACGGCTTCACCATGTATGCGATTCCAAGATTCGCTTTTGCCTCAATCAACGACGGCTTCAGCCGCAACGCCTCATTCAAAGAGGTCGTAGCCTGGAACCACAGCTGCGTATCGACTCCGCGTACGTCTGGCTCCAGCGACTCCGGGCGCCTCGTGAACGACCCCACCACAATGTGTCGGATACCGAGTTGCTCAACATCAGCTGTCTCAAGCCCATCTGCATAGCGCATCAACAGCGCATAACCCAGGTTTGCATGCGCTTCATAGCTTCGCGGGTATTCCTCAACAACATCACGAAAACACGCTTCCGCCAATTTGTACTGCTCGGTGGCCAGGAAGGAGACGCCGGTTCGGAACGTGTTCAGCAACCGCCAGTGAGGACTGTTGTCTTCGTTTATGTACGAAAGCCGTTCCTCCCAGGATGGGTGACCAACGCCCAGGCCCTCAAAAGAGGAATAGCTCAAGTCGAGCTCGATGAACCGGAAAATTGCCTGCAACATTTCGTCGCTTTCGTAGCCGGCGTTATTCCCGTACAGGTGTCCGACGCGGTCGGCCTCCATTTCCTGGCGACGTCCAAACGAATAGAACGCCAACTCCGTATTCGCACGCCACTTATAACCAAAGTTGGTCGTATGTCCCTGTGTTATGTGCGCAAGCTCGTGGCCAAATACGAATGCAAGCCGCTGCTCCCTGCTCTGGATGACGTCATCCATCAACTTCTTCGTGATGTGTACGTGCGGCTGACTTGGATTATCATCCTCACTGCATTCGTGCGGGAGGCCAACGTCCGACTCACCACCGCACGGATGGGCGAATGCGTTCAAAACGCTATTGCCGTATTCGTCTTTTTGATCGTGCACGTAGACAGAGGGCGGCCATGTGTGCAGCGTGTGCGGAAGCTCAGCTACCGGAACAATGCGACCAACTACTTTCTTAACGAGGTCACAGTCGCTCGAAGAGATTTCTGAAGCACAGTACACTTCACTTGCACTCGAAGCACCGGTGGCTGGATACACATCTTGCGCAGCGGCAGACTGCGAGCCAGAAGTGGCTACCAATGCAATCAATGCCAGAACTACCAAGGTGGAGTCCAAGAATCGAGAGAATACGACTGAATAGATACTCATGAGTGTCTGAGAGTGTTTTTTAAGCCTAGTTAACATCCTTTATGCTGCGAACAGTAATGCGCTGCAATGACCAGTTGGTTGGCACGGGTTGTTTCGCACCTCGGGTTCCGGATCCCAAGGCGTGGAAGAGCCGGCTGAGATCCGTCTGTTCACCTGGTGCTGGTCCACGGGTTCGAACTCCTTCAAAGTTGAAGACCCCTGGTTGAGGAATGGGTTGGGCAGTCGAAATCAAATAGAATGAGTCGAGTCCCACCGGTTCTGCCACCTCGAACAATACACCGTCGCCACTCGGAATCTTGATCTCAGTCGGTAGATCCGAAAACATGACGACATCGTTCTCTACGTTTCCAAATTCGGCTGCAGGATACAATAAGTAACCGTTTCCGCTTCGATCCATGATGAAGAGGTACAGGAACCGGCGTTCAGCTTTGGCCGACATTGCCTTCACTCGCGCTTTCTCCAGTTCGGCAAAACTTGTTTCCAAAACAACTCGATATTGCTCGCCCACAATCAGGGTATCACCATCGAACCTGCGGGAACCGTCCGCCACGTTCTCGAAGCCAGCAAATTTATACGGGAAGGTGCCATCGTCGGGTGGACTCTGCAGGTTGATCCAGCCCCAGATGACGTTCAATTTGTTGACGTCCCTGCCAAGAATTGACGCTGCAAACAGGCGTTGCTCGGTCACCAGGTTCCAGTCGGAACGGTCGGGAGCCGGGGAATCACTCGCCCCTGACGTTGCGTCGCGCAGAATCCATGCATATTCGATTCCTGCAGCAAGGCCCGCTTCCGAAATACGGCCTGCCAGGATATACGTCGCTTGCTGCGGATTATCGACCTGCTCGACACTTGCATCGAGTCTATCGAACCGCGCACTGAGTCGCTTGCCGAATGACGCGAACGGTGGAATGCTCACGAATACTCGGGGATTGACGACTGATGTTTTCGAAAGCATCGTTACCATCTCATCCTCCGATGGCGATTCTCCAAAATCAATAACGCTGCCGTCGGCATCTGTCGATAGCCAGCTTGTACCCGACCAATAGACAAAAAGGTCGGGTGACGTTTCAGTCGGATCTTCGACCCACTGAATCTTTCCGGACCCGCGCAGCGCCTCCATCGGCGCGACAACGGTTGACAGATGTTCGAAGGAATCGAACATCGGAGGAATGTACAGACGTAGTGGTGTCGATGCGCTCGATATCCAACGAGCGATCTCAAACGCTTCGCCGGGCTCAGGTAGCTCGTCGCCTTCCAACATCGTTGCACGCGAACGTGCGAGGCCGTCTGATTCCGTTATCTCGAGACGAGCGACGAGCGACGAATCCGGAGCATACCGGATGAGTTCGGCACCTGGCCTCAAACCTGTCGCGATCCCACCTTGAAGTACGATGGTTCCATCCGATTCCACGTCGATCACTGGCACACTCGGGCCGCCCGTCTGCGCTTCCGAACCGAGCAATGTCTTGCTACGGCGATCGGAATTTCCGGCGATCACAGGTTCCTGTTTTGCACCCGTTGAGCGAAGAATCGCCCTCGCTCTCAGAAATAACTGCTCAGCCGATTCAGACGGTGCATGCGATTCGATCGCTTTCGCCAGGGCCCAGGTAAACGCACCGCGAGGGTTTCCATCTTCGTCTAGTAACTCGCGAGCAACCTCGTCGTCCTGCGATGCAGAAATGATCAACGCACCCTGCTCAACCGGCTTCGGCGGATCACTTGAATCAGAAACAACCAATGGAGACGCTTCCATGTACCGGCTCTTTCCGAGTGAAACGCCACGGGTGATCGATCCTGAGTGGCACGAGTCAAAAATGAGTGTGACCGTCACGCCCTTGGCAAGCAGGGCATTGAAGGCGTCACGAAGTTCTTTGTCGCGGATATCGGGTGCGCCATTCCAGGAATCAGCCGGAACGATTGTTTCGTCGAGCCCATCCGACTCCCTGCTCTCCGTATTCCGCACTTGCGAGCCGTGACCGGCGTAGTAGAACACAACGATGTCGCCCGGTTCCGATGGCTCCACAAGCCACTCGGTAATCCCGGCAAAGATGGCTTCGCGAGTAGCATCGCGATTGGTAAGCGTATGGATTTCGTCGAAGCCAAAGCGTGTACTCAGAATCGACTCAACAGCTACGACGTCATTTGCGGCACCGTCGAGATCACGCCACTTTCGACTAATAGCGGCTTCAGAGCCCTCTGGGGGTGAGTACGTATTGATCCCCACCAGCATCGCACGCCTATCCTGAGACTGGGCAAGGCGCGGACTGACAACGACTAAGAAGTTCAGTACAATAAGCGCGATCACGCTAAAGAACAGCGTCGCCTTACCTGCTAGTACGCGGACTGACATCATACGACTACGATCAGTGGATGAGATTTTGAATAGAGAGTAGGCTCTTAGCGCCTGATGCGAAAATGCGGGCCGCGATGATCATCAACTGGACTCAGAGACGTCCTACGGCTCGCCGGGAGCCTCTCCCGGATCAGGCCAAAAATGTCCGATATGACGGATGTGTTTTCTGCAAAGTACGAGTGGCCAAGAAAGCCGGAGGTAACCTCCGTGGCATCAACCGTGTCCACACCCTCAAAAACAACAAGCGATTCGCCCGCATCGCCGGCCCGCGGAAAGGCGTGAAGTTCTTTCGACGCGAGCAGTGCGCGATCCTTGGCTGAGGCGTAAAGCGTGACACGGCGACCGTCAGATATTTTCGGAAGGATGTCGCGCTTGAAAATGTCGGCATCAATGTCAGGTGCGGTCAGAATAACCTCCTTGAATTTACTGAGCACCTCAAATTCACCGTCATCCACAAGTTGCGTCAAAGCAGCCGTAAGCCCGCGATTGCCCATCGAGTGGCCGATAAGATGAATGGTCCGCGCTTCGGTCCGATTGGCCATATCCTTCAGGAACTGCGTGATGTGCGGAGTGGCCCACGTGATCGACGTTTCGTCCGCACCATAGCCTGACAGCGCCGCGCGGGACGGCCAGCTATAAAAAACGGGGGCACCCGTGAAGCCGAGATCGTAAGTCATCTGGGCAGTTCTTCTGGCTGCGGCGTCAAATGAGACGTTGTATCCGTGAACAAAAACGAAGGCTTCGGAGCTGTCCGACGCACTGGCCTTTGCGGAGACTCGTTCGAAAAACTCGTCAGCGGCGTAGTCATCAATCTTCAGAAGGACAACGTGTTTCTGCGGATTTTCGCGGAACTGGAATCGAACAACGGATGGTCGTTCGAGCTCACCCATGCGATGATCACGGGGAATGCTGACGATGCCCGAGCCGTACGAAACATCGGATCCCCGATAGCCGCCAAAGCGATCGGCCGTTTCGGCGTCGCCGCTGTCGTTTCTGTCCGTTGCATAGTAGACACGAACCTCTGCGTACGGCGGCTCATCTCCTCTACCATCCAAAAGGATGGGACCCTCATTGGGCTCGACGAGCGAATCCGGTCGCACCGGATTCTCAGACGAAACAAGGGAGGGCCGGCTTGTTCGGCAAGCCGCGAGCGATGAGGCAAGCAGCAATACGAACCCGACCAATTTGAGATGTTGGGCGAAGTGTCTCACAGTCTTCTCGTAACGAAGCGAAAAGCGATAAAAATCGCTAACCACGACAGGATCTTACAAACGCTCGACCGGCACTGGCGAGCTAGAGGAAGACAGTCCTGAGTTTGCATTCGGACTGCCGCCAACCTTCGCTCCCAAAAACGTCGGCGAATATCAAGTTAGTATGAAGGTAGTAAAATAGCACCACGAACGCAGGTGAACCGACGTTTCTAACCTGATGTGGCACATAAGGCTTGCGCCAATTGTGAATTGTGCGGATTCGAACGTCAGATCGCCGTTCATTTCTCAATACTGCCAACGTCCCGCGGGTGAATGGCTTCCGTACGGTTGGTACGGGTGCGTTGGTCATGACTTGTCGAATGCACTCGGCTTATCAAGCGCTTCTGCACGGCGACCCAGTTGTCTTACCAACGGAAAGCCTTCCTGACCTCTGATACTGGTATCCTCTCCTGCTCTCCTCTTCGTCTCCTACCCCCTAATATCTACGTTAACGCCACCCCCGCTACGGCCGGTGCCGCGGAGGTTGTAGATAAACTTCAGCATCACGTAACGGCCCAGTGAGTTGATCCGCTCTTCCTGGATGTAGCTGCCTGTATTCGTGAAGTTGACTCCAAGGTTCTTATTCAGCAGGTCAAGCGCCACGAGTTGAAGCTGTCCACGTTCTTGTAGAAGCGTTCGGGAGATCTCTGCACGCAGAAGCGGGACACTTTCGCTGGATCCGAACACGTCCTGCGAGAAAAGCCGGTAGTCCATGCCGGTCGTGAAGGCCCAGAGTGGTGTGGGCGTGTACGTAAGCTCAGCGTAGAACGAGCGGTTGACGTAGTTCTGATTCAAGTTCGGATTCAGCGAATACTTGTTGACGTTGAGCGTATACTTGGCGCCGCCCGATACGTCAAAATATTTCTTGTTCCGATTCTCCAACTTCAGGTCTACCGTATTGCGAATCGTGTTCGTTCGATTCTCCTCGCTGTTAATGAACTCGATGCCGCGATTAAACATGACGTTGTTCGAGAGATTGAACTTGGTGCCAATCGCCGCAATCGGTCGGCCGAACGAAACGTTGCCAGACACATTCCACCCTCCGTCCGAATTCACAACTGTCGAGGTCTGGCTCAGCTGATCGTCAATCGTCCGCGACCGAACAATTGCGTCTTTTGTGTACGACGCACTTACGAAAGCAAACAGGTTGGTGAACGAGAACTGATCGAAGTACATGAAGTGAACATTTGCACGGTGCGTATACTGCGGCTTCAGGTTCGGATTGCCTTGATAGATGTTCAGTGGATTGCTATTGTCGACGATCGGCTGCAAGTCCCTCATAGACGGCTCCCTCGTCGAAGAACTATAGCGAGCGTCGAGATTTAGTCCCTGTCTTATTTGATAGCTAATGGAGGCGCTTGGTAGCAGATACCGATATTTGTTCGTTATCGCAGTGTTGAGATCGAGTATTTCACCATCCAGTCGAGAAGACTGCACGTCCAGGCCAGCGGCGATGCTAAAGCCCTCTACATTCCGACGCACATTAAACCCACCGCGACCATACGTGTATGTCCGTTGGAAGGCGGTGCTAAGGTCTTCGTTAAGCGTCCTTGAGCCATCGCCCAAATCCGAATCAAAAACCGCTTTGTCTTGATCCTCTTGAACCGACCGACGATCAGCGTGTACTTCGACTGAGTATTTAATACCAATCGGTTCGATGAAAGAAAGCTTCTGCGAGTTGGTAATTGTGTTACCAAGCTGCGATTGAATCTGCGCGATCTCATCACTGGTCAAGACGTTTCCACTCTGGTAGAAGTCTGTTGTCGAGAGTAGAGTTCCATCTTGATCTGAATCGTTCACGTCTAGTCGGGCATCACCAATGAGGCTGCGCCCACTTTCCGAGAGCTTTTTTCGATACGTCAGGGTACCGCTCCCTCCAAAGGTCTTTCCATCCGATGTGTAATCGCTGTTACTAAGATTCTGCAAGACGTCGTCCACGCCAAAGCTTTGGCGCAGGCTCCGATTCGTTAGTGATGCATCACTGGCCGAGGCATTTGACCGCAACCGGATGTCATGACCTTTTGAAAACTCATGTTTGACGTTCAGATTCAGGCGATGGTTTAAATTCTTGCTCCCTTGGTCTGAAGCCTGTGATACCAGAGACGATCCCGTTGATCCGATTAGCTGTTGCTGCAGCACGTCCCGTTCCTGGTTGTTGTCAATGTGATTCAGGAAGTAGCTGCTTGTCAATTCTGTTTTGGAGCCAAAGTCTCGGCTGAAATTCAATCCGCCGGACGTCGTAGTTGAGAACCCATCCGAAATATCCCCGCCCAATTGAACACCACCGGTATCAAACGAAAATCCGCCCCCTGACATCATGGAAGACATACCGCCCATGAAACTCATGAAGTCGCCAAACGAAAAGCTCTGGCGGTTGATGTTGTTCACATTGCCGATGACAGAAAATTGTGTCGAGGGACTGAACCGATTTAGATTAAGTTTTCCGTCGTAACGGGTGTTATCTCCAAACCCGGCGGTTACGTCGCCGAAGTAGCCTTTCTTGCTGTCCTCTTTGAGTTCGAGGTTAATCGTCTTGGCCTCGTCTCCATCGTCTATGCCAGTAAATTCTGCAATATCAGATTGTTTGTCGTACACCTGCACTTTCTTGATCGCATCTGCGGGGAGATTCTGGGTCGCAATTTTTGGATCGTCGCCAAAGAACTCCTTACCATCGACGAGAATTTTCTGAACGGTCTCTCCCTGGGCTTTGATGGTGCCGTCCCTCTCTACTTCGACACCCGGCAATCGCTTCAGCAATTCCTGCACGTTTGCGTTGGCACGCGTATAGAATGCATCGGCATTGTATTCCAGTGTGTCACCCTTAATCAGCATCGGGATCCGATCCTCACTGATCACTAACTCATTCAGTTCAGAGACATCTTCGCCAAGTGCAATCGTCCCGACGTCGATCGGTGATCCTGCAACATCGAGTTGCTGCGTATCCGGTCCAAACCCGACAAACGTTACCTGCAGGATGTAGGCACCCGCGGGCACTCTCCGAAGTTTGAAAGCACCCTGTTTGTTCGATACGCCAAAGCTCGTCATGACTGAGTCGGACTGTTGCATCAGAACAACGGTGGCCCCAGCGAGCGGTACCGACGAGGAGTCCACAATCATTCCTGTGACTTCGACCTTCGAATTCTGGGCGTTGGCCGTCTTCGCGCCGAAGCTCATGGCGACGATCGCCACCATCGTCATGGTAACTTTGAAAAAATTGCGGGTGGTGACAATATTTATGTGCATCGGACCAGGCGCGAAATAGAAAAGGGTCAAGTGACTTCAGCGGGCGTGGTCGGTACTTTGTCAATCACACGGGCGCCGCCAAAGTGGAAGTGCAGAAAGCAGATGATCGTTTGGGTGTTGACCATCCGCCGAACAAAAGAAGCTAGTTCTCGATTGTAATGTGGAAGCTGTTACCACTTCGGCCCGCACGCTCGGCACCCATT
>RCNE010001189.1_pt1 | contig 14166 bp, 12 predicted proteins | sample 2041361 | NCBI WGS metagenome assembly RCNE01 (sample SAMN09708229, study PRJNA481090) | Marine sediment metagenome, whole genome shotgun sequencing project.
GCTGGCGCGATGGTATGTGCGTCGCACTCGGCCACATGGCCGACGGCAACCTGCACTTCTTCGTTGCGCCCGGCGAAGAGGGTGATCACCACGCGGCGAGCGATGCGTGCGTCTATGAGCCGCTTCGCCAGTACGGCGGTTCCGTGTCTGCCGAGCATGGTATCGGCCGGGAGAAGATCAGCTGGCTGCCGCACAGCAAGGGTGCCGCGGAGATTCAGCTAATGAGTGTGCTGAAGCGAAGCCTTGACCCGAACAACATCCTCAACCCGGGGCGGGTTCTGGACCTCGACAACGTCTGAACGGATATTTCGCGGCTGCTTTCCTTGCCTAGCCCGGCAGGAATATCGTGGCCGGGTGCTCCAGCATTTCCTTGATGCGCTGGATCATCGCTGCGGCGTCATAACCGTCGACAAAGCGATGATCGAACGATGACGACAGGTTCATCATGAGCCGCACCGTCACCTGGCCGTTCAACACGACGGGCCTTTCTACCGCGCGATTGACACCGATGATCGCAACTTCCGGACTGTTGATAACCGGCGTCGAAGCGATACCGCCAAGTTTGCCAAGACTGGTGATCGTAATCGTCGAGCCGGACAGTTCGCTTTTCTTCGCGCTGTTGTTACGCGCGGCCAGCGACATGCGCCGGACTTCCGCGGCCAGGTCGTCGAGCGACCGAACCTCGGCGTGTTTGACGACCGGGACCTTCAGGCCGTCGGGCGTTTGAGTGGCGATGCCGAGATGCACCGCGTCGTGCTGCAGCAGCAGGTTGCGGTTCTTGTCATGCGTCACGTTGCACTGCGGAAACTCCCTTAGCGCCCTGACCAGCGCAAGGCCGAGAAACGGCAGTAGTGTGAGTCGATCGTCCGTCGCCCTGCTGTTGTTGAGGTGTTTGCGCAGCGCTTCGATCTCGGTGATGTCGATTTCTTCGACGTAGGCAAAATGCGGGATCTCGCGTTTCGCCGCGGACATGCGTTCGGCGATCATGCGCCGCACGCCGATGATCTTGATTTCCTTGACGTTCGTTGACGGCACGGCGCTTGCTGAATAGGTCATGCCTGTCGCACGCGCCTTCAGGAAATTGTCGAAATCCTTGCGTGAGATGCGCCCGCCAGGCCCGGATCCGGGTACCAGCGTCAGGTCGATGTCTGCTTCCTTTGCGCGACGCCGAATGGCTGGCGAGGTCATGACTCGCGATCGTTCCATCGATTCGTCAATACTCGTCGCGGGCGCCGCAGCCACCGGCGCTGTTGCCGGTTCGATGGCCTGTTCGGCCGGGGCGGGTACGGCGGCCTCGTCGGCCGATGCAGCTTCGACGGGATCGGAATCGGCGACGACAGCGCCTTCGGTATCAATGACGACCAGCGGCGCGCCGACAGCAACAATGTCGCCCGGTTCGCCGGCCAGCTTCACGACCGTGCCGCTCACCGGCGACGACAGCTCGACCGCAGCTTTGTCGGTCATCATTGTGCCAACCAGCGCCTCTTCTTCGATATGTTCACCGACCTTGATGAACCACTCGCCGATTTCGGATTCCACCGTGCCCTCGCCGAGGTCCGGTAGCTTGAAGATGTATTCGCTCATCCTGCCTCCATGACTCTGCGGATGCCGGCCGAGAGGCGTTTGAGCCCCGGGAAGTATTGCCATTCGAACGCGTGCGGATAGGGGGTATCCCAGCCTGCGACTCGTCCGATAGGTGCCTCGAGATGATAGAAACACTCTTTTTGCAGCGTGGCTGCGAGCTCGGCACCGTAACCGCCGAAACGCGTTGCTTCATGCGCAACCAGGCATCGTCCGGTCTTCTTGACGGAGTCGGCCAGTGTCTTGACGTCGAGCGGTGCCATCGTGCGGACGTCGATGATTTCGCAATCGACACCCGTTTCTTTCGCGGCCGCAATCGCGACGTGTACAAGCGTGCCGTAGGTAACGATAGTGAGCTCCTCGCCGGGCAATGCCACTTCGGCGCTGCCAAGCGGCACCGTGTAATAACCTTCGGGTACTTCGCCCTTGGGGTGCGAGGACCAGGATACGCCGGGCTTCTCCGGGTCACCGTCGAACGGGCCGTTGTAGATACGCTTGGGTTCGAAAAAGACAACCGGGTCGTCTGACTCGATGGCGCTGATGAGCAGGCCCTTCGCATCGTAGGGGTTCGACGGCATAACCGTTTTGATGCCGGTGACGTGCGTGAAAATACCCTCCGGCGACTGCGAGTGCGTCTGGCCGCCGCGGATACCGCCGCCGCAGGGCGTGCGAATCGTCACGGGCGAGAAAAACTCACCACAGGATCGGTAACGCAGACGTGCGAGCTCGCTGACGATCTGGTCGAAGCCCGGATAGATGTAATCGGCGAACTGAATTTCCGCGACCGGGCGAAGCCCGTTCACGCCCATGCCAATGGCCGCCGCAACGATGCCGCCTTCCGCGATCGGCGTGTCGATGACGCGGTGTTCCCCGTACTTGCGTTGCAAACCATCGGTACAGCGGAATACGCCGCCGAAGTAACCGACGTCCTCGCCAAGTACGATGACTGTCGGGTCTTTGTCCATCATCACGTCGTGTGCCGAGCGGATGGCTTCAATCATGTTCATTTGCGCCATGACTTAATCCTCACCCAGAACTTCGAACATGCGGCGGCGCTGCGACTCGAGGTGCGCCGGCATTTCTGCGTAGACATCCTCGAACATGCTTGCCGGGTCCAGGAACGGACCCTCGGTCATGGTGCCGTGCTTCTGCGCTTCCTTCCACGCGGCATGCACGTCAGTCTTCAACTGATCTTCCAGCTGTGCGTGTTTTTTCTCCGACCAGTGACCTTCGACTATCAGATGCTGTTTCAAGCGCTCAAGGGGGTCGCCGAGCGGGAACGCCTCCCACTCGTCTTTCGGACGGTATTTGGACGGGTCGTCACTGGTCGAGTGCGGGCCGCCCCGATAGGTAACGTGTTCGATCAATGTGGGGCCGCCGCCGCGACGTGCGCGATCCGCCGCCCACAGCGTGACAGCATAGACGGCGAGCAGGTCATTGCCGTCAACGCGGATTCCCGGAATGCCGAGACCCAGACCGCGCGCGGCAAACGCACGCCGGCCGCCGCCAGCCGTGCCCTGGAACGTCGATATGGCCCACTGGTTGTTGACAACGTTGAGGATGACCGGCGCCTGGTAAACGGCGGCGAAGGTCAGGGCATGGTGGAAGTCCGCTTCGGCGGTGCTGCCGTCGCCGATCCATGATGCCGCGATGTGGTCTTCGCCCTTGATGGCCGATGCCATCGCCCAGCCAACAGCCTGGGGGAACTGCGTTGCCAGGTTGCCGGAAATGGAAAACACGTTGCCGGCTTTGCTGTGGTACATGACCGGAAGCTGCCGGCCTTTGCACATATCCTGGGTGTTCGACAGGCACTGGCACATCATGTCGACGAGCTTCATGCCGCGATACAGGTACAGCCCCTGGTTGCGATAGGAGGGGAAGCACATGTCGCCCGGACGCAGCGCCATACCCTGTGCAATCGAAACGGCTTCCTCGCCGCGCGACTGCATGTAGAAGGAGATGCGTCCCTGCCGCTGGATCTGCCACATACGATCGTCGAGCGCCCGAGTCAGCATCATCCAGCGCAGCGCTACCTGAAGCTGCGTTGCGTCAAGGCCCGGGTCCCAGGGTCCTTTTGCCGTATGGTCATCATCGAGCACGCGAACCAGTCCAGAGCTCAAGAACTCGATGTCACGAGTACGCGAGCCAATGCCAGGTTTATCCACGCTACCGGCCGGGGACAGGTCCAGGTAGCTGAAGTCAGGTTCGTCGCCCGGTCTTGCTGTAGGGCGCGGGATTTGCAGTCTCGACTTTCCGGTCATATTAGGGCCTGTTAGTAGCTGTCTGCTTATTTTGCGGCGGCAACGAGATTGCGTGCCAACTCGTCGGCCAGCTCGTTGGTTGGCCGGCCGCTCGATTTTGCCTCATCGAAAAGCGCCTGCAAACGTTCGCGTATGCGGTAGACGTCTGCACGAACTTCTTCCTCGGAACTGCTGCCGTAATATTCGCGGGCCACGCTGATGATACCGCCCGCATTGATGACATAGTCGGGGGCGTACAGTATGTCGCGGTCCGCAAGACGGGCCCCATCGGCCGCCGTCGCAAGCTGGTTGTTTGCCGCGCCGGCAATGACCTTCGCCTTGATCTTGGGGATCGTCGTCGAAGTCAGGATATTGCCAAGTGCACAGGGTGCGAGCACGTCGACATCCGCATAAATGAGCTTCGTCGGTGCAACGATGGTCACCGGCAGTTCGGCGCTGGCCGCGTTTAGATTATCCCGATTGACATCCGATACAAACAGCTCCGCGCCTTCCTTGTGCAGCAAACGGCAGAGATGCAGGCCGACATGACCGACACCCTGCACCGCGACGCGCAGTCCCTTGAGCGAATCCGCGCCGAGTCGCGATTTCACTGCTGCCTGAATTCCCTGCAGGCAACCGATGGCTGTCCAGGGCGACGGGTCGCCGCCCGCGCTGCTGCCGCTTTGTGGTAGCCCGGATACGAACTCGGTCTGTTCGCGAACATGACGCATGTCGTCGACGGAGCAGCCGACATCCTCTGCTGTGATGTAACGTCCGCCCAGCGAGTCAACGGCGCGACCGAACGCGGCGAACAGCGCTGCTGATTTCGGTGCCTTGTCGTTACCAAGGATCACGGCTTTGCCGCCGCCAAATTTGAGTCCGGCTACCGCATTCTTGTAGGTCATGCCGCGCGACAGTCGCAGCGCGTCTGTGAGCGCACCCGGGTTGCTGGTGTAGACCCAGCGCCGACAGCCGCCAGCTGCGGGCCCAAGCGCGGTCGAATGCACAGCGATGATCGCCTGCAAGCCTGTCGCTTCGTCATGAAAGAAATGCAGAGATTCGTGATTATCGAATTCGGCGTGTTCGAATACGCCCATATCTCTCCCCTTCAAGAGGTCTGCACGATTAGACTAATATAGCCCGAAAAAACCCCATAAGTCGTGCAAATAAAGTTGCCGAAGTACAAAAGAGGGCATAATCTATGTGATCTAGTGCCCGAATACGTATAAACCATGCAGAGTGTCTCGCTGGATCCTACGGATCGCAAAATCCTCGATCTCTTGCAAAGAGAGCCGGGCATCAATGCCTCTGCCATCGGCGAGCGTATCGGCCTGTCGCAGTCGGCGTGCTGGCGGCGCATCCAGAGGCTCCGGGAAGAGGGCGTCTTCAAGGATCACCCCGTCATCCTGAACCGGGAGAAAGTCGGCCTGACGACGATGGTTTTCGCGCACGTCAAACTGACGTCGCACGGGCGCAGCAACATCTCGGCGTTTGCGGACGCTGTCAGGAAATACCCGGAGGTCATGGAATGTTATGTGCTGCTTGGCAACGTCGACTTTCTGCTGCGCATCGTTGCCGAGGACATTAAGGCCTACGAGCAATTCTTCTTCGAGAAGCTCTCCCAGCTTCCCGGCATCCAGGAAGTGACATCGAGCATCGTCTTATCGGACATCAAGCACTCGACCGCGTTGCCCGTATAAATTAATTGGGGTCGAACCGAGGTTTATTCCGACTTAAAGTCTGAGGAACTAATTGGGGCTGAACCGAAGTTTATTCCGACTCGACTATTGTCTGAGAGTGCAGAAACCTCGGTTCGACCCCAATTAATTCATGAGAGTGCAGAAACCTCGGTTCGACCCCAATTAAATCAGCCGAACGTTGTGCTCGTGAACGTCGACTCACTCGAATTGTTTGAAACGGAAGCGCGCTTCATGCCTTGGGAATTATAGGGCATCGCGATTTCTCCGGCGCGGGTCAACGCAATGACACCCGCGTCGCCGCCGAGACGCTTTACTTCATCGAGCATCTCCGCGATGGCGTCGTCGAGCGACACGCCCGAACGATAACGAAACGCAATTGCGGCCGCGCCGCCGGCGCGAATGATGTGCTCGCCAGTACCGGTGCAGGAAATCGCGATATTGTCATCTGCCCACGTGCCTGGCCCGATCATTGGCGTGTCGCCAATGCGGCCGTGAAGTTTGCCGAACGTGCCGCCGGTTGATGTAGCAGCGGCAACGCCGCCGGTCTTGTCGAGAGCAACCGCCCCCACCGTGCCGTGTGCGATATCGTCAATGTCGTCACTATTGACGCCCACCGGTAACACGTAATACGCCGCCGGATCGGTAACTTCCTCGAAGCCGTGTTTGCGGCCGAACTCGAGCGCACCTGCTCCCGCCAGCATGACATGCGGTGTCTTCTCCATTACGCCTCGAGCAACCTGTACCGGACTGACAAAGTCTCGCAAAGCAGCGATGGCGCCGGCCTCTCGTGACCTGCCGTCCATAATCGACGCGTCGAGTTCGACGTGGCCGGCCGTATTCGGTGCGGAGCCCCGACCAGCAACGTACAGGCCCGAGGTCTCCATTTCAGAGACCGCGTGCTCGACAACATCAAGCGCGTTCTGACCTTGAGCAAGCCGGCTGTCGCAGTCTCTCGAAAGCTCTTTCAGGTGCCGCTCGGTGACCGCGTAGTCGCGCCCCGCAACAGCGCCGGCGCCGCCGTGCAAGGCCAGCGCGTAGATTTCATTGCTCGAATTCATTGGCGCGGAGTGTAGCAGCTATCGCGCCGGGCCAGTGTCGGCCGGGCCTTACTCACTCACCGAAAAGGTAGGACATCGATAAGCGCGCCGCATACCGCGTCGTGAACTGCAGGGAATCGTTCAGATCGCGAGCGACCGGAATTTTGATCGAGGCTTTCAGGGCCAGGGTTTCTGTCGCGTGATACTGCACGGCAGGAACGATGTCCAGCCAATCGCCGCCGGTATTCGGGATTTCGACCGAGTTGCGCTCGTCGCGTTTTGCGTGTCGGTACAACATTTCCAAACCGAAACCCCAGGGCGTTTGCGTTTGGTAACTGCCGCCCAGTGCGATACTCGTCGAGTCTCCGAAGTGGTAGTTGCGGTCATTGTCACCGTTGATTGTATGGCTGGCACTGACGTAAACCTGAGCCCCGGCCGACTCGTTTAGTGCTCTCGCGTAATAGGCCCACAAAAGACCCGCATACGCGCCGGTGGATGGCTGCAGATCCTCAGCAAGCGTTGTAAACTGGTTGCTGGCATCGTCCTCGCCAAGCGGCAGCCGGCTACCCAGGCCCAACGTCAACGTGTTCTTCGAGTACACCGAGATGGAAGCAGGCGAATACTTAAGCATGACGACCGCGTCGCCGACTCCGGACGCAGTGTCATTCTGGCCGCCGATCTCGCGCTCATGTTCGACCGCCGATAACAGGGCCGATACCGACCACTTTTGCGTCAGCCCTCGGCTTATTTCGAAAACCAGTGCCTGAGATTGTCTCTCACGGCCGGTCTGGTCAGGGATGGTGGATGAACCGGCGACCAGCTCGCTGACATCATGAAATTCGTAGGTTGTTGCCAGGAACCACTGATTGTCATTCGGAGACGCCGACTGCATGGTTCCCAAGAGAGGAACGCTGGCGCAGCTGCATGTCGACGCAAAGGTCGGGGACGACATGACTGCTGCCGCGACCGAGACGGCGAGCCTGATCTTGTGAGTATTCATGATCCGGCTCAGTTGAAGTAGATTTCGGTGTTCGAAAAGTGTGCCACCCAGGCAAACCAGAACGCCGTGTACGATTTCGTCATCTCGAGCTGCGTGCCGGCGCGAGGCCCGGACACGGCCGTACCGAATGCATCCCAGATATTGCCTTCGTCATCACTCATGATATTGGGCAAATCGTTTTCGATCGGCGCGAACGTCAGAATAGTGCCGTCAGCCAGTTCGCGGTCGTAAATGACGGCGAATTCCATGTCAGTATTCCCAACGACAACGATCGACTGATTCTCCAATTGGTCGTTGATTGTTTGCGTAGCTGACCCGAATCCGCCGAGCTGATAGACCTTTGTTGATACTTCCGAATCAGCGCCAGAGCCTGCGCGAATTCCGATCACGCGTGTTTTCGGGTGCAGCCGATTGTCAACGTTTGAAACCGGAAAAAATATACCCGAGCTTTCGCGATAGTTTCCGTATGGGTAGTCACGATAATTCCGATTGTAGCCTGTGATTCTCGTCATCACCATCGCGTCAGGGTACATGTCGCGCAGGGTTCCGAATTCTGCCTCGATAAGCGGGACTCGCTGCGGCAGCTCCCCGATACGCGGGCCATTGACCGACGTTTCATACATTTGCGACCAGAGGCTGCCCGACTGCCGGTCGTACAGCAGCAGGTTATTGTTATATAGCAGGCCAGAGACGCCGAACGTCGCATTCTCATCCGTTGCGGAGCCAAGCCAAGCGATGGCTGACCCGGTCAACGGGCAGTAGCTCAGGACGAACGGGTTGTCTTCGGGACCGTCGTTGACGATTTCGTGCCAGTCCATGATGTCCTGGGGGTAGATCTTGATGCCGCCGTTGTGCTTAACGGCAAACGCCAGGTCGCTCGCGCTGACCGTTAGAATTGTCGATGCAGACTGGAAATTTGGGTTTTCCAAAGCTGGGATCCCGTCAACACCAGGCCCGCCATCAAATACGAAATCTGTTGAGATGAGCCACTCGCTGGTGTCCTCGGCCGCAACTGGTGCGCCGCTCCCACCGCCCCCACTGCCGCTGCTACAGCCTGCGGCGATAAGTACTGAAAAAAGGACAAGCGCGGTTTTTGACCGAATCTGAAACATCTGATGACCCCTTAGAGAAAACTCCCGACTGTATCTAGACGACCTCTTCAGGGGCCGGTTTATTACAGCGGAGGCGAAAGAACGCCAGGCACTGGCCGGAAAGGGGCGCCGCTTGAAGGGATTACTCGTAGCGCAATGCGTCGATCGGGTTCAGTCGTGAGGCCTTGATGGCAGGGAGGATGCCGTAGATGACGCCGATAGTCGTGCAAAACAGCAGGCCGATGACCGCCCACTCCACCGGCACATCGGCTTCGAAGGACGAAGACATGCCCTGTGTGACGATAAGGTTGCCAATACCGACGCCGAGAAACACGCCGATGAGGCCACCAATGTTACATAGCAAAATGGCCTCGAAAAGAAATTGCATCAGGATATTGCGCGGCTTCGCACCGAGCGCTTTGCGAATGCCGATTTCCTTGGTGCGTTCTGTAACGGATACCAGCATGATATTCATGATGCCAATTCCGGCGACCAGCAGCGCAATGGCGCCGATGACGACAGCGCCAATCTTCACGCCTAACGTCATCTCGTTGAACTGGCGTATCGAGCTTTCGGAATTGAAATGCTCAAAGTTGTCATTTTCGCCGCGCTTGACGCCACGATTGCGTCGCAGTACCGCGCGCGTTTCGGCGATGGCTTCGTCAATAACCTCTGGCGTCCTGGCATGCACCGTGATGTTGACGGATCGAGGAAAGCCTTCTTCGTCCACGCTGCCATAAATATTGAGAAACGTCGTGACCGGAATCAGAACGTAGCTGTCGTAAGAGGCGTTGAAGGCGGAGTTCTTCTCGTCGAACACACCGATAACCTTGTACTTGCGGCCGTCGACACGTATGTCGCGTCCGATCGGATCAACGAATGGGTAAAGGTGTCGGGCGACCGCGTATCCTATCACGGCCACTTTGCTGGCGCGGTGCACGTCCAGCTGCGAAACATTGCGACCGTGTCCTACGAAGTGCGTGTTGTTCTGCGCGTATTCCGGCGTGGCACCAACGACTGATATGTTGCTATTGGTTTCTTCGCCACGATACTCCGCTTTGAAGTTACCCTGGTTCCAAAGCTCCGGGCCAACTATGTCTACCGCATCGACATGATCCCGAATGGCCTGGGCATCACTGAGCGTGACCGGCGGCCACGCCATCGCCTCAAGCCGTTCTTCCCGCGTTGACGGACCTGACGGCCACTTCTGGACCTGGAAAGTCTGCGCGCCGAGGATGCTCATCTCTTTTTCCATCGTTCCCTGCACGACGGTAATACCCGTCATGACGGCGATGATAGATGCCACGCCAAGCACGATGCCAACGAGCGTGAGTGCGGAGCGCAGCCGGTTCGTGCGTATCGCCTGAAGCGCCATTCTTAGGGTATCAATTCTCTGCATAACGGTTCCGTCGATTACTCGTAACGCAGGGCGTCTATTGGGTCGAGGCGGGCGCCTTTCAATGCCGGCACCAGCCCGGCAACGACGCCTACGACGATGGACACAACGACTGCCGCAATCATGATGCCGGGCGACAGGCTCGCCGGCATTACACCGGATGCGTTGATGCCAACGGCAACCACTGCAGCGATGCCGATGCCGATAAGTCCGCCGAACAGACAGATCGCCGCGGACTCGAACAGGAATTGCATCAGTATGCTGCGATTTTTCGCGCCGATAGCCTTTCTTATTCCGATTTCACGCGTACGCTCCGTTACCGAGACAAACATGATATTCATGACACCGATGCCGCCGACAAACAGCGCGATGCCTGTTACCACGAGCCCGATACCGAGCACGGCGCCAACAATGCTATTGAACGCGCCAAGCAAGGAATCCAGTTTGTTGATTGTAAAATTGGCATCCTCCGCGGGTCTTAGTTTGCGGATCTTGCGCATTTCGCCGATGACTTCGTATTCGAGGTCGTCCAGGTCATCAATTCTCGGCGCCTTTACGGCGACATCGAAATTCATCGAGCGGCGGCCGCCGAAGGATTTGATGAATGACGTGATAGGGATGTATATCTGCCGGTCCATATTGGGCCCGCCCATGGTCGAGCCGCCCAGTTCTTCCAGGACACCAATTACGCGATACTTGTAAGGTCCGACGTCTATTTGCTTATTGATCGGACTTACATCGCCGAAGAGACCCTCGGCCACCTCTGACGCCAGGACAGCGACATTTTTCTTGGAGCGGACGTCGTGGTTCATAAGGAAACGACCAATCTCCGGAATTCGATTTGATATCGCGAGCATCTTCTCGGTGGTGCCGAGTATGGTCACGCCGCCCATCGAATCCGAACGAAACCTCACGTCACGTTGCGTATTGACGTTGGGATTTACAATGGCGCGCCCCCGGAATGCGCGTTCCAGCGCCTCCGCCTCCTGCATGTCGATATTCGGGCGATTGCGGTACAGGAACCAGTCACCCATCATGATCCACGGGTTGCGCGACACGTAAACGACGTCTGCTCCGACAGAGCCAGCGCTTTGCATGAATTGTGACTGCATGCCATTGAAGACGGTCATCGTTGTCGTGACAGCGACAATGCCGATAACAATGCCAAGCGTGGTCAATGCGCCGCGCGCTTTGTTCGCGACGATCGAGTGCCAGGCGATCTTCATCGATTCGAGCATGTCCGGCATGAGCCTCATGCGGCGGCTACACCCGCTGAAGATTTGTCGCTCTCGATCTTGCCGTCACGCAGCCGGATGACGCGATGCGCATGATCGGCAATATGGTCCTCATGCGTAACTATGATGATAGTCTGGCCCGCCGCATGCAGTTCGTCGAACATCGCCATGATCTCTTCGCCTGTCCTGCTGTCCAGGTTGCCGGTCGGTTCATCGGCCAGGATGATCGAGGGGTTAAAGACCAGCGCGCGGGCAATAGCGACGCGCTGCCGCTGCCCACCGGAAAGTTCGTTCGGCTTATGCGTCATTCGGTCAGTCAGGCCCACCTGCTCAATCGCCTGCTCGGCCAGTTCGCGCCGCTTTGCCTTGCCTACGCCGCCGTAGACGAGCGGCAGCTCAACATTGTGAAAGATATCGGCGCGGGGAATCAGATTGAACGTCTGGAAGACGAAACCAATTAACCGGTTCCGTATTTCCGCAAGCTGTCCTTCGGACTTGTTCGCCACCATTTCGCCATCCAGCGAATAGCTGCCGCTGGTTGGCACGTCCAGGCAACCGATGATATTCATCAACGTAGATTTGCCGGAGCCTGACGGACCCATGATCGCAACGTACTCATTCCGATTCAGATCGAGCGACACGCCGCTCAGCGCATGCACCTGCTGCGTGCCCATCTCGTAGGTCTTGACGACGTCCTGGAGCGAGAGGATCGTGCCGTTGCGGTCAGTCAGGTTCATCGCCAAGTTCCGCTCAACGTGTCCGGGAGCCCGCATCGGCGTCGTTGTTGACCTTGACCACTGCGCCGTTCCTGAGATCTGAGGAAATGGCACGATACGAACCGGTCACAACCTGCTCGCCGGCCTTAACGCCGGCGATGATCTCGATCATGTCATCGCTCTGGATGCCGGTTTCTACCTGTCTTGCCGAAGCTGAGCCGTCATCTTCAATGCAAAACACAATCTCCACGAAGCCGTCTTCATCGGCAGTAAAACGCTTTTCGGCGTCGGCGACTTCCTCGCCTTCAAGGGTCAGCTGATCGATCGTCCGTACGGCAACACTCTGGATAGGAATACCAACGACGTCCGTCTTGGTATTTGTGCTGATGTCCGCGCTGGCAGTCATACCCGGACGCAGCCGTGACGTTTCTCCGGATATCGAGACCTTCACCTCGAACTCGGTCTTTTGGTTCTGCGATCCCTGGTCGTTCGAATTGGCCGCATTTGCGATCTCGTACACGGTGCCTTCAAGGGTCTCACCGAACAAGGCGTCAACCTCGATTGCGGCCGTCTGCCCAAGTTCTACGTTGACGATATCGTTCTCGTCGACGTTGACCTGCGCCTCCATGTCGGTCAGATCGGCGACAATCAGAATGACGTCCTCCTGAAACTGCGAGCCTATGGCGATCTCACCTTGTTCTTTATTCAGGTCACTGATGGTGCCGGTCATGGGTGAATAGATGATGGTCTTTGCCAGGCTGTCCATGGACTGCTTGGCAGACGCCCTGGCTTGTTCAACCTGATCGAGGGCTGATTCGTAACGGGCCACTTCAACCTGGTACGCCGCGCTGGCAGCGTCCAGCATCGACTGTGAGTCGAGCTTGCGAGCGACGATATCGCGCGCTCGATCGAAGTCCTTCTGGGTCTTCAACATGTTTTGCCGCACGAGCTTGGCATTTGCCTGGGCCGAACGCACGTTGGCCTCGGCGCGCTCTACTTCAGCCTCATAACGCTCTCGATCGAGCTCGACCAGCAGCTGGCCCTGTTCTACCCCTTCGCCTTCTTCAACGTGCAGTTTGACGATCTTGGCGCTAACGTCGGCACTGATGCGTACCTGCGTCTTGGGCTGAATGCGACCGGTCGCATTGACCTTCTGTACGATAGTCTCGCGGCCGACCGTTGTGGTCTGCACCTCGAGCATCTCGTCCCCACCACCGGAGAATGCAAAGAATGCGCCGACGGCGGCGATCAGAATTACCGCGATAACGATCCATAAGACTTTTTTATTCATTTATTGGTCTCGACAAATGCAAATTTGAGCACGGTTCGCAGCGACAAGAGCTTGTGCGAAACGCTTGTTATTTTTTGTTCTCTATCTTAACTCACAGGAGCACCCCTGGCGCTTCCGCCTGTATATATGATGCATGGGACACGAATTTGGTTTGAAAATTCTGCGAATCGCCGACCGCGGGGCTGCGATGACTGGTAAGTGGCTATTTGCAAACGAAAAAAAATCCCGCGGCAGTTGCCTGCCGCGGGATCTGGTCTTGCCTCTAGAACAAGTCTAGGCCGAAAATCGGCATAAGCTACATTCCAAAGTTGACACGGGCACTCAAACGCAAAGCGCGCGGTGCCTGGTACTGGCGAACCTTGTTGTAGTTCGGATTTATCGCACCACCGCCAGTGTCCCCTTCCTCGTTGAAGACCGTCGCGTTCTGGGAGTTGAAGATGTTGAAAACGTCCAGCGAGAACAACACATCGGTGCCCCCCAGCTCCATCTCGTACTGAGCATTGAGGTCAACCGTCATGAGGTCCGGCGTGGTGCCGAGCGAACCGCGCTTGACAGCTTCACCTCCGCAGAAATGCGAGCTAGCCTCGTAAGCCTGCGCAAATACATCGGTCGGGTGAACACCGAAGCAACTCAGCGGGCGACCAGACTGGTAGAAGAAGTTGCCGCCGAAACGGACGCCACTCTCCAACTGGTACGTGCCGTACATCTTCACTGTGTGACGACGGTCGTTCGGCAAATCGCCGTACGAAGCGTCCGTCAGGCCCGGCTGGTCGAAGTTCTGCGTGATGCCGGCGTCGTCCTGGCCATTATCCGACTTCACGAAACCTTCGTGGTTACCCCAGCTGTGCGACCAAGTGTACGAACCTGCCAGAGCCCAGC
>RCNE010001191.1_pt1 | contig 14151 bp, 14 predicted proteins | sample 2041361 | NCBI WGS metagenome assembly RCNE01 (sample SAMN09708229, study PRJNA481090) | Marine sediment metagenome, whole genome shotgun sequencing project.
CGTTTCATATCGACCGCGAGTTTAACTCAAAGGGGGCATTTCTTCTTCATTTCGGGTGGTTTCTTGAAAGTGTTTACAAACAGAAGAAAAAGGTTCTCCTCATTATTGATGAAGCCCAGCTCCTGACCCAGGACTTACTTGAGGAAATCAGATTACTATCAAATATCAACCGTGACGGTAATCATCTCCTCAATATATTTTTCGTGGGTCAGAACGAATTTAACGAAATACTTCATAGACCAGAAAATCGAGCGGTAACCCAGCGAATCACGCTTAACTATCAAATTGATGCGCTCTCAATGGAGGAGACTGAACTTTATATCAGGCATCGGTTGAAAGTTGCGGGTGCGTCTCGGCCACTATTCAGCGCCGCTGCTATAAAGGATATTTCTATTCATTCGGAGGGAATTCCACGAAGAATAAATGTAATCTGTGACCACTGTTTGCTTACCGGCTATATCGAGGAAAAATCTGTAATTGGTTCAAAAGTTGTAAGTGAATGTATCAAGGATATAGCGATCCCCCGATACACTAAAAAAACCCAAAAAGAAGGTAAGGATGGTCAGCAGCACACACGGATCGAGGAGATTACGTCTTCCCCGCTGAAGGGGCGGAGGATGGCCTTGGTTTTGATACCAGCCGTGGCACTTTTTCTTATGATCGCTGTTCTTGTCAGCCCTTCTCTCAATGTTTCCGGAAAATTAGTGTCGACATATCAAAGTGTTGCGAGATCTCTGTGGGGTAAATCCAGTTCAACCCAGGTGGAGCAACAACAGGAAGGTGAGGGAAAACTATCGATGCAAACTGAAACCTTGTTAGCCGATAGTGCTGAAACGAAAGAAATTACTGAACGCGTATCAATTGAGGAAAAACCGACACAAACCGATCTTCAGGCAGGCATTTCAAATGAAGAGAAAAATGCACCAGAACATTCTGTGGGAGAAAACTCCGTCCAGAGAACGGTGTTGATTGAAGCAGGTAATGCAGAGTTAGTGGACCTGCCGGCAGGCTTAACATCTATAGAAATTGACGCCAATATATATGAAGCGAGCGCCGCCGTTGAGAAAACAGAAAAAAGGAGAACCGGTGAAAATGTCCAGATAGGAACAGCATCTGATATACTGGAGTTGCCTGGCACTGCCTCCCCACTATCCGTTCCAGAAGGGCCAGGCCTGACACAGGAGCAGAGGTCTTCGGAACAACCTGGAAGAATGGCAGAAGGCTCTGTTTTGGGAGTGGAAGAAGAAAGCGTTATCATCCGTTTTCCAAGAAACTCAAATGATTTTTCCACGTCCAACCTCGATCAGCTCATCAGGCTGGGCCTCAGTATCAGAGACCGTGATACTATTTCTTTAAAGATTTCAGGCTATACCGACTTATCCGGATCTGAGGAATACAACAATCGGCTCTCGCTCATCAGGGCCACTATGGTAAAGAGCTATCTCCTGGGATTAGGAATCCATCCCGACAGAATGGAAGTATACGGCCTTGGCAGCAAAAATCCTATTGCTGACAATGCTACGGAAAAAGGGAAACAACAGAACAGAAGGGTGGAAGTAGAGGTGATCAATCCCTGAAATATTAGGCAATAGAGATAGTTTTCAGGCGTAAGGCATTAAATGATTTTGAGTGATTTCTCTTCATTGAATCTATTAATACTGGCGATTGCATGCTCCCTGACGTTTGAAATATGTTTCTGAAGGATTCCTGTGGCACCTTCCAGGTCAGAGCTGGCAAAAAAGCGCTCACCGCGACCTCGGGCCCTGGTATCAGCCTCTACAGTGAGCAGATTTCTTTTGCCATTGGAAGTGAGTGAGACCCGATTGGTCATAGCGGATGTGCAGCGACTGGGATCCTCAACAGGTTCAGCTACCAGAGGAGCTGACAGCGCGATATCCAGTTCTTGAGATGGGGCAGTACCGGGGGTGTACCGGTCATAGTTCTTGCACCAAAAGATGTTCTCGACTGTTATCTTCTTGCCGTTCACGCTTTTAACTATGCTGAAGAATTCAGGTGTCCTGTCTTTATCGCTTCCAATAAGGAAATAGGGTTGACCAGGCAGAGCATTGACCTCGAGGCGGTGAATCTCCCGTCGATTATTTATCGAAAATTATTCACCGGAAAAACCTATCTGCCTTTTGGGGCAGAACCCGGAAAGTCTCCGCCATTTCTGCCCATTGGTGGGCAGACTCTGGTGAGAATCACCTCATCGACCCATGGCGCTGATGGTTTTATTACCACTGATTCGGTGGTGATCGCACAAAATCAAGAACGACTGCAGGGAAAAATCGAGAGCGCCTGTGAACGGATCACTCTTTTTGATGAAGACATAAAGGAAGGTTCAGAGATCCTGATTATCAGTTATGGTGTCACTGCCTGCGCTGTTGGTGATGCAGTGGGGATCCTGGCGAGCAGAGATGTTGCTGTTTCAACGCTGACGTTGAAGACATTGTGGCCGGTACCTGAGAAGCTTTTGCTTGAAAAAGCCCGATCGTTTCGCCGAATCATCGTCTTCGAAATGAACCTTGGGATCTCCATCTGCAATCCTGGCCTTGAGCGGCGAAGGTGTTCAAAGGCGAAAAGCTGTTTTTGGAGGCCTGCAGTCCGATACTATCATTATTAGAGAAAAGAGTGTCAGGCTGCCGGAAACAGAGGCCAGCGTTCTTGATGTTGATTTCAAGCCATTGAACATTAAAAAACAGGACTGGGCCCTTGCTGCTGTCGGTATTCTGACAAAAAAGACAGGAGTACTCAATCTTGAAATGTTGCAACTGGCCTTACAGGCACGATTTACAGAAAAAACGTATCTGGCCGCGATGAAAATAGTAAATAGAGTTTTCGATAACAGCGCCATTTAGCAGGGAGGATTAGCCATGGAGACGTTACGTGCGTTGGGAATTGAGGAATTGAATCCGGGGGCTTCAACCGGTCGTAAATGGAATAAAGGCGGGCAGGCCGGCGAACTGGAGGTGTTCTCCCCGGTTGACGGCAGATTGCTTGCCAAAGTAGCTCTTGCCTCAGAGAAGGATTTTAGTAACTGTGTGGCGGCTGCCCGGAAGGCTTTTATCATCTGGCGAACGGTTCCGCCCCCGAAGAGGGGTGAGGTGGTTCGACAGATAGGTGATGGTTTGCGCGCAAAAAAAAGTGAACTCGGCACCCTGGTGTCCTGGGAAGTGGGGAAATCACTTCAGGAAGGGCTGGGCGAAGTTCAGGAGATGATCGACATTTGCGATTTTGCTGTTGGTCAGTCACGGCAGCTCTACGGGTACACCATGGCCTCAGAGCGGGAAGCGCATCGTCTTTATGACCAGTACCATCCACTGGGGGTGGTGGGAATCATCAGTGCTTTCAATTTCCCGGTCGCGGTTTGGTCATGGAACGCCATGCTGGCGGTAGTCTGCGGTGATACCTGTGTATGGAAACCGTCATCAAAGACACCTCTGACCGCCATTGCCATCCAGCATATCCTGGCCGAGGTTATCAGCAGTAATGATCTTCCCGAGGGTTTATTCAACCTCGCTATCGGCTCTGGTTCGACAGTCGGGGAGCAGATGCTTCACGACCCGGATATTCCGCTGGTGTCGATCACGGGTTCGACCAGAGTGGGGCGTCGCGGCGCAGGGGTGGTCGCTTCGAGATTTGGCAGGTGTATTCTGGAACTCGGTGGCAATAATGCTATCATCCTGACACCGCAGGCAAACCTTGAACTGGCTGTACCGGCAATCGTTTTTTCAGCCGTTGGCACAGCAGGCCAGCGCTGTACGACGACAAGGCGCCTGATCATACATGAATCGATTTATGAAAAGGTTAAGCAGGCACTCAGCAAGGCATATGGTTCGGTCAGGATCGGTTCACCGCTTGATGAAAAGAATCATCTGGGCCCGCTGATCGATCGATTGGCGGTGGCTGCCTATCAGAAGGCCTTGCAGGAACTGAAAGATCAGGGTGGATCAATTATCTGTGGCGGCAGGGTTCTTGAGGGAGCTGGCTTTGAGTCCGGCTGCTACGTGGAGCCGGTACTCGCCGAGGCCGAAAATAACTATCCCATCGTCCAGGAAGAGACCTTTGCCCCCATTCTTTACCTGCTGAGCTATTCAGGTGGAATTGAAAAGGCAATCTCCATCCATAATGGTGTCGCCCAGGGGCTGTCATCTTCTGTTTTTACCGAGAATCTCAGGGAAGCGGAACTTTTTATCTCGGCAGCCGGCTCCGACTGCGGCATAGCCAATGTTAATATTGGTACCTCAGGGGCGGAAATTGGTGGGGCTTTCGGCGGGGAGAAAGAAACTGGTGGCGGTCGGGAGTCAGGCTCCGATGCCTGGAAAGGCTATATGCGCCGGCAAACCAATACTATTAATTATGGTACCGCTCTTCCTCTTGCCCAGGGCATCAAGTTTGAGCTGTAGCAGTTAAATCTAGGCGCGGAAACCGCTATTACATAAAAGAGTCATTATATGCAAACCATCACCGAATTGACTGATTATATGAATTTTATGGCTCTGCTCGATGATGAGGAAAAGCTGGTCAGGCAAACCGCCCGTACTTTTGTCAATGAGCAGGTCCTGCCAATCATCGACGGTTATGCCCAGGATGAGCGTTTTCCCAACCATCTGGTTCCGGTCATGGGAGAGATGGGTTTTTTCGGCCCAACCCTTCCCGAAAAGTATGGCTGTGCCGGCCTCTCCAATGTTGCCTATGGATTGCTGATGTATGAACTGGAACGCGGTGATTCTGCGCTGCGAAGCATGGCTTCTGTCCAGGGATCACTGGTGATGTATCCGATTTATGCTTACGGCAGCGAGGCTCAAAAAGAATACTGGCTCCCCAAAATGGCGACAGGCGAGGCAATCGGCTGTTTTGGTTTGACCGAGCCTGATCATGGCTCCAACCCCAGCGGTATGCGAACGAAGGCTGTCCGAGAGCCGGGCGGGAAATGGAGGCTGAATGGTACCAAGATGTGGATAACCAACGGAACTCTGGCTGATGTTGCCATTGTCTGGGCAAAAGCCGAGGAGGGCATACGCGGGTTTCTTGTGGAGAAAGGAACGCCTGGGTTTACAGCACCGCAGATGAAAGGCAAGTGGAGTCTGCGGGCATCGGTTACCTCGGAACTGATTCTTGATAATGTGCTGGTGGAGGAAGAAAAGAGTCTCCTGCCGGAGGTGATTGGTATCAAAGGGCCGCTGGGCTGCCTGACCCAGGCCCGATATGGCATCGCCTGGGGAGCGCTCGGGGCCGCTGATAACTGCTACCAGACAGCACTCCAATACGCAAAAGAAAGAATTCAGTTTGATAAACCCATTGCCGCATTTCAGCTTCAGCAGAAGAAATTAACTGAGATGGTAACGGAACTGACCAAGGGGCAGCTCCTGGCCTTGCAACTTGGAAGGCTCAAAGACCGGGGGGACTATAGCCCGGCCCAGGTATCAATGGCTAAAATGAACAACGTTGCAATAGCACTTGATATCTGCCGTGTCGCACGCACTATACTTGGTGCCAACGGCATAATGGGGGAATACCCGATCATGCGCCATGCCAATAACCTGGAGTCGGTTTACACCTATGAGGGTACCCATGACATGCATACCCTTATCGTCGGCCAGGAGGTGACCGGAATCCCAGCTTATCGTTAGATTGTCAGGCGGTCTTGGCACAATGTGCGAAACCTATGAGGGATTGGTAGAGAACCTCGATTATAAATCGATCCGTTATCCCGGGCACGCTGCCCTGATGAACTTCTTTTTACATGAGCTGTTGATGCGTGAAGACAGGGAGGAAGCGGGTAAAATTCTGGTCAATGCAAAGCCGCCGGTGAGCGAGGATGTCGTTTATGTTCACGCCTCGGTTGAGGGCTGGACGGACCAACATCTGTCTCGTGAAGGATTTGTCAGAACCTATTATCCTCTCCAGATCGCTGGCGATACAAGAAGAACGATCGCCTGGACAACGGCCGCCTCGATCTCAGCGGTGGTTGAATTGGTGAGCAATGGATCCTTGCCTGAAAAGGGGCTTCCCTAGACAGGCTGGAGATTACCTGGAATATAATTGTTCCAGATTGTCAATATATTCAGTAGAGGAAACAGCTAATTGCCTACCGCCTGAGCGTTGAAATGTATGCAAAGAGCTGCATGCATTGCGAAGTCTGCCGGGCAGACGGTCACCCCAGAAAGGACTTTTTTATTAACGTCACCGTATAATCAATAAAAAATCGTTAAATACCTGACAATTGGCGTATCAATGTGATACAAATGAGGTATTGTTCTAACGTTTATCTAACAACGATTGATGAGTGATGCCGTGCACTGCAGCTTCCATTTGTAAGCTGTAGACTGCTTGTCTCGTTGAGAGGGGCCGGTAATTATACCAATAAAATATTGGATTGTGGAAAACAGACGAAACTATTGTGGGAAAGACGAAAGAGTTCAGGGTGATTAACCGACGGTTTCAATTCAAGTGTCCATATTGTGGCGGGAGAAGAAATTTTTTTATCAACAATCTTCGCAGAAAAAATATTAAATGTTTCAAATGCGGTGAAAGTACACGCTGTCTTTTTAACCGCCGCACTGACAAGCGGGTCTTCCAGAGTGGTAAAATCCTGCTGACAACTAAAGCTGGAAAAGAATTGGAGGTTAATCTGAAAGATCTGTCCTATAACGGAGCAGGGGTGGAGATCCCAGCCGGTGTTTATCCAACATCCACTGTCAGTGGGCCAGGAAGTTTCCTTGAAATGTAATTGGAATTCGCAATTGATTACCAATAGACGATTTGTCGTTCAAAATATCAACGGCCAGCAGATAGGGGTGAAGAAAGCCTTTCGTTAGAAAAAATAAAATTCTGGGCAGCTGTTGCTAAGAGAAACAGATTGCTGGTGAGTTATACAAATTTAAAATTACAGGTGGGTAAGAGAAATCATGGATGCATCACTTCGGTCAAGAGCAAGGATAAACTACTCGGCTCATGCCTTCATTAAATCAGGTACAAAGGGTATTTCAAAAGGCATTGTCAGAGATGTGAGTATCGAGTCAATTTACCTGACGTGTCAATCCCGGCTGGATGTTAACGACGAGGTAAGTCTGGAAATAGTTTTGCTTGGAGAAGAGAGTGAGCTCATTATTAAAGTGGCAGCAAAGGTTAAAAGAAAAGATGATGATGGCATAGCATTTTGTTTTCACAAGCCTTTGGAGTGGTGGCCTATTTTCTCACAATTTCCATTTCATCAGGTGGAACAGAAATGATGCAATAGCAAAATTACATTTTCGTTGCAGGTAATGTGGGTTGAAAATTTAGTATGGTGGTCCATGATCCTTGCTGATGTGACTCACGTATCCACACAGCTTCGATTTTCCTTGTTAGTTGAAGCTGTATGGATTTAATCTCCCGGCCATTCCTGAGATTCGCGCGGTTCCAATCATCTAATCCTGAAATTTACAGATTTTTAAGCACCGTTTCCAGGGTGTCTTTGGCATCACCAAAAAGCATTCTGGTATTTTCCTTATAGAAAAGCGGGTTTGACACGCCTGCATAACCAGTGGCCATAGATCGTTTCAGGACGATGGTGGTTTTCCCTTTCCAGCATTCGAGCACCGGCATTCCGGCAATCGGGCTGTCCGGTACTTCCTGGGCGGCGGGATTGACGATGTCGTTGGCCCCGATGACGATTGACACATCAACGTTCGGGAAGTCATCGTTTATCTCATCAAGCTCAAAGACGATGTCATAGGGTACTCTGGCTTCTGCCAGCAAAACATTCATGTGGCCGGGCATACGGCCGGCCACCGGGTGGATGCCAAAACGGACGTTGATCTTTTTGTCGCGCAGCTTCCGGGTAATATCATTTACCGTATGCTGAGCCTGGGCTACCGCCATGCCGTAACCGGGAATGATCATCACCTCTTTTGCATCAAGGAGCAGTTCTGCAACCTCTGCTCCTTCAACTGAGATAATTTCACCTTCTTCACCTTCCGGCCCAGCAGCCGTTTCACCGCCTGATGTACCAAAACCGCCGGCAATAACGGCGATGAATTTTCTGTTCATGGCACGACACATGATGAAGCTGAGAATCGCACCACTGCTGCCGACAAGGGCACCGACAACAATCAGCAGGTCATTGCTCAGCATAAAACCGGTTGCTGCTGCGGCCCAGCCCGAATAGCTGTTCAGCATCGAGACAACAACCGGCATGTCCGCGCCACCGATGGCCATCACCATGTGGACACCGAAAGCAAAGGCGATAAGAGTCATGAACAGAAGGGGAAGGGTGCCGCCGCCTGCTGCAGATTGATTGACAAATGAAAAACAGAGTACGATTGATAACACCAGCAGGGCAAGATTAAGCCAGTGACGGGCCGGGAGCAGCAGCGGTTTGCCGCTGATCTTGGCGCTCAGTTTGAGAAATGCGACGATGGAACCGGTAAAGGTCAGCCCACCGATGAGGATACCGAGATATGTTTCCACATCATGGATTGTTTTATCCACACCGAATAGTGCAGTGGAGTGACCGAGGAAGTTGGCAAAACCGACAAGAACCGCGGCTAATCCGACCAGGCTGTGCAGTATGGCGACCAGCTCCGGCATCTGGGTCATTTCCACCTTTTTGGCGAGGATCAGTCCAATGGTACCACCAATGAGGAGCCCAACGATTAAAATAAAAAAGTTGTTTGAGACAATTCCGAATAGGGTTGCCAGCAGCGCCAGCGACATTCCGAGAATGCCGTACAGGTTTCCTCGCCGCGCCTTTTCCTGATTGCTCAGTCCTCCCAGTGCGAGAATGAACATGATCATTGCACCGATATAGGCTGCAGTTACAATACCTTGTGACATCTGGTTTCTCCTATTTTCTAAACATCGAAAGCATTCGCTGGGTCACCGCGAATCCACCGAAGATATTGATGCTGGTAATCAGGACTGAAATTCCGGCAAGAAAAATGACCAAACCGCTCTCTGATGATATCTGCAGAAGTGCACCGATGATGATGATCGAACTGATGGCATTGGTCACGCTCATCAACGGAGTGTGTAATGACGGTTTAACATTCCAGATAACCATATAGCCGATGAAACAGGCCAACACAAAAACGGTGAAATGGGACATGAACTCAGCAGGAGCAACACTTCCTACCCCAAGCAGGGCAAGAGCACATGCTCCAATGGCGATCAGCGATCCAAAAGCGTTCTTTTTTTCGGGCTTAGCCTCGACTATCACTGGCGTTGGCGCCTTCTTGACAGGGGCAGCCGAAAGTTTCGGTGCTGGTGGCGGCCAGGTTATCTCGCCATTTTTAATGACGGTTGCACCGCGAATGATCTCATCCTCCATGTTGATGACCAGTTTGCCGTCTTTGTCAGGTGTCAGATCGGTCAGCAAGTGGCGTAAATTTGTGGCGTAAAGCTGGCTGGACTGTGTTGCCAGTCTTGAAGGCAGGTCGGTATAGCCGATGATGGTAACTCCGTGCTTGACAACCACCTTGTCCGCTTCGCTGAGCTTGCAGTTGCCGCCCATCTCTGCAGCCAGGTCAACGATCACACTTCCTTCCTTCATGCTGATCACCATATCCTCGGTGATCAGCTCAGGAGCCGGTTTTCCGGGGATCAGCGCAGTGGTAATGATAATATCAACTTCTTTTGCCTGCTCAGCAAAAAGAGCCATTTCAGCTTTGATAAATTCATCGCTCATGACCTTGGCATAACCGCCCTCGCCACTGCCATCCTCGGCAGCGAAATCGAGCAGCAGGAACTCGGCGTCTATCGATTCAACCTGTTCTTTTACCTCGGGGCGGGTATCAAAGGAACGGACAATAGCCCCCATGCTCTTGGCAGCTCCAATGGCAGAAAGACCCGCCACACCGGCTCCGATCACCAGTACTTTGGCAGGTGGAATTTTCCCTGCTGCGGTGATCTGGCCCGTAAAGAATCTGCCAAAGTGCTGAGCAGCTTCTACAATAGCTCGATAGCCTGCGATGTTGGCCATTGAGCTCAGGGCGTCCATTTTCTGGGCTCTTGAGATCCGTGGGATGGAGTCCATGGCCAGCACTGAAATGTTCTTTGCCGATAACTCTTCCATCAGCTTCTCATTCTGGCCTGGTTGAACAAAGCTGATTAGGGTTTGGCCCTCCCGCAGCAGATCAGTTTCGTTTATCCCGTCAGCACTGTTGTTTTCTGGGGCTCTGACCTTGAGTATGATGTCGCTCTGGTCATACAGTGTTCTGGCATCATCAATGACAGTAACCCCTGAGTCCTGATAATGGCTGTCTGTATATTTTGCATCTATTCCGGCACCTGATTCTATGGCCACGTCGTAGCCGAGCTTCAGCAGCAGTGCGGCAACGTCAGGTGTCGTTGCTACCCGCTGTTCACCATGATGGATTTCTTTTGGTACCCCGATCCGCATAATAGATCTCCTCTCCGATAGGATATTGGATAATTGCGGTTTGTCATAATATTGAAGTGGCTTGAGTTTAAGCCAAAAAAATAATAGCGATTCTCAATAGGCACATAATTGTACCGAAAAAAAAGAAATCAACTGAAAAAATGGAGATATACTCAATGTGCTGTCTTTTATTCTGCTGCCGTCGCGCTGCTCATCCTCCTGTACCGGGATTCAGACTCGTGGTGCAAGGGGTTGCTAGAGGATGAGAGAACTATTGATAGAAGGATACGGGGTTTATCTCTGGTGATGATGATATCTGTCAGCAGAGGAAGCGGACTACTGTTTCTATAAATTGTTCAGGTTGATCGCTGTGCAGCCAGTGTCCCGCATTATCTATCCCCACAACGTTGGACTCCGCAAAGAAGAAATGTCGATCAGCTTCATGTTCATCAAGGTAATATGACGAATTATTGCCCTTTATAAAGAGTGTTTTTACCGGACAGGGGGCATAGATCGACAGCTCTTCCAGACCGATATAGATATGTTGGAGAAACTTCTCCAATACCGTCAGATTGAATTTCCATCTAAATGTTTTCGACTCGTTATCTTTGGCTATACTTTTAACCAGAAACATAGCCAGTGGTTGATCGCCGAGTCCTTTTGCAAGCTCTTTTCGTATGGATCCTCTGCTTTTGTGGCTGGTCAGATCAATCTGGTGCAAGGTGTGGATAATTTTACGGTGGTAATTGTTCTCGGACGATCCATAGTCCGAGGGCGCGATATCCACGATAACCAATCTGCTGATTCTTTCCGGTTCCAGCAGCCCGAACACCATACCAAGTTTCCCTCCCATCGAGTGCCCGATTATGCTGGCTTTATCCAGAGTATGCTGATCAAAGTATTTCAGCAGGTCTTCACACATGTCAGGGTACCGGTGGCTGTCTGCATGTGGAGATTTCCCATGGTTTCTCAGGTCGACAAGGTGAACACAAAACCCATGTTCAGCCAGTCCATTACCGATGGATATCCAGTTATCTGACATGCCGAAAAGGCCATGGAGGATGACAAGAGGTTTACCCTCGCCAATTATACGGGAGTAGAGCTGCATTAGAATCTCACATTATTAATTGATATATTTCATACACAAAAATTAGCTTTTTGACAATACGATCGGGTGCATATGTAATATTATGTTGGGATAACAATAAGGAAGATGCTGTGAGCAGCAGGGAGAAAAAAATAATGCAAAATGTTGATTCAATACATACGTTCTCGAATACAGAAAAACGGTTGTGGATAATTGTAATAGTTACTCAATACCCGGTTATATGAGAGGAAGGAGAATGATATTTACAAATATCGGTATTGTTCCCGGCAAAGAGATCGTCGAGCATTATGGGATTGTCCAGGGAAGCACCGTGAGGGCCAAACATATCGGTCGGGATTTTATGGCAACACTGAAAAATTTAGTGGGTGGAGAACTGCGCGGATATACCGAACTTTTACAGGACTCGCGGGAGGAAGCGATGGCACGTATGGGCGATCAGGCCGATCAGCTTGGGGCCAATGCTGTTATAAATATACGTTTTGCTACCTCTTCAATTGCTCAGGGTGCCGCTGAATTGTTTGTCTACGGTACCGCAGTCAAGGTTGAGTAGATAATGGAATCTCTTTTCAATTTCTCGGGGTTGACCATTTTTTTGTTTCTGGTCTGTCTTGGTTATGGAGCCGGTACTATTAATGAAAAACGCCACTATCGATCTCTGCAGAAGCGGGAAAAGCAGTTCGCTGATATCATGGTCGTCACCGTTGAGGAGGGATTTGATTACCTGACGAGACAAAGATGTGAGCTGGTAACCGGCAGCGTGGTCATCTCAATTGACTATTTCAAGAGACTGCTCGGCGCTGTTCGCAACATCTTTGGCGGACGTGTCGTCTCCTATGAATCCCTTGTTGAGCGTGCCCGTCGGGAAGCGATTCTGAGGATGAAGGAGAAAGCTGCAGGGCTGGGATTTGAGCTTGTGGTTAATGTACGATTGGAAACTGCTGCAATAGGATTTCGCGCAAACCAGAAGCAGCAGATTGGCAGTGTTGAGGCGATTGCCTACGGTACGGCGCTTGGCAACCGCCAGAAGTAAGATTATTCAACGTAGAATAAACGATCCTGCTGCTTTTCTTTTTATGAGAATTTTAACAGGGAATGAACCAGTATTAAGTATGGAGTGGAGAATGGAGATTAGTAAACTTGAGCCGGAAGTAAAAAGGGGTCTTGTCGTTGTTTTGACGGGAAACGGTAAAGGGAAGACGACGAGTGCCATGGGCATGGTGTTACGGGCAGTCGGGCATGGCATGAACGTCTGTGTGATCCAGTTCATGAAAGGCGATCTCTATTCGGGTGAATGGGATGGGGTAAAGCTGCTCGGCGGCCAGGTCGATTTTACCTCAACGGGGAAGGGGTTTTGCGGTATTCAGGGAAACCCCTATTCTCATGCTGAGCACCGGAAAAATGCGCAGGATGCCATACAACTTGTTCACGAGAAAATGAAATCAGGTGCATTTGATCTGCTGATTCTGGATGAGATCAATAATGCGCTTCATCTAAAATTGGTTGATCTTGACCAGGTATTGTCAATACTCAATGAGAGACCTGAGCAGCTGCACCTGGTGATCACCGGCCGTGACGCACACCCGCACATTATCGACCGGGCTGATACGGTCAGTGAAGTTAATGAAATTAAGCACGCCTACCGTAAAGATATAGAACCTCAACCGGGCATAGACTACTGACGATCAGCAGTTTTCAGTCCAGCTGGCGAGGTTTTCGCTGACTGATGTAGACGCCAAGAAGGACCAGTATTGAAGCGCAATACTGGGTGACGGTGAAGGTTTCTCCAAGGATGAGGAACCCCAGAATCACCGTGAAAACCGGAATAAGGTTGATATAGGCTGAAGCTTTATTTACCGGAATTTTACTGACACCGAAATTATAGAGCAGGTATGCTCCCAGCGTGACAAAACTTCCGAGGTATAATACTGCCAGTGTCGGAATGAACGGAAATTGAGTTGGTATGTCTGTCTCTGGAGAGAGAAGAAAGAAAGAAAAAAATATCGCCCCGACCCACGATTGAAATGCTGTTAAAAAGATAGGGGAATAGCGTGCGCTCAGATGCTTTAAGCACAGGGTGTAGCCGGTTGCCGCCACCATCGCCAGGAATTCCAGAAAATTGCCAAGCGCCGGGTTCGGTGCATCTACAGAAACCTCGCCGCTGAGACTGAGCCAGCATGCCCCGCTGATTGCGATGGTGAATCCAAAAATCGTTCGTTTCGTGATTGTTTCCTTGAGAACCAGGTATGCACCGAGCGCAACCATCAGCGGGAGCATGGAGGTAATCAGCCCTGCCTGGGAAGCTGTGGTCAGCTGAAGCGCTTTTGCTTCAAAAATGAAGTAAATGCATGGTTCACAAACAGCCATAAAAAGCAGACACTTAAGGTCCTCTTGTTGAAATGATACCGCTCGCAATTGCCTGTAGAAAAAGATGAAGCAGAAGCTGCCGATGAGCATACGCCCCAATATTACGATCATCGGGGAAAATCCCTGGAAAGCGAGTTTCAGGGCGATAAATGAGCTCGCCCAGAGAACCATTGCTGTCGTCAGACTCAGGGCGGGAAGCCATTGTTGAAATTTTAATGGCAAGGCGGAGGCTCCATAAAAAGTAAAAATGTGTATCTAAGCCAATAAACAACAGCTGATAAAGAGGCGGTGACTCTATCACAGCAGTCTCCTTATA
>RCNE010001192.1_pt1 | contig 14150 bp, 7 predicted proteins | sample 2041361 | NCBI WGS metagenome assembly RCNE01 (sample SAMN09708229, study PRJNA481090) | Marine sediment metagenome, whole genome shotgun sequencing project.
CTCGGGTATTTCTTTAAAGAGCAAAAATCAAAAAAGGATTATTTTCTGGGCGGCCGCCAGTTGGGCACCTTCCCGCTGACTCTGTCGACGATGGCTACCCAATTGTCGGCCATTAGTTTCATTTCGGCACCCGCCTTCGTTGGACTCCGAGAAGGCGGCGGTATGGTTTGGCTGTCGTATGAGTTTGCGGTGCCGATCGCAATGTTGTTTCTGATGGTCTACATTCTTCCCGCCCTGTATCGCTCCGGTGTCGTAAGTATTTACGATTTTCTCGAACGCCGCTTTGGAAAATCTACGCGCTTCTTGATCAGTGCGGTTTTTCTGGTCAGCCGCTCGTTTGGCACAGGAATCACCATCTACGCAACGGCTTTGGTTTTGAACAGTGTCATGGGTATCGATTTTATGGTGGCAATCGGTGTTATCGGGGTCGTTACTATCATTTACTCCCTGCAAGGCGGAATGAAAGCAGTCGTCTATTCCGACACGATTCAAATGATCCTGATTTTCTTCGGTGTCATTACCATCGGAGTTTTCGCGCTCAATAATATTGGTGGTATTGATGTATTTCTTGCGAACGTCGATTCGGAACGGCTGACGGTTCTGCGCGCCGGTTCATTTGGCTTCTCCGGAGATGAGTGGGGGTTGTTTCCGATGGTCTTCGGCGGATTTGTACTCTATGCGTCTTACTACGGTTGTGATCAAACTCAGGCGCAGCGGACTTTGTCTGCCAAAAGTGAAGGAACGGTGCGCCGTATCCTTTTGATGAACGGCGTCGCGAGGTTTCCCATTGTACTAATGTACTGCACCACCGGTCTGATTCTCGGCACGTTTGCTACTTTGACGCCCGAATTCATGGCCCAAATCGATCCTGCGCGACCGGACATGCTGGTGCCGCTATTTATCGTCAATTACCTGCCGCACGGTATTATCGGAATTCTCGTGGTTGCATTACTTGCTGCGGCAATGTCATCACTGAGTTCGGTCGTCAACTCATTGTCGGCCGTCACTATCGAGGATTACCTGAGGCTCACCGGAAAATCGCTTGATCCGAAACGCTATGTGTTTTGGTCTCGCGTAGCAGTCTTTTTCTGGGGCCTTGTTATTGTCATTGCCTCAATATACGGCGGCGACATCGCACCCACTGTCATCGAGGCCGTCAACAAAATCGGCTCGGTGTTCTACGGACCAATTCTGGCGATATTCATTCTGGCGATCCTGTTCAAGAAGGTGCATTCGCTTGGCGCCAATATCGGACTGTTGGTCGGTGTCGGCCTGAATGTCTACCTTTGGCTGGGTGCACCGCAGATTTTCTGGCTTTGGTGGAATCTCATCGGCTGCGCCGTGACCATCAGTGTGGCGCTGATAATTTCGGTGGTTCGCCATGGTGAATCGACCGAACCCCCCGGACAAGATGAGGGAGTTGGTCACTGGTACCGCGATGAGACACTGGTTTTGCTCGGTGCCTTTGCAGGCATGCTGGTTATTGGTGGATTGATACCGGTGATTTTCGGGTAAACGAATCGACTGATCATGTTTAAGCATGATTTCTACATAAAAAATTGAATTTAATAAGAACAATAGGATTTTCGATAATGCTTATTTTGGGTGACAAACTGTGAAGCCGCTGCTTTGTTTCGGTGAGGTTTTGATCGACTTCTTGCACAGCGGATTTGAATCAGAAAACGGTATTCAGATCGCCAGTTTTCGACAATTTCCGGGTGGTGCCCCGGCTAATGCCGCCGTTGCGTTTGCCCGCCTTGGGGGCGTAGCGCGGTTCGCAGGACAAGTCGGCGACGACCCCTTCGGAAGTTTTCTCGAGGACTCATTGAAACATTACGGCGTCGATACGCGTTTCCTTCACAAGCATCCGACCGCAAGCACCGCGCTCGCTTTTGTATTCCTCGATAGCGACGGCGACAGGAGTTTCTCTTTTTACCGGAATGAAACAGCCGACATGCTTTTTTCGATTGATCAAGTCAGCGAGGATTGGTTTCATGACAGCCCTATCTTTCACATTTGCACTAATACACTGACAAATGCTGATATTTCGGCAGTTACAGAGAATGCGCTGATGCGAGCGAGTCAGGCGAATTGCCTAATTAGTTTTGACGTAAATCTGCGGGCCAATCTCTGGCCGGGTGGCAATATTGATCGATCGAGATGCAATGCAGCAATTCGCTACGCAGACTTCATTAAGTTTACGAAAGAGGAAATGGAATTTCTGGCAAATGAAGATGAAATCGACTATGTGGATAAGTTGCTTGCCGGCAAAACTCGACTGATCATAGTAACTGACGGCGGAGCCCCCGTTTCCTACTACACGAGGAAATATCGTGGAAGCGTTAGTGTTCCACTGGTTGACGCAATTGATACGACCGCCGCAGGTGACGCTTTCACGGCGGCAGTGCTTCGTTATCTTTGCGCTGCGAGTGATCTGGACAAGGTTGTTGACGACGGGCAGCACATTCAGGCTCTCGTCAATTTCGCGATTCAATGTGGCTCGCTGGCGGTGACGCGGGCAGGGGCGTTTCCGGCATTGCCTGTGTTTTCCGAGGTCGCTGAATTCTGGACGGAAATGCCATGATGTACCGGTCTCCCAAGTATCTTACCGAGCATATCAGGAGCATCCTGGACTTTTACGATGACAATATCGTTGACTCATCGGGCGGCTTTTTTCAGAACTTTCGTGACGATGGTTCCGTTTTTGATCATGGCGCCCGTCATCTCGTAAGTAGCACCAGGATGGTGATCAATTATTGCACTGCCTATAAGTTGTTCGGCGAGGAAAAGTTTCGCGACAGGGCGCTGCACGGTTTGAAATTCGTTTCTGACAATCACTGGGATGATGCACGTCGTGGCTATAACTGGGTGCTTGCGGCGAAAGGACCGACCGACCAAACCAATCACTGCTACGGATTGGCATTTGTGTTGCTCATGTACTCCGCGTTGGACGCCGCGATGATCGGTGATTACCGCGATGCTATTGACGAGACATTTGAGCTTCTTGAGTCGCGGTTCTGGCTCGCCGACGCGGGACTCTACGCAGATGAAGCAAGTGCTGACTGGTCGCAGCTGTCAGACTATCGTGGTCAAAATGCAAATATGCACACTTGTGAAGCGCTGTTAGCCGCCTTTGAGGCGACGAGGAATGAGCGATATCTTGACCGTGCTTACGCACTGGCGCACAAGTTTACGGTCGAGCTGGCCGCCAAATCTGACAATCTGGTTTGGGAGCACTTCACCACTGATCTCAACGTAGACTGGACGTATAACCAAAACGATCCGCAAAACCTGTATCGCCCCTGGGGATTCCAGCCCGGACACCAGGTAGAGTGGGCGAAGCTATTGTTAATCCTGCATGAATTTCGAGCGGAAGACTGGATGATCGAACGTGCCGTGAGCCTTTTCGATCGAGCGCTCGCTTTAGCATGGGATGAAAAATACGGTGGTATTCAGTATGGTTTCGATCCAGACGGTGATATTTGTGATGACCAAAAATACTTTTGGGTCCAAGCTGAGTCGTTTGCAGCCGCCGCACACCTTGCTGTCGCAACGGGTAATAAACGCTATTGGAATTGGTATGACCGCATCTGGAAATACGCAGATCAGCACATGATCGACAAGCAGTATGGCGCATGGTTTCGTGTGCTGGATCGAAGCAATAACAAACTGTCAGACCAGAAATCGATGGCCGGAGCGAAGTGCGACTATCATACGATCGGCGCTTGTTGGGAAACGTACAAGCTGCTGGAAAAAGCCTGAGTCTGGGCTGACGAAAACAGCCGCCTCGATGGATATCCTGGCACCTGCTTAGGAAGAATAAAACTCTCGGCTATGACGACTTCGAATTACAATAATCACCATCTTCATCCCAAACTTCGGGGACATCCGAAGTTTCGCGAGGTGTCTGAAAAGGAAAAACGGATTCTCGGTACGGTGATGCGGCGCGAACAAATCTCGCAAACTCGACTTGCAGACCTGACAGGAATTGCACAACAATCTGTATCCCGTACGGTGAAACATCTGATCGCCCGAGGCGCGTTATACACGGGCAAAAAAGTTGTTAGCGGTAACCGCGGGCAACAACAAACCAACCTGGAGATTGCTCCGGATTTTGCGTATTCATTTGGCATATCCATTATGACAGACGCACTTTATATATGTGCGATGGACTTTTCTGGCAGAGTATTGGGTGAAGAACACGCTTCGTTATTGCCCATGAAGCAAAGTACCGCTATAAGAACAGCAAAAAACATCATCGCCAGCCTCACCAAAGAACACATTGATCAACCGGAAAAGATTTTCGGAATTGGTGTAAGCATTTCCGGCTATTTCGTCGACAATGGAATAACTATCAACACCCATCCCATGCTTGACGATTGGGCCTTGATAGATATTCAAAATGTTCTATCGAAACAATTCGATTTGCCCGTATGGTTAGAAAATGACGGTAACGCCGCTGCTATCGGTGAATCGCTGGTCGGCGTGGGCAAACGATATGACAATTTTGTGTACCTTTTCGTTGCTGCTGGCTTTGGTGGTGGCGTTATTTCTGGGGGCGACCTGTTACGCGGTGCCAGAGGAAACGCGGGCGAGCTTGCGACTCTTCTCCCAAAAGACGTCTATCCAGAGCCTACGCTTGAATTCTTACGCCATATCCTGGTTAGTAACGGAGTAAAACTAAAGTCTGTTTCTGAACTGCTTGACCGCTTTGATATCAACTGGCCCGGCGTAGATGAGTGGATCAGTCGAGTTACCAGCTCTTTTTCCCTGGTTGCATCAGCGTCATCTGCAATATTGGATACTGAAGCCATCGTGCTCGGCGGACGTATTCCGAAGCAGCTAGCTGACGCATTAGTGCCACATATAGTACTCACGAACTATCCTTCCCGGCGTTCAAGACCCAGAAAACTGCCTGTGGTTATTTCGGCTGAAGCCCCTAGCGATGCCTCCGCCATTGGCGCAGCGGCGCTACCGTTTAAAGAATATTTCTTTGGCAACAGCCACTAAGGATCAGCGATCAGTAGACGAATGTACCCATAAAGGGTATATTTTCTGGTTCCTTACCAGCGTGTTGATTCGTGACCTGGCCCCACTAAATCTACGGCAGATTGGTAACAAAACGAGACGGATTGAGACCTAATGCATAGAATAGTAATCGTTGGTGGCGGCACCTCAGGTTGGTTAACCGCAGCCTATTTATCATCAAAACTCGACAGTCAATTACGCTCCGATCTGGAATTCACCCTGATCGAAGCCAGCGACATCCCCACCATTGGTGTCGGGGAAGCAACTACGCCGTCTTTACGTTCCACATTAGCCGATATTGGCGTTGACGAATTCAAATTTATGCGTGCTTGTAACGCGACTTTTAAACATGGAATTGTGTTTGATAACTGGACAAAATCTCCGGAAGAAGACCCCGACGATGTTTATTTTCACCCTTTTGAAAGACCGTTGCGCGCTGGCAGCGAAGGCCTTGAAAGTTACTGGCTGAGAGGTCTGGATCCTCACAAACGCAGTTTCGACGACGCCGTAAGTATTCAATACGCACTGGCTCGTTTGAATCTCGCGCCGAAAGGTCCGAAAGACAAGCCCTACTCCAGCCCTATTCCTTACGCCTACCATCTTGATGCCGGATTGCTGGCGGATGCGCTTAAACAACTTTCGAAAGATCGCGGCATAAAACACGTCGTGGATAAAGTCGTTGACGTTAACACTGACGATGAGGGCAACATCAGCGGATTGAATTTGGCCTCTGGCAAGTTGATTGAGGGCGATTTCTTTATCGATTGTTCAGGCTTTGCAGGATTACTGATTGGTAAACACTATAAACAAGCCTTCACCGATTACTCCGATATTCTATTCTGTGACTCTGCAGTAACTTGTCAAATACCGCATGAGCCCAACCAGACAATTCAATCCTTCACCCGGTCGAGCGCCAGAGAAAATGGCTGGATCTGGGACATCGGACTCTCCAATCGAAAAGGCATAGGCTACGTTTATTCATCGAAGTACAGCAGCGACGATGAAGCTGAGCGGGTACTAAGCGATTACGTGGGGAGTGCGATAGAATCACAAACGATAAGAACACTTAAGTTTCCCGTCGGATACCGAAAACAACAATGGTTTAAGAATTGCGTTGCGGTCGGATTATCGAGCGGTTTTATCGAACCACTGGAGTCGACAGGAATACATTTGGTAGAACAATCAGCTTGGGCGTTGGCATCCATGTTGCCACGCTTTTTTAGCGGCTCTAGCCCCCAAGCCCAGTATAATGGCATCATGAACAGTCATTATGAAATGACCATCAATTTCGTAAAATATCATTACATCCTGAGCCAGCGAACTGATTCCCAATTCTGGATCGACAACGTTAATCCTGCATCGTGGACCGATTGGCTAAGAGACAAAGTAGATGCCTGGAAAACCAGCTTTCCCGACACTTATGACTTGGATAAGCTTCACACGATTTTCGATCATGCCAGCTATCAATATGTCTACTTCGGTATGAATGGCCGACCGGAACTAAATTCGGTACGCGGAAAAAAAGACAAATTTGCACTCCGCGTTTTCGAACAGGTTCAGGCTGGGCTAAATAATGCAAGCGGCATCTTGCCGACACATAATGACTTACTTCGTTTTATTCATCGTGAAGACGGAGAAATACTTAAGACACAGGACGTCGAAGAATTTTCTGTGGCCAATAATTCGCTGCTCAATATCCCGAACAATTATTCAGCGAGATAAATTAAGAGCGAGCATCTAAGGATCTAAAGGATCAATCGGATTGGCATGCAGTGATTCAATCCTGGGGATGAATTCCACATCGACCGGAGAGAGTTGTTCATACAAGGTATACGGCAGATATCCCAGTTCCTCCATGCAACGATCATCAAACGCTTTCTTAACCACGTCACCCGCCTGATATTCATTCGTCGTAAATAGGGCTTTTTTGTCCGCCGGAATGCCGTATCGATAAACCAGTCTTGCGGCATTGCGGAAATTCGTCGTGGTATGACGAGCATGTGGTTCAACGATGATCGCTCGCGCGGGTATGCCATAACCATTCATCAGCTCTTTTTTCATTTCCAGCGCTTCGTTGTATGGCGTCCGCTTTGGGTGAACGGCACCGCCCGATACCAGCAACAGCGGCGCAAGGCCTTGTCGATATCTCTTAACCGCCATCGCCAAATGCAGCTTTCCATAAGGGTCCAGGGCGACTCTTTCCAGTTCAGGACCTCTGCCCGGCACCAAAATATGTGAGTAGGGGTATTTCTCCCACTTGATTTTGGCAATAAATTGCAGTGCCTCTTCATTCTCCAGTGTCTCCATCGGCTCGAATCTGCCAGCCTCATCTCGACCATTAATGTCGAGCAACTGTAGAACGAACCTAAGAGATGGCTCAAAAAAGTGGCTGGGCTGATCGGCGTTTTCATTGATAACATAGGTGCTGGTATTGATCAGCCGTTGATAATCATGACTGCTCGCCTCATAAGACATGGAGTCAATACTGCCGTATCGAGGCGGTACACCCAAGGCGTAAATTTGAATGATATTGTTCATTCCCCTTGCCGTATCCCGCCACGCCGCTTTCAACAACTCGACATCTGACAAGCTATGCCACGCCTGAAAACGCCCCGATGGGCGAAGATGTTGAGTCACCAAGTGATGCAACTGTTGTTGGTCGTGATACAGTTTTTCGAAACTCAGAGCAATTTCTTCGATTTCTTTTACGTCCCATGTAAATGTGTCAGCATGGCACTGAATGTTCTTCTTGCAACCCGTGCTCGCCTGCAACAGATCAGCAACTTTTTTTCTATGCACTTCTCTAAACGCATCATCCTCGTTCAAGACCACACTGAATTCACTTACTTCTTGCAATAGAGTCAATAGATAAAAATTCTTATCCTGAACGTAAGAACCGCTTCGTTGCAGTTGATAGTCACTGTCAAATCCACTATCAGAGCGAGCGTTGACATTGCTGGCAATTAACAACAAGAGAAAACATTTAAGTAGCTTGCGCATAGTGACCTTCTGATAGATTGATGTTCGTCAGGACTAATGTCAGGTTCTGATTACGTGACGGTCTATCCAAAATTGTGATCGGGTTTGGTAACTGAGTTATGCTGAGGCCTCAAATCCATATTCACTTTTTCATTTGACCAATTGAACCACAGGAACATTTAGCATGATAGGAAGAAGTAACTTAACCAGAGTTGGGTTAGCATTTTTTTGTTTTGTTTTTTCTGCTGTGTCGAATTCCTCCTCTGCGGGAGATTATGCCGATTACGTCGATCCGTTAATTGGCACCGAAGGCGACGGCAACACTTTTCCCGGGACAGCAACACCGTTTGCCATAGTCAAGCTCGGACCAGACGTGGGAGACCGGAGGTCTAATTCAGGTTACAGGAAAAATGGCAAGGTTAACGGTTTTAGCCATACCCATGTCAGTGGCACCGGTGGTGGACCAAAATACGGCAATATTTTGTTCGCTCCGACAAGCGGAAAACTGGATATTCAAAATTACGCGTCAACCCGAGACAACCAAGTCATCAGTGCCGGCCAGTACAGCGTTGATCTGGTTGACCATCAAATTCACGTCGATCTGACATCGTCGCACAGTGTTGGCTTCCACAAGTATACATTCAGCGGTGACCAGGAAAAGCATATCTTGGTAGACCTGAATAGCTTCTTGGGCAAGGGCCATTGTTGCAATGAAGCTCAGGAGCTTGTCGGTTCTGAAGTACACATAGTCTCCCGTGATCGCATTGAAGGTTATAGCCGTGTTCGGGGTGGCTGGAACATTGGAAAAGCCTATACCGTCTATTTTAGTGCTCAATTCGATAAACCCGCCGACGCATACGGCGTATGGACAAATAGCACTGTTTACCCAAACCAGGACATAGCCGTAGATCAGGGACAGGCAAGCGGTGCGTATTTCTCATATCAGTTGGACGATGGTGGGCAAGTCCAGGTAAAGGTTGGTATTTCATTTGTGAGTATCGGCAAGGCTCGCGCTAACCTTGAAAAGGAGATACCGGATTGGGATTTTAGCAAAGCTGTCAGCAGCGCGAAGAATGCCTGGAACAAAGTTCTGGCCAATGTGGATGTCGAAGGTTCTGAAGATCGAAAGGCAATTTTTTACACCGCGCTCTATCACACCATGCTAATGCCGACCGACAGAACAGGGGAAAACCCTGACTGGAATGGTAACGGCGCACCTTATTATGATGATTATTACGCTATTTGGGATACCTTTAGAGCAACCTCCCCGCTATTGCTATTGATTCAACCGGACAGGCAACGAGAGATCGTCAATTCATTGATCGATATTTACTCACGCGAAGGTTACTTTCCGGATGCACGCAGCGGCAATGATAGTGGCAGCACACAAGGCGGTAGCAATGTTGATATGGTAATTGCCGATGCTTTCGTGAAAGGGTTGGGGGGTATTGATTACAAAACTGCCTACGCCGGCATGGTAAAACACGCCGAAGTCCCTCCTGGTGGAGATGAGCGAAAATACGGCCGCGGTGGTCTCATTGATTATAACTCCCTCGGTTATGTCTCTACTGATTTCGAACGAGCCGGTACACGCACCCTGGAGTACGCCGCTAATGATTGGGCGATCGCCACCGTTGCGAACGGCTTGGGGGAAAAAGCGGACTATGAGAAATACAGGGCACGCGCGGATAATTGGTCAAATTTATGGAGAGATTTGCAGCATGATGGCTTTACTGGATTCATCATGCCGCGTGCTAAAGATGGGTCATGGGTGGACGACTTAAGCACTAATCACGGCACCGACGACGGGCGTAAGAAAACCACAATCACTACATTGACCGATGGTACCTGGCCAGATTTTTTCTACGAAAGCCACTCATGGGAATATTCTTTCTATGTTCCCCATGACATGAAAGCATTGATCACCAAGATTGGCGGCAAAGACGTATTCACCCGACGATTGGATAATTTTTTTGCCAAGGACTATCACCACATCCAAAACGAACCTGGTTTCTTGACACCAATACTCTTTGTATACAGTGGAAGGCATGACAAGACCGCAGAACAGGTCTCCCGAATCGTGAAAAGCCGTTATGACTCCACGGCAAGTGGCATACCAGGCAATGATGATGCGGGATCAATGTCGGCATGGTTTGCTTTTCACGCAATGGGATTTTTCCCGAACACGGGTCAAGACGTATACGTAATTACTACCCCACTATTCGAGAAAACGACAATTCATCTTGAAAATGCCAAGACCTTTGTCGTTGAAACGACGAACTTATCGGATAGGAACATCTATATCGCCAGCGCGAAGTTGAACGGGAAGCCGCTCGATCAGGCCTGGTTCAGACATACTGACATCAAGGAAGGTGGGCATTTGTTATTGAATATGAGCGACACGCCAACCGAATGGGGCACGAAAAACCCACCGCCCTCAATGAGCACAAGCAATTAAGAACTGCCGATTCGATTGAATACATCGTCTCCGAGAATGTGTTCGACAGCTCGGACAGACAGACTATTCATGTAACGATAAGAACACCGTGCTCCAAAGTTGCGCGGCATTCGATTCGGTCTTATGATTTTTGCTTTGGCCGAAATGTGCCACTTTGTATTGCCCATCCTGATATGCCCATGACCAGAGTTCGGATGATCTTAATTTCTTCGTAGCCCGCACCACTGCCCATAGATTTGTTCTTGCAGCCCATAATTTAGCTCGTAAAGACTCCGACAAATCCGCCCTTTTTAGCTGCCGATCAATACCTGCGATCATGAGAGCATGGTGCCAAGACCAAATCACCGTACCGTGGTAATGACCGTCGGTGAAGATATCTTGCGTCGCTGATGATGCATAGACCGGGTTAGCCACTACCATACCAACCGGGGTAACAAGGCCGACCGGGAAAGGAAGCATCAACATATCGATGGCCTCTTCAATTCTCTTTGCCGTCGGTGTGTTGAACAGCAAGGTAAAGCCGATATCCGAATGCAACACTGGAATTTGTTCCCCATCGGCGCGCAATGCCAAAGCGCTAAAGCGAATCGATGTCTCACCTAACTCGGCATTCGTCAGGTTGGCATCAATAGCTCGATCGCGTGCGTACGCAAGAATTTTCTGTTTCGCTTGTCTGGTCTGTATCTCAACCAAAAACAACGGTGGCACTTTGGTGCTCCACACATCCGCGAACATTTTGACCTCATCGATAGAAAGATCTTTTGGCAAAAACTCGTCCAACACGCCATCCAGACGCACAATACTTTTTAACGCGGCAGGAAGTAGCGCAGCATTTACATCATAAGCATACTTTCCGCCCCCTAAGCCCTCATTGCTGTCGCGCCATTGTCCGGCACTTCTGCCCTTTTTCAGGCCGATCAAGTTGGCAATTTGCGGCGATTCCACGAATGGCCTCGCACTGGACATAACGAATTGGATGTTACGCACCAAAACGTCGCCATAGCGATCGCCACTACTGGTCACCCGCTGCAGAAACTGTTCACTACGTTGACGAGCTCGAGGCTTGTTTGCCAAATAGTCGGCAAACACAGGCAGTAACATGTAATTGTCGTCCACCATATTGTAATCAAGCACCGCTGTAGCGTCAGCCAATTGATGTTGTTCAGTGTTTTCCAATACAGCAAACTCACCAATGCCCTCTTCGTGAGCGACCTCACCCTTATCATTAATCCGTTCGAGCACCGAGCCCAATGCGGCTTCGATGACCTGTGGTTTCAGGTTTGGCATCAAAAGAAGGGTCGACAGCAAGGTGTCGCGACCGAAATAAGTTAAGAAACGCCAAGACCCCGCCAATAGCTTTTCTTCGTAGCTCAAAAAAGCCAGCGCCTGGCAGGCAAACGGATCCGAATTTGCCTCGGACGTGAGCAATTCATTTGTGGGAATGGGCGTGAGTGGTGTGTCGCCAGTCATCGCCACCAGGCGCAAACGTAGAATGCCATTCTTATTGGCGTGAAAACGGACATCGTTTTCATTTTGATAAGTGAGCGAACCATCCAATACTTCAACCGATAGTTGATAACTGCTCAAACCGTCTAAGCGTTGCCGCTGCCACCGTACAGTTTGTTCACTTACACTGAATTTATTTTGAATTTTGTCGGGAATCGTTTGCTCATGCGAATAGCTTCTAATCGTACGTAGATTTCCCAACACAGCTTGATTAACCACTAATTCATTGGTTTTGAGAGTTATATCAGTAGTAACCCCGTAAAGGCGACGGCCCTCGCTATTGGTCATCTGCATGCCAGTAACAGATTCAATTGTTTGAACTTCTACCGGATCGTCGGTGGGATTTAGCCAAAGGCTAACGCCACTGTTACCGGCCGGAAAAGCGACCACCAAACGTGGTTTTTTGCCCGCGGTTAATACGATATGAGCGGCCGCTGCACCGCAGCGATAGAATTCGTTGTGGATATCGCCATCCACCACCGAAAACTTTAGAACCTCACATTGATCAACCGGCAGTAGCTCTTGCGCGTTACCCGGCGAGGTGAAAATGAGTGCTGCGAAAACAAGATGCTGCAGCACAAATAACGATGTCTTAGGTCGTCCATTCACAGGTGGCCCGAGAGAATCGGACAGACGAAAGAGAATCATTCTATACCTCGCTAAAGTTTTTTTGACTATAAGTAGAACAAACACCATATTGCCAGATTTCTGCGAATATTGGATATCGTTTCGGGCCAGCGATGATGAACTGCTGGTTGCAGAAGAGATGTTGCTTTATTCTGAGCTATGATTAGTAGCGAAAATTGAAATCAAAACAAATGAAAAACCTGCTTTGTGTAGTTGTATTAGTATTTTTGACGCTCCTTGTTACAGCCTGTTCAAACCAGGCTGAAGAAACGGCTGTGGATAAGGAAAGTCAAATAGAAAGCCTCGTCCACAAAATGTCTCTTGAGGAAAAGATTGACATGCTCGGAGGTTTTAATCGTTTTAGTATTCGTCCAAACGATCGATTAGGTATTCCCGAGATAAAAATGACCGATGGCCCCCTCGGGGTTAGAAGTATTAATGGGGAAGCAACTGCCTTTCCAGCATCTATTGCCTTAGCAGCAAGTTGGGATAAGGCATTGGTCGAAAAAGTCGGGGCATCTATCGGGCAAGAAGCCAAGGCGAAGGGAAAGCATATTTTACTCGCGCCGGGAATGAATATCTATCGAGCACCTATGAACGGAAGAAACTTCGAGTACCTTGGTGAAGACCCTTACCTGTCCGGAGAAATGGCCGTTTCGTACATCAATGGTGTTCAAAAAGAAGGGGTTATTGCTACAGCAAAACATCTGGTTGCCAATAACCAGGAATACGACCGGCACCACACCAGTTCTGATATGGATGAACGTACGCTGAGAGAGATCTACTTGCCGGCATTTAAAGCCAGTGTTCAAAAGGGGAATGTGGGTATTGTAATGACCGCTTACAACCCGGTAAACGGTGTTCAGGCATCTAACAATAAATATTTGATTAACGATATTCTAAAAGCAGAATGGGGCTTTGATGGTTTTGTGGTGTCGGACTGGGCCTCAACCTATGACGGGGTTGCTGCTGCAAATGCCGGGCTTGACCTCGAAATGCCTGATGCGAAATTCATGAACAGAGATACTTTGTTACCGGCCATTGAAAATGGAAAATTAAAAGAAGAAGCGATTGATGACAAAGTCAGGAGAATACTAAGGGTTTATGAACGCTTTGGCTTTTTGGATGGCGATGCCGACTCAGGCATGGGAGAACTCCACTGGGAAGCAAACAAACAAACTGCGTTGGACGCAACAAGAGGCAGTATTGTAATGCTCAAAAACGCGAATAGAATATTGCCACTTGAAAATATTAGGTCTATTGCAGTCCTCGGGCCCAACGGTCACCCGGCAGTGTATAGAGGAGGCGGTAGTTCGGAAGTAAAACCCAAAAGCACTGTTTCAGTATTTGAAGGCTTAAGCGTATTGGCCAAAGGAGTCAAGGTCGATTTCGAATCTGGCCCGGTAATCAAACTCACAGAAGGCATCTCAAAACAATCTGAATTTTATACCTATGACAACGGTAAAAAAGTCCAGGGATTAAGCGGAGAATATTTTAGCAATATGAACCTGGAAGGTGACCCCTATTTCACAAAAATCGATCCCAATATTTT
>RCNE010001194.1_pt1 | contig 14113 bp, 7 predicted proteins | sample 2041361 | NCBI WGS metagenome assembly RCNE01 (sample SAMN09708229, study PRJNA481090) | Marine sediment metagenome, whole genome shotgun sequencing project.
TGGCCTCGTGCTTGACCCCTTTCGGGGTCAGGCGAATAGTGGCGCGCCCGGAGAGATTCGAACTCCCGACCGCCCGGTTCGTAGCCGGGTACTCTATCCAGCTGAGCTACGGGCGCGCTGTGTTCCCACACGAAACTCTATGCTTCGCGAGGGGTGCGAATTATCCGCGTGAGGCTCCTGATTGTCAACCGTTGCTGAAGCTGATTTCATATCATTTTTTGCGCTCAACACGAACGCCCGTTGAATGAAAACCTGTTTCATTCCGGTATATACTAATGAGCCATCAACATTCCTGTTTTATTTGAACCTTCGCGGAGCGACTGACATGAAAATAATTCTACTAATTTTATCCATAGTGATCCTTGGCGCAGCTCCCGCTGCCATCGTGGCAAAAAGCAAAAAAGAGATTCCCGAATATACGATAGAAGGTCTCAAACTGGTGCCCAACACCAAGAACATGGCCCTGGTCTATGCCGAGCCAGGCGCGGACCTTTCTCAGTATGATCGCGTTTACATCACTGAGCCGTTTGTTTCCTTTAAGAAAAACTGGAAGCGGGAACAAAATCGCGGAACACTGAAAGTCAGCAGCAGTGATATGGAACGCATCAAGAAAAATGTTGCAGAATTATTTATGGAAGTATTTACCGAAGAGCTGACGAAAGGCGGATATACCCTTGCAAATGAGCGAGCCGAAGACGTACTGATAGTTAAACCCGCAATTATTGATCTGGATGTCAATGCACCGGATGTACGCTCTGCCGGCAGGACCAATACATTTACAACCTCGGCTGGCTCCATGACACTTTACATTGAGCTATATGACTCCGAAACCGATGACCTGCTGGCAAAAGCACTGGATCGCAAGGCTGACCGTGATTCAGGGTATATGCAGTGGCAAACAAGGGTGGCAAATTACTCAGCGGCCAAACGAATGATGCAACCCTGGGCGGAAGCGCTCCGCAAAGGGCTTGATGAAGCACGGGACGCCGATAACCAAAACTAGGATTCAAGCTCTTCATTTGGTCCCGATGGATATGTTCTGCCGCCCCCGTTTTCGGGGGTGGCTATGCCCCAATTTGAATAAAAAAGTTTAATCAGTTGACATCGAACCCTTAGCAAACAGATAATCCGCTGCCTTTTTTTCTAGCGCCCATACCTGTTATTTCCAACACACAGGATTAACGCAAGGTTAGCTGATAAACTGGCGAACGATTCCGGAGAGGTGGCCGAGTGGCTGAAGGCGCACGCTTGGAAAGCGTGTATACGTTTATAGCGTATCGAGGGTTCGAATCCCTCTCTCTCCGCCAAATATAAAAAGCCCCGCCCAATGCGGGGTTTTTTTATATTTCACAGAAAGACAAGGGTTGAGTGCACTCTTAAAGTATTACATAGCCGGGTGGAAACAACGTAAGCTATAGCAATACAATCAGACTTCTCTTCGTTGGGTGTCAATAGGGTTTAGAGGGAATCAACTGGAAAAGTCAATTAACAAAACCGTCTGCGTGGTGCTTATTAGCCTGTCAACTACATGGGCTCTGCCGGTCTTTGCACAGGAAGAAGAGGAAGCAGAACCGGCAGGGGTGACGTCAGCTTTGCTGGAAGAGGTTGTTGTCACAGCCCGCAAACGGGAAGAACCCATTCAGCAGGTCCCCATTTCGATTTCAGCTTTTACCAGCGGCCAGATCGATGCCTTGAAGGTTCGCAATCTTATGGACCTGTCAGTATGGATGCCAAACGTAGCCATGGATGACATTGGCACGGCCAGGGGAACCGCAAACTTCTCGATCCGCGGGTTGGGCATAAACAGTTCCATTCCCGGTATAGAACCTACGGTCGGTGTTTTCATAGACGGGGTCTACATCGGTCAAAATGCGGGCACTGTGATCGATATGTTTGACATTGAACGCCTCGAAGTGTTGAGAGGCCCGCAGGGCACCCTGTTTGGCCGAAATGTCACCGGTGGTGCAGTGCTGATAAGTACAAAGCAACCAACTGACGAATTTGAACTGTCGTTGCGGGCGGCCCTGGAGGGCAACCCAAATGGTGACGGCGGTTCGAATTATTACATAATGGGAAGCGTATCCGGCCCGCTCGGTGATAACTTCGCCGGGCGGCTCAGCGTATATCACAACGAAGATAATGGCTGGTTCAAAAACCTCCATGATGGATCCAACTTCGGCGCCGCCAGCACCACGATTTTGCGCCCCTCGATCAGCTGGTCTCCCACGGACAAGCTGGAACTGCAACTGCGATGGGAACACACCGAGTCCGATGGCGACGGCCCTGCAGCGCAAACCCACACAAACGGCAGTGGCGTGGGCGGCTCTGCTGTAAATTTCGACCGTGACAGCTTCGATTTTTCAATCGATGAGCCTGGAAAACTGGATTTCGAGTTGGACTTTGTGACTTTCCAGCTTGACTGGGATGTTGCATTTGGCAACGGAACCATCACCAACATTTTTGCTTACCGGGATTTTTACCAGGAGTCCGATGGTGATATCGATGCCCAACCGGTCTGGCTGTTCCACTCCGAAGTCATAAACTCATCTGAACAGTTCAGTAACGAATTGCGCTACAACGGCATTTTTGGAAATGCCAACATCACAGCGGGCATTTACTGGTTCGACCACAAAATCAATTACTCATCAATCCGTAACCTGCTTGGAATTGCTACGGAGAATGTCGCGCCGGCCTTGACGCAGAGCGGGGGTGGAATTCTTGATGTGCAATCACTGGCCTTCTTTGGTGCTGTTGACTATCTGTTGAATGATGACTGGTCCATCAATGCCGGAATACGCTACACCAACGAGGATAAACACGCGCAAATTGCCACGATTACCAGGAATGTCAACAACCCGTGTCTTGTGTACACAGGAACCTGCAATTTTGATTTCATTGATGGTAAATCCTGGAATGCCTGGTCCGGTAAACTGGGCTTCGGCTACGAGATTAGCGCCGATATGCGGATGTATGCACATTGGTCACGCGGCCACCGCTCCGGTGGATACAACCTTCGTAACACCGCACTCGACACGGTAAATTTCGGCCCGGGACCCTTCGACCAGGAAACTGTGGACAGTTTTGAAATCGGCTTCAAGTCCGAACCCGGCGGACGTGGCCACTTGAACGCAGCCGTATTTTACACAACGATCGATGACCTGCAACGCGAGGTAAACCTGGCCGATCCGTTTGCGGCCGTCGTACAGGTGATCAAGAACACCGCCGATGTAGATATCTTCGGTTTCGAAGTCGAAGGAACCTTCGCCCTGGGCAGCAATACCGTTCTGCTTGCATCACTTGGCTGGATCCATCCTGAATACAAAACCGTCCGCTTCGACCTCAATGGCGACGGCATCGTTGATGAAAGGGACAAGGCACTCAAATTACCACGAGCGGCCAAATGGACTTATGCCGTCGGGTTGAACCATGACTGGGTTTTCGATGGCGGCAGTGCGCTGTCTTTCAGGGTCAACTACGCCTACCGTGATGATGCTTTCTACACCGACAACAACCTGGGTTACTTTCTTTCACTGAACATCCTGGATGCCGGGCTCGACTACCGCACGCCGGGGGGGCGCTGGGTGTTTTCATTGTACGGCCGCAACCTGCTTGGCAGCGTCAATCACGGTGGTGACACCCAGCTTCCGGTCAGCATTGGTTCTGTTGCTACAGGCGGAACGTTCGCGCCCCTGATGAAAGGGCGGATCCTTGGCCTGCAGGCCGAATTCAATTTCTGAATAGAGGCATTAGAACAAAAACCCGACCCCCACTATCGGTCCTTTGACAGTAATTTCGAGTGAAACAACGTCTTTTATATATTCGAGATCCAGGTAACGGTAGCCCAAATATGCCTTGGCGGACTTGTCCTTGGTTTTTCCCCAGTTGAAGTTGTACTCAAAATAGACGTCAAACTGAGAGGTTTTTTTCATTTTGTTCATATTGAAGCCACCGTAAAGGCCTGTAAATAGAACATCCCAGTCATTAGAGAGTTGTGCCCGGGACTGCAGACCGGCTATGGGGGCAAAGGTCTCAACCTGGGTATGTGTTGTTATGGGGAGAAAAACCTCATTCTGATTGTAACCATATTCTTGGGTGATGTTATCGATAAAATAGCGGGCTCCGACAAAGGGCTCGAGGGTAATCTCCCGTGATTTTCCGTTTTTTCCAATGTCCCAACGTCCTATTTCGTAGGCTGCGCCGAAGTCGGTCAAAAACACCTTCTCATTGAGGTTATATCGAATGTCTGTACCATCAACATCGAGAAAAGTTTTCCACGTGCCATTGTAGTAGATGTTATTCAGGAAAAGACCAAGCGGTCCCTTCTGTGCCCTGAAACGCGCCATCGAGGCAAAATTCAGTGCTCTGTATATGTTTCGTACAGACTCCGGTATCTCAGGAATTTCATCACCGTCGACGATTATCGTCGCTGGTGCCGCGGGAAACCAAAAATCGATGTACAACTCGAAATCCCAGGACGACTCGGAAATGCCTGGCGTTTCAATTCGCTCAGCCATCACGTCTGACGCCCCTGCAAGCAGAGCAAGGGCCAGGCTCAGAGCGATAAAATGTACATTTGCAGGCTTCATACTTCACTCCTGATAAGACTCATAAGAATTACAACATTGCCATGTCCGGGCGCTTCTCAACGCGCCGGGATTACGGTTTTATCGTAGCAAACGTGGAGTAAGGACCACATGAGCCGTCCGGCCCAAAAAGTGGCCCATTTTTATGCAAGAGTATGTTGGAAAGCAGTGTGTCGGGCTGGTGCGTTAATCGGACCGGATGATGGCGAGCTCTTTGGCTTTAGTCACGGCCTGGTGGCGGCTTGGCACATCGAGTTTTTGGTAAATGTTCTCTGTGTGGCGTTTTACGGTAGCCGGAGCGATAAAAAGCTGGTCCGCAATCTGCTTGTTGCTCAACTCTTTTGCCAGCAGTTCCAGGACTTCGAGCTCTCGCTTCGTTAAGGAGTGCTCAAGCGCTTCACCCGCTTCGGCCTTCTCATCACCCCGATATGCATCGAGGATCCGTCCGACGTAGCGCTTGCCCTCTGCATCCAGATCCAGGCAGTTCAGCAGTCTGACAAGCCCGGGACCGAGGTCGACAAACAGACGAATAGAGCCGCCGGGCAGGCTGAGTGAGACCGCCTGCGCCAGGACATCACACGCTGTTGGATCATCACCTTTGGCCGCATTCAGCAAGGCCTGCAGGGCAAGCACCTGGATCAGGCACCTGGTGCTGTGTATCTGTGCATAGAATGTTTGCAGGCGGGCCAGAAGGCGGTCGGCTTGCGCCAGGCTGTCCGCAGTGCCTTGGGCAATGAACACCTTGGCCAGCGTTATTCGGGGTTCATAGAACAGAGACACGGCGACCAGGGGCTCCGGATCGAAGCCATGTGCCCAGTTCACAGCCGTATCCATCTGCCCCTGCCGCAGGGCCAGGTCAGCCTGGTAGGCGCGAGCTTTCTGCAGCAAGACCAGTTTCCCGGTTGTCTGGAGCTGCTCACAGACCGATTCAATGACCTGGCTGGCCTGGTCCGGTTGCCCATCGGCCTGATACACCGACGCCAGGACAAATGTCCCCTCTGTGGAATGCTCCGATGTCCTATCTCCGACAATCGACTTGAGTAAACGCTCGGCATTGGGCCGTTCATCGTCATCATATTCAGCGATGCCGAGGAAATAGCGTGAGATCGTAGTGGATTCTTGCAGCTGCAGCGTCTCGCTCAGCTCGAAATACTGGCGGGCCGACAACCGCAGAAAGCGCATGTCAGCAGCGATCAAGTTAACAGTACAGAGCACTGCGTGCATCCTTGCCTGGAATGTGCCGAGCGGTAGCGAGGCGCCGGCAAGCGCTTTGTGGATGAGCTCGCGGGCCCCTGCCAGGTCGCCGCATTGCTGCATCGCACCACTCTGAATCAGGTATGCGTACGCACGTTCGCTCAGACAATCGGCCGGCAGCCGCATCAGGGCGTCCTCGGCTTGTTGTCTCGCGAGCTGGCCCTGACCTTCCTTGTATTTCTGCAGGCATCGCAGGGAGTCGGCGGCACCGCGGAGGCTTTCCGCGGACGCATCCGGCGATCCATTGTCGATGCGCTCCTCGATCCGATCCAGAAGCTTGATGGCTTCCGCATAGCTACCCTCGGTCTTCAGTTGCCAGGCTTTCAGCATGAGCAGCTCAGCGTCCTCGTCAATGAAATCCGTCGGTAATTGTTTAAACCACAGGCCAAGACGATGCCACTGCTCCCCGTTCAGGATCGTATTGCGGTGACGAACGATCAGGCGGCCGGCCACGGCAGGATCGCCTGCCTTCAGATGGTGTTGAATGGCCTCATCGAGCAAGCCCTGTGACTCGAACCATGTCGCGGCCTGCCGATGCAGGGAAGCAATCACATCCGGCGTAAGCCGTCTCTTGAGCTGCCGCTGCAGGAGTTTCTGGAAGATGTGGTGGAAACGGTACCATTCTCCGTGCCCGTCCAGGGCCACGCAGAACAGGCCCGAATCCTTCAGCCATTTTATATAGCCTGAACCGTCAAGTTGATCCTGGTCCCCGCCAGCCGGCGCTGCGCCAACGGTCTCGCACAGGGGCGCGCAGAAGCGGTTGAGGATCGAGGTTTTACACAGACGATCAGCTGCGCCGGGTGACTGCATCGCCAGGACTTCCTCTACCAGATAATCCCGAATCCCGCTTACATTACAATTGAACCCAAGCAGATACGCTTCGGCATCGCTTTGGTTTCGCAACGCCAGGGTAGCAAGGCGTAGCCCGGCCACCCACCCTTCGGTCATTTGTTGCAAATGATCGATCACAACGCTGGTAAAGGTCTGCCCGGTCGCCTGTTCGAGAAAGGCCTTGATTTCGGAGTGCGTAAACAGCAGTTGCTCCACCCGAACTTCGGTCAAATTGTTGTGGGCTCGCAGCGCCCCGAGCAAAAGCGGCGGGTCCCGGCGCGTGATAAGGACCAGTTGCAAGGAGTTGGGCGGATGCTTCAGCAGATGATTCATCAAATCGTGAACACCTGGTTGGCCGACTTGGTGATAGTCGTCCAGCACCAGGACCAGGGGCTCATCGAGGGCGTTGAGATCATTGCCCAGGTATCTTGCAAGTACCGGCGGTGGAGGAAGTACATCCGCTGTCAGCAGGAGCAGCGTCTCAGCGCAGGCCTCGGGATACACGGTCTGCACGGCCGCCACGACGTAACTGAGAAACACTCTGACTTCGCTGTCCGTTTCGTCAAACGTTAGCCAGGCGCATGGGCTATCACGGGTCTCGATCCAGTAACTGACGATTGTGCTTTTTCCGTACCCTGCTGGCGCCGATACTAATGTCAGCGGGTGATCTAAACTCTCGTCAAGCAAGCGGTTCAACCCTTCGCGGTGCACAAAATCCCCGGCGACCGGCGGACGATACAGCTTGGTGCGGATGATCGGAATTGAATATTCGCTGACAGTCATCGATAAATTTTACCACCTCGCGCGAAAAGTTATCCCGTAGGACCGAGGCTCCTGCAAGTAACTCATGTGGCTGCCGTCACCGGCGTAAAGACTCAGGACTGCGTCCAGGTTAACGACTTTCACGTCTGTCAGGTTTTTCACCCAGAACACCAGTTCAAATTTCCCCCATCGCGTTCCTGCGCGAAGATTGACCCAGTTATAAGCATCCTGGATCAGGCGCGGATCTGCGGTGAAGCTCGTGTTGTAGTCGTCAGTCCACGACCAATCGACGCGGCCGTAAACATCACCCCAGTCCACCGGCTGTGTGTAGACCAGGCCAAGATAGGTTTTCCATAACGGCGCGTTGATCGGATGTTCGCCATCCAGCACGCACGCGCCCGGCACAGTGGGGCTGTCCGGCACGCGGCCCGGATAACACACGCCCGCCGGATTGTCTTTATAGGTGAGATCAGCGTAGGAAACGTTAAAGTTGAGGCTAAGCTTGTCTGTCAGCAGTGCGGTACCTTCCAACTCAAAACCTTTTAATTCCACTTTCCTGGCGTTGCCCACGGAAAACTGGGCGCCAACAAAAGCGGCGTCCTGATAGTTGTGGTATTCGGTGAAGAATGCGGCGGCGGCTACCCGGAGCCGGTCTTCCCGGAGGTCGGCTTTCACGCCGATCTCATAGTTGGTGCTGTTTTCGTCATCAAATTCCCGATCGTCGAAGGCCATGCGGCCAAAACCGAGGTTGAACCCCCCGGATTTGAAGCCACGGGTCACGGTCGCAAAAAGCATGGTGGCGTCGGTAACGAACCATTGAGGCGATACCGACCAGGTCCACTTGTTCGTGCTGCGATCCAGGGTACCACCCACACTCGCCGGTGACAGCAGCAGGGAAATGATACTGGGCGACGGGTCATTGGTGTACTGAACAAGCCTGCCGTCCTTGTCTTCGTGTTGCCAGCGCAGCCCGCCGGTCAGGCTGAACTGGTCGTTGATATTCCAGGTGGCGTGACCGTAGAGCGCGTAGTAGTCCGTATCCTGCTTCGCATCTAAAAAGCCAAATTGGCCCTGGGTCGCAAAGGGTAGCGGAAACGGTGTGCCAAACCGCGCCTGGTTGACAGCAGCAACCGTCGGATCATCGCTGAGCGTATCGAATAGGAAAATAGGGGAATCGCCTTCATCACCCCGCTTATAAGTATTGCTGAAGTAGAATGCACCGAGAAGCCAGTCAATGGTTTCTCCTCCCGCCGAGGTCAGGCGTAATTCCTGCTGGAACGACTTTCCTTTCTCACTGTCGTGAACCCTCAGGAGTGGCGCCATCACCTGGGTGATGTCATCGTACGTGGACTTGAGCTTGTAATAGTCCCAGGATGTGAGAGATGCCAGCGTCAATCCGTTATTCAGGGCGTAATCTACCAGCAGCGTTGCCTCGTACGTTTCCAGGTCTGTGGTTCTTGCCAAACGCAGGCAGGTTTTTCGATTGTGTGGATCGTTGTCGTTGCAGATACCGCTGATCCCAGCCGTCTGAAATGTAGGTAAAACGATGTTGCTGACGTAACCGGCAGGGTCGTAAAACAGATCTTCCGAAGCGCCATCGTCATGTTCCTGAACGGTTGCTGCGATCAGGCGCAACTTCAATCGGTCTGTTGCCTTCCACTGCAATTGCCCGCGCAGCGAGTAGCGATCTATTTCATCCGACTCGGCACCTCCGCCTGTAACTGCACTTTTGATGATGTAATCCTGCCTGGTCAACGCACCGCCAATGCTGCCGGCGAGAGTGTCTGTTAACGGACCGCTCAGACCACCTTTCAAATTGACGGCCAGGGCGTTTTGTCCGCCTTCCACATTACCCACACTCAGTTCCGCTGAGCCTTCGGGAGTTTCACCAGGCGCCCGCGTGTAAATGCCAATCACACCCGCTGAGGTGTTCTTGCCGTAGAGCGTGTTTTGCGGGCCCCGTAGTACCTCAACGCGTTCAAAATCGAATAGTTCGCTGGTGGCAAATACCGAGCGCGAGCGGAACGCCCCGTCCATGAACACACCCACGGCTGGCTCGAAGGTCGGAATATTGCCCAGGTTACCTACCCGCCGAATGCGAAAGGTGCTTTGCACCGTGTTGACATTCGTCTGTACTTCCAGGTTGGGCACAAGGCGTGAAATATCATCGATGTTGTAAACACCGGCCGCTTCCATTTCCGCGCCGCTGAGGGTGGAAATGGAGATGGGCACATCCATTAAAGGCTGTTCACGCTTCTGCGCGAAGACGATGATCTCTTCCAAATCGCGTTCTTCGCCATGCGCAACGACGGCGAATATGGTTATCAGCAGACCCAGTGTTGTTCGGCGGTGCAGCAAATTTCCAATCCCTCGATTTGAGCGTAGATCGACGGACGATTATAAGGAATTAATTCTGTTTTAGAAATTATTCATCGCAAGCATGCCAATTATTCCGATAATTAGAATGATATAGAACAGTTCTATAGAAAATAAACCGCACGGCCCAAAATTATGGTCCATTTTAAGAGAGCTTAATGGCGAGCTCTTTGGCTCTGGCCACGGCCTGGTGGCGGCTTGGCACATCGAGTTTTTGGTAAATGTTCTCGCTGTGGCGTTTTACGGTAGCCGGAGCGATAAAAAGCTGCTCTGCGATCTGCTTATTACTCAACTGTTTCGAGAGCAGCCCCAGGATTTGGAGCTCTCGCCGGGTCAGCGGCTGTTCAAGCGCCCCGCCCGCTTCGGCTTTCACATCGCCCTGGTGTGCATTGATGATCCGTTGGACGTAGCCAAGCCCGTCTGCGTCCAGGTCCAAGCGCTTCAGCAGCTCGACAAGCCGGGGGCCAAGGTCAGTAAACAATCGAATAAAACCGCCGGGTTGAGCGAGATGGACGGCCCTGCCAAGTGCCAGGAGCGCCGCCGGTTCCTCACCCTTTTGATCGTGAAACATCGCCCGCAGGGCAAGCACTTCGATCAGGAACCGGGCGTTGTGAGTTCTCTCGTAAAACGTCTCCAGTTGATTCAGCAAACTGTCAGCTTGCCTTTGACTGTCCGCGCTGCCCTGGGCCATGTGTACACGGGCCAGCGTCAACTGCGGTTCATAAAACTTGTAGTTGTTATGTATTGGTCCCAAATCACACTGCTGTGACCAGCGATCCGCTTCGCTAATGCGCCCCTGGCGAAGGCACAGATCTGCCTGAAAGGCCTGTGCACGCTGCAACAGGAAAGTCTGCTGATATTCCAACAACCTCTCACAGGCAGATTCAACCGTCTCCCTGGCCTTTTCCGTTTGCCCCCTTGCCTGATACACGGAGGCCAGGGCAAAAGCGCTTTCAGCGAAGTATTGCTCGTTCGGCATTCTCTGGCTGGAGACAACGGGAACGAGGGAAGTTTCGGCCTGGGAAAGTTGGTTCTGTTGGTATTGAACACTGCCGAGTAAGCTGCGAGCGCTGATGGTGCTCTCCTCCAACCCCAACTCCTCAGACAGTTTTAAGAAGCGCCTGGCTGCCAACTGCATCGACGGCAGGTCGGCCGATGTCCAGTTGACTATGCAGAGAGCCATCAGCAGTCGGGCCTGAAGTTTTCCCTTTGGCACCGAAGTGTCCGCCAGAGCGTCATAGATGACCTTGCGTGCCCCTTCCGTGTCACCGCTGGTTCGGAGCGCGCCTACTTTAATCGTTAACGCGTACCCGCGTTCGCTCAAGTAATCGGGAGGCAACTGTGTCAGTGCATCCTCGGCACACTTCAGCGCAAGGTCTGCGTCGCCCTTGTTGTAGTGGTCGTAGCTGCGCAGTGCGTTGATCGCACCCTGGAGGTACATGCTTGCACCGGAGCCTGACGGCGCGTCGCTCATGAGCTTTTCGATGCGATCAAGGATCGGCCGGGATTCCAAATAGAGGCCCTGATTCCACATACGCCAGACAATCAGAATCAGCAGATCCGGGTCATTCTGAACGGTCTCGGCCGGTAAGCGCTTCAGCGATCGGTTGAGCAAATACCATTTTTCCTCGTTCAGGATTGCATTTCGATGGCGAACCAGCAGGCGGCCGATCCCGGGAGGGCCGTCTACAATCTGGGTATGCGTAATCGCCTCTTCGAGTAAATCCTGTGCCTCGAACCATTTCGCTGCCTGGTGATGCAAAGAAGCAATCTCTTCCGAAGTTGACCGTTTCCGAAGACGTCGCTGCAGGAGTTCCTGGAAAAGATGGTGATAACGGAACCATTCTCCCTGCCCATCCAGGGACACGCAGAACAGGCCCGAATCCTGCAGAAATTTCAGAAAATCTTCGCAGTCGAAGAGATCTTCGTCCCCTTTAGCCATCGCTGATCCGAAGGCCTCGCACAGGGGCGCACAGAAGCGGTTGAGGATCGAGATAGCACACATGCGATCAACCAAACGGGGTGGCAACGCGGACAGGACCTCTTCCAGCAGAAAATTCTGAACCCCGTGAACATCACAATCGAACCCAAGCAGAAATGCATCAACATCTTTGTGGTGTTGCAACGCCAGGACTGCAAGGCGCAGACCTGCCACCCATCCTTCGTTAATTTGATGCAAGTGAGCAATCGCGGCGCTGGAAAAAGTCCGGTCGGTCGCCTGTTCGAGAAAGGCCCTGGTTTCGGAGCGTGTAAACATCAGTTCCCGTGCCCGAACCTCGGTCACTTTACTATGCGCTCGCAGCGCCCCGAGTAGAAACGGTGGATCCCGGCGCGAGATAACGAGCAGTTGCAGGAGTCTGGGCGGATGTTTCAGCAGTTGATTCAACAAATCGTGAACCGCCGACTCGCCTATTTGGTAGTAGTCGTCCAGTACCAGGACAAAGGGTTCCTCCAAAGCGTCGAGATCGTTACACAGGCATCCTGCAAGTGTCGGTAATGGAGGGAGTGTTTCCTCCAGCAACTGGACCGTTGTCTCAGCGCAGGCATCGGGAAATACGGTTTTCACGGCCGCCACCAGGTAAGTAAGAAACACTCTGACTTCGCTGTCCACCTCGTCAAGTGATAGCCAGGCGTTCAGATGGCCCCGGGTCTCTAACCAGTGACTGACAACTGAGCTTTTTCCGTACCCTGCCGGTGCCGAGACCAATGTCAGTGGGTGATCGGAACTGTGGTCAAGCAGGACATCCAACGCCTCGCGCTGCATAAAATCCCGGGCGACCCGCGGACGGTGCAGCTTGGTTTTGTAAATTGGAATTGAATGTTTTCCGGCCATCATGCGCGCATTTTACATTAATCATCGGGATATTTAAGTGTATAGAGCGCTCTTTTCTGAGACAAATGCCAGCATTAATGACCTGAGTCAGGAACAGTGTTCAATGGACTCAGGTAGCCCCGGCGCTGCCACCAAACGAGATTGTTTGACCGGGGTCAGTTCGTGTCCGGATAACTAGGAGGAACCCGCCAAAACCTGATAAATAGTTGACGTCTGCCAAGTGCGCGGTAGAAACTACCTGGAGGATTGGAAATTCAGGAACATCAATGTCTGTTTACGCACCTGCTTTGGGACATATTTGGAAAACTGCAAAAGAGTTTGGATTAGATCCGGAGGAATTGTTTAAAGAGGCAGGGATCGATCCAGGACTGCGTTTCGACACGAGTGCACGTGTTGGAGACAGACAGGTGACTGATCTTTTTTGGATCGCTCATAAGCAAAGCAAAGACAAAGCTTTTGTTTTCGACCTGGCTGATCACCTTCATCCCTCCTACCTGGGGGCACTGGGTTATGCCTGGCTTACCAGCTTTAGTCTCAGAAAATCCTTCAAACGGTTAGAAAAATATGTGCATCTGGTAAGTGATGCAACGGATGTCGACCTGAAAAACTGTGAAAATGAGCTTCATATTACCTTCAGTTTTCATTCTGTCGACAGACACCATCCGTCCCTGTTAGAAGATGAATGGCTGGTAACTTCAGTAAAACTTTGCCGGATGAACTGTGGTGAATCATTCAGTCCGGCGAGAGTGTATTTCCAGCAGTGCGCGCCTTCCAATATTCAAATCTATAACGAGTATTTTCGTTGCGAATTGGTGTTTGACTCTGAATCCACAACTTTGGTAATCCCAACAGCGATTGCAGATGACCCACTTCCAGGCTCCAACGCTGAAATCGCACACCACCTGGACCGGATGATAGTCGACTACCTGGCGCAGCGAGATAAGCTCGACATCACCGGGAGAGTCCGAAAAGAAATCGTCAAAGAACTTCCTTCCGGCGACATTAGCATGGAGGTTGTTGCAAGCGCTCTTGGTGTCTCAACCCGAACACTTATGAGAAAGTTGAAGGATGAGGGTGAGTCATTCAAAAAACTGCTGGTAAATACGCGCCGGCAACTCAGTGAGAGGTATGTCGAGGACAAAAGTCTCTCGGTGACCGAAATTTCATTCTTATTAGGTTTCGCAGAGACCAGTTCGTTTTCCCGCGCTTATAAGTCCTGGACCGGGGTGTCACCGAGTGAACATCGTTTGGCAATGACTTGACCCAATCGGTTAAGTCAGACAGGCGGCTAGTTCGATCACCAGGACTCGAATTTAGCGAGTATTCCGATAAGTAGCATCGGTATTCCTTTGATTTAGCCGCATGCTCCCTGGTCATTTCCCACTCGTAGTACGGATTTACGTGACCATTCGCAACAAATTCCGAGAACAGACCGTGTATAGGCCCATCCAGGGATTCTAGAAGCAAAGACGGA
>RCNE010001195.1_pt1 | contig 14107 bp, 13 predicted proteins | sample 2041361 | NCBI WGS metagenome assembly RCNE01 (sample SAMN09708229, study PRJNA481090) | Marine sediment metagenome, whole genome shotgun sequencing project.
CCGCTGCCCGATATTCCGATCGAGACTGGAGAAGCAGCCGCCCTGTCTGCAGGCATGCGCATGATGGCAGAAGCAGGCGTTATCCCCGAAGAGTTCCAGATCAAAAAGGACATCGACGCCGCGCGAAAAGACTATGCCGCACTCACAAAAGACGCGGCTCGAAAAGAGCAGATGTCAAAGATCACCACGCTTGAATTGCGCTACAATATCGCAGTCGAAGCACGAAAAAAATTCTTCGGTTGAACAGGCGGCAAAGGCTCTATTTGAACACAGCTGCCCGCTTGCCAAACGCTGCGGCGACCACTTCCATCTGGTGCGGTTTGCCCATCAATTCGACCTGCTCACGCGATTCCGCATCCAGAACCGCAGTCGCATCCGCAGTCTCCGCCACGCCGATCAACCGCTTGGCCGCCCGGATCGCCGAAGGGCTTTTGCCCGCAATCGTCTCTGCCAGAGCTTGCGCCGCCGCCAGCGGATCATCGGCGATTTCCGTCACCAGCCCCCAGCGCTCCGCCTGCTCAGCGCCCACCGGCTCCGCCGTATAGGTCATCCGCCGCAGCACATCCGAACGCACGAGGCGCGGCAGAAGCACCATACCGCCCATATCCGGAACGATGCCCCACTTCATCTCCATCACTGCGAACTTCGCGTCGGGTGACGCAATGCGAATATCCGCACCCAGCGCAAGCTGGATACCCGCGCCAAAGCAAACGCCGTGAACTGCCGCGATCACAGGAATATCCATCCGCGACCAAACCATCGCAAATTCCTGCCACTGGTTTGTTGTATTTTGCCCATCCATCCCTGCCCCATGGGTGCGCGGCATGAGTAATTCTGCAGGATCTTTCCCGATCATTCCCGACAGGCCAGAGATATCTATCCCTGCGCAAAACGCCTTGCCCTCACCAGAAACAATCACCACGCGCGCACCCGACGCTGCGACCTCATTGCCCGCATCGATCACCGCTGTGATCATCTCCTGATCAACTGCGTTCATTTTATCAGCGCGTGTCAGGCGCACATGGGCGATGTGGTTTTCGTAGGTGATTGAGACGCGGGACATGGGCTTTCCTCCGGTATTGCTTTGGGCATATCACATCAGAACCACCCGTAGCGCACCAGTAAAACGTGGCGGCACTTACATCGGGACGAGACGCTCCACCGCCCGCATCATACCAAGGCTTTTGTCGTAGACCAGCGTGAGGATGCGCCGCATCTGGGGCTTGGCGACGGTAACGCCTGCACCGCGCAGCGCGCCTGCGGCTGCTGCTGTACCGATAAACCCGCGTCTTGTAAGCTTTGCAATGATCCGTCTCTCATTTATGCGATTCATTCTCAAATAGACACTCAAATCACGGGTTACAAGGCTTGCCCTTCGCGCAGCATCCGCATTAACTGACCACTATGACACACATACGCCTCACCCCGCTTGCACAATCCCTTCCCGCATCTGTCCCGTTTGTGGGGCCAGAAACGCAAGAGCGGGCACGCGGAGCAGAGTTCAAAGCACGGCTTGGCGCGAACGAAAGCGTCTTTGGCCCGTCGCCGCTTGCTGTTCGTGCCATGGCGGAGACACCCCAATGGATGTACGGCGATCCAGAGAGCTTTGATCTGCGTGCAGCACTTGCCGCGCATCACGGCTGTACGCCTGCGCATATTATGGTTGGTGAAGGGATCGACGGGCTGCTCGGTTATCTGGTGCGCCTGTTTGTAAGTGCTGACGATTCGGTGGTGACCTCGGCCGGCGCCTATCCGACGTTTAATTATCATGTCGCAGGATTTGGCGGTACATTGCATACCGTTCCTTATGTGGACGATCATGAGGACCCCGCCAGCCTCTTTGCCAAAGCGGCCGAAGTGGATGCCAAGCTCGTCTATCTCGCCAATCCCGACAATCCGATGGGCAGCCATCATAGGGGCGATGAGATCGCGAAGGCGATGGAGGCGCTACCGAGTGGTACGCTGCTGGTACTCGATGAGGCCTATGTGGAATGTGCACCAGAAGGGACCGCACTCCCCTTGCCCGCAGATGACCCCCGTGTGATCCGCATGCGCACATTTTCAAAGGTTTATGGGCTTGCTGGCGCGCGTGTCGGCTATGCTATTGGCCACCCTGATCTGATTGAGGCTTTTCATAAAGTGCGCAACCATTTCGGGATGAATCGCGCCGCCCAAGCAGGTGCGTTGGCCGCACTCGAGGACGACAGCTATCTGGCCCGCGTCCAGCAAGACATCCTTGAGGCCCGCGACCGCATTGCCCAGATCGCGCGTGACAATGGCCTCACGCCCCTGCCCAGTGCGACTAATTTCGTGACCATAGACTGTGGCCGTGATGCGGCATTCGCCAAGGCTGTCCTTGATGGTCTGATCGCGCGCGGCATCTTCGTGCGCATGCCTTTCGTCGCACCGCAAAACCGCTGTATCCGCGTGAGCTGTGGCACAACTGCGATGCTCGACGCCTTTGGCGCTGCCCTGCCCGCCGCCCTCAAAGACGCAGAAAAAAGCTGACGTTAGGGAATCAAGCGCTACTCTCGTAATAAACTAAAGCGATGAGGCCAGACATGCGCAACACTCCGGGCAGCGCGCCCAATTTCAAAAATGCTGCAATTGTGATGTTCGGCGTGAACATCACCTGGATATTTGTGACCATCTGGGCGATCTGGGGGCTAATCGCCGTGGCTGTCACAGGCTACGCCATCAACCATATCATCAACTTTATCGAAAAGCGGCGCGCCTAGTCTCTCCGCCTAGTGACCCGCGATCACATCCGCCGCAGCATCCAGCGCGCCGCGCCCGTGAGCGATGCCAAGACTGGACATGCCTGCCTGCATCCCGCCCAACAGCCCCATTATCATCTGACCGTTCACATGGCCCATATGTCCAAGGCGGAAGAACGCATCGCGTGCGGGGTCGCCTACCTCCGCCATGCCCAAACCGATGCCGAGCGTTAGGCCAAGCTCTTCCTCCACCCAGTTGCGCAAGCGCGTGCCGTCATTCCCGTTTAGCCGCAGGGAGGTCACCGCCGTGCTGCGATTTGCCGGGTCGGCAATGTTGATGCGCAGATCACCGCCCGCCGCCCACGCGTCGCAAGCCGCCCAAATCGCGCGGGCCAGCACGCCGTGGCGCGCCCAAACTTGCTCGATCCCTTCATCGTGGATCATGTCGAGTGCGACGCGGAGCCCGTACAAATGATGCGTGGGTGCCGTGCCGTTAAAGTACTGCCAGAATTCAGTTGCCGTGCTGCGCGGGATCCAGTCCCAATAGACACTGACCCGTGGCATCGCTTCACGCACCGCCTGTGCACGCTGGTTGAAGAACACAAACGAGCAACCGGGCGGGACCATCAGACCTTTTTGACAGCCCGTGACCATCACATCGACACCCCACGCATCCATCTCGAACCGGTCACAGCCCAGCGAGGCAATACAGTCAGCCATCAAAAGCGCCGGATGCCCCGCCGCGTCCAGCACATCGCGCAGCCCCTTGATATCATTAAGAACCGAGCTTGAGGTATCCACATGAACGGCCAATACAGCCTTGATCAGATGATCTTTATCCTCGGCCAATGCCGCAGCGATTACGTCCAAATCCATTGGCGAGGATTTCCCGAAATCGATGAGCTGCACGTCCGCACCAATCCCTGTCGCCGTCTCGCCAAATCCATGACCGAACCGCCCTGTCGCAGGGACCAGAACGCGGTCACCGGGGGCGATCACGTTGCTCAGGGCGGCCTCCCATGCCGCATGGCCGTTACCGATGTAGATCGCGGCGAAATGCTCGGTCCGCGCCACGCGTTTGAGATCTGCCATAATACCCGGCATCGTATCCACCAGCTCGCCTGCGTAGATGTTTGGCGCGGGACGGTGCATCGCCTGCAAAACGGCCTCCGGCATGATGGAGGGGCCTGGAATGGCGAGGTATCCGCGCCCATGCGACAGGTTTGGCCTTTGGCTCATGCGTCTCAGTCCTATATATCAATGGGTTGCCTCAGTGGGCTATTCTCGCAACCATAGCTCCGGGACCTATCGCGTCAATCGCTCCATGTCCTTGCCCCTCTTTGCTGCGCACATTATGTTCACGCAAATGCGCGAACGCGAACCATCAAAGGTCGACACTCCCATGAGCAGCGAACAAACCTACACCTCGAAAGAGCTGATGCGTTGGCTCTGGCGAGATTACCTGAAAAAGCACCTCGGAAAACTAACCATCGCAATACTGTTCATGATCCTTGAGGGCGCAAGCCTTGGAGCCATGGCAAAGTTGATGGAACCGATGTTTGACCGCGTTTTCGTCGCAGGCGAGCAATCGTGGCTACTCATCGTGGCATTTGTGCTCATGGGTATATTCGTGGTGCGTGCCGTGTCGGGCGTAGCGCAAAAGGTGCTACTCACGCGCATCGCCCAACGCTCTGCTGCTGACATGCGCATTGATCTGCTCAACCGGATGATGCAGCAGGATGGCGCGTTTCACCAAACCCACCCGCCCGGCTTTTTGATCCAGCGGGTGCAATCGGATGTGAACGCTGTAGGCAATGTCTGGCGTGCCATTATCACCGGTGCGGGCCGCGACTTCATCGGCCTTATGGTGTTGCTCGGTGTCGCAATTTCGATTGATCCAATTTGGGCGCTTCTCGCCTGTATCGGCATTCCTGTAATGGTGCTGCCGGCCGCCTTTGCCCAGCGGTTTGTGCGATCGCGCGCCCGCGAGGCGCGTGATCTAGGGGCTACACTCTCCACTCGTCTGGACGAAGTATTTCACGGGATTGTCCAGATCAAGCTCAACGCACTTGAAACGTACCAGTCGCGCCAATACCGCGACACATCGAAGAAATTCGTTTCAACCGAAGTGCGCACGGCCTTTGGCAGTTCTGCCATCCCCGCCATGATCGATGTTATTTCGGGCATCGGGTTTATGGCCGTGATCCTGTACGGCGGCTCGGAGATCATCTCGGGCGATAAGACAATTGGTCAGTTCATGACCTTCTTCACGGCCATGGGTTTCACCTTCAACCCGTTGCGCCGCCTTGGCGCGATCAGTGGGCAATGGCAGGTCGCTGCCGCAGCGCTGGAGCGCATCAAGGAGTTGCTGGATGCACCTCTCAAACAGACTTCCCCCGACGCGCCTTTGCCCGCGCCCACTGGCGCCGCCGACATTACCCTCGACAACGTAACACTGTCCTTTGGTGAGACCGAAGTGCTGCACGGTCTGTCGTTGACAGCGCAGGCAGGCCAGACCACCGCGCTTGTCGGTGCATCAGGTGCGGGGAAATCAACCATTTTCAACCTGCTCACGCGGCTTCTTGACCCCACCTCAGGCACCGTACGCATTGGCGGCGTAGCCACGACCGAGATGGCTATTCCCGACCTGCGCACCTTGTTTTCCGTGGTAAGCCAAGAGGCACTGCTGTTTGATGAAACTTTGCGCGAGAATATCGTGCTGGGCCGCACGGACGTAACCGAAGAGGCGCTGAAAGAAGCCCTTGATGCTGCCTTTGTGTCCGACTTCCTGCCCCAGCTTGAGCATGGCCTCGACACGCATGTAGGCCCGCGCGGCTCAGCGCTGTCTGGCGGTCAGCGTCAACGCGTCGTCATCGCCCGAGCCTTGCTGCGAAACACGCCTGTGTTGCTTCTGGATGAAGCCACCAGCGCTCTGGATGCGCAATCAGAGGAGGTGGTGCAAGACGCCCTGAACCGTTTGTCAGAGGGGCGTACCACGCTGGTCATTGCACATCGCCTCAGCACCATCCGCAATGCGGACAAGATCATTGTGATGGACCGTGGTCACGCCGTCGATGAAGGCACCCATGAGGAACTGCTGGAGCGCGGAGGCATTTACGCCGATCTCTACCGCTTGCAGTTTAAGGACGGGAAGATCGTCTCGGACCGTCGTCGGGGTGTTCAGGGGCGCAGGGATAGTGCCGAAGAAGAACGTCAACCCAATCTGCTGCAACGCATCGGGCAGCATTTCTTTGGCAGCTAACGGTCAGCTCTCTTTACGGTAGGACTGCGCCAACCGCTCCGGAGTGACCCCTGCGCCATAGCGGACCAGTGTCCACAGGTTACGCCCCCCACGCCGCAGCCAACCTTGGGCGCGGTACTTGGCCGCCGATGTTACAGCTACACTGTCAAGCTTACGCAACCGCCCGCGCAGCGCCCGCGCAATCGCAACATCTTCCATCAGGGGCTGATCAGGGTAGCCGCCCACTTTTTCATAAAGTTTGCGGTGAATGAGTAGACCTTGGTCACCGTAAGGTAGGCCGGCACGGCTGCGCAGATTAGCCCAGCCCGCGACAATCCCTGCGGCCATCCCGCGCTGGTCGAACGCCAATGGAAACCAGCCCGCCTGCTCCTCGTTATCTAAATGCGCACGTACAGCCGTACTCCAGCCCTGCGCCAGCACCGTGTCGGCATGCAAAATCAACAGCCACTCCCCCTGCGCCGCCGCAACACCACGCCTGAGTTGCCCGCCGCGTGAGGCAAGACCATGCACAACCTCCGCCCCCCATGCCTGCGCCGTCGGCCCCGTGGCATCGCTCGAACCGCCATCGCTTACGACCAATTCACGGATAAGACCCACCTCCAGCCCCTCCATCAACGCACCAAAACACGCGCCAAGAGCCCCTTCGGCATTTAATGTCGGGACGACCACTGAAATCTGCGCCCGCATAATGGCTTCCTCTCACGCTGCCCCTGTAAAACGGGGCGTGAATTGCTATATTAAACATAACCCCAGAAGGACACCCCGATGACCGCACCCTCCCGTCGTATCCTGCGCATTTCCGGCTCCGCCGCACTTGAGTTCCTACAAGGGCTGATTACCAACGACATCACCCGTATTGATGATGGGTTGGTCTATGCCGCCCTTCTGTCGCCGCAGGGTAAATACATGGCCGATTTTTTCTTGACCGCAGATGGCGATGACGTGCTGCTCGATGCAGATGATGCCCAAGCGGATATGCTGGTCCAGCGCCTGTCGATGTACAAACTGCGCGCTGATGTGCAGATTGCGGTGACGGACCTGCACCTACACCGTGGGATAGATGATATGCCAGCAGATGCCATGACCGATCCACGCCATGAAGCCCTAGGGTGGCGCGCCTACCGTAATGCACCGCAGCAGGGCGATCAAACAGACTGGAATGCCCTATACGTCACCCACATGATCCCGCAAAGCGGGGTTGAGCTTACGCCGGATACCTTCATTCTGGAGATGGGGTTCGAGCGTATACATGGCGTCGATTTTCGTAAAGGCTGCTATGTCGGCCAAGAAGTCACCGCACGGATGAAGCATAAGACGGAACTGCGCAAAGGCTTGGCCAAAGTGGCTGTGCAGGGCGATGCAGCAACAGGCACTGCGATCACCTCAAACGACAAGCCCGCAGGCACCCTACTTACCCGCGCAGGAGATCAAGCGCTTGCTTACTTGCGCTTTGACCGTGCCAAGGGCGAGATGAACGCGGATGCGGCTACGGTCACCCGCGTAGATTAAAACGCAAAACGCAGCGCCAAAGCGCTGCGTTTGTTAGTTGGATTGAGAGTAGATTAGGCGCGCTCTACGTATTCCATCGTCTCGGTGTTAACGATGATGTCCTCGTCCTGACCCACAAAGGGCGGCACCGAAACTTTGACACCATTGTCGAGGATCGCAGGTTTAAAGGAGTTAGCCGCTGTCTGGCCTTTGACCACAGGCTCTGTCTCGGCGATCTTGCAGGTCACTTTTTGAGGCAAGGCGGCGTTGATCGCCTCCTCCTCGTAATACTCCACGACGACCATCATGCCATCCTGAAGGAACGGACGCCGCTCCCCCAACAGATCTGCAGAGAGCTGGACCTGCTCATAGGTATCCGTGTCCATCAGCACCAACATGCCCGCATCTTCATACAAGAATTGTTGATCCTTCTGCTCAAGGCGTACCTTCTCGACTTTGTCGGCGCTGCGAAAGCGTTCATTTAGTTTGGAACCGTTGCGCAAATTCTTCATTTCGACTTGCGCAAATGCACCACCTTTGCCCGGTTTCACGTGATCGACCTTCACCGCCGCCCACAGACCGCCGTTGTGTTCCAATACGTTTCCGGGGCGAATCTCGTTTCCGTTGATTTTGGGCATGTGTCAAAACTCTGGCAAAAGGTTGATGAAATCTTGACCCGTCCTATATCTTGAGGACGAACCGCACACAAGGAGCCGTGTTTGGCAGAAAAGCACCCGAAAGCCATGCACCTCACGCATGGGTGCCATGACGAAACAGGGTATCCGAATCGCTCGGGATATGTCAGAAGAGGCAGACGCCGAAAATGACAAGAGCAAGAATAATGAAAGGACGACGAGTTGAAAGATTTCGTTGATGGCACGGCCTTTAATAACGAACAAGGTAACCGCGCCCGTAAACTGTTCGCCGCCGTAGTACTGGCTGCACTCGATGATGCAATCGCAGATGATAAGAAGTATGGCAATGGTCCAGAGCAGATCGCCCGTTGGGCACGCTCTCGTGATGGCCGTGAAGTTCTTAGCTGTGCTGGCATTGACCCTAACGAACGTGTTGTAACTGGTCTTATGGACTTTGTAGGCAAAGGTGTGCGGACTTCCGTTGCCCTGTCGCGCGAAGAATCAGAGCGCCGCAACGCCGCTCAACAGGCTGAAGCCGCGTAAGCGATTCCTCCTTCTTGAGATTAAAAAAGACGCAGCTCATGGGCTGCGTTTTTTTATGCCTGCTGCATTTCGACATGCTTGTTCCATGCCTTTGAAATAAGCTTTTCCTCCTGTCTGGTTTCAGTCACGGTGCAGCAAACCGACGACAGGAGCGAACGATGGCAAAAGCAATCATGATCCAGGGGACCGGCAGCAACGTCGGTAAATCCATGATCGTTGCAGGCATCCTGCGCGCCCTGCGCAATCGCGGCTTAACCGTGCGCCCGTTTAAGCCGCAGAACATGTCCAACAACGCTGCCGTAACCTCGGATGGTGGCGAGATCGGCCGCGCCCAGGCACTCCAAGCCCGCGCCTGCGGCGTTGACCCGCACACGGATATGAACCCTATTCTGCTCAAGCCGCAGACTGCAACAGGTGCGCAGGTCATCGTTCAGGGGAAAGTGGCAGGCACCCAAGAGGCGCGGAGCTTTGGCCAGAACAAGCACAACCTGATGCCTGCCGTGCTGGAGAGTTTCTCACGCCTAAGCACCCAATGCGAAATTATCGTGATCGAGGGCGCAGGCTCCCCCGCCGAGACGAACCTGCGCGCGGGCGACATTGCTAACATGGGGTTTGCCCGCGCCGCCGGTGTTCCGGTCATCTTGATGGGCGATATTGATCGCGGTGGGGTCATCGCCCAAATCGTCGGCACCCAAGCAGTGCTGAACCCAGAGGATAACGCCCTTATCAAAGGGTTCTGCATCAACAAATTCCGAGGCGACCGCAGCCTCTTTGACGGCGGTCGCGATGATATCGTTGCCCGTACTGGATGGCCCTCTTTAGGCGTGCTCCCATGGTTCGAGCATGCAGCGCGGCTGCCCGCAGAGGATGTGATGGACCTGCCTGACCGCGCACGCTCAGGGGGTGCAGGGCTGGTGGTGGCCGTACCACAGCTGCCGCGCATCGCCAATTTCGACGACCTTGATCCGTTGGCGGCAGAGCCCTCCGTGGACCTGCGCATGATCACAAATGGCGAGGCTCTCCCCGCCGATACCGATCTGGTGCTGTTGGTGGGGAGTAAGTCCACCATTGCCGATCTGGACGCATTGCGCACGGCAGGTTGGGACGTTGATATCGCCGCCCACATCAGGCGTGGAGGGCATGTGCTGGGGCTGTGTGGCGGCTATCAAATGCTGGGCAAAACCATCAGTGATCCTGACGGGATCGAAGGGCCCGCAGGCACAGTGAACGGCCTAGGCCATTTGGATGTGCATACGGTTCTGGAGCCCGTCAAGAACTTGACCCTGCGCGGCGGGCACCATCTGGAAAGCGGCGCAGCGCTCAGCGGCTATGAAATCCACATGGGCAAAACAACAGGCCCGGATTGCACACGCCCTTGGCTGCACCTTGACGCTACAGATGACGGCGCGATGAGCCGCACCGGAAACGTAGCAGGTTGCTACCTTCACGGCATTTTTGCATCCGATGCGTTCCGAATCGCGTATCTCGGCGCACTCGGCGCTGCATCAACCGTCGTGTTTGAAGATCAGATAGAAGACACACTCAACGCGCTTGCAAAGCACATCGAGGCCTACTTCGACCTCGACGCCCTGCTCACTGCAGCCGCCGATATAGGCTAGACTTTATTCCATTTCCTGTGCGGTCAGCGCGCGGTGGATTTCACGGCGCACCAGCTTACGTACGTTGCGTGTGATCCGCTCACCCAAGGCCCCCTGCAGCTCTGAGCGGACAATCTCGCTGACAAGTTCGCGCAATGCTTCTTCGTCCATGACCTGATCATCTGCTGTAAATGCAGTGCTTGGCTGAACAGTCTCGATCTCAATCTCAGGCTCGATATCTTGCACATCTTCGACCGGCGCCAAGAATGGCTCACCTTTGGCGTCCAGTTCGACATCATCTTCCCAAGTCATAGTAGGCGCATCTGGCGCTGCCAGTTCTTCGGCTTCATCACCGTCTGCCTCATACTCTTGACGCCTGCCGCCGAGTACAGCTTCCAAAGCGGCAATTTTAGCAGTCAACGGCATATAGGGTGTCGGTTTTTTGGGGGCTGCCTCAGACGGATGCAACACAGCCTCGACCTCACCATCGAAAAAGGGCGCTTCCTCAACGGGTGTACCCTCAACGACCGCAGCCTCTTCTACAGGGCCATCCGCGGCCTCGGAATGATCATCAAGCCTATCATCAGAGTCTTCTCGCAGATCCCACTTACTGTCGTCCTCAGTGTAATCTTCAAATTCGAAGGAATCCTTGTTCGTGCCATGATCTTCATCAGCATCGTCAGTATCCCTCGCATCCTGAGGCGATGCATCATCTTCTTTATCTTCCCAAAACCCTTCATCGGCGTAATCGCCCACATCAATTTCATCTTCAATTGCCTTGACTTCATTTTCAATCGCGTCATGAACCAAAGCATCGAGCGCGTCCATCGCAGCGTCATTATCAGGCGCTTTTGCGGTAGGAACCAGGACCAGCGGGCCGTTTTCTTCAGGTCTCCCTGAAGTAGTAAAGACAAGCTCATCTACGTCTTCCGCGTTCTGCATCCATGTATCCCGCGCGACGGAGCCCAGGTCCAGCGGCCCTTCGTCAGCGCCATCACCGTGAGGCTCAGGAGTTTGCACACGCAAGGCAGGGGTCAGCACAAAGCGCTCGGCTTCATGCTTGGCGTCCTGGATGAATGTCTCGACCGTTTCCGCTTTACCAGCCTCTTCATGCACGGCGTGCGGTTCATCTTCTACGACCGGTTCTGCCGCCTCAGGTGCTGCTACAGGCGCACTGCGTAACCCTGCAAGGGGCCGCTTATCTTCGGATACCAATCGGCGGATTGAAGACAATACATCCTCAACCTCTTCATTCGTGACGGCTTTTGACATTGTTTACCACCCTCTGCTCAGCGCCAAAGATAACCCGCATAACCGATTCCTACAATGGGGCGAAAATCCTTTGAAACTATTAATTTAGCATGTGGCCTTCATGCGCCTGCCCGCTCACAAAGCAAAAAGGGCTGCCCAAACAGACAGCCCCCACTTTTAAGCCTTGTTAGCAGGTTCAGTTTTTCTGCAACCGCCGCAGCACGCGGTCCAGTTGTGCGCCCTGCTCGGATTGAGATGTAGGGCTGTCTTTAACCAGGTTGTAATACTCGTTCACGTCATACTGCTGTATTGGCAAACCCAGACTACTGACCGTAAGCCGGCCCGTTGATGCGAGAACCCCGTAAGCTGCGTTATAAATCACCGCTTGCGCAGAAATACGGTTGGCTTCCGCATCGAGCAGTGATTGCTCGGCATCGAGCACATCGAGCGTCGTCCGCGCGCCCAACGTGGCTTCTTCGCGCACCCCGCGAAACGCAATCCGTGCCGCAGTAATTTGACGCTCAGAAGCTTCAAGAGAGGCACGCGCAGCACTCAGTTGCGCATAAGCGACCCCAACGTTCTGCTGCACATTATGGCGCACTACATGAAGGTTCCCACGTTGCGCGTCACGCAGCGCCTGTGCCCGACGTACCGCAGAAGACCGTGCACCACCTTGATATATCGTTCCGCCAACGTTCAATCCGATGCTCGCACCCGCACTGAAGTCGCTGCTTGAGAGGTTCTCGCTCAGCGAAAGTACACCCTGCGCGCTGACGGTCGGTCGCTTGTTCGCTTCGGCGCGTTTGATCGACAAATCTGCCGCAGACACCTGAAATTGAGCTGCCCGCAAACTGGGATGACCGCGCACTGCTAACATTTTTGCAGCATCGACATCAACGCTGATGTTGGGAAGACGCGGTAAGGCCATGCGCCCGGGCTTTCGCCCGATTACGTTAATATACTCTTCAACCGCGATTGCATAGTTACCTTGCGCACGCGCCGAATTACTGCGGGCCTGCGCCAATTGCGCCTCGGCCAGCGCCACATCCGTCCGTGTCACTTCGCCCACCTCAAACCGGTTTCGCGCAGCATTCAGTTCCTCGGTGAGGACGCGGACGTTATTTCGCGCAAGTTCTATAAATTCTTCCGCTTCAATTACACCGGTATAGGCCTGAACTCCACGCAGCAGCACCTGCTGCTCGATTCCGATCAGCGTCTGACGCGTGGCCAATACAGTTTCCTTGGCGACCTCAACGCCCAAAGCAGTAGCACCAAAATCATAAAGCAGCAGATCGGCGATCAGGCCTCCGTCCAGAACAAGACTGTCAAAGCTTTGCGCACCCAAGAAAATCGAGTTTTGCCCGCGCCCGAGGTCTTGCGTAATGCTCGCAGTCCAGCGCACCAACGGTTCAAGCGCCGCCCCCGCAGTGGCCACGTCCTCATCCGCCGCGCGCAGCAATGCACGGTTTTGCTCCAACAGACCCGAATGGTTATAAGCGCTTACCAGCGCATCGGCCAATGTGTCTGCTCGTACAGAAGGGGCGCTCATACCTGTAACAACAGTGGCAACCGCAACTATGATATTTATCCGCATCGTGCGCATTGCACCCCGCCCGATTTTACCAAATACCATTCCAAATGCTCCCGAGCATATTGTGATTTGCACAATCATATGTGCGTCGTCGCGTGCAGACAACTGCGCATCCGCCTAAAAGTCAAACGTCATCTCTTTTTCGAAACCAGGCAAAACAGGTGCTGTTGCATTAAAAGCTAACCGCCAACTCATCTTGCCCAGACGTTTATACCCCACACGAACCTCGCCAAGCGGTCCGGACATAAACATCGCAGCGATCCTCCCCCCCTCCTTGAGCTGGTCGAGCAACGCCACCGGAACATCAAAAACGCCGCCCTGGATTGTAATCACATCATAAGGCCCGTGCTGCGGCGCGCCCTCATTCAGCGGACCTTCATGCACAACAGCATTGTCAGCACCTGCCGCGACCAACGCATCTTGCGCCTCTCGCGCCATGCCCGCGTCCTCTTCCACTGCAACCACAGCTTGCGCCATGCGCGCAATCACGGCCGTCGAATAGCCAAGCGTACAGCCCACATCGAGAACCAATTCGTCAGCATCAATTGCCAGTACATCAAGCATTTTCGCCAAGCTGCGCGGCTCAAGCAACACCCGCCCCTGCCCCAAATTCAAGTTCTCACCCACGTAGGCAGCCTCGCGCTGTGCGGTAGGCACAAAATCTTCGCGTGCAACATTCAGCATCGCGTCGATAATGGGGAATTTGGTCACATCCGACGGGCGCACCTGCGTGTCGACCATCATTGTGCGTCTTTTGGAAAAATCGGTCATGGGAAATGCTCGTTTGTTCAGAATCCTGTTGGCGGCAATGTGTCATACTGCGCGTCCATCAGCAACGCACATCCCATCCCCCGCCCGCAACCAACCGAAACAAGCAGCCCGCAAGGCATCTTGCCCCTTGCAGCCTCGAAAACCACGGTCTATATCGAAAAATATGGCGGGTTGGCGGAGTGGTTACGCAGCGGATTGCAAATCCGTGTACAGGAGTTCGATTCTCCTACTCGCCTCCAATAAAATCAAGC
>RCNE010005709.1_pt1 | contig 14105 bp, 14 predicted proteins | sample 2041361 | NCBI WGS metagenome assembly RCNE01 (sample SAMN09708229, study PRJNA481090) | Marine sediment metagenome, whole genome shotgun sequencing project.
CCCGGAGTCCAAATTTGATCACCTAGAGTTTGGGGAATAACCCATCATAGATGAAACAACCGGATCGCGGCTTTGTGCACAAACTTCTGCATCTGATAAGATCGCCGCGTCAGCCTGAAAGAGCAGCCAAAAGAAGCGCCTGGCCACTCTTTCCTAGAGCGGCAAGGTCCGCTGTGCAGGGGGATTTCCATCGGCCGACGCAACACTTTAGTTTGTTTGGAGAGATTGATTGTAAATCATGAGTTTTCGGCAAGGAAGGTTTATACAAATCCGCAAAACTCGGAAACGTGGGATCGCTGCCAACGCGGGGAATCTTTAGGCTCAAGTGGGCTTAGGTTTTATCGTGCATACTCTTCGACCTATCCGCTTCTGGCTTGAACGGGAGGCGTCCGCCCACCCGAGCGCGTGTGAGATGGCTGGGCACGGAACCTTCGATTTCGCGACCAATTTCTACGTCAAGTATGCGACCCGCATAACCCAAGGCGGCGCGGTGCAAATAAAAATACCAACCGCCTACTCCGACTGCACTTCCCAAAAGGCACAGATTTGTCGATACATAGTCAAGTAAAGCTGGGCGCCCTCGCCAGACAGCTCAATGAGCGGCCTCGAATGACCCTGAGTTACGCCCCCGCATAGCGTTCTGATGCATGTGTTACGTCGACCAGTTGAGACCGCCAGAAACAGTGGCGGCATTCTGCTCGAAACCACTCCCTACCCCGCAATTTCGAAGCCCAGCTCGAAGCCATCTTCGATCAGTACAACTATCAGCGATATCACAACAGTCTGAACAAAGTCACACCTGCCGACTTCAGCTTCGGGCGTGGCAAAGCCGTTCTAAACAACGGGAAAAGATCAAACGGAAGACACGCGAAGCGCGACGCTTGCATCAACGACAGCACCCACATGATGAAACCAACCCGATGAACCAAACTCTCTCTTAATTTAGGCTGCCTTTGGTTCCAAAGCCCTGATGACGGATAGCCTAAGGTAGGCTAAATAGGTCTAGCACGGCTGAAACAAGTTCTAATCCACCCGTACCAAGAAGGTCCGGATCTCCTTTTCCGCAACCCCGTTGTGTACTCGACGGAACATAAGATCTAGCCCTGCCTCCACCAAGGTGCGGTGGAATTCTTGCACCTCATATTCCCCAACAGCGTTGATAAACAACGAGAAAACCGACAGCGTTTCTCCCTCGAGCCGTGCCCAGACGAACGGCTCGCCCCGTAGCGGATCAAGTGGCTCGTCATTGCCGAACAAATTCTTCTTCATCGCAGATTTATATATATTGTCTCGAGCGCTGGGGATGAACTCGATTGTGTAAGTCTTGGACTTCGTTCGACCATCGTTTTTATAGCTCACAGACGTCCAGCTCAGCACAAAACCATTCTTCGTCGCCTCAATCTCTGCGCTCATGTCTCGATGTTGTGTCTCACCTTCGAAAACAAATTCAGCTTCCCCTTTATATGCCCCCACAAACTGATCGATACTCGCCGCAAAGACGATCTTGGGGAAAAGAAGAAGAAGCACGAGGCTCAGATGACGGAGTTTGAAATTTTTCATGTCACAACTCTAAACCTAACGCGTCTGCTTTACCAACAAAGTTGACCAGTATCTTCGGGATCATATCAAGTCTACAATGTCTGCAAGCGTAACTGATCGCGCATTTCACCAGCGGACATCATATCGACAACTCGCGATTACATCAGACTACGTTCCCGCAAATAGTTATCGGGCAGGCTCCAAATACTGTTTGGTCCCGCAGCTATCACTGTTTTGAACGCGGATACTTGGGTCGTCACGAAGGCCGAAATGGTCCTGCATATTCAGACAGGTTTGTGGCTCACCGAAGATGCATGTGGGTTAGGTTTCATGTGACTCGGATCGTTTTATTTGCTCTATGCATGCGTCTTCGGGCGCCCGGGTATGAAGCGCTGTACGCAGCCGCTCAGAGTTTTAATGTCCAAGCGCTTCGTCGATGGCCTCTTTCAACGCCTCAACCAATGCCGACAGGTGATTGCAAAGCAATCAACCGAGAGGGCAACAGCGGGCATCCGGTGGCTCGGCATATCTGCCAGCATCCCACGCCCTAACGCAACAGCCTCATGACCTGCTACACTTCTGCCTACTGCGGTGGGGAGTTTTTCGTTCCAGCCGGGGTCAACTTTGACAAATATGCTTCTCAACATTGCCTCCCGACTTGTGTGGCAATCTTCGGTCCCAAAGGCGAAACTACCGTCCAAAGACGCACGAGCTTCTCGCAAGTAGTCGGCGAAATATGTGGCAAGGTAGATCGAATGCCGAGAGAGCCCGCCCTTCGAGGACGGCGCAGCGAATGGCGGTTTCTGTTTTTCATGCTCACTATCGAGGCCGTTTCTTAAAGCAAGAAATTTCTCATAACCCTAAAGGGTGGTTGCTCACCTTTTTTGCTTGATTGGGCCACAAAAAACCTCAACTAAGGAAAAAGGCATCCGGATTTTGGGAATGTCGGCTGAAACAAATTTCAACAGGTGAAGCATGGACGAAAATCAGAGTGGTGGGGCAATGGATGGTCGGTTTGCAAAGGCGCTGACCTGGCTAGGGATCGCTTTTATAGTATTTGGTCTGCTCGCAATTATTTTCCCACTCGCAACGACAATTGCGGCCAAAACCTTCATTGGTTGGCTCTTCATCATCGCAGGTGCTCTTCAAATGTGGCAGTCTTTTTCTATCCGTGAATGGGGAGGGTTCCTATGGAACTTGCTGATTGGGACTTTGTATCTTGTTGTTGGTTGCTGGCTTGCCTTTGACCCGTTTGCCGGAATTATTGGGCTGACAGTTCTCTTGGCAATCACATTCATCGCGCAGGGTGTTATGGAAGCTGCCATGGCAAATAATCTGCGCCCAAAAAACGGTTGGGGATGGATGATGTTCTCTGGTCTGATTGGTATTTTGGCAGGTGTTTTGATCATCTCGGGCCTGCCCAGCACGGCAATTTGGGCGGTCGGCCTGATGGTTGGAATTAACATGATCTCATCAGGCTTCGCATTCCTCACGCTAGGGTCAGCTGCCAAGGCGCTAAGCGACACCGCCAAAAGGTTGCTATAAGAAGAGGGAAAAGGGATTAAGCTATCAGTTTAGCAGCTATCGGCGCTCAAGATCATACTGAAACTAATAGCCTGACAGTTGGCTGGCTTGCTTCGAACTTCTTCTGCCAAGCTTCGAGCAGGAACCGCCGGTGGCCTAACTGCCCTGCCCTCTTGAGAGTTTGTTAGGAGGGTTTGGCCTAAATCATAGGCCAGACCCACACTCGTTTCTGTCTGACCGGGTCAAGATGCCTTGAGCCCAACGATGGGCTAGGATCGATCAGTTTCATCAATGTCTAATAGATTATCGTTGGTGTACTTTCCAACATCTGCATTAAGGTTCGATTCCAATTCTGTCAGTGCATTTGGGTTTAAGATAAATATGCGACCGGTCTCCACCCCTCACGCCTAAATAGGCGGGGTGCAGCATTAGTCACCAACGGCCCAAAGCCGACCTCAGAGAGCCGCGCGGCGAATGGCAGCTTTTGCTTTTAGGGAATTGCGGTTTAGGGGTAATACCGCCGACCCTTGTGCGCGCACTACAGATACGTTTTGGCTTAAGAAATAATTGTTGCGAGAGAAAGCCCGGGTGGTATGGCGAGCGTATCAAATAACAGACCAGCGCGATCCAATGTCTTCACTTCTCGAAGCTCATAAGCATCTGTTACTGACTTGCGAGGACCCCGATTTCTGTTAAATCGGTATCACTTAACGATTTGGCCACGCAGATTGGCAAGGAGGTCGAGGATATGTCGGTTCTCTATTCTGAGAGGATGAAAAGAAATTTCTCATCAACAGGGGAGACTTGGAGTCCTGATACAACTATAATAGGCGACTTTGAGGTGTGCGGGTCGATTGCCCAGCAATCTGTTGATAGCGTTTCCAAGATGGGTGGCTGACTTCGATGTAAAAACACTGATAGTTGCGAGTCTGCTGTTTGCATTTAGGCAGCTTGATGGAAATATGGTGGAAGCCAGGCCAAGCCCGCAGCTCCAGATCACAATTATTATGCGCTTTTTCTTTGTGGGGCACTGCCCCAAAATCAATATTTTATTCAATAGCTTCAAAGCTTAGTGGCGGATATGAAGTTCGCCAAGTAGATTTCGTAAATAATTTATTTCTATCTATGAAAAATTACTTACGAAAAAATATACTACAAATCATACCACCTCAAAATTCAGCTTTTCTGCTATTTACGCTGAATGAATAGGGTAAGCTCTGCAGTTGTCTTAGCCAATTGTTTCGGTTCAACTTTTGTATCATCCAGATTAGCTTAAGCTCGACTTGGATCTACAAAAAAATTCTGCAATTTCGCCCCGTATCGCAAACTTCACATTCTTTGGAAAATCACCGGAGTTTTTTGGCCCTGAAAATTGCATTCAAATTGAACGCAACAATGCCAATAATTTCTTCATCGACAGCAAGCAATCGGCCGCCAGAATTCCCACTTTGAGCTTGGGCAGTGATTTAGAATTTGTTGGTACCTCTGCGAAGCCCTTTGAGAGCAGATACTGCGCATATAGTTACGTTCAAGCCACCCAAAAGGTTTAGCTAATCTGCAAAGCTGTTCTAAAAAGTAACACCACTAAAGGTATATTCCACTTTTCAAATTCCGGATGGCGGCCACATCGATTCCAGCAGTTCAGAAAACCCATTAACATATTTCTGAAATTGCCAGGTTGACCGCTCTATCAATCGCCCTCTCAAGTCTCTTTTAAGACCAAGCAAAGCCACGCGGTTGCTGGCCAGATCTTTTGCTGCAGCAACATAACCCTCATCGATGGTTACCACCAAGTTATCCAGCCCAGCGGCCCGCATGAAACTCGACCCCATTCGGGACACAAATGCCCCACCTTCCTTCGTGATGACCGGTACCCACATCCACATTGCCTCAAGCGTTGTAGTGCCACCGTTGTAAGGAAATGGATCCAGGCCGATATCAACGTCTGCATATTCCTGCATCATTTGGGCAAGCGAAACCGGGCCCTGAAATTCCAACCGTTCCGGCGCAATACCAAGCTCGGCAAACAATGACACATACCGTTTGACCGCACGGGTGAGCTGTTGCAATTGCTGTAGGATGTGTTCATCAATCATGAGGGTCAGTTAAGCGCCCCCTTTCGGGGGTTGCACTAACCGCTTTTGATTTGTTTGGATGATGCTCAACACACATTAAGGCCCCCAGAAAGGACCCTTTCGGGATTTACTTCTTAGCCTAGCGATTAAGGGGAATTTCCTTTGCATCGCTTTCGGTCACAAAATTCGACCACCGCTCCATCAGTCCGCGCCGCTTTTCAAGCAGATCAGAACGCGCATATGCTCGTTCCACATCCGAACCGACTCGGTGTGAAAGGCTCATTTCCGCTATCTCACGTGGCGCGTTTGCCACCTCAGACGCCCAATCTCGGAATGCTGAGCGGAAGCCATGCACGGTGACGTCCTCAACACCCATGCGGCGCAACAGCATGAACACGGGCATATTGGACAGCGGCTTATGGCGCTTTTGGCCCTCAAACACAAAATCAGATTTCATTGCCCTTAAAGGTCCAATGATCGACAATATTTCATCCGTTATGGTACGCGATGTTCTTCGCCTGTCTTCATACGCTCAATAGGTCACACCCATAAATGCGCATCAAAGCCGATTTCACCCCAGCGCATCCCCAAAATTTCATTTGCGCGTGACCCTGTTAGGCAAGTTAAACGCAACGCCTTTGCCGTCATAGCATCGCGGACCTTAAGATCAGCGTAAAATGCTGGAACGGCTTGCCAAGCCATTGCGTTATGATGCTTGGGTTTGGCTTTCACCTTGGGCAACACCTGACCACCGTGGATTGCCGTCACAGGGTTTTCGCTGGATTGATGCCCCTTTGGCTTGGCCACATCCAGAACAATTTTGATCCGTCTCGGGCTTGGTTCAGGGTCACAATGTCAGCGCCGCCCAATCCAAAGCCAGTTCGCAACGGCCCGCCTTTTTTATTTTTCTGACCTTTGACAACAACTCGCACGATCCAGCGCCGCGCACCGGACGGATCAACAACCAAATGTAAGCCGCCGCCATCACCATGACGCCCAGCGCTTAGATTCCCCACCAGCTTCTTTGTTAGCGTACCAGTCAGGACCATTCAAAATACCACATTCCATACCACTCAAGGAATGAGCATAGGCATCACCGAAAGGAACTCAACATAAGCTCAACCACTACTAAACTTATCAAAACAAATGAAAAAGGCCGCTCAAGGCGACCCATTCAAAACCAACAAAAAGGTATGGTGGCAGAGACGAAGGGATTCGAACCCTCGAACGCGTTAACGTTACTCCCTTAGCAGGGGAGCGCCTTCGACCACTCGGCCACGTCTGTTGACCCGTTTAGCGGTGGGGTCTGGGGAGGGCAAGGGGGTTTTTGAGGTGAAATTTAGGGGGGTGCTTTGTGTGCATCCTCTGTGCACCCCCTGTACACCGTTGGGGTGTCATCTGAGGGCGGGTGCGGAGGGTAGAAACGTGGGTGTTCCTGCCCTGCTCCGTGTTTAGAGCGCGATTAATGCGCCGCCGCTGGCGAAGGCGAGACAGAGGTGCAGGGGTGATGGTCAGTGCAACCACCCAACGGACGGGGACGCCGTAGAGCGCGAGTGCGCAAAGCACTGCGAAGGTCAGGTTGCTGCCTTGGGTCGAGATGATCCATGCTATCATTGGGTGTAGTTGCCACATCATTGGATATCTTCCTTGGAATGCGACGAGCGCCCGCCTTTGGGTTTAGTGTATACATGACACTTCTAAATCTAGGGATCAGGAGGATCGCCCCAGAGCGCACTGATCACATAGGAGGATCAAGGGTCACGCGCAGTGACATCAACGGCATTGGACGCGTTCGGATATGCGGTGCGCAAGGCTCGGCTGGAGCTGGGCTGGAACATGGGGGCGCTTGCAGAAGAAACCCACGGAAACGGGGCGTGCAAGGGGCAAATGGACAAGGGTCTGCGTAGCCTTTCGAGTGAAACAAACGAAAAATTTGAACAGGCGTTAAGCCATCACGAATATCTCGCCAAAGCGAGGCATATTGTGCCCAAGATTGATGCCCTCACTCCCAAGGAGACTAAATTTTCCAGAACGTTAGGGTAGTTAGGGTTTGTAGCACGTATTGCGGTTTAGTGACTTTGAGTTGCAGGCGCACGTTTTACGGGTAAGTGTGGGTCTGCAATAGATAGGATAGTTTATGAGCCGTTTGACGATCCCCGAAGCTGATATCACCCTTTATGAAGACGGGTTTGAAGGCCACGATCAGCTCGGTCGGAAATCGACGGCGGATGCACTATCGGATTTGGTCGACCGTATCGAAGACCCGATGGTGATTGCGCTGGATGGCGGCTGGGGGTCTGGCAAGAGCTTCTTTTTGAAGTGCTGGGTTGGGGAGCATCTTCAGAGAAAGGGAAACACCACACAAACCGTGTATTTCGATGCCTTTGCAAATGACTTTATGGATGAACCTTTGGTGTCGTTGCTAGCCTGCTTGCTGGAACGGTTTGAAGAGTTAGGGCCTGAGGAGAAATCAAAGCTGGACAAGGCAAAAGCGGTGGCTTGGAAGCTTGGACCATCTGCTTTGCGTATCGGCGCAAGCTGGTTAACCTTTGGTGCAACCGATCATCTGGGGGATGCTGGCGATGTGGTTGCCGAGGCCGTAGGTGACGAGTTCATGCAATCTGCTGATAGTTTTTGGCGTGAAGCACAGGAGCGTCAGGGCGTGATGGAACAGTTCAGGGAGGCCCTCAAGGCGCTTACTGTCGGCGAAGATGGCGAGGCACGCAAACTAGTGATTGTGGTGGATGAGTTGGACCGCTGTCGGCCTGATTATGCCTTGGCGTTGTTGGAGATCATCAAGCACTTCTTTGCGGTGCCGCATGTGCATTTTGTGCTCGGGGTATTTGGGGGAGTTGGAGAATAGTGTGAAGGCGCGCTATGGCGCTGATATCACTGCGGAGCTGTATTTGCAGAAGTTTGTGACGTTGACGATGAGGCTGCCGGAGACGACCAATGCATATGAAAACAAATCTGTCGCAATCTCATATTTTGAAATGAACTCCGCAAAGGCAAGCGTTGATGCAATGCAGCATGGCTATGTCTTGGGCATATTAAAATCAGTAAGGGACAAGGAAAGCGTTACGCTTAGAGCTGTTCAAAGGTTGATCACCTTGCTGCAAATTTCAACAATACCCGATATGTGCCTTCAAGACGAAATATTAGAAAAAACGGCTACTTCGTCCCTCTCTGTTTTGCGGGTCCTTCACCCGCCGATGTATAAAGATATCAACACTGGCCGCATTGGTCTTGAGGATCTTCAGTCAGTTTTTGACATGAAAGCCGAATCCACCAAAGGAGCAAGTAAGCTGCTATTCGACTGCTGGCAGTTATTCCTGACGCCCAAAGATTATACTGAGCGAATGGGGTACAGTTTAGCTACCTCTCCAACTGTTGAAGACCAGCTAAAGCGGCTGCAGGAGATTAAGTTGCAACATTTGGAATGTGTTTGAACTAAATCGAAAGTCTTAAAGTCTAATTATTAAACAAGAAGTGCAGCACGTCGCCGTCTTTGACCGTGTATGCTTTACCCTCAGCGCGCATTTTGCCGGCTTCTTTGGCGGGACCCTCGCCTCCCAATGATACAAAATCATCGTAGGCGATTGTTTCGGCGCGGATGAACGGATGAAGCCTTTTTCGAAATCACCGTGGATCACGCCGGCGGCTTTGGGGGCGGAGGTGCCGGATTTGATGGTCCATGCGCGCGCTTCTTGGGGGCCTACGGTAAAGTATGTCTCAAGGTGCAGCAGCTCATATCCTGCGCGGATGAGGCGGTCGAGGCCTGCTTCTTCAAGGTTCATGTCGTCGAGGAACATCTGGGCGTCCTCGGCATCAAGCTGGCTGATTTCTTCCTCGATTTGGGCGGAAATGACCACGGCGGAGTTGCCTTGCGCTTCGGCCATTTTGGCCACTGCAACGGAGTGGGCGTTGCCGATGGCCGCGTCATCAACGCCTACGTTGCAAACGTAGAGGACGGGTTTGGTCGTCAGCAGTTGCAGCATGCGCCATGCTTTGGCGTCATCCTCGTCTACGGCGACCGTGCGGGCGGGGTTGCCCTCTTCAATCGCGGCTTGGGCGGCGGCGAGCAGGCGGTCTTGCTGCACGGCATCTTTGTCGTTGCCCTTCATCTTGCGCACGAGGCCAGCGCGACGTTTTTCGATGCTTTCAAGGTCTGCGAGCATCAGCTCGGTGTCGATGGTTTCCGCGTCCGCCACGGGATCCACGCGGTCCTCGACGTGGGTGACGTCATCATCCTCAAAGCAACGCAGCACGTGGGCAATCGCGTCTGTCTCGCGGATGTTGGCGAGGAACTGGTTGCCGAGGCCTTCGCCTTTGGATGCACCTTTGACCAGACCCGCGATATCCACGAAGGTCATGCGCGTCGGAATGATAGATTTGGATTTGGCGATCTCGGCCAACGCGTCGAGGCGCGCGTCGGGCACTGCAACCTCGCCCACGTTCGGCTCAATCGTGCAAAAGGGAAAGTTAGCGGCCTGTGCGGCAGCCGTGCGGGTGAGCGCGTTGAAAAGCGTTGATTTGCCAACATTCGGCAGACCGACGATACCCATTTTGAAACCCATGATAGCATCCCTTTTTGCGTTTCGCACCTATTATGGCGTCACACGCACAGACGCAAGCACAGCGTTGCAGCCTAGCCCGCGGCTTCGCGTGACGTGAAGATCAGCAACCATGCCAGCAAGATGAACATGGGATGCGTGAGCCCACCGCTGAAGATAAGTGCGGGCACCCAAATGATGAAGATAAACACGCCCAGAAACGGGCGGCCCGTGAGCATGATTGATAGCGGCGGAAGCAAAATGGCGAGCAGATAATTCATGCAAGGGAAATAGGCATTCTGTTTGAAACTTCCAGCCCCGCATTGATTTCCGCTGCGGAATTGGGCATTCATCCGCAACACTGACCGGAAAGGCCATTCCATGACCCGCATTGACGCCAAATTCGCCGACCTCAAAGCCAACGGTAAAAAGGCATTTGTGTCTTATGTCATGGCGGGTGACCCTGATTTTGACCGCTCGCTGGAGATTGTGCGCGGGCTGCCGGGGGCGGGTGTGGATATTATCGAGCTGGGCTTACCCTTCACCGACCCGATGGCGGACGGGCCGACGATCCAACTGGCAGGTCAGCGCGCGCTGGATGGTGGGATGACGCTGTTGCGCACGCTTGAGTTGGCTTCAGAGTTCCGCAAGGAAGATGACATCACGCCGATTGTGCTGATGGGCTATTATAACCCGATCTATTCAATGGGCGTGGATGCGTTTTTGAAAGCGGCAAAAGCTGCGGGGATCGACGGGTTGATCATCGTGGATCTGCCGCCCGAAGAGGATGTCGAGCTGTGTATCCCTGCGCAAGAAGCCGGAATTAACTTTATCCGTCTGGCAACCCCTACCACCGATGACAAACGGCTCAAGCGCGTGGCGCAGAACACGTCCGGCTTTGTTTACTACGTCTCAATCACGGGCATCACTGGTGCTGCGGAAGCAGATGCTGGCGATGTGTCCCCCGCTGTGGTGCGTATTCGTGAAGCAACGGGGCTCCCTGTCGTCGTTGGCTTTGGCGTAAATACACCCGAGAAATCAAAAGCCATCGCACAGGTGGCCGATGGTGTTGTCGTAGGCTCAGCGATTGTGAGCCAGATCGCAGCAGGCAAAAGCACGGACCAGGTGCTGGCCTTTGTGAAGACGCTGACAGACGGGGCGCATTCAGCCTGAGAGTAGATCGCTTTTTTGCGTGCGCTCCGTTTTCTAAAACTGAACTGTAACACCAACCCGCGCGCCAAGAGCAACACGAGCCGTCATAGTGGCCCTATCGCCTCAATTTTCGGAGTGCAGGGGGAAATTCACATTATACGGCGGGCATCTGTTGTGTCGCGCAATGAATGCCGCCACCCATCTCACCCAAAGGATCAACGTTTAACGTGACTATTTCACGCGAGGGATAATGGCGGGCCAACGCGTCTACCGCAATCTTGTCGGTCTCGCTGTCCCCAAACTGCGCAGCGACAACAGCGCCGTTACAGACATAGTAGTTGGCATAAGACGCGACAAAATCGACGCTTTTGACGCGGCGGCGATTTGGCTCTGGAATGACGTCTACCTCCACCCCCTCGGCCACCAGCCGATCATGTGTGTCCAAGGCCGCGACATGGAATGGATCATCCATGTCGGGCATGTCCGGCAAATTAATGAGCACCCGATTGGGCCCCGTAAACCGCGCAAGACTGTCGATGTGGTAGTCTGTAATGTCTTCACCCCAGACGCCTTCAGACCAAACCATACGATCTGCCCCATACGCGCCTAGCAGGCGCCTCTCGATCTCTTCGCGGGACAAACCTGGGTTACGGTTGTCGTTCACCCAGCTGCTCTCATGAGCAAGCAATAACCCGTGGCCGTCATGCTCAACGCCACCCGCTTCACCAACCAATCCAGTCGGCAACAGTTGCACCCCAAGGCGGTCTGCAACACGCGCTGCAATCTGTTTGTCGCGCTGGTTCACTTGCTTTCCGCCCCACCCGTTAAACTGGATATGGCTTACAGCAAGATCACCTTGTGCGTTCACAACAAAGAGGGGTCCAGCATCACGACACCACAGGTCTTCAGTCGGAATATCCCATAGCTCAACAACGCCTGACAGTTTCTTCTTTGCGCCCGCGTGGTCGCTTTGCGCCGCCAGCATTGTCACAGGCTCAAATTCTGAAATAGCATTTGCAACATCGGCAATCGTCTGCTGTGCCATGTCCAGAAATACACGGTCAGGATGCACGCGCCGGTTCACAGGCCATTGCATAAAGGTGCGCTGGTGCCGCGCTTCTTCAGGCGGAACGTAATACCCTGAACTGCTTTTTGCCGACGATTTACCTGACAAACCTACCAAACCATAAGCGCCACCTGCCGCCAAAATTTTACGCCTGTGCATAGGATCAATCCTTCAGTCATTCCCACCCGATACGGGCAAGACTATACTGCCTGATTTCAAAGCAACAGTTGGCGCTTGTAACGCGGGGGAGCCAGCGGCAGAAACGCGTGGATTAAATATACGTAACGGCCCCGCTAACCCGCCTATCTCCCTCATGAGGCGTTACCAAAAGTCCCCAAAATCCACCGTTGATCTAAACCATCTTAATTGGTAAATAAACATGACCAATCACACGGGAAGCCTGCCATGCCTGTCATTACGAACATCGACGATCTTAAACGCATTCACCGCCGCCGCGTCCCAAAGATGTTCTATGACTATGCCGAAAGCGGCAGCTGGACCGAGCAGACCTTCCGCGAGAATACGTCCGACTTTGATCAAATCCGCCTGCGCCAGCGCGTGGCCGTGGATATGTCGGGGCGCAGTACCGCGACCAAGATGATCGGACAGGACGTGGCAATGCCCGTGGCCCTTGCTCCTGTGGGCCTGACGGGGATGCAACACGCCGATGGTGAGATCAAAGCGGCACGAGCGGCTGAGGCATTCGGTGTGCCGTTTACCCTGTCGACTATGTCAATCAACTCCATCGAGGATGTGGCGGGGGCAACGAACAAGCCGTTCTGGTTTCAGCTTTATACCATGCGCGACGAGGATTATGTCAGCCGCCTGATCGAGCGCGCGCGCGCCGCAAAATGCTCTGCGCTGGTGATCACGCTAGACCTGCAAATTCTGGGCCAGCGACATAAAGACATCAAAAACGGTCTGACCGCCCCCCCAAAGCTGACCCCCTCCACGATCGTAAACCTTGCTACAAAGTGGCGCTGGGGCATTGAGATGCTGCAAACCAAGAACCGCAGCTTTGGCAATATTGTCGGCCATGTGGAGAATATCTCCGATGCGTCGAACCTGAGTGCGTGGACCGCCGAGCAATTCGACCCGTCCCTCGACTGGGGTAAAATCGCCAAGATCAAAGAGCAGTGGGGCGGCAAAGTGATCCTGAAAGGTATCCTTGATGCAGAAGACGCAAAAATGGCCCTACAAGTCGGCGCAGATGCCATCATCGTCAGCAACCATGGCGGGCGGCAACTCGATGGCGCGCTCAGCTCGATCCGCGTATTGCCCTCAATCCTTGACGCAGTGGGCCACGAGATCGAGGTGCATATGGACAGCGGCATCCGGTCGGGACAGGACGTGCTCAAAGCGATGGCGATGGGGGCAAAAGGCACCTATATCGGGCGCGCATTTATCTATGGCCTCGGTGCGATGGGACAGGCGGGTGTGACACGCGCGCTTGAGGTCATTCACAAAGAGCTCGACACAACTATGGCGCTGTGCGGTGAGACCAATGTGAACGATCTGGGCCGCCATAACCTGCTGGTCCCAAAGAACTTTGAGGGCGACTGGCAAGACTGATGCTGATCTTTTCCGAGCAAAATCTGGTGCTCTTCTCGACCCCAAAGACGGGGTCGACGGCGATGGAATCGGCGCTAAAGCCGTGGGCTGATATCGCGTTCTACAAACATCGCAAGCATACACCAGTGGGCCGTTACCAGCGCAAGATCGCACCTTTCCTGCGCGAAGCCTATGATCTGGAGCCCGAAACAATGGCCGTCATCCGCGCACCGCTAGAGCATCTGCGCAGCTGGTACCGCTACCGCGCCGCGTCGCTAGAGGTAGGTTTTGATGGCTTCGTTCAGGCCATCATATCGGACAATCCCCCTCCTTGGGCGCGCATCGGTACACAATTGAAGTTTCTGACCGACGAAAACGGGCACTTGGGCATTACCCATTTGTTCGCCTATGAGGCTCAGCCCGTGCTGCGCGACTTCCTCCAAACCCGCATGGAGAGCGAGATTAACTTCAAACCTCAAAACATTTCGCCCAATGCCCCTACCCGCGCCAGCCCGGACACCCTCAAAAAATTCGAAACCCGCTACGCCGATGAGATCGCTTTACACGCCCACGTCACTGCCTCCGGCGGCCACCTGATTACCGAAACCTGACACACACCTATTCTCATTTGGCCAAAAAACTCCG
>RCNE010002841.1_pt1 | contig 14098 bp, 9 predicted proteins | sample 2041361 | NCBI WGS metagenome assembly RCNE01 (sample SAMN09708229, study PRJNA481090) | Marine sediment metagenome, whole genome shotgun sequencing project.
GACTGCACTGGCGTACTTTCTTTACTTTGCCATTCTCGAGAAGGCTGGAGCGGCAAATCTTATGCTGGTTACGCTTCTGATCCCACCATTCGCAATTGGCCTCGGTGTGCTGTTTCTTGATGAGCGAATGGCACCGGAAGCATGGATTGGTTTCGCCATAATTGCCCTTGGTTTTGCGGTGACCGACGGGCGGTTGTTTTCGCGGTTTATTAGAAGTTCTTCGACCTAAGCGGACATTGATCAATTGCAGACCAGTGCCAGTTTGGACTCAAAGTGTGAATTCGCGGCGGCGGGCACAAATGAAGGCAAAGGGCTCAGACCGGTCATCTGACGGCTTCGATCAGTCTTTTGCTCTTGGCCCTAGCCTAATTTCGACGATCGCCTATTTTTGCGCTATACTGGGGCGTGATTTCCACAGGGCACAATGCGCCACCCTATTTCGAGAGGTCGAATTATTATGTTCGAAGATCGACAAATTTCAGTGAAAACCCCGCTGCCTGATGAAGACCTGATGTTTGCGCAAATGACAGGGTTTGATGAAGTCAGCCAGTGCTTTGCCTTTGATCTAGCGATGGTCAGCGAAGATATGGACATAAAAGCAGAAGATCTGCTGGGGCACCCGATCACTGTCCGGGTTGGTAAAGATGAAAGGGAGCGCTTCTTTCACGGGCTAGTTGCGGAGTTTTCGCTAGAGGACATCACCGACGGGTTTGCCCATTACGGGGCCGTTCTGCGCCCGTGGCTCTGGTTTCTGTCCAAGACTTCCGACAACCGGATATTTCAAAACATGAGCGTGATCGAGATCATTGAAGAGATCTTTGGCTCATATCCAACTGCCAAGTTTGAAAAGCGGCTGCAAGAGACCTACGACCCAAGAGAATATTGCGTTCAGTACGACGAAAGTGATCTGCACTTTGTCCAGCGCCTGATGGAGCACGAAGGGATCTTCTATTTCTTCGATTATGACGACGGGGAACACACGCTTGTCCTGACCGACACCGTCACAAAACTTGTGCCAAATCCGGATCTGGATGAGATAAAATTTCAACCGGACAAGCTGCTGACGTTTCAGGACGGGGACTACATCACACAGTGGACCCGTCGGGCGTCGGTTCAGACCGGAACTGCGAGCCATACCGATTACGATTTCACCAAACCTGCCGCCGATCTGATGTCAAAGTCCGAGAGCCTCTTGGGCCATGAACTGGATGATGGAGAGGCTTATCACTACCCGAGTAATCATACTGAACTCAGTCGAGGGGACATACTTTCCGCCATCCGGATTGAAGAACTCCAGTCCCCGGCACAACGGGTTCAGGCCGCAGGGACGGTCAATGGTGTATGGTCCGGTGTGACCTTTGCGCTGGTCGAATATCCCCGCGAGGCAGAAAATGACGAGTTTGCCATTCTGCGGGTGGATTATGCGATGTGGGATGATCAATATGCCTCGGGCACGGACAGAAAAGGCGAGGGTTTTGAAGTTACGTTGCAGCTTGCCCCAAGTTCGATCGCGTTTCGGCCGGAGCGGCGCACACCAAAACCGGTGATGCGCGGGCCGCAAACCGCCACGGTTGTGGGGCCGGGCGGCGAAGAGATCTTTACGGACGAATACGCGCGAGTGAAAGTCCAGTTTCACTGGGACCGGTTAGGGGCCCGCGATGAAAACGCATCTTGTTTTGTGCGCGTCAGTTCGGTCTGGGCCGGGGCCGGTTGGGGATTTATTCAAATCCCCCGTATCGGGCAAGAGGTCATCGTTGACTTTCTGGAGGGCGATCCCGATCAACCGCTGATCACCGGGCGGGTCTACAACGCGTCACAAATGCCGCCGTATGGGCTGCCCGACAACGCGACCCAATCTGGTTGGAAATCGAATTCGTCGCCGGGTGGCGGCGGGTTTAACGAATTGCGGTTCGAGGACAAGGCTGGCAGCGAAGAGGTCTATTTTCAGGCCGAGAAAGATCACACCGAGTTGGTCAAGAACGATGAATCCCGGTTGATCCAGCATGATATGTCTGAACGGGTCGACAATATCTCGACCCAGTCGATCGGTGTCGATCGGTTTGAGGATGTGGGTAACAACAAAGAAACATCCGTCGGCGTCGACCGGTCAGTTGCCATTGGCAACAACGACACCGAAACGGTCGGCACCAACCGCAGCCTCACTGTTGGTGTGGACGAAAAAATTTCAATCGGCTCAAACTCGACCGAGACAATTGGCAGCAATCATACTCAGAGCGTTGGTATTGTGCAGACGATCACTGTCGGGGCCGCCCGGGTCGATACTGTAGGGGCAGCAGAGACCCGCACCGTTGGGGCAGCGCAAAGCCAATCAGTAGGGGCTACGCGAGATGTCTCTGTGGGAGCATCGCAAAGCCATAGTGTCGGTACCAGTGACAGTTGGACCATAGGCTCGGATCAGACCATCAACGTAGGGGCTAATCAATCGATTGAGATCGGGTCAAATCAAACGGTTCAAATCGGAGCCGACAGCAGCGTGTCCGTTGGTGGCGCGTGTACGACAAGTGTCGCGAAAGCGAATACTTTGTCCGTGGGTGAGGACATGGCCGCAAAGGTCGGCAAAACGCTTGTTTTTGATGTTGCGGATCAGATCACGCTGAAATGTGGATCTGCCTCAATCATGATGAAGAAGGATGGAACCATCGCGGTTGAGGGTAAAGACATCAGCATAAAGGGCAGCGGAAAAATCAATGTCAAAGCGAGCAGTGATATCACCATGAAGGGCAGCAAAATCAGTCAGAACTAACGGGCGCCTGATCTGTTTTGGACCAGATTACTGGAAGCTCTGGAAGGTCACTAGCCCCTAGTTGGAGGGGTATTTGACGAACTTGGTCCAGCAACTCCTCGGCCGACATAAAGCCGCCCAGCGCTTTGATAACAGGCGGCAGCGCTGCATCGCACCATTGGTCTATGCCTGCAACTGACACACCGTTCGGCGGGACGACAAAACAAACCGACAATGGAAAATCGCGGCCAAGCTTGTCATGGCTTGGCATGACCAGCGCGCACACTACTGCTTCATTCCAAGCAAAAGCGCCGCGGTAGCCAGATTGCGGCCAGCTGCTTTTTTCCTGAAGGGTGAATTTGGCTGTTAGCCATCGATCAAACACTGGCCGCAACCCTGTGGGCAACCCGCGCGACAGGAAGTCACCTGTCATCGGGAGTTTTCCGAACAACCCGGCCTGGTGCGAACTCAGAATCCCTTTGGACATACAAATGACCCGAACATTCCAAGATCAAACGGGTTTTCAACGCTGTTCGCCCTAAGTTCAAAATCTGCCGAGAACCCGCTGACCCCAAGCCTGAGTTTGAACAACTCGGGCAAATCAGTTTTTCTGAGCTGGCCTTTTCTGAACAGGCGCAGAATGGCCCATGCCCCGGTCTCGGATGTTATCGCCTCGGCCGCACCGTCTACAGGTGAGAAGGACAGGGTTATCATGTTAGTTCCGTCGGAACCGGGCCATGTCATCGCAGTGGGTCGGGCAGCCGAGTTGAAATAGACCAGCGACTGCCCATCCACATTCAGGGTTGTACGAGAGGCATTGGCGCTGAGGTCTTTGGGTTCTAACGTAAATGCCATGATCGGACCGGCACCACCAGCAAACAGGCCATTGCGAATGGCGCGCGCGTTCTCGAACGGTTGCAGGGTTTTGCTATCCAGACCGAAATCGGCGCGCCATGACCATGGCTTGGTTGTCGTGTCGATATAGGCCAACAGGTTGTCTTTGGTAAAACCATCGATCAATCCGTCAGGTTCAAAGAGTCGGGCAAAATCGGATATGTTGACGTCAATGCGGCTGGTTTGATCAAACGGATATCGCCCGGACGTGGCAGAGGTGCAGAAAGGCAAGACGTCGGCGCGCCATCGGGCGTTGAGCTGCGCAATGACCGCATCGCGTGTCACCGCGATGGTGTCCCCGGCAATTCCGCCAATCCAGGCGTTGATTGGATCAGGCAGTGACGTGGCCTCGTTTGCAACCGCTCCTGTCAGTTGCGGCAGCCCGCCGCGCGCCAAAAGCGCAGCCTCGGGATCAGGGCTGGCAGAGACTGTCTGCAACTCGTTTGAGAGCGCTGTGAGCGCGGCAACAGTGTCGGTGAAAAGCGGCGGTTGGCCGTCAACCTCCTGTATCAAAGCACGCAGTGGGGCGAAATGATCCGCCACCACTGCGCCGGGAATTTCCTGCGCTTTGCCGCCGCTTGGCGCAACCGACTTGGCGACTTTGGCAAGCTTGTTTAGTTTTTTGAGCCGCTTTTGCGCCAGTTTCAGGAGGCCGCTGTTGGCGGCGCCACCGCCTTCGGCTTCGTCGCTTCTGCTCAGATGGGTTTCTGCGATAACGGCCACCAGCAACCGGTTCAGGGCACTGTCAGCAGAGGACAGATCTTTGAGGTTGTTGCGCGCAGTGTTCAGATCGGTGATCGGTGCCAGTCGGATGTCACGCAGCAGGCCGTCCCACTGCGCTATGTAGTCTTCATAATATAGCTTGGTTATGTCGGCCTCTAACGTAGCTGACGAAACATCCGAGCTTTCGCTGCACCCGCCCGCGAACACAATGCGATCAAGTGCTGCTTGCGCTGCGACTTCGGGAATGAGGGGCAGCACAGTTTTGTGAAAGCCGTCATAGCTATAGGCGCCTGGCAGCCCGACGCGCAGGGTCTTCTCGGACAGACGGGTGAAGACGCGCGCGCCGTTGGGCCCTGCAAATTCAGCGGGAATCCAGTCTGGCAGAGCCGCAACATCCGGTTCAGTTTTAAGGCTGTTATAGGCACGCACAGCCAGCGGGATGGTGCAGATGCTGTCTAGCGCCGCAACCACCAACGCCTGATCCGGCGCTATCCGGTTTTCATCCGTTGCTGCACGATCCAGCGCGGCAATCTGATGGTCGATCGAGGCCTCAGTAGGGAAGGGGTCAATCGGGGCGAACAATGGTAATTCTGTTTGCCACCATGTGGTTGCGAATTCGGTATCGTAAGGTGCAAGTCCGGTCATCATCTGATAGACCTTGAGCGCACCGAGCAGGTTTTCGGGGTCCCGGATCTGACGCCACATTGTGGCTTCAAGAAGCGCGGTCATTCGTGGTTCAAGAATGTTGCGCAGCACGCGATCATAGGCAATGCCCTGCGCCTGATCGATTTCGCTATTCGCAGTAGGTCCAAGCATCGTCAGCGGGCTGACCGGTACATCAGCCTCAAGGGCAACCACCTCGGTCACCGCATCCAGTGCCAGATTGAGATCGAGCGGTTCGGTCGGCGCCTGACGGGCTGCCACGTTGGCCAGTCGAGAGGACAGCGTTGCAAGCTGTCGTTCCTGATCCTCCAGCGCCCCGCTGCTGCGGAAATAGGAAAACAGAAACAACAAAGAGGCGACAACGCCGACAAGGGATGCGCCAGCCAACGTGCCGCGCCATATCCATGTGCGGCGCTCTTCCGCCTTGGGATCGAAGGTGCCAAGACCAGCTTCTTTGAACACCAGATCACCCAGCATGTTGCGCAGAAAGAACGACCGTTTTTCACCGTGGTGACGTTGCACAGTTGCCGTTGCCGACAGCCCAAAGGTTTCAGCCAGCCCACCCACCATCCGGTCGATCGGTGATCCCTCCTGCGTGGCGGAGGAGAAATAGAACCCACGTAACCACGGGCTTTCTTCATAGCGGCTTTCGCCAAACACAGTATCGATCAGAAGTTTCATTGGCTGAGTGAGCTGATCAAGCTGGGCCGGAAACCGAAACACCTGCCCCCGCTCGGGCAGCGAAAGGTCGTCGCCCATCCGTCCGGAAAGCCGGGTCTCGAGCGCCCCAAGCAAGGCTTTCATCTCACGCTCGACAGTCACGCCGTCTATGCGCATTTCCGTGCCCAGTGTCGCGCCCCAAACTTGTTCGCGCTCTCGCGTAGACAGGTTACCAAAAAACGATTCAAACCCCGGCAGCAAGTCCGCCTTGGTAATCATCAGATAAATAGGAAGTTGGATTCCCAGTTTCTCGCGCAGCTCGGCAAGGCGTTTCCTGATCTCGCGCCCGTGTATGCGCAGCTCTGCATCGCCAGATAACAATTCCTGTACTGAAAGCGTGACGATCACGCCATTCAGCGCCCGACGCCCGCGATGTTTACGCAACATGGCCAGAAAGCCTTGCCATTCGGCAGCGTCCACGTCCGGGTCGCTTTGCTGTTCAACATATCGGCCGGCGGTGTCGATCAGAACCGCCTCTTCGGTAAAGAACCAATCACAATTTCGGGTGCCGCCGACGCCTTTCAGGTCGTCAGACAAGTCGATTGGAAAATGCAGCCCTGACTGACGCAGCGCAGTGGTTTTGCCGGTGCCCGGCGGCCCGATGAACATATACCACGGCATGTCGCGCAGGAATTTTCGACTGCCCAGTTTGGAGCGTTTTAACTGGGTCAAGATTTCCTGAAACTTCTCGTTCACTTCAGCTATGTTTTCTTCACCCGGGCCAAGAGGCTCTTGGGCTGCAGGTGCTGCAAGGTCTGCCACAAACATCCGATTGGCACGAGCGGCGCGCAATTGCCCGATCAGGATCCAGAACAGCCAAAGAATGATGATCAGTCCGATCACGATCAGTCGGGTCAATTCACCGCCAAGCGGCACAGCTTCACCGATGCTGATCAGCGGCCCGAACCACCAGATCAAAGCACACAGAAGCGCAAGGCCAATCAAGGTCCACAAAAACCGAGAGAACAGAAAGCCGAAGATGGCTTTGAGAACCTTCATCCCTCAGATCCTCTTTTCAATAATGATTTCGACGCGCCGGTTGCGCGCCCTGCCTTCGCGGGTTGCGTTATCGGCGATTGGTTCCGCTTCTGCACGACCCTCGGATTTGATGATGTCTGCGGGTATGCCTGCGCTGATTAACAGGTCAGCAATTGTTTTGGCACGCGCCTCTGACAGGCGCTGATTGGACGCAAACGGGTTCGAACGCTGGACTGGCACACTATCCGTGTGCCCAACAACGGTGATACCCCCAATTGCGTCCTGATTTTCGAGGATAACAGCAGCAATCGAGGCAAGCAACGGAGCATAAATGTCGTTCAAATCAGCTTTGGCGGACCTGAACACCTCGGGTTGGGTGGATTGCACAACAACAATAGCAAGCGAAACGTCTTCGCGCCCGGTCAGCGCACTGGCGGTATCGGGGGGTGCGGCGGCTGCAACCAACGGCAGCATCTCAAACAGCGGTCGTTCAAGTTCCAGAACCGGCACTGGCCCGGATTCGCGGATGGGCCGATAAATATCGGCCCGTTCGGGTGGCGGCAGCAGGTTCGCAAGTGAGCTGAGATGCTGTCCCTCCGTCGAGAGACGGCTGCTCAGACCGATATAGATTGCCGTGGTTGCTGCAACGGCAACCAATAAGACCGACCAAAGTGGCAAGGCAAAACGTGCGGGCTCATCCGCGGCCACAACACCTTGCCAATGCGGGGCCAGAGCGGCGTCATCGTCATCGGGTCTGCGCAAGAGACGGGCCATTTGCGCACGAAGCTGGGTCAGCGCGCCGTCGCCGGATGCGCCAGAAACGCGATGTTTTCCGCGAAACCCGAGGGACAGGCACATAAAGGCCAGCTCCAGAGTGTCCGGATCGCGTTCGGGATACCGCATCAGGTCTTCTGTGCGATCAAAAAACCGCTCGCCTGCGTCCACATCACCGTAGAGCGACGCCACCAGCGGCTGACCCGGCCAGGCGCTGGACCCTCCCCAAGGCGTGTTGAGCGCAATATCGTCCAGAAGCGCCGCGACAAACCACGCAGCCTGATCCGCCCGCGCCAAAGCAACGCCGCCAGCCACAGCGTTGTCGCGCGCATAGGTCAGGTTATCTAGCAGTCGGGCCCGCAGCACTTCGGGATTATCCGGCGCAACCGCACTTTCCAGTTCCGGCGCCAGCCCCATCAGGGCCGCAAACGCGGCAATCAGAGGATTGTCATTTGCGCGCGACTGCCTGACCCGTGGCGCATGATCGGGCGGTGTCTCAGACGCGCGCCCATAAGACGACTGGCCAGCGCTCGCTGCAGGTCGTTGTCTGGTTGCAGGTCGGATGCGGGTGCGTCCGGCGTCGTTTTCCAGACCAAATGGATCGTCCTTCGTCATGTCTTACCTGTCCACCGCATAGCAGTCGATCAGTGGCTCCCGTTCAAGTTTGCCTGCGACCCCCAACACAAAGCCGGGTGCCTCGGCCAGCGTTGCCCAATGCTCCGAACTGCGGTCCAGTTCGAGGCATAGACGGTCGCCGTCGTAGGGAATTTCACGCGGCTGGGAATGCAGCGGTTTTAGCGGAATACCGGGTAACTTGGATTTCCACAGTGCCTCGAATTCATCGGCAGAGCCAACGGTCGCCTGATGAACAAAGAGTTTGCGCAACATGTCTTCAGACATCTCGCCACCGATGCGCAGCACAATCCTGCTGGTTTTGATGATCTCCGGGTTATCGATCCGCACGGTCCATACGTTTTCGGAATGGCGCGCGACTGCCAGCACGCGGGATTTTGGCTGCACGTGGCGTAAAGACAGGATCAGCGAGCGTAAAGTATCGGCCAGCGCTGCAAAAGCAGGCTGCGGATTGGTGTGATCATAGACCGGAAGCTCACTAAGCCGGCGGGAGGATGAGCCAAAGGTTGCCATGCGTCCGGCAAGGCCTGCCAGTTCCATGAAAAACTCAGCCGGATGAAACAGGTTTTGTGCCAACATGTGAGAAATACGAGGACCGGCAGAATTGGCGAGTTCCAGAATAAGCAGATTTTCGACAGACGCGCCAGTGCCTCCCAGAACCATACCGCCATGCGCGTCGGCTATACGGCTTAGTCCGGTGGCAACTTCTTGCGCGAACTGTGCGTACCAGGGCACCGCGGAGGTGACGAGGGCGGGCGGCAGGTACCCATCGACAGAGATCACCGCGCCTTCCGCCGACAATCCGTCAATATTGATGATCGGCATTGTGATATAACCCTCGGTGGCTTCGCCCGGCAGCAACAGCCGAGGGGCCAGAACGGCAACTTCCAGATCCTCGGGATCAGCTCCTCCTCGAACCGCATCACGCACTGGAATAATGCTGCCGCGATAGCGCGCTCCACTGGAGTCTGCGTGGGCCGGGTCAATCGTGGCAGCTCCAGTTTTTTCGGCCGGGATTGCAAGTAAGACATGGCCGCTTGCCGTATCCGTGGTGATCTGGATCGGGTCCGGGGCCAAAGTGTATTGGGAATCAAAAACGGCGTGCCATCCGGGAAAACACCCATTGCGGCTTTTATCCCGACACTTCCGGCTTCGAGCGCTTCTGGATCCAGTGACAGCATGCGAAATCCAAAATTCTGCAGTGAAGACACCTGCATACCACCACGCACCAGCGCTTCGGTGTACCGGTCCTGCTGCTGGAGATGCTGGGTCCGGAGAAACAGTCCTTCGGACCAAACAACTTTATTGCTGTCACTCATCAAGTCTCTTTCTCTAAGCGGGAGTCAGTTGGATGCCACTTGAACCAACTGATACGTTCAATTTGGCGTTCTTTTTTGCTGCCGTCTTTGCGCGAAATGTCTTGCCCGCCGGAGAACGATATCCAGCTATCACGCCAAGCGCTGTTGCACCGGCTTCCAGCGCGATGACCTTTGTCGCCGCTTTGCCCGGCTCCACGACAATCTGATCCGCCTTCAAAAGATCGCCGCCAAGAGCTTTGCCCGGATCCTGCAGAGCATAATAATCAGCAGCGTCAAACGCACCCGAACCTTTCATCTGCACAATAGTCAGTGTCAGGGGTCTGTCAGACCCGTCAGGGCCGGGGTTCATGCCCGCGCTGCCTTGTGCGCTAATCGAGATTGAACCGGGGCTGCCGGGTCCGCACGCGGTTAGAACCACGGTCGCTCCAGCGCCCAATAAGAAGTTCCGTCTTGTTGCTTTCATGATCTTTCTCCTTTTCCTCTACCTTCATACGCGTCTCTGAAATCAGCTCCAACCTCGCCAAGAAAACGGTCTTCTGCGGCTTGCGCAATTTCGCGGTATCGTTCCTCGTAAAGCTGCCAAAGCTTGGCGCTGCGACCGCCAGCAAGCAAAGCTTCCAAAAGACCAGTCGCTTCCATCTCTGCGGCGATCACGTCCGGGTCAAAATGGTCGATCATACGCCGCAGAGCTGATTGCAGTGCGGTCCAGGTCCTCATCTGGTGATCCATCATATCACGAAACGCGCTATCAATCGCGATATCCGGCGAAAGATATCCCTTGCCGCGGTCCTGGATCAGCGCAGCGACGGCGTCTTGGGTTGTGGCCATAAATTTCAGCGGGTTCACATCGGCATTACCAATGACGGTTTGGGCAACACGTATGTTCTGCTTTTCCTGAGCACGTGACCTGAGAAGATGCATCATGCCCTCGACAAGGGCGTTGAATCGTTTGCCGAGCTCTTCCATCTCGGCCAGCGGGTCCTGAGTTGGCATTCGGCTTGGATCCAGCCCAGCGCCGCGCAAGAAAGCATCGCGCAGATCGCTGTGAGTGACGTTTGATGCGGGATGGTCCTCAACCGCTTGGGGAGCGGAGGTGGCAGTTGGCAAAGTTTCCGGCGCGACCTTGGCTTCGTGAAGTTCCGGAGGCGTGGGCGAAGGGCTATCAAAAAAACCGCCACTAAAGCCGCTGGGCTGGGCCGGTTCTGGCTCAGCATCGGGACGTTTCAGGTCCAGCGCAAAGGGATCGGTTTGATCCAAGGGACGGGAAACGTTTGGTGTTGTTGCTTCAGTTTCGGCACTGAGATTGGACGGGGTAAGGCCAAACGGGTCCGGCAGCGTATCGGGCCGCTTTTCCGATTGTGGCTGTGGTTGGGATTCAGCTTGAAAGGCGAAGTCAAATGCCACGCCACGTCCGCTGGTAGCGGCGGTTTCCTCGGCGGCTTCCGGCGCAGCTTCCTGCATGTCCACACGCAGAACAATATCGCCAAAGCGCAGGCGCATGCCGTGTTCAAGCACCGCAGAATTGCCGGCACCGAGGGGGGTGCTGGCCCCGTCGATGAACACACCTCCACGGCTCGCATCGGTGACTTTATAGCCGCCGTCGTCTTCTGAAATCACACAATGTTTGCGCGAGACAAACTGGTCCGGATCGTCGATCTGCCAGTCGGCATCGTTGCCGCGCCCAATTGTCAACTCTCCGCCTTCAAATGTGCGTTCCATTTGCGATTGGCTGTGTGGCGCATTTTCTATGACCAGCCGAATGCTCATGAGGCGCGCCCAAGTTGGATATCGCTGTCAAAGTTTGATGCCTTACCAACGATCTGGGTCAAGCACATGTCGTCAGGATCTTTGTCAGGATCAGGATTGAGCCAAACCGTTCGCCCCAACTGGCATTGGCCAAGTCGGGCTTGAGGCACCTCGGCGCGGTCAAGAACCAGCCTCAGATCAACCTCCTGACCTTCCCCGATCGCGAATTTGACCGCGTGGCGCAAGTCATCATACAGGGCCTCGTCTTGCAAAAACGAGGAAAACTTGGCGAAGCTCATCGGCCCGGCCCGCAACTCCATGCGATAGGCGCGTTCAAATGTCCGGGCCCCGATAACAGCATTCTGGCCGAGTTGGGCATAGCTTTGGCCAAGTCGGGATTGCAGACTTGCCGGAATCCCAGTCCAGACGCCAACATACTCGATTAGCGACAACTCGATCTGCAGCACGTCAGACAGATATTGTGTCAGCCGATCCGGAGACTGCACTTCTTGCGCCAATCCGGTGCCATGTTTGATTTTTTGGCGCGCACGCTCTGTTTCTGTCCTGCGTGCATCGCCAAGGCCGATACCGGCAAGCGTATCCAGTAGCGCACTTACCCGACCACCGGCATCATGAGATATCTGAACCTCAGGATGGGCATCCGCCCAAGCCCGCCAGTACAATGCAATCATCCGATGTTGCACCAGATTGCAAAATTCCAGAAAAGCCGTGTCAGACGTGGCGCCGTCGGCGTCACCGGCAAACCAACGGTTTGACAGCCGCGCCATCACCCATCTGGTGATGTGCAGTGGCATCGGGCCTTCTGGACCCAGCAATCCAATGGCATTGACCGCAACCCTATGAGGCTGATCGCCTTCGCCAATGTCGCACTCGGCAACATCACTTGTGGCAAAGGCCTGACGCGCGCCTTGGCCAAGACGCGCTGGCTCTTTTTCGGGTCCACCGGAGCGCCCGAAACGTTGGCTTTGGGTTTCAAGCTGACGCAACAGCTCAAAAAACCTTGTTTGCTGAGGACTGACGTCAGGTTCTTTCAGATCAGGGCGCGGCTGCCGGGCGCTTTTGGCCATGCGATATCCTCCTGATGCTGGGTCGTGTGGGTGGTGGTGCGGACAAAGGAATTGATGCCAGCGTGCCGCGCAAAAAGCCGTGAAAGAAGCGCAGACAGCAACAATGTGCTGCTGCCCGACAGGACGGTTTCATCAATATCAAGCGTGATCTTGGTGCCATGGCCAAAGCAGATCGGGCCGGCGATCTCAAGGCGTTCAATCACCGGTTCCGAACGTATCCTCGTTACCGACTTTACGTGCCGAGCGAGGGCCGGGTCGCCGCGATCCGCATAAAGATCAAGCATTGCCCGCAACGGTTCCGCACCATCGGCCCCATCGGCTAGCGACAGGTGGTTCAGACTAAGCTGCCCGATCCAGCGCCAAGTCAGATCGTCAATCTCGGCGCCACCTCCTGCACCGGTGGGCAAGGACGAAGAGAGGGATTGGCGCGGGCGCCGGAACGGGTGAAGCAAATTTACTTTGCCTACCGGATCCCCTGTTTCAAGGGTCAGAACAGGGTTGTCATCAAGGATAGGCAGATCGCGGTTGGTGCAGATAGCCCGGATATCGAGGCGCTTGATCGCAGTCTTGTTGGATTCGGCTGAGACGTTGCCGACCGAGATAAAGAAATCGTCGCCGGTGTAGCTGGTTCTGGTCTGACCTCGTCGGATTTCATCTTCGCCAGGCCGGCGGGGGCGCCGCTCAGTGGTATAAACCGGCCCTGACGCGCGGTTCTGTTCAACGGAATAAAGCGGTGCAACCCACGCATCGCGACCCTTCTGTTCCGCATCTTCAACCTTGAGCAGCCGGTAGATTTCAAAATCCCGGGGGCGCGTCCTGTCGGCATGGACAACGTGGGCCGAGGTGCGGCGGCTTAATTCTACAATGTTGCATTCTTTTTCGAACAGGTTGACCAGCGGTGTTGTGAAAAGCAGAAAATCTGTGGGCTTGATGTTCGCCATATCTGGCAGTGATTTATCCAGAACAATCATGATTTCGACCGCACCGCCTTCTGCTGCGGATACTGCCTGCTGAAGCCCGATCAGTCGCGCATAGTGGAACCGCTCCGGCATCAGGAAATATTCGCGCATCAGGCGATACCCTTCGAACGACCTGCGCACGCGCGGCAGCATGGCCTCTGTATCGGAAATACCCACCATTTGCGGCATGTCAGCCAGCAGAAAAGGGCTGTCCTTTTGAAGCGTTGAACGCACAAAGACTTTTATTGCATGGCCAAAAATGGCGTCAAACAATCGACCACCAGACGTTTTTCCACCCAAGTAGATATCTAACGCATCAAGCGTCAGCTCCGCCAGAGAACCGGCCCCGGTGCGTTTTAGAGTCAGTCGCAATCCGGCGTCGCCGCCGGCGGCCTGTAAATTGCTTAACCCGGCGGCCTTGAGCGCGCCGCGATCTTGCAGATAAGCGGCCGAGGACAACGTGACCGGCCAAAGCGAAACGTCCTGAGCGGTGGTAAAGGTTGCACGGGTGTTCAAGCCCTCGCGCAGACCTGAGACCAGCCGAGTTCCGCGCCCGACAACATGGCCAGACTGCATGTTTTCCACCTGTGGTCCCGGGGTCAACTGGACCATCGAGACAGCCGGTGCCGGCCCCGCAAGATCAGGGTAGAGCGCATCAAGTAGATTGCGCACGTTGCGGCTGGATTCAGCATCAACTTTTAGCCGGGTACGCGCTGCCAGAAATGCAACACCTTCAAGGAGGCGTTCCACATAGGGGTCGGGGCACGGCGTGGAATCAAGCGACAGATTGCGTGCCACTGTTGGGTGTAACGCAGCAAATTCAGTCGCGAGACCACGGATGTGGCGTAGTTCTTCTTC
>RCNE010001197.1_pt1 | contig 14094 bp, 14 predicted proteins | sample 2041361 | NCBI WGS metagenome assembly RCNE01 (sample SAMN09708229, study PRJNA481090) | Marine sediment metagenome, whole genome shotgun sequencing project.
TGACAGATATTTGGAACTAAACAAATCATGAATAAAGATTTAGCGATAGCGGTGAAAGCTGCTGTTGAAGGTGGTGCTGCCATCATGAAAATTTATGCAACGGATGATCTGGGTGTTGAGTATAAGGAGGATCAATCTCCTTTAACTTTAGCTGATAAGGAGTGCAATGACGTAATCAATTCATATTTGATAAAGACGGAGTTTCCAATTATTAGTGAAGAAAACAGGCAACTGGAATTCGAAGAAAGAAAGGACTGGGAGACCTGCTGGATCGTGGACCCTTTAGATGGTACCAAGGAGTTTGTCAAAAGAAATGGTGAGTTTACCGTTAACATTGCCTTGGTTCAGAATGGGAAACCTTTGTTGGGAGTTATTTATGTCCCTGATACAAAAGAATTGTATGTGGCGGATGTTGCTCAAAAAAAAACAGGAAAATTTATTTTAGATAAGCATGAGGTCGCTGTAGAAGACCTGGACTTAGATGCAAATCTAATAGGTCCAAAGAAAGCAAATACTGAATTGATACGCGTTGTAGGTAGCAGATCACATATGAGTGAAGCAACGGAACAATTTGTTACTTCTCTTGCTGATATCTATGAGAAAGTAGATATTGTATCAAAAGGTAGCTCCTTAAAATTTTGCCTGGTAGCCGAAGGGAAAGCTGATGTTTATCCCCGTTTTGCACCCACTATGGAGTGGGATACAGCAGCCGGACAGGCCATTTGTGAAGCTGTCGGTCTCGAAGTGATTTCCAAAGAAACTGATCAACCTTTGTTGTATAACAAAGAGAATCTTTTGAACCCTTGGTTTATTGTAAAATAAAATGAAAGACCAGTCTCGTAAAAGGCATTTTGCCAAAGCGGTTACCTGGAGAGCCATAGGTACCATTGATACGATTTTACTGTCGTGGTTGATTTCTGGAAATCCTTTGACAGGTCTTAAAATTGGTTTTACGGAAGTACTGACAAAAATGGTGTTATACTATTTCCATGAACGTGTTTGGTTTAAAATAAATTTGACTAAAGATGGTAAATTATTAGAGAGTCGAAAACGTCATATCGGTAAGACGATTACCTGGAGGATGGTGGGAACAATAGATACCATGTTATTGGCCTGGTGGATTTCCGGAAACCCCTTGACAGGAATGAAAATTGGGGTAGCCGAACTATTTACGAAAATGATTTTTTATTATGTCCATGAGCGTATCTGGCATAGAAGCAGGTATGGTTTAACGGAGATTAATGTAAATGAAAAATGAAAGAAAACATTATTAGACATAGTTATGAAGTGAGCAAACCACAGCGACAAAAATTACTGAATCAGAATTCTTTTCTGCTTTGGTTTACAGGTTTGTCCGGGTCGGGAAAATCCACTATCGCTAATGCCTTGGAGTATAAATTACATCAGGAGGGCTATAAAACCTATGCCCTTGATGGAGACAATATTCGAAAGGGTATCAATAATGACTTAACATTCAGTCCGGAAGACCGAAAGGAGAATATTAGGAGGATAGCCGAAGTTTCAAATTTATTAGTAGATGCAGGAGTTGTTGTATTAGCGGCGTTTGTATCACCCTATAAAAAAGATAGGGAAAACATTGCTCGGATTGTTGGAAATGATAACTTTGTCGAAATTTTCGTAAATACTTCCCTGGAAGAATGTGAAAAAAGAGATGTAAAAGGCTTGTATAAAAAGGCAAGAGCAGGAGAAATTAAGAATTTTACCGGAATAAACGCTCCATATGAAGCACCTGATTCTCCTGATGTTGAAATTATAACAGATGGTCTTTCTATCGAGGAATGCGTCATAAAAATATATGATAAGATAAAACCAAAATTAAAAATATGACAAAGTATTTTTTAAGTTATTTAGATGAATTAGAAGCAGAAGCTGTTTTTGTACTGCGTGAAGTGGCTGCTCAGTTTCAAAACCCTGTGATATTGTTTTCAGGAGGAAAAGATTCAATTGTTTTGGCTCATTTGGCTAAAAAGGCATTTTATCCTGCAAAAATTCCCTTTCCACTAATGCATATTGATACGGGACATAATTTCCCTGAGACTATTCAATTTAGGGATGATTTGATTAGTAAATTAGGGGCTACGTTATTGGTTGGCTCTGTACAAGAGGCTATTGATGCAAACAGGGTTGTTGAGGAGCAGGGAAAGAATGCAACCAGAAACGAATTGCAGATTACAACTTTGCTTGATGCGATTGAAAGCAATCAGGTAGATTGTGCCATTGGAGGTGGAAGACGCGATGAGGAAAAGGCCAGGGCTAAGGAAAGATTCTTTTCTCATAGAGATGATTTTGGACAATGGACACCTAAAAATCAACGACCTGAATTGTGGAATATTTTCAATGGAAAGATGAGACAAGGAGAGCATTTCAGGGCTTTTCCCATCAGTAACTGGACTGAGATGGATATTTGGAATTATATCACCAGAGAAAATATCGAGATTCCCTCGTTGTACTATGCCCATGACAGAAAAGTAGTTTGGAGAAATGGAAGTTGGATACCGGTTTCTGAATACCTGGTCATGCAGGATAAAGATGAAGTTGTTACAAAAAAGGTTAGATTCAGAACCCTTGGAGATATTACCATTACCGGGGGTATTGAAAGTGAAGCGGATACCTTAGAAAAAATTGTAGAGGAAGTATCTGCAATGCGAGAAACTGAACGAGGTAATCGAGCTGATGATAAGCGTTCAGAATCCTCTATGGAAGACAGAAAAAAACAAGGTTATTTTTAACATAAAGCAAAAGAAAAAACAGTATGAGTATTGATAAGAACCAATTGTTAAGATTTACTACAGCAGGTAGTGTTGATGATGGAAAAAGTACGCTGATTGGAAGATTGCTTTATGATTCAAAATCTATTTTTGAAGACCAGATTGCATCTGTCGAAAAAACTAGTAAACGTAAAGGTTTAGAGACCGTTGATTTGGCACTTTTTACAGATGGATTAAAAGATGAAAGAGAGCAGGGTATTACCATTGATGTAGCCTATAGGTATTTTACAACTCCAAAGCGAAAATTTATCATAGCCGACACTCCGGGACATGTTCAGTATACCAGAAACATGGTGACAGGAGCTTCAACGGCTAATGTGGCATTGGTATTAGTTGATGCCAGAAAAGGAGTGATCGAACAAACCAAAAGGCATTCGTATATAGCGTCTCTTTTACAGATTTCACATATTATAGTTTGTGTCAATAAAATGGACCTTGTTGAGTATAAGGAAGAAGTATTTGATGATATTGTGGAACAATACGAAGAGATGTCAGGAAAAATGATGATCAAGGATGTGAGGTATATTCCGATTTCCGCTTTAAATGGAGATAACGTTGTGAACAGGTCAAAGAATATGCCATGGTACCAAAATGCACCTTTATTACATACCTTGGAAACACTGCATATAGCCAGTGATAATAATATGGTTGATGCGAGATTTCCTGTGCAAACAGTTCTGAGACCTCAAGACGAAGAACACCACGATTACAGAGGCTATGCTGGCTCTGTTGCCGGAGGGATTTTTAGGGTAGGAGACAAGGTAAGACTTTTGCCTTCCGGATTTGAATCGAAGATCAAATCGATCAATCGTTATGAAGAAGAGGTTAAAGAGGCATTTGATGGTATGAGTGTTGCCATAACACTTGATGATGACATTGACCTGAGTCGAGGAGACATGATCGTTAAACCAAATAATTTACCAGTAAAAGACCAGAGACTTTCAGCCATGATTTGTTGGTTTCATGAGGATTCGGCTCGACCAGGAGCAAAGTATATTCTCAAACACACTTCCAATGAACCAATGGCTATGATTACCGAGGTGGAATACAAGGTAGATGTCAACACGCTCCATCGAGTAATAGACGATAAGGAGATTAAGATGAATGATATTTGCAAGGTAAAGATCCGTACTACTGCGCCAATTATGATGGATGAGTATTCCAGAAACAGAAAAACTGGAAGTTTTATTCTTATAGATTCTGGAACAAATGAAACTGTGGCAGGAGGTATGTTACAATAATAAGACGAACTAATAAAGCGAATTTATAGAAATAAAGGCCTCCCTTGGGAGGCCTTTTTTCGTTTGAGTTTTGATTTCTTAAAAGACTTAAATTAATCACTTTGACACAAGTAAAAAAACAATAATATTCGCTTATATTTGCAATCCAAAAAATAACAGAATGAAAGCAGGAATTGTAGGACTTCCAAATGTTGGAAAGTCAACTTTATTTAATTGTCTGTCAAACGCTAAGGCACAATCGGCAAATTTTCCATTTTGTACGATTGAACCAAATATAGGAGTGGTTAATGTACCGGATGAAAGGCTTGAAACACTCGAAAAATTGGTGAATCCTGAACGCGTTATGCCTGCAACTGTGGATATCGTAGATATAGCCGGTCTTGTAAAAGGAGCGAGTAAAGGAGAAGGGTTGGGCAATAAATTCCTTGCCAACATCAGGGAAACAGATGCCATTATACACGTTTTAAGGTGTTTTGACAATGATAATATTGTTCATGTGGATACCAATATTGATCCTGTCAGAGACAAGGAAACCATAGATATGGAATTGCAGCTTAAGGATCTGGAAACGGTTGAGAAGAAACTGGATAAAGTAAAAAAAGCTGCGAGAACAGGTGATAAGGAGGCTTTAAAAGAGCTGGATATTTTAAGTAAAGTAAAAGATAACCTGGAAGCAGCTGTATCTGTAAGAGCCATTGATTTTACTAAAAAGGAAAGGTCAGCGTTCATTAGTCCTTTGCAATTGCTCACCGATAAACCGGTTTTATATGTATGTAATGTGGATGAGGCCTCGGCCGTAAATGGCAATGCTTATGTAGATAAAGTTTTAGAATCGGTTAAAGATGAAAATGCTGAAGTTTTGGTTTTGGCGGTGGCGACTGAGGCAGATATCACGGAGTTGGAAGAATATGAGGAACGTCAAATGTTCCTGGAAGACCTTGGTCTAGATGAACCAGGGGTATCTAAACTGATCAGATCGGCCTATAAATTGTTAAATCTTCAAACCTATTTTACTGCGGGTGAAAAAGAAGTTAGGGCATGGACCATTCATATTGGTGATTCTGCGCCACAAGCGGCTGGAGTGATACATACAGATTTCGAAAAGGGATTTATCAGAGCTGAAGTGATAAAATATGAAGATTTTGTGCACTTGGGAAGCGAATTAAAAGTAAAGGAAGCGGGGAAATTGGCTGTCGAAGGAAAGGAGTACATTGTGCAGGATGGTGATATGATGAATTTCCGTTTTAACGTGTAATTTTCAGATCGAATTTAATTTTTGATAATAGCCTATGAATTTTACCATACATCAAACTGATGCTAACAGCTCGGCCAGGGCAGGAACCCTGGAGACCGACCATGGGCAGATAGAAACGCCAATCTTTATGCCTGTTGGAACAGTGGCATCTGTTAAAGGAGTTCATCAAAAAGAATTGGAAACGGATATCAATGCAGATATTATTCTGGGAAACACCTATCACCTTTATCTTAGGCCAAAAACCAACATCTTAGAAGGGGCTGGTGGTTTGCATAATTTTATGAACTGGCACAGACCTATTTTAACAGATTCGGGCGGTTATCAGGTCTATTCTTTGTCTGACAACAGAAAGATCAAGGAAGAAGGAGTGAAATTCAAATCTCATATTGATGGTTCTTCACATTTTTTTTCTCCTGAGTTTTCCATGGAAATTCAAAGAAAGATAGGAGCAGATATCATTATGGCTTTTGATGAATGTACGCCTTATCCCTGTGAATACAATTATGCAAGGAATTCCATGCATATGACCCATAGGTGGCTGGAAAGATGTATACAATATCTTAAAGATCATCCTGAGAAGTATGGTTTTAAGCAGCATTTTTTTCCTATCGTTCAGGGAAGTACCTATAAGGATCTCAGGAAACAATCTGCTGAATATATTGCAGGAGTAGGTGCTGTAGGGAATGCTATTGGCGGTTTATCAGTAGGAGAGCCTGCAGAAGAAATGTATGAAATGACCGAGGTTGTGACGGCAATTTTGCCAAAAGATAAACCCAGGTATTTAATGGGGGTGGGCACGCCAATTAATATTTTAGAAAACATTGCCCTTGGCATTGATATGTTTGATTGTGTAATGCCTACAAGAAATGCCAGAAACGGCATGCTTTTTACGGCTCATGGAACGATCAATATCAAGAATAAAAAGTGGGAAGATGATTTTTCACCTTTGGATGAAATGGGCATCACTACAGTTGACACCTTGTATTCCAAAGCTTATGTAAAGCACTTGTTTGCTGCTAATGAATACCTGGGCAAACAGATCGCGTCGATTCATAATTTAGGATTTTATCTGTGGTTGGTTCGTGAGGCCAGAAAGCATATCTTAGCAGGAGATTTTGCATCATGGAAGCAGATGATGGTCCGTCAAATGGATAAAAGATTGTAGGCAACTACTATTCTTACAGCAGTTCTAAATAATTTAAGATCCGGATTTGAAGATTCTAGACAGGTACATACTAAGAAAATACTTTACTTCTTTTATTTTCACCTTGTTGATTTTGATTCCGATTGCAATGGCAATCGATATATCGGAAAAAGTAGGAAAATTTATAAAGAATGAAGAACTTACTACAAATGAGATCTTAAATGATTATTATCTTAATTTTATTATAAATTATGGAAATACCTTTATGCCTCTGGCATTATTTATTTCTGTTATCATGTTTACTTCCAAGATTTCGGGTAATTCAGAGATCATAGCGATTCACAGTTCAGGAATCTCCTTTAAACGCTTTTTAAGACCTTATTTGATCGGTGCCACGATCATCACCATCATATCTTTATATGCCAACCATTTTGTAGTACCGGATTCCAATAAGACTTTGGAAAGGTTTGAGGAAAACTATTTGCGATCGGTTTATTCTAAAAAGACCAAAAGTTCAGTGAGTAAAGTGAGTTTACAATTGAGCAAGGACGACTATGTTTATTTTGGTTATTTTAACTTTAAATCGAAAAACGGTTACAATTTTTCTTATGAGCACTTTGAGGGTAACAAGTTGGTATACAAGATCATTTCACAAAACATCCGTTATAACGAAATAGATAGTACTTTTAGATTGAGTACCTATAGAAAAAGGTTTATCGGAGCGCAAAACGATAGTCTGGATTCGGGAAGCTTTATGGATACTGTATTTAATTTTGAACCCAAGGATCTTCTGTATGTAGATTATCTTGCGAGAGAGATGCCGTCACTTGATCTTAGTACCCATATCAGGCAGTCAGAGAATAGAGGGGTTAAAAACCTTAATAATTATAAAGTAGAGTTATATAAAAGGACTAGTTTACCCATTTCCTCCTTCGTATTAACCTTGATTGCCGTCACCCTGGCTTCCAAGAAAAGAAGAGGAGGTATAGGAGTCAATCTCGCCGCCGGAATCAGTTTGATGTTCCTTTACGTGTTTTTTATGAAAGTTTCTGAAGTATTAGGGTCGACAGCCGAATCAATCCCCTTGTTAATGGTTTGGATCCCCAATCTTATGTTTGGGGTCATCGCCGCATTTTTATATGTCAATGCCAACAAATAAACTTAAAAATCAATTACATCTTCATTTTATTGTTTTTATTTGGGGATTTACTGCCATATTAGGAGCACTAATCTCTATTGACGCTATTCCTTTGGTCTGGTTTCGGGTATTTCTCGCGGCGGCAACGTTATTTATAGTTTTAAAAATACGTCGTGTGCCTTTTAAAGAGAACGGGAGTGACTTACTCAAATTACTCATAGGAGGAATACTGGTGGCATTGCATTGGGTAACTTTTTTTTATGCAATCAAAATATCTACCATCTCAACTACACTCATCACGCTTTCATCAAGCGCTTTTTTTGTAGTAATTATCAAACCATTTTTTGAAAAGAAAAAGTTTAAGATCTATGAATTGATACTCGCTGTTTTTACTATTTTGGGTTTTGTAATCATTTTTAACAGTGAGAAACTGTATACTGAAGGTATGTTGATGGCCCTGATTTCGGCATTGCTTGTCGCCTTGTTTTCATTGTATAACAATAAATTGATTAAATCCTATACAGGAACTAAAATTGCCTTTTATGAATTGTTCTTTGCCGGTTTATTTCTTAGCGTCATTTTGTTGGTAACGAATCAATTTTCCCAGACTTTTTTTCAATTAAAAGGAACTGATTGGATCTATCTGATCATTTTAGCAACGATATGTACGGCCTATCCCTTTGTCGTAGCTACCAACCTTTTGAAGAAAATGAGTCCTTTTACCATTGTACTAACAAATAACCTGGAGCCCATATATGGCATTGTACTGGCCTTGATTCTTTTTGGAGATAAGGAAAGAATGAGTCTGCCTTTTTATATAGGGGGGGTAATTATTTTTAGTTCGGTCCTGATCAATGGTATTATGAAAAGTAGAAAATTAACTGGAAGAATGAAATCTAAATAATAATAGTTGCTCAAAGTTTATATATTTGTAGCCTTAACGATTAAATAATTTCAACTCAGGAAAAATGGAATATCTGGATTTTGAATTACCAATTAAAGAGTTAGAAGATCAGCTGGATAAATGCAGGGTGATAGGTGAGGAAAGCGATGTTGATGTGACGGAGACCTGTCAGCAGATTGAATCTAAATTAGAGAGCACCAGAAAGGAAATATTCAAGAACTTAACTGCCTGGCAAAGAGTTCAATTATCAAGACATCCTTCTCGACCTTACACCCTGGACTTTATAAAAGCCCTAACCAAAGGAACCTTTATGGAATTGCATGGTGACAGAACCGTAAAGGATGATAAAGCCATGGTAGGTGGCCTAGGAAAAATTGGTGACCAGTCTTTTATGTTTATAGGACAACAAAAGGGATACAATACAAAAACCCGTCAATACAGAAATTTTGGTATGTCAAACCCTGAAGGCTATAGAAAGGCCTTGCGTTTGATGAAGATGGCTGAAAAATTTGGAATTCCTGTAGTCACTCTTATTGATACTCCGGGAGCATATCCTGGATTGGAGGCAGAGGAGCGAGGACAAGGTGAGGCGATTGCAAGAAATATTTTAGAAATGACCCGTTTAAAAACACCCATTATTTCAATAGTAATAGGTGAGGGCGCATCAGGTGGAGCCGTTGGTATTGGCGTTGGAGATAAGGTGATGATGTTAGAGAATACCTGGTATACGGTTATTTCTCCTGAATCCTGTTCTTCTATTTTATGGAGAAGTTGGGAATATAAGGAAGTAGCGGCAGAGGCATTAAAACTTACTGCTAAAGACATGAGTCGTCAAAAACTGATAGATGGTATTATCAAGGAACCTCTTGGAGGTGCTCATACTGATCGTGAGAAAACCTATAAATCAGTCGAATTGGCTATAAAAAAAGCCTACAAGGAGCTTAGCGCATTGCCTCTGGATAAACTGGTGATAAACCGAATGGAGAAATACGCCAATATGGGTGTATACAAAGGCTAAGGAACTTTCAGTAGCATATTATATAGAATCCCGAATTTATTTCGGGTTTTTTTTTGTCGCAAACTGGCATAAGGCATCTGACGATTTTTGCCTATTTTTATGAGTACATTCAGGCTTATGAAAATTCTCTCCGCAACACAGATCTACCAAGCCGATCAGGCTACCATAAAAAATTTACCAATCTCTTCAACTGATTTGATGGAAAAGGCAGCCTCAAAATGTTATGAATGGATCATAGAACAGTTTCCTGATAAATCACAGCTTATTCATGTTTGTTGCGGTATGGGTAATAACGGGGGAGATGGTTTGGTTATCTCTCGTCTTCTGGTTGAAAATGGTTATAGGGTTCATACGTATTTGATTTGTTTCACTGAGAAAAGAAGTGATGATTTCAAAGTGAATCTAACCAGACTTGATGAGATGGAGGCCAGTATTAAAGAAGTAAGGCAAGGAGGTGTTTTTCCTATGATTGGTGCAAAAGATCTTGTGATTGATACAATTTTTGGCATTGGATTAAAGAGAGCCCCAAGTGGCTTATCAAAGGAAATTATCCAACATCTTAATGCTTCAGGCGCATCCATCATGTCAATAGATATTCCTTCAGGTCTTTTCCCCGCATCTGAGGTGCTAGATAAGGAGGCTGTTATAAAATCGAAATTCACGCTTAGTTTTCAAGCGCCTAAACTGGCATTTCTACTCGCTGATCATCAATCCTATATCAAAGATTGGAAGATTCTTGATATAGAATTAGATCAGAACTATCTGGATCAGGTAGAAACTACATATCATTTGATAGATCATAGATTTGTCAATGGTCTTATTAAAAAACGCGAAAGATTTTCACATAAAGGAACTTACGGACATAGTTTAATGATAGGCGGGAGTTTTGGAAAAATAGGAGCGATGATCCTGGCTTCCAAAGCAGCGCTAAAAGCAGGTTCTGGTCTGGTATCTGCCTACATCCCAAAATGCGGATATACAGCGATGCAAGCTAGCAACCCTGAGATCATGGTAGAAGTGGATGATGAAAAATTTCTGCAGTTTTTTAATGTTAAAACAAAGCCTGATGCCATTGGAATTGGTCCTGGCCTTGGTCAACATTCAAAAACTAAAAAAGGATTTATAGAATTTGTATTGCAATGTAAGGTCCCTTTGGTTATCGATGCTGACGGCCTGAATATTATTTCTGAGTTTAAGGATCTTTTGAATATAATTCCGAAAGATACTATTCTTACCCCTCACCCCAAAGAGTTTGAAAGGCTAGTGGGTTCATGGACCAACGGCTATGAAAAGCTTGAAAAACAAATGGAATTATCTTCAATATTACAATCCGTTGTAGTTCTCAAAGGTGCTTACACTTCAATAGCTTACAATGGTAAGGTTTATTTTAACAGCTCGGGAAATCCTGGCTTGGCCACGGCGGGAAGTGGGGATGTGCTAACAGGGATCATTACAGGTCTGCTGGCTCAAGGCTATTCCTCACTCGAAGCAGCGATAGTAGGTGTTTATCTGCATGGTAGAACAGCTGACTTAGGGATAGAATCAAATGAATCAATAGAATCTTTTACCGCAATGGATTGCATGATTTTTTTGGGAAAAGCTTTCAAGGAATTTAAATAGACCAGATACTGGCATCACTTTTGCTGCATCGTAACAAAAGGTAACACATGCGATCCACTATATTTTTTATATTTCTTCTGGCTATCATTTTTAGTTGTAAACCCAACAAGTCAGTGAGTAGTATTAATACCACATCAAATAGTGAGTCAACCATAGATACCATCAGGATTCAGAATGAGGAACTTGAATACGAAATTATTATACTTGAGGTTGGTTTTGAAGCATGGTTAGCTACGCAAAGACCTATGGAATATTATACCAAATCAATTCTTGCGAATCAAAACAAGTTTTATGTTATGGAATGGAATCGAAGGGCGTCATTTCCAGCTGCAAATAACCATTTATTATATGCTCAAATAATTGATTATCAGTTTCATATTGATTATGGGCTGGAAGTAAATTATTTGCTAAATATGTATTTCGAATTTTTTCAAAAGAAATATAAACAACGTTTGTAACGGCTGGATATACCCTCTAATTTTTTTTAAGGTCGATTAAAATTGAAAAGGTTTTGTTAATATCTTTTTCCTTAACCACCAAAGTGATCTCATGAGTTGTTGAGATGACTTCCTGTACAGGGATATTAGCCCAGGCCAGTTGTTTTAGGATAAAATAGTAAATACCTGATTGTTCTAGGTTAGTTTTTGGTAATTTAATCGTAATAGAAGCTAATTTTGACATAGAATTGATCAATTCTTCCTCCTTAAAAATAGAATCTATTTCTTCTTTTAGATTGGCACTGATCACTATATTCGTTTCGAAAATACCTTGTGAAACAGTAAAAAATGATTCTCTGTTATCACCAATCTTTGCGAAGATCAAAGATATATGTTGGTATAAGGAACTGGAATTCTTATAGGTATAATCGAAAAGGTCAGATCGTACAATGAAATCACCCAATTTTAATGACAGAGATTTGATGTTTTTTCGAATCTTTAGAATTTCAAGGGGAGACATTCTGTTGATAGACATCATGATCGCCCCGGTTTTCACTTCTTTTCCCAAAGCTTTTTCAACTTCCGGTTGTATAAGCCTTGCCAGTGAAGAGACATTGATTAGTTTGTCTTGCATGGCCTCCTCTACAAAAGGAGTCCTTTGAATGATCATCTCAACACTTTCCTGAATCGTTTTCATTGTTAAAATTTGAACAATATGTTATAATATGTAAATATATTACAAAAATTTCAGCAGTATGTTGTTTTTGTGAATATTTGCATAAAATTCATTATGATTGTTTTAAAATTTGGAGGTACTTCTGTGGGTTCGGTTGAGAATTTCAGAAAGGTGGCTAATATTGTTCAGGGAGCAAATGAGGAAAAGATCGTTGTATTATCTGCTATGTCGGGGGTAACCAATACCTTGGTTCGCATCACTGAATTATTAGATTCCGGTAATACTGAGGAGGCCGTACTGTTAATCCAGGGTTTGAATGAGAAGTATCTTGGAGTTGCCAAGGAACTATTAGAGTTAGATGACACCTATTTTAAAGCACAGGTAGTCTTAAAGAAGCATCATCAGGTACTATTATCAATTGCCGAAGAGTCTTTTACGGAAAGGAATGAGAAAATTATAATGGCTCAGGGAGAATTGGTTTCTACCAACTTGTTTCAGCTATATATGGAGGAAGTTGATGGAGATAGTGTTCTTCTATCGGCACTCGATTTTATGCATATAGATCAACATGGAGAACCGAGAGCAGAGGTGATTAGGGATAGACTTACAAAAGTTTTAGCCAATCATCAGGCCAATACTTTTATCACCCAAGGATTCATTTGCAGAAATATGAAAAATGAAATCGACAATTTGAATAGGGGAGGTAGTGACTATAGTGCTTCTCTTATAGGGGCTGCTGTAGTAGCATCTCAAATTCAGATCTGGACGGATATCGACGGTATGCATAATAATGATCCCAGATATGTAGACCATACATTTTCAGTAAAAGAACTATCTTTTGATGAGGCTGCGGAGCTGGCCTATTTTGGAGCTAAAATACTGCATCCACAAAGTATTATACCTGCGCAGGAAAGCAATATTCCGGTATTACTCAAAAATACTTTTAAGCCCGAGTCTAAAGGAACATTGATTCATAATAGGGCGAAAAATCAAAAGATTAGGGCCATAGCTGCGAAAGACAATATTACTGCGATTAAGATCAAATCATACCGTATGTTAATGGCTTATGGTTTTCTGAAAAAAGTATTTGAAGTATTTGAGGCGCACAAGACTTCCATTGATATGATCACTACTTCTGAGGTAGCTGTTTCACTAACGATAGACAATACTACCAAACTTGAAGCTATTAAAAATGAACTACAAGGTTTTGGAAATATAGCAGTTGATTCAGACCTCAGTATCATTTGTATTGCAGGAGATCTGGCCCAAAACAAAAAAGGGATTACGTCTGCTATATTTAATGGTCTAAGAGATATTCCCATAAGAATGATCTCCTATGGAGGAAGTAACTATAATCTGTCGTTCCTGGTCAAGACGGTAGATAAAATTACAGTTCTTAATATACTCAATGAAAGCTTGTTCTCTGAACTGACTTTAGAAACTTCTTAATGGTAGAAAAAATAAAAGCCATCAGTTTTTGACTGATGGCTTTCTTCTTTATATATCTTCAAAGTTAACATCTGTGAAGCTATCTGTTGAAGGATCTTTTACCTCACTTCCGTTCAACTCTTCGCCATTCACTCTGTGATAATCTTTCTGATGACGTTCACTAATCACTTCATTTCCTTTTTCATTAACTATAAATGAAGTCGCTTTATTAAGCATTTCAGCAAATTCAGTGAAATCTTCTTTGTATAAATAAATCTTGTGTTTTTTATAATGGAATGATCCGTCGTCATGAGTAAATTTTTTACTCTCAGTAATGGTTAAATAATAATCACCCGCCTTAGTTTCTCTTACATCAAAAAAATAGGTTCTCCTACCTGCTCTTAATACCTGAGAAAAGATTTCTTCCTGTTCAATAAACCCTTT
>RCNE010001199.1_pt1 | contig 14087 bp, 10 predicted proteins | sample 2041361 | NCBI WGS metagenome assembly RCNE01 (sample SAMN09708229, study PRJNA481090) | Marine sediment metagenome, whole genome shotgun sequencing project.
CGGTTGGCGGTGATGGCGGGCAGCACGGCACGTCAGCGGCGGTAGAATATGCGGTCTGCCAATTGCGGGTCGCGCACTTGATCGTGATGGGCCATTCCAACTGCGGTGGCGTGCAGGGCTGTTTCGATATGTGTTCGGGCAATGCCCCTGAGCTGGAGAAAAAATCGAGCTTTGTTGGACGTTGGATGGATATTTTGCGCCCCGGATTTAACCGCGTTCAAGAAATGAACTTGAATGATGAGGTTGAGGAACGGCGTCAGCTGGAAAAGGCCGCTGTGGTAATTTCGCTGGAAAATCTGATGACCTTCCCGTTTGTCAAAAGTGCTGTCGAGAATGAAACGATGAGCCTCCATGGTTTGTGGACGGATATCGGAGAAGGTGGATTGCAACATTACGACTCTGAAAGTGCCGTGTTTGTCGATGTCTGATGACGTCTTGAACCAGCCTTATTGGTGGGACGGCACTGAGTTGCCCAAGGCAAAAATCGCACAAAGCACCGAGGCGCTTGCCGATACCGTCCAGACATTGGTGGTCGGGGCGGGATATAGCGGGTTGTCGGCGGCGCTGACATTGGCGCGCGCGGGGCGCGACGTGACGGTGGTGGATGCGGGATCTATCGGGTTTGGCTGCTCATCGCGCAATGGCGGGCAGATTGGTCCATCGTTTCACAAATTGGGGCTGGCTGGGCTGACCGCCTCATTGGGTCGCGCCAAAGCACAGGCCATTTTGCGCGAATCCATGAGTACGCTGACCTTTCTAAAACAGCGCATTATTGATGACGAAATTGACTGCGATATTCAACCGAATCTCGGTCGTTTCAAAGGGGCCAGTCGCCCCGCTGATTACGAAATCATCGCCCGCACGTCTGAAGAGATTGATAAGTCCATTGGCCAGCGGTTCGAAATGATCCCGAAGGCAGAGCAGCACAGTCAGATAGGCAGCGATCATTATCATGGCGGGGTGGTTTACCTTGATGATGGATTGTTGAATCCGGCGAAATACGTGCTGGGTTTGGCCCAACGAGTGGCTGAGGCCGGTGCGAAAATTATAGCGCCCGCCCGTGTAACGGGGGTGATGCGTGACGGGGACGGGTTCACTGTTCAAATTGCGGGGAAAACCATCACTGCCCGTGAGGTGCTGATTGCGACCAACGGCTATTCCGGTCCGGAACTGCCATTTTTTCACCGCCGGATTATGCCGATCCGTTCGGCCATCATCGCGACCGAGCCGCTGACGCCTGATGTAATGAACAGTGTTTTTCCGGCGGGCCGCCCTGTGGTCGATACCTCGCGTCTTGTGCCCTACTACCGCCCCTCGTCTGATGGCACGCGGGTTGTTTTCGGGGGCCGTGCCTTTGATCTGGCCGATAAGCCGCAAAACTATATTCCCGACCTAAAACGTCTGATGACACGCATTTTCCCTCAACTTATGAGCACCAAAATTACCCACGCATGGTCAGGCACCGTTGCCTATCCTTTTGATCACGCACCGCATTTGGGTCAGCATGACGGCTTATATTATTCAATGGGGTATTGTGGTTCAGGCGTTGGGCGGGCCAGTTATTACGGACACAAAGTGGCGCAGAAAATGTTGGGGCAGACGGACGGGAAAACCGAAATTGACGGGCTCGAATTTCCGACGCGCCCGTTTTATCGTGGCAAGCCGTGGTTTTTGCCCGCCGTGCTTCGCTGGCACTCAATGATGGACAGGATGGGACGCTGATGACTGGCACGAAAACGACTGAACCGCTAATTTTTGACGGGCACAATGATGTGTTGCTGAAACTTTTGAACGCCGGTGGCACAAAGGCGGCTTCGGCATTTGTCACTGGCGATAAGGGTCACATTGACCTGCCACGTGCGAAAATAGGTGGCTTTGGCGGCGGGTTTTTTGCGCTCTATGTCAGCTCGCCCTCCGAGGGTGGTGATATGGACGAAGAGATGCGCAAAGCATCCTACGACTTGCCGTTGCCCACCGCATTGGATCAACCAACGTCGCTCACCGTCGTCATGGAAGAGATCGCCATTCTACTGCGCCTCCAAGACCTGGGCGCGTTAAAAATTTGCCACACCACCGACGATCTGCGCACCTGTTTCGCCACAGGAAAAATGGCCGCGATCCTGCATATGGAGGGCGCCGAGGCGATTGACGCCGACCTGCATGTTCTCGACGTTTTATACGCCGCAGGCTTGCGCTCCTTGGGGCCGGTCTGGAGCCGCCCGACGATTTTCGGCCATGGCGTGCCGTTCAAATATCCATCCACTGGCGACATTGGCGATGGGCTGACCGAGGCCGGTTTCAGGCTGGTCAAACGCTGCAATGAGTTGGGCGTGATGCTGGATCTATCGCACCTGAACGAGGCCGGATTTTGGGACATCGCCAAAACGTCCGACGCGCCCCTGGTGGCGACCCATTCAAACGCCTATGCGATCTGCCCGCATGCCCGCAACCTGACCGACAAACAGCTGGATGCGATCGCCGACAGCGACGGCATGGTCGGGTTGAACTATGCCTGCGCGTTTTTGCGCCCCGATGGGCAAATGCGCTCGGATGTGGGGCTTGAGGTGATGCTGCAACATCTGGATTACCTGATGGATCGACTGGGCGAGGACCGCGTCGGGCTTGGGTCTGATTTTGACGGCGCAATGGTGCCGGACGGGATTACCGATGTTGCAGGATTGCCCAACCTTCGTAAGGCAATGCGCGCACATGGGTATAATGAGGACTTGATGCAAAAGCTGTGCCACGGAAATTGGCTGCGGGTTTTGGATAAAACATGGGGTGGTAATTAGGGCCACCTGATCTAAGATCACAAAAATTGTTAAAGTGGGGAAATACTGTGTCACGTAAAACTGCAATCGTAACGGGTGCCGCCCGCGGCATCGGGTTGGCCACAACGCGGCTGTTTTTGGACGAAGGTCGCCAAGTTGCGATGATTGACCGCGACGCGGATGAATTGATGAAGGTAGCGGATGGTCTGAAAAACGTTTTGCCGATCATTTGCGATGTGTCGCAACCCGACCAAGTGACGGCGATGATGGCCCGGGTCAAAGAAGATATGGGTCGCGTTGATGCGCTGGTGAACAACGCAGGCGTCGCGGCGTTCGAGCCGATCGACAAGACCGATTTTGAAACATGGCGAACTGTCATGGAAACCAATCTGGATGGTGTGTTTTTGTGCTCCCAAGCTGCCGTTCCTGTGATGGCTAAACACGGCGGTGCGATTGTGAACATCGCCTCGATTTCGGGTCTGCGGGCAAGCACATTACGGGTGGCATATGGCACCTCAAAGGCAGCTGTGATCCATCTGACCAAACAACAAGCCGCTGAACTTGGAGAACTAAACATCCGTGTGAACTGTGTCGCCCCGGGCCCGGTGGCGACCAAACTGGCATTAGCGGTTCATTCGCCGGAAATTCGCGCTGCCTATTACAGTGCGATCCCGTTGAATCGCTATGGCACCGAGGATGAAATCGCGCAGATGGTTGTGTTTTTGTGCTCGGAAAAATGCAGCTTTGTGACGGGGCAAGTTGTGGCCGTTGATGGCGGATTTGACGCGACCGGTGTCGGGCTGCCAGCCTTGCGCGAACTGAACGACGATTGATATGAAATTCGGAATTTTCTTTCTTGTGCTGGCCTATATGTTCAGCCAGTTTTACCGCGCCTTTCTGGCGGTCCTGACGCCTGTTTTGAAAACAGATGTCGGCGCGCAGCCAGATGATTTGTCACTTGCATCGGGCCTGTGGTTTTTGACATTTGCCCTGATGCAATTGCCGGTGGGATGGGCGCTGGATAAAATCGGCCCGCGCCGCACAGCATCGGTGCTGTTGGCGCTTGGTGGGGCAGGAGGCGCTGTGGTGTTCGCGATGGCGCAATCGCCGCTCCACATCAACATTGCGATGGTGTTGATCGGTATCGGTTGTTCACCCGTGTTGATGGCCTCCTATTACATCTTTGCGCGCAGTTTCTCGGTGACGATTTTTGCCACCCTTGCCAGTTCAATTCTGGCGCTTGGGATTTTCGGCAATATCGCCAGCTCCTTGCCGCTTGCTTGGGCCAGTCAAGCTTTTGGGTGGCGCGAGACCCTTTATGCATTGGGGGCGCTGACGCTGTTGGTGGCCATTGCGTTGTTTATCTTTGTCAAAGATCCCGAAATCCCCGAAAGCGAACAGGGCACCAAAGGCTCCGTACTGGACTTGTTGAAGATGCCAGCGCTGTGGCTCATCATCCCGATGATGATTGTGAATTACGCCGCCGTGGCGGGCATCCGTGGATTGTGGATCGGCCCCTACCTCAGTGACGTTTACGGATCAGACGCGGGTGCGATTGGCACTGCTGCTCTGATAATGGGGGTCGCGATGGTGATCGGAAACTTCGCTTACGGCCCGTTGGATCGTATTTTTGGCACCCGCAAATGGGTGGTTTTCTGGGGCAATTTGGCAGGGGCTGTTTCGGTGTTCTTGCTGGCGCTTTACCCCGCACAAAACCTTTGGATGTCGGTCGCCTTACTGGCTGCTATCGGATTGTTCGGCTCCAGCTTTGCGATGTTGATCGCCCATTCGCGCAGCCTGTTCCCAACTCACCTGATGGGACGGGGCGTCACCTTGATGAACCTGTTTGGCATCGGCGGGGCAGGGATCATGCAATCGCTCAGCGGGCGGGTGCATAGCGCCGCACTGGTTGGGGCAACGGATGACGCACAAGCCTACCAAACATTGTTCGGCTTCTTTGGGGTGGCCCTGTTGATCGGTACGTTCATCTACATGTTCAGCCAAGACCGGACAGACTAACCTGCTTGCCAGAACGCGGTGGGGCGGGTAAAGCCTGCATCTACCCCGGACGCTGGAGACACCCATTGCATACTGACCTGATAACGAGCCTACGCCATGACTGGTTGGGCAACATCCGCGCTGACCTATTGGCGGGCCTTGTGGTGGCGCTGGCGTTGATCCCTGAGGCGATTGCTTTTTCGATCATCGCGGGTGTCGACCCCAAGGTGGGTCTGTATGCGTCGTTCTCGATTGCAGTGATCACGGCGATTGTTGGCGGGCGGCCCGGGATGATTTCGGCGGCCACAGCGGCGACGGCCGTGTTGATGGTGACCTTGGTCAAGGCGCATGGGTTGGAATATCTTCTGGCGGCCACCGTTTTGGCGGGTTTGTTGCAAATTGGGGCTGGGCTGTTGAAGCTGGGCAATGCGATGCGGTTCGTATCGCGCTCGGTGATCACCGGATTCGTGAACGCGCTGGCGATCCTGATCTTTCTGGCCCAACTGCCCGAATTGACCGGGGTGACCACCTTGACCTATGTGATGGTCGCGGGCGGTTTGGCGATTATCTATCTGTTCCCCTATGTCACCACGGCGATCCCGTCGCCGCTGGTCACCATCGTCGTGCTGACCGGTCTGACGATGTATTTCGGACTGGATGTGCGAGCGGTGCAGGACATGGGCGCGCTGCCCGATACCTTGCCGATCTTCTTGTTGCCCGATATTCCGCTGAATTTTGAAACTCTGAAAATCATTTTTCCTGTGTCCGCAGGTGTGGCCGCTGTCGGCCTGCTAGAGAGCTTGATGACCGCCACCATCGTCGATGATCTGACCGATACGGAGTCAGACAAAAATCGCGAATGTGTCGGCCAAGGCATCGCCAACACCTGCACCGGCTTCATCGGTGGCATGGCGGGTTGCGCGATGATTGGCCAATCCATGATCAACGTAAAATCCGGTGGACGCGGGCGTCTATCGACCTTTGCGGCGGGCGTGTTTCTGTTGTTCCTGATCGTGGTCTTGGGGGATTGGGTGAAACAAATCCCGATGCCTGCTTTGGTTGCGATCATGATCATGGTGTCGATCGGGACATTCAGCTGGTCCTCAATCCGTGAACTGCGTGAACACCCGCGCTCGTCCTCGATTGTGATGTTGGCGACGGTTGCTGTGACGGTCTACTCGCATAACCTTGCCTATGGCGTGCTGACAGGTGTGCTGTTGTCGGGCATTTTCTTTGCTGGAAAGATTTCGCAAATATTCCGCGTCACGTCGGAGCTGTCCAAAAACGGGCGCGAGCGCGTCTATACAATCGAGGGGCAGTTTTTCTTTGCATCGGCCCCCGAATTTACCGCGGCCTTTGATTTTCACGAGGTGCTGGAGCGCGTGGTGATCGATGTAACCCACGCCCATATCTGGGACATCTCATCGGTTCAGGCGCTTGACATGGTGGTGGTTAAATTCCGCCGCGAAGGTGCCGATGTGGAAATTCTAGGCATGAACACAGCCAGTGAAACCATCGTTGATAAGCTGGCGATCCATGATAAACCTGATGCAATTGAACGACTGATGGGGCACTGATTATGTCAAAAGTTATCGCACTGGTTGATGGCTCGATCTATTCGCAAAGCGTTTGCGACCACGCTGCATGGGTGGCCACACGCAAAGGATCCTCGGTCGAGGTGATCCATATTCTGGGCCGCAACGAGGCCGCGCAATCCAACCTGTCGGGCAACATCGGCCTTGGCGCACGCAGCAAGCTGATGGGCGAGTTGGCCGATCTGGACGCCCAAAGCGCGCGGCTGGCCCAAAAACGCGGCCGTGCCATTCTGGAAGACGCTGAGGCGCGCCTGCGCGAGGACGGGGTGAAAGATGTCACCACGCGCCTGCGCCAAGGTGATCTGGTTGAGGAATTGCAAGCCGCAGAAGGTGACGCCGATCTGGTGATTATCGGCAAGCGCGGCGAAGCGGCCGATTTTGCCAAGCAACATCTGGGCAGCAATCTGGAACGGGTTGTGCGTTCGTGTAAGCGACCGATATTGGTGGCTTCACGCGCGTTCAAACCTGTCGAGCGGTTTATGGTTGCCTTTGACGGCGGCGCGTCCGCGATGAAGGCCGTGGCCCACATCGAGCAAAGCAAGGTTTTTGCCGGATTAAAGTGCCGATTGTTGACGGTGGGCAATGATAAACCCGAAGTCAAACGCGCCCTTGAAGGGGCCGCGGCGTCGCTGCGCGCAGCTGGGTATGAAGTGGATACCGAGATCGTGCAGGGACAGGCCGAACAGGTGATCAGCGAGAATGCGCAAAAACACGACATCGACGTTCTGGTGATGGGCGCCTATGGCCATTCGCGCATTCGCAATCTGATCATTGGCTCTACCACCACCGCAATGGTTCAAAGCTGTCATGTGCCAGTGTTGTTGTTTAGGTAAACTCGCGAATTTAGGCGCTAATGTAACAGGTACACGCGCTATGGGCTGGCAAACAGTTTCGAATGCGGATTTAGCTAGACTGGCTATGTCGGGGCTTGCGTCTTTTGCCTTTGTTTTTATCCGCAGGTCGACCTTGTCCCTGTGGCCTGCCGCCGCCTTGCGGTTTACCTCCGCCACCACCACTGCGACGTTGCCCGCCACCACCGCCGCCGCCACCGCGACGACCACCGCCGCCACCGCGGGGTGCTGGTTTTTCCTCTTGTGGGCGGATGCCGCCATCACAAGGGATTTCGAACTTCATCAGCTTTTCGATCTGTTTCAGATAGCCAATTTCTGTTGCTGAAACAAAGGCGATCGCCTCGCCACCTTTCCCGGCACGCGCGGTGCGGCCAATACGGTGGACATAGTTTTCCGGCACTTCGGGCAGATCGTAGTTATAGACATGGCTTACGTCAGGAATGTCGATGCCCCGCGCCGCAACATCAGTCGCAACCAACACCCGCGCTTCGCCTGTTTTGAACGCCTTGATGGCCCGTTCGCGTTGGCCCTGGGATTTGTTGCCGTGGATCGAAACGGCATTGTAACCCGCAGTCTCCAGTGTGCGTTTCAGTTTTTCCGCCCCGTGTTTGGTGCGCGAAAATACCAGTGAAAGCCCATCGGGTGATTTGTTCAAGTATTCTTTTAGCAGCTCAGTCTTGTTGGCCTGTGCAGTGTAATAAAGCGATTGTTTGATATTGTCAGCCGCTTTGCCAAGCGTGGCTACCTGCACCCGTTTTGGGTCTTTCAGGTAGGCACCAGCAAGCTCAGACATCAGTTTTGGCATGGTGGCCGAAAACAGCATGGTTTGGCGCGGTGTACCCAACAATGGCGCGATTTTGCGCAAGGCATGGATGAAACCCATGTCGAGCATCTGATCCGCCTCGTCCAGCACCAAGAAGCGGGCTTTATCAAGGAAGATAGCTCGACGCTCAATCAGGTCGATCAAGCGGCCCGGAGTTGCCACCAAAATGTCGGTGCCTTTGGACAGGTTTTGAATCTGACGGTTGATTGAAACACCGCCCACCACAAGGTTCACCTTCAGATGGGTTTGGCGCACGTATTGGCGCAGGTTTTCGGCAATCTGGTTTACCAGCTCGCGGGTAGGCGCAAGGATCAGCGCCTTGGTGTTTTTCGGCGGGGCTTTAAAGCCGTCGCTCATTAGGTTTTCGATCAGCGGCAAGCCAAAGGCTGCGGTTTTACCAGTGCCGGTTTGGGCAAGGCCCATGATGTCATGGCCGGCCAGTGCCAGCGGAATGGCTTCTTCCTGAATTGGAGAAGGGTTTTTGTAGCCAGCTTCGTCGATGGCCTTAAGAATGTTGGGCGATAGGCCCAGATCTGCAAATGTGGTCAAGTGTGACTCTTTCGTTATTGATGGCGGCGCACAAAATGGCCCCGCCGATATGGAATCAGCGTTTAGGCCCGAATGGGCCAACGTCTGAGGTTGCGATCCGTTGATGGATCGTCAGAACCCCGCGTGAATGGGAACTAGGGTGAAAGGCTATCGCGCCCCAAAAGCGTCCTGACTGCCGGATTAGGGCGGGCTGCTCACGCGGCGGCCACTCAGGAATAGGGGCGTATCACCTGTTGGAATGGCAAAGTCAACAAGAATAGCGCGCGCTAGGCCTTCCCCCTGTTGCCCGCTTGCGCTATGAGCGCAACGTTACAAAGAAGAATCCCTATAAGGAGACCCGTCATGGGCTATAATATCGCCGTCGTTGGGGCCACTGGTAATGTGGGCCGCGAAATTCTGAACATTCTGGATGAACGCGAATTTGATGTGGACAAGATCGTTGCGCTTGCCTCGCGTCGCTCATTGGGAACACAAGTCAGCTTTGGTGATAAGACGCTCAAGACGCTGGATCTGGACACGTTTGATTTTTCCGGCTGGGATATTGCGCTGTTTGCGGTTGGCTCTGATGCAACCAAGAAATACGCACCTTTAGCTGCCAAAGCAGGCTGTCTGGTGATCGATAACTCGTCGCTTTATCGCTACGACCCCGCCATCCCGCTGATCGTGCCCGAGGTGAATGCCGACGCGATCGAGGGTTACAAAAATAAGATGATCATCGCCAACCCAAACTGCTCAACCGCGCAGATGGTTGTGGCCCTGAAACCGCTGCACGACCGCGCAACGATCAAACGCGTTGTGGTGTCGACCTATCAGTCGGTTTCGGGTGCTGGCAAAGAAGGCATGGACGAGTTGTGGAACCAGACCAAAGCGATTTATAATCCGGTGGACAACAAAACATACACCAAGTTCACCAAGCAAATTGCCTTTAACGTAATCCCGCATATTGATGTGTTCATGGAAGACGGCACCACCAAAGAAGAATGGAAAATGGTCGCCGAAACCAAAAAGATCGTTGATCCGAAAATCAAAGTCACGGCCACATGTGTTCGGGTGCCGGTTTTTGTTGGTCATGCTGAATCGGTGAACATCGAATTCGAAGATTTCCTAGACGTGGATGAGGCCCGCGACATCCTGCGCGAAGCCCCCGGCATCATGGTGATCGATAAACCCGAAGATGGCGGTTATGTGACGCCGGTAGAATGCGTCGGCGACTATGCCACATTTATTTCGCGTGTTCGTCAGGACAGCACGGTTGAAAACGGGATTAACCTGTGGTGCGTGTCGGACAACTTGCGCAAAGGGGCTGCATTGAATGCGGTGCAGATCGCCGAAGTTTATGTAAACAGAATTCTTAGCAAACGCTAAACTCTGATCACAATCTCAATCTAAAAACCGGCAATGGCCCGCGCATTGCCGGTTTTTTTGTGTCTGCACTTGCATCCGCACCGCGTAGGGGCAAAGCTGACGCCAATTGAAACTTATTGGTGTTTTCCCTATGCGCATTCTTTTCCCGGCCCTTTCATTGCTTGTCGCCGCGCCGGTTTTGGCAGCTGATCTTACCGCCCCACTGAATGTCACCGCGGCCACGGTTTATTCTCAAGGGGCCAGTTTAACGTATCGCGCTGCGGTGGACTTACCGGCGGGCAACCACCGTGTTTTGTTGCCCTATGATCTGGGCGGCTACAGCTTTTCCCCGCCGCAACTGAAGGTCAGTGAAGGCGTCAGTATTGGGGCGATCAACTATCTGACAGATGTGGTCTATGATCAGGACGCGCTGCTGTCGGATGATCAAGCTAAAGCCAAGGCCGCCGTTGAGGCCGCCGAGGACGCAATCACCGCGCAACAAACCCAAGCCCGCACGGTAACCCTGCAATTGGCGGCCCTTGATACGCAAATGGGGTTCTTGAAATCCATCAGCGGTGGCGAGTTGAACAGTGCCGATCCGGTGCAGATGCGCGCCCTTGCGCAGATGGTGCGCGACGAGGCCGAAGCGGGGATCGCACGACGGCTGGAGCTGGAGCAACAATCACGCGACTTGAACAAAGAATTGAGCGAGCTAACTGCCGCGTTACATGAGGCCGAACGTCAGTTTGACAGCCTATCACCCCCCGCCGGACAAGGCGGCATCATGGCGATCTCGGTCGAGGTGGCCGCCCCGGTGAGCGCCAGTTTTGAAGTGGCGCGGATCGTGAATGACGCCCGTTGGAGCGTCGATTACGATTTCCGGCTGGACTATGGCGATGACCCGAAATTGAGCGTTGAACGCAAGGTGGTGGTGACGCAAACCACTGGGCAGGCGTGGTCGAATATCGATCTGGTTCTGTCCACTGCCAACCCGTTTTCGCAATCCGCCCCCAGCAATGCGGGTCTTAATTTGGCAAGAATTTACAAACCCGAGCCGATTGGAAAACTAACATCCGGCGTGCGTATGTCTGCAGCCCCGGAAATGATGGCTGATGAGCTTGTCATGCTCGAGGAACCTGTCATCATGGCCACAACCCAATTTGACGGGCTAAGCCTGAACTATGTATACCCACGCAAGGTCTCGGTGGGTCATAACGAAACTGCGCAACTGGTATTGGACAGCTTTGCACTGCCTGTAGAAACCAGCCTGTTGGCCATTCCACGCATTGACGAGACCGCCTTTGTGATGGCGGCGATCACCAACAACACGAGCGAGCCACTGCTGCCTGGCATGGCCTCGTATTACCGCGACGGTTCGTTCATCGGGCGCGAGGGGTTCGAATTAATTCCGGCAGGGGCCAAGGCGGACCTGCCCTTTGGCGCAATGGAGGGCGTGCGGATGACCTATACCGCGCTGCGGCAGGAAACCGGCGACAGCGGCATCATCACTACCAGTAACACCCGAGAGGATGTGGTTGAATTCTCCGTCGAAAACCTGACAGACCAACCGCAAGAAATTCGCGTATTGTATGCGCTGCCATACTCTCAGCAAGAGGATCTGGTGGTCAGCACCACAATCCGCCCGAATCCATCTGAAACCAACGTGGACGACGTGCGCGGCCTGTCGGAATGGATGATGACAATTCCCGCAGGCGAGACCCAAAAAGTCCGTCTGAGCACTGCCTTAAGCTGGCCAAAAGACTTCGAGTTGAACTGGGCGCAATAACGAATGCAGGTTTGGCGGGGGTTAAGGGCTGATTTCCTCTTGACGACCCCGCCTTGCTCGCCTAAATCCTGCACCCTAGTGGCGGGGTAGCTCAGTTGGTTAGAGCACGGGAATCATAATCCTGGTGTCGGGGGTTCAAGTCCCTCTCCCGCTACCAAACACCACTATTCGATTGATGATGTCAGCAGCGAGTGAATTTTACACAACCAATGCCCTGCTTGGCTGGTTTCAGTTGCCGATCGCAATGCCTTCACGCCGCGGGTCAGCGCCGCCTTTTAGCGTTTCGCCAACAGATATCGCGTGAAGGCCTGAGTTGAGATCACGAACACTAACCTTATACCCAAGCTCGGTAAGGGCACCTTCCATTTCGGCGGCCTGGCTACCAGCCTCCAAATCAAACGTCCCGAACCGATTTGAAAAATGTGGCATTGAGACCGCTTGTTGCACGTCCATATCCCAATCGATAAAGGCAATGATGGCCTGAGCGACATAGCCGATAATTCGGCTGCCCCCGGGCGAGCCAATGACCAGAACCGGTTTGCCCCGCTGCAAAACGATGGTCGGCGACATGGACGAACGCGGGCGCTTGCCTGGCTCGATGCGGTTGGCAATCGGGGCGCCGTCCACATGGGTGCGAAACGAGAAATCGGTCAATTCGTTGTTTAAAAGAAAACCTCCCGATGTCATCAGGCGGCTGCCAAAACCGTTCTCGATCGTGGTGGTCATGGACAATGCATTGCCATAGGTATCGACGATCGAGATGTGGCTGGTTGACGGAAATTCGATTGAAATGTCATCGGCCCATAGCTGTGTATGATCCCATGTTGGAGTTCCCGCTGTTGCTGCTTCGATCGCGGTGTCACCTTCTAACAGTTGTGAGCGTTGCTCCAGATAGGTGTCATCCAGCAACCCTTTGGTGGGCATAGGGATAAAATCGCTGTCCGCGATATAGCGACCGCGATCCGCAAATGCGAGGCGTGAGGCATCGCCGATCAAGCGCAATGTCTGGACATTGTCCGGCCCAAGCGCGCGCAGATCGAAAGGACGCAACATGCCCAAAATTTGGCCGACCGTCAGCGCGCCTGATGATGGTGGGCCCATGCCGCAGACATCAAACTGTCGGTAATTGACACAAACAGCGTCCCGTTCAACAACCTTGTAAATGGCCAAATCGGTCAGTGATAAAACACCCGGATTTCCCGCAGCGCTTCGCACGGTTGCCACGATATCCTCAGCGATTGGGCCAGAATAAATCGCATCCGCACCGGCAGCGCTGATGGCGCGTAATGTATCGGCATAGGGTTGGTTGACCAGAATATCGCCCGCAACCAGCGGCACGCCGCCTGGCAGGAAATAATCAGCTGTTCCAGAAAAACGCGCGAGCCGCTTCGCGTCGTTTTCAATCAGTTTGGCAAGGCGCGGCGAGGTTGCAAAACCGGTTTCGGCCAAATTGATCGCATCGTCAAACAGACCCCCCCAGTTCGCACGCCCCCAACGGCGATGCGCGTCCTCCATCAAGGCAGGTGTTCCGGGGGTGCCGACTGAAAGCCCGCCGACAACAACATCAAAAAACTTGAGCGGGTTGCCTTGGTCGTCCTGAAATTGACGGGGGCGCGCCGCCAGTGGTGCAGTTTCACGACCATCCAACGTTGTGACCTGACCGCTTGTCGCGTCATACCAAACAAGGAATGCGCCACCGCCAAGACCCGAGGATTGTGGCTCGACCAGCCCTAAAACGGATTGCACGGCGACCATTGCATCAGCAGCACTACCACCGCTTTGCAATACTTTTGCGCCAGCCTCGACAGCCAGCGGATTGGCGGCAGAAACTATCCAGTTTTGCGCCTCAACAGGGCGACCTGCGGATTTCGCCTCCAGCGCGCGCATCACGTCAGGTGAATGTGAAACATATTCAGAGGCTGCAGCCGGTTCCGGCGCAACGGCATCGGCAGCCTGTTGTGCCGCAAGTGATGTGGCAAAAACCGTGGCGGTGATCAAGGGAAGGATATGTCGTGACATGCGCGTGCCTTTCATAGGGGTTGATCCATCATGTACCCAATCAGCCCGCGTTTGCAAACGCGTGGTTTATTCCTGCATCCGCAACACGGAAGCCGGACGCGCGGCCAGTGGACGCCATGCAAATGCCAATCCTGACAAAAGCGTGGCACCAGCCCCACCAGTGACGATTGTCAGCGCCGAAAACGCATCAAACTGAAAGCTGGACTCCATTACATAAGTGATTACGCCCCACGCCACCGCAGCCCCCGCAAACAAGGCAACCAGACCCGCCGCCGCCCCCAACATGGCAGAGCGCAACATGAAACTGGTTAGAATACGTCGCCGTGACGCCCCGACGGTTTTAAGCACCGC
>RCNE010001200.1_pt1 | contig 14082 bp, 13 predicted proteins | sample 2041361 | NCBI WGS metagenome assembly RCNE01 (sample SAMN09708229, study PRJNA481090) | Marine sediment metagenome, whole genome shotgun sequencing project.
TCGCTTGATCCCCCATGACAATCTGAGGCGTGTTCGCCATGTGCCGGATTAGTCCCGCACGGAATGCGCGTAAGTCAATCAGCCACCAAGCATCGAGGCCAGTCTGAGCCTCATTGGAGTGGCCGTAGAACATCCAGTCACCCTTGCCGTTCACAATCTTGGAAAGCTCTGTCTGGCGTCCAGATGCCACAGCCGACCATATGGTGAACTGGTGTGGGTAACGCTGCGCAAAGCCGGGGCGGCGCACGCGCGCTGCGACGCGCATGTCGCGGGCTTCACCCATTTCTTCGAGCGTGGTCCTGAGGACCGCTTCATAGAAAGTCACGGCGCGGCTCAAATCATTTACGTAGATGTCGAACCATCCAACTGCATTCATCTTTGTCATTGTTTAACTCCTTTGGTTGTCTTGATGTCTCCTACCTACCAAGGGGCAATACTTGCGTATTGTAGATTTCAGACATCAAATTTTTTGGAGTATTTTCCCGGCGTATAGCCCGTTGCCTTGCGAAAGGAGTGAATGAAGTGGGACTGGTCTGCATAAGACCATGTATCGCTTCCGTTAAGCGCCTGCTGGAGCCGCAGCACTTTGAGAAAGTCGTGGGGGGCAAAGCCTGTGGTGCGTTTGAGTGTACGCTGTAGCTGACGCGCCGAGATGCCCGAGACCTCAGCCATGTCCGCAACAGAGGTGATATTATCGAGGTTCTCGAATATTTTTTCCGTAACAGGGTTCGGGGCGACCATCTTACGCTCGATCAAATCTTCAACCAACTTTATGAGGATCGCCTGCTGATCCGCAAAAGGGCGCTCGGACAGATCGCGATTTATGGTGCACAGGGGAAGCTGGCCGTCATAGGCTTTGTTCACCATCCCGTAAGACAGCGGCTCCTTGGTTGATTGCCAGACACCGGGGAGGAAACGGATGTTCACGAAGTGGAACGACTTGCCGAGGTTAAACTCCTGGGATTCTGCGCGCAGTTTCGACACGCCTGTAATGGTCAGATCAAGCTGATCAAAGACGACATAGGAGCAGGCATCGGGCAGGGCGTGAAACCGGTAATCTTCCGGCAATGTGCCGCCTATTTTGAACTCCAGAAAGCGGTGCACGATGCCATGCAAGTGGCGCGGTGGTTCTGCTTCGACAAACTGAACGGCGTCAACTGCCTTTTCCTTACCGTTGCCTTTAGGATCGTACATCTGCGTTCAACTTTTTATGTGGCGGGATCAAAGCGGGCGAGCCAGATCGTGTGCTCGCCGCAGGTCGGGTCTTCGACAACATGCTCAACAAGAGTAAATCCGTTCTCAGCCAGCAAGCTGCGGTATTCGGCCGGATCAAGGCTACCGTGATAAAGCGGTTCACCTTCAAACATGCCAATCGCGTCACCGTGGCGCGGGCCTGTGGTGAACATCAATGCGGCACCAGCATTGGCGTGGTGGCGAAAAATCGGAAACATCCGGCGCTGGTCTTCTGGCGTTAGGTGAAAGCTGCTGTCCCACGCGAGAAGAGCGTCGAACGTGCGCCGCAGATCAAGTGTGCGCATGTCTGCCACGGTCCACGTGGAGTGGGGCTGGCGCCTCTGCACGATGTGGATCAACTCGAGGGAGGTATCGATGCCTGTGATTTTCCCGCCAGCTTTTGACAGGTAGCGCCCAATGGGCTCCCCAAAGCCGCAACCGATATCGAGGATGCTTGGGCTCTCTGGTGCAAGCCCCAGAAATTTGTCGAGCCATGGCTTCTCAGGCAGCGCCGTGCGGCGCTGCCGCACCCAAGCGGTGGCGTGGGTGCGGTAGAGATCTATTATTCTTGCACTGTGCGTGCTCATGCGCCTCCTGACGTGCGGCCCTGAAATGTCTGAACTGCGATGTCGGCACCTTCGAGCGCAGCGCGCACCGACTGCGCGATTTGAACGGCGGTTGGTGTGTCGCCGTGCAGGCAGATTGTGTCGATGGATGCGGGAATGTGTTTGCCGCTGTTGGTGATAATGGCCCCCGCCTTCACCATCTCGACCATGCGCGTGCCAGCGATTGCGGGGTCATGGATCACTGCGCCGTCAATACTGCGGTCTACCAGCGTGGCATCGTCATTATAGGCGCGGTCGGCAAATATCTCTCCGGCCCAGGTGCAGCCCAACTCCTCCACCGCTTGTTGCTGTGCGGTAGCGGCGAGGATCATGATGATGAGGTCAGGATCGACGGAAAGCGCCGCCTCATAGAGATCGCGGGCTAGAACTGGGTCCTCTGATGCCATATTGGAGACAGCGCCGTGTAGCTTGAGGTGCCGCACCTTTGCACCCACGCTGCGGGCCATGCCGATACTTGCAGCGACCTGATAGCGGATTTGATTTTGCAGGGTGGCGCGCGGGACGGACATACGATTGCGCCCGAAACCCGCCAGATCCATAAAGCCGGGGTGCGCGCCGATGCCGACACCGTTGGCGTGGGCGAGGGTCATCGTCGCGGCCATAACATCTGCGTCGCCCGCATGACCACCACAGGCGACATTGGCTGAAGTGACCGTACGCAACAGGGCCGCATCGTCGCCCATACGCCACGGTCCAAAGCTCTCGCCCATATCGGCGTTCAGGTCTACTCGCATGGTGAATCCTTGTCTTTGAACGGGTTTTGAGTGGCGGATACTGCGCCACTGATCAGTTGGTAGGACAGCAGATCACGGATGCTGTGTGGATCACGTAAAAGAGGCGTGATGGACTTTGCAAGGGCCGCGCGCGCAGTGGTGGCGCGTTGCTCTATGGCGCGCGCGTCTTCCAGCTCTACGAACTGGAAGGACAAAGCGGCGCCTGCAGGAGCTTGCGCCACGCGTGACATATCGGAGGGCAGGACGGTCCCTATGCGGGGATAGCCGCCGGTGGTCTGGCACTCACACATCAAAACAAAGGGCGCACCGTCACCCGTGATCTGGATGTCGCCCGGGACGATGACGTCAGACAGGATTGTCAGCTGATCGGCAGAGACAAAAGGAGCGGTATCGTGATCCATTCGGACGCCCATCCGGTTGCCGCGCGCATCGCGGCGAAAGGCGGTGGTGCTAAACCGCTCGCGGGTGGCGCGGTCGAACTGTTTCGTCTGCATTGAGGTGGTGATGCGGATTGGCCCGCCGTTAAATCGGTCCTCAATGCTTAGCGTCATACCGGTTGCACTGCCTGTATCGCGCCCGAGCGGGAGCATGTCGCCAGCAGTGAGTGCGTGGCCCAACCCTGCGCTAAGATGTGCTGCGCGTGCGCCCATCATGATAGGTGTGTCGATCCCGCCGCCGATATGGAGATAGCCGTACGTGCCATTGCGGGCGCCGCCGATTTTGAGCACGGCGCCAGCTGGCAGAAGGTGGCTGGCGTTCCATGGGACTGGGACATCATCGACGGTGGCAGTCATGGGCGCACCCGTGAGCGCGATGCGCACATCAGCATTGCTCGAAAAGCTGCCGCCCATGCCAACCATTTCCAGCGCCGCTAGCTCAGGTGATTGGCCCAGCAATGCGGCGCCTTCGTGCAGGGCCTCGAGATCAGCAGCACCGCTGCGTGTCATTCCTTGCGCCAGAAACCCGGGTCTGCCCATGTCTTGAACTGTGATGGCGGGACCGCAGCTGTGGATGGTGAGTGTACCGCTCATGACAGCACCTGCCGCTGCGCGCCGCCATTGCCGCTTTGGTCTGCGGCAGTGATGCTGGCGTATTCAGTGGCGGTGACTGAGGGAAAGCAAAGCTCGTCGCCCGGTGAAAGTGCAATGGGTGTCGCATCTTCTGGCCGGAAATTGCGAAACGCGGTCTGGCCCACATGCCGCCAACCCGTTGGGGAGGCGTTGGTGAAGATAATGAGCTGCCGGATCGCGACCACAAGCGCGCCTGCGGGGACAGATTTTGTCAGGCTTTGTTGGCGGGGGATGTCCCAATGGGGTGGCAGTTCTCCGGTGTAGGGCTGTCCGGGGGCAAAGCCGATGGTCAGGACGCGGACGCGGGCGGTGGATAGCTCCGCAATGGCAGTCTCGGGCGTCACACCAGCGGCGAGGGCCGCTTCCTCCAGCTGGGGTGCCGCATCGGTGCCATAGAGCGTGGGTATTTCCCACAGGGTGCGCCCCGCGGGGAGAGGTGCGCTTAGCCAGTCTTGGGTTGCGAGGAGCGCTTGGAGTTTTTCGATGATGGATTCGGGTGCATTAGCAACCAGATCGACGCTGATGAAGGTTGAGACGAGTGACGTGGAGGTCTCAAGCACCTCCGGCCAGCGTTCTGCTTCGACAGCCGCGCGAAAGGCGATTGCAGCACGGTTGGCGGGCTCAGTCATGCTGGTGGCGAATTGGACCAAAAGGCCCGAAAGGCCAACAAGTTGGATGGGGGGAAGCTCAGTCATCAAAAAGAGCCTTCTGGTAAAGAGGTGGGAGCAGGATGGGTGTGAGATACATGGGAAGTTGCCAGCAGCCAATGAATATCAAAAGAGGTGCGATTGTTTCCGGGGGAAGTGCCACGAGAAATAGGGCGATGTTGCGGTTGCCTGCGCCGATGGCGAGGGGCCCCGCAACCGGGCGTAGTTTGGTGCGGCGTAGCGCCAGCAGAGTTGTTGCCTGAAGCCCGTAACTGATCGTGAATGCCAAGAGCGCCCAGAGGACTACCTGTGTTGGTGTCTCGCGTATTGCGGTGTTGAGCGGGGCCATGAGGGCGATCACAATTACGCAGAAGGCTAGAACCGATGCACCATCGAGGGTTTTGACTTGGGAGGGAGTGGGGTTGGGATAGAAAAACGCACGCAAGGCAAATCCGATGGCCGTTGCGGCAAGGATCACCAGCAGAACCAGCCCAGCGGAGGCCATCACATCGGGAAGTGCGCCAATCTGCGGAGAGAGTAGCAGTATTGGCAGAACGGTGAGCGGGAAGGCCGCAGTGCCAAGCACCATGATCTGCATCATGCGCCCTGCGTCGAGACCCAGAAGAAGAGCGAGATTGGTGCTGCCCGAGATTGCGGGAGCGGATGTGGTGAGAACCAGCGCCAAAGCGGCGGGTGTTCCGGCCAAGCCTGCGAGCGTAAGCGCTCCAAGACACACCAGCGGCACGCCCAGTTGTAGCACCGCCACTGCACCAAGGCCCCAGCGCAAATCCCGTGCAGCGCCACGGGCCGCGTTGTGACCGATGCGCAGGGCGGTGATGGTCAGCAAGGCGGCGACCATCGCGGGCAGCCAAGGGGCCATCGCTGTGGCCAGTGTAGGCAACAGTAAACCAGCAGCTAAACCGACCATCAGGCAAGCGCGGGCATGGTGCGAGATAAAGTGTAATAGGTGTGCCATTATGCATGGCGGCACAGATAAGAGCGGTGCATGGCGGCCTCCCGTTGGTTGATCAGACCAGAGCAGACGCGCAAAGGCAATGCCCTAAGCGGGGTTGTCCTCAAGCACCAGATCGCTGGCCTTTTCACCGATCATAATTGCGGGGGCGTTGGTGTTGCCGGATACGATTTCGGGCATGATGGAGCAGTCGGCCACCCGCAGCCCTGCAATGCCGTGGACTCGTAGGCGGGCATCTACCACAGCTTCCTTGCCATCCCCCATCTTGCAGGTACCGGTGGGGTGGTAAATCGAGGCGGTATTGTTGCGCGCCCAATCCAGCGTGGCATCATAGTCCTCGATATCGAGACTGGGGTTTGGACGATACTCTTCGGAAATCTTTGAGGAGAGTGGTGCGTGACGCGCGATACCACGCGCGATGTTCACACCCTCGACCACAGTGCGGCAGTCTGTCTCGGTCGAGAGGTAGTTTGGGATAATCTTGGGATAGGTACGCCCGTCCGACGACGCCAGCCTGATCTCGCCTTTGCTTTCTGGGCGGAGCTGGCACACGGACATGGTGAAGGCGCTGAACTTGTCCGCGCCCTGGCCGGGGTTCTCGGCAGAAAGGGGTTGTACGTGGAACTGGATGTCCGGTGTTTCGACGTCGGGACGGGTTTTTATAAACCCGGTGGCGAGGCTTGCAGCCATCGTCATCGGACCGGCACGGAACATCATGTATTTCAGACCGATCTTCGCTTGTCCTATCAGGCTTGAGACTTCGTCGTTTAGGGTCGGCTCATGAGTTTTATAAACCAGCCGCGCTTGGAGGTGGTCTTGCATGTTCTTACCGACACCGTGCAGGTCTTTTTTCACCTCGATGCCGTGTTGCTGAAGCTGTTCTGCCTCACCGATTCCTGACAGCATGAGTAGTTGGGGGGAGTTTATAGAGCCGCCTGACAGAATGATCTCTTTGCCCGCCTTGAGGATCTGGAGCGTGCCGGATTTATCCTTGTACTGGACGCCTGTGGCGCGCTGGCCGTCGATGATGATCTTTTCGACCTGTGCGTGGGTGATGATCTGGAGGTTGGGACGTGCGCGCGCAGGATTGAGGTAAGCCACCGCTGTCGAGCAGCGCCGCCCGTTCTTTGCCGTAAGCTGGAAGAATCCGACGCCTTCCTGATCTGCGCCGTTATAATCGGAGTTGAACTTGTACCCGGCGGCCTGCGCTGCTGCGACCCACGCATCGGTGATCGGGCGCTGGATGCGCATGTTGGAGACGGATAGCGGTCCTTGGTTTCCGTGAAATTCATCTGCGCCGCGCTCGTTATTCTCCGCACGCTTAAACAGGGGAAGGACATCATCCCATCCCCATCCTGTATTGCCCATCTGACGCCAGCGATCATAATCCTGCGGCTGTCCGCGCACATATAGTAATCCGTTGAGCGAAGATGATCCGCCTAGAACCTTGCCGCGTGGCCAGTCCAGAGAGCGTCCATTCAAGCCCACGTCTGGTTCGGTCTTATAGCACCAGTCGACGGAGGGGTTGTGGATGGTTTTGAAGTATCCGACGGGAATGTGAATCCACGGGTTCCAGTCGCGTCCTCCTGCTTCGAGTAAAATGACCTTGTTGCGAGGATCGGCGCTGAGCCGATTGGCGAGAACGCATCCTGCCGAGCCTGCTCCCACAATGATGAAATCAGCGTCCATTCTATAATCCTCACCCAAATTAAAAATAATTATATACAGAAGCTATAAGGCAGGCTAGTCTTTTTTGAAACTAAAAGTCTCAATAAATGAGAAAATTAACTGGGAGGAAATGATATGACTGTACAGAATAAGCTCAAAGGGATTTCGCGTCGGGATCTGTTTCGTGTGGCGGGCCGTTATGGCATGAGTTCGACTTTGCTGGCTGCGGGCGGCTTTGGTGGTGCGATGAGCATTGCAAACTTGGCCTCTGCCGCTGAATCGACATACGATAAGCGTTTCAAAAAGGAAGCGAAGCACACGTTCAAGTTTGGTGCGTCCGGCTTTAACGCGCGCAACCTTTTGATCGAACGCGCAGGTGCATTGGAATTCTGTCGTGATCTGGAATCACGTACAGATGGTGAGATTCGCATCGAGTTTATTGGTGACAACCAGATTTGTGGTCAAACGTCCTGCGTTGAGAAATGCCAGCAGGGGATCGTTGATTTCTATGCTGCTTCCACCCAGAACTCTGCCGGTGGTGCGCCGTATCTCAACGTGCTCGACTATGCGTATATGTTCCGCAACCGTGCGGACCAGTATCACTTCTTGTACTCCCCAGCGTCCCAGGCGCTGCTGCGTGAGCCTTATGAAAAGCGTCACGGTTTAAAGCTACTCTTCTCCCACGCCGAACTTCGCGGCATCCAGTTGGGTCTGGCATGGGAAGACAAGGAGACGGTTACGTCTATTGATCAGCTTGCTGGTACGAAAAACCGCGTAACAGGTACGCAGCTGGGTCGCATCGCGATGGAAGCAATGAACCTGAACCCTGTTCCGGTCGCGTGGGAAGAAACCCTTGATGGTCTGAAGCAGGGCCTGATTGACGGAGCCGAGACGTGGGCATCTGCTGTGGCATATGCGAATATGTCGCCAGTGGTGTCTCAATCGGTTCACCTCAACTTTTTCTGCGGAACAGAGGCAACATCCATGAACGCATCTGTGTTCGATGGCTTGTCCGGCGATCTGCAAGACGCGGTGATGGAATCGTCCTACTGGGCACAGACCCACGTTCAGGCGGCTAATGAGGCGGCACTTGTGAAAACTGTTGGTCAGTCCGATCCAATCTTACCAGGCACAATCTTTGCTGAAAATAACGTGCGCAATGCGTTCCTGTCCGATGCCGAGATCAAGAAAGCCGAAGAGATGTGCTCTCCTGAGTATCAGCCACAGCTTTGGGAAGAATGGCGTGAGCGTCTGAACAAATGGCAAGGTGGTGCGGACACGTATCAGGAAATCTATGACGAAGTGCGGACAATCGACGCCAACACCAAGCCAGAGAATGTTGAGCCACGTCGTTGGTGGAAAGCATAATTTCCATTAGCTGAGGATTGGCCGGCCCGCAGATCTCGGGTCGGCCTTTTTACCTTTTTTCTAGAGGATGCATGTTGGTATTCGGGCGCGCGCTTGAATGCCGAATATGGGAGATAACTTTATGTCGATTTGGTCCGAAGCAGCGTCCGTCATACCTGCGATACTTTCCGGCGATCCGTGGGAAATGAAGACGGCGTTCTACTCCGAAGGTATGTGGCTGTTTGGAGTGGTTTTGACGCTTGTAGGGGGCTATCTGGCGCATTTGTTTTTCAAGAGGGTTCCCTTTGTGGAGCGGCACTTGGAACGTGGTGTGTCTGTTGCCGCCTATCTTATGATTGCTGCGATTATCTTCTGGGGTGTGATTGACCGCTTTGTCTTTTCCCACCAGTGGTCAGGATCGACAACGGTACCGCCCTTTCTTTTTATGATTATGGCCTGGTTTGGGTGTTCGTATAACGTCAAACTTCGCACGCACCTGAGCTTTAGCGAGTTCCGCTCCAAGATGGGCCCGTCACGCCAGATGAGTGCCCTAACGCTTGATACGGTTCTGTGGCTCGGGTTTTGCCTCATCGCGATTACAACATCGCTGCGGTTTAGTGCCTACTCCGCCGATAACTTCCAGATGGTCGACGGTGTCGATGACGTGATGAAATGGTGGTTCTACATCACTGTACCCATCGCATTCACGCTTATGGCGGGCCGTGTGATCGGCAACTGGCTGGAGGATTGGGGCAACTTTAAGTCAGGCAATCTGATCATCAAACAAGCCGTAATCGGGGGAGATGTATAATGACCGATGGGACATGGATCACGCTGATTTCGATTGGCGTCACGATTTTCTTTATGTTGGGTACACCGGTATTGCTGGTTATCTTTTATTGGGTGGTAGGATGTAGCTTTGTCATCGATCTGCCGTTGAATAATACGGGTAACGAATTGCTCAACGTTTTCAACAAAGGGTTCGCGTTGCTCGCGATGCCACTGTTTATTCTGACGGGTGATCTGATCAACCAGTCGGGTATTGCGCGAAGGCTGTCAGATTTTGCTTATTCCTGTTTGGGATGGCTGCGCGGCGGTTTGGCTATGGCGGCGCTTGCTGCTTGTGGTCTGTTCGCGGCGATCTCAGGCTCTAACTCAGCGACCACGGCGACAATCGGCTCCATGCTGCATCCTGAAATGGTCAAAGGTGGCTATGATGCACGGTTCTCGGCGGCGACTGCTGCGGCGGGTGGCACGGTTGGGATTATCATTCCCCCCTCGATCATCTTCATCGTATATGGCTTTTTGCTGAACCTACCGATTTCTGATCTGTTCATCGCGGGTATTATTCCGGGCTCATTGATGGTTCTGGCGATGATGACGGCTGCGTTCATCATCTGCACGATCAATGGCTGGGGTTTCCTGATCAAGCTTTCACCAATGCGGGTAATCAAAACGGCGATTGGCGCATGGCTCGGCTTCTTTGCCATTGGTCTGGTTTTGTGGGGCATTTATTCTGGTAAGTTTTCCCCAACCGAGGCTGCGGGCGTGACCGTTGGCTTTTGTATCATCGTTGGCATGATCAGCTATCCGTTAAACAAGATGATGGGCGACAGCAACGACACACCCGTCGAAGAAAAATCGCTCGCGTCGATGTTTGTTGTGGAGGGTTTCACTCTGTTGAGCTTGCCCAACATCGTTTCACGGTCTGCACAGATCACCGGCATCCTTGTTCCGTTGATCGCGGTGTCTGTTGCGATGCAGCAGGTTATGTCGTCACTGGGCGCCAAGGAGTTCATCGGGGATTTTGTGACAGGTATGGGTGGCTATTACGCTGTACTGTTCACTTCGATGGCGATTGTCTTTGTGACGGGGATGATCCTTGAATCGCTTCCCGTAACGATCATTCTTGCGCCGATCCTCGCTCCTATTGCGGCATCAGTCGGGATCGACCCAATCCACTTTGCAGTAATCTTCCTTGTGGGCGCGTCTATTGGTTTTATCACACCTCCCTATGGGCTAAACCTCTATGTAGCCAGTGGTGTGACGGGCGTGCCGTACTTCCGTTTGCTTCGATATATCGTGCCCTATCTTATTGCTTTGATAAGTGTTTGGATTATCGTAGCTCTGACACCGGGCTTGGCGCTGATGCTGTTGCCCGGCCGATAAGGACACCCCCGACCTATGCATGACGATGGCAGCCCAGTAGATAAAACAATCCCCACGAATTTGAGATTGCTATTGCTGCTGGAAGAGCTTGCAAAGGTCGGGGTTCCTACAACCCCCACGACCGCGAATGAAATATTGGGCCTGCCCAAGCCGACCGTTCACCGCCTGTTTCATACGTTGGAGAAGGAAGGGTTTTTGCAGCGTGACATTGACGGGCGATCTTATGCCCCGGGAGCGCGACTGCGCCGCTTGGCGGGTTCTGTTTTGTCGACTTCACGCATCAGGATGGTGCGCCAAACTATTCTCAATGCCTTAGCAGAGGACGTTGGAGAGACTTGCAACATCGCCATGCCAGAGCGGCACGCGATGGTATATCTCGACCGTGTCGAGACGAAATGGCCTCTGCGCATCCAGTTGCCCGTCGGGACCGAAGTGCCGTTTCACTGCACGGCCAGCGGCAAAATGTATCTCAGCTCCCTCAAACCACGCCTGTTTAACAAGTATCTCGGCATTGCCGCGTTGGAGGTGCAAACAGAGCACACAATGACTGATCCAGATACTCTACAAACTGAGATCGAGGCGATCCGCGCGCGTGGATATTCCACGGATAACGAAGAGTTCATGAAAGGGATGGTAGCCGTGGCTGTCCCGCTTCTCGATGCCCAGAATCGTCTGATGTCGACGCTTTCCATCCATGCTCCGACCCAACGTGTCACGCTTGAGGATCTCAAGGCGCATTTGCCACGACTGCAGGCCGCGGCGATCGAGCTAGCCGAACTGGTGATGCATTGAGGGTTTGAGCCAGCCGTCCTCGAATTCGATCTTGCTCACATTCGCTAGTTTCTTGATCCGGTCCAGTTCCGCTTCAAACGCGTTTTGCCGTCCCTTGCCCCACGCCACACCACTTTCGGGCCACAGCGCGCGGATGCGCAATGTGTCTTCGCTGCGAAACGCCTTCATATCGACGCGCCCCACCAAACGCTCCCCTTGGAGTATGGGAAAGACGTAGTAGCCAAAGATGCGCTTTGCTTCTGGGACAAAAACCTCGATGCGGTAGTCAAATCCGAATAGAAACTTGGCGCGTTTGCGGTCCCGCAGAGCAGGATCAAATGGGCTGAGTACGCGCAGCCGGTTTGTGGCCGGTTTCTCAACCGCCTTATCAGTCACGATATCAGGCCGTGCAAATGTTCGCTTGAGAGTTCCATCCGCACCGGCGATCTCAATCTCTTCAATCTCGCCAAGACGCAGCGCCTCTGCGCACCATGCTTTCGCCTCTGCCGCAGTGACATGTGCCCAGAACGCGGCAATCTCGCCAGAGGTGGCAAAGCCCAAGCGGTTCAACGCACCCATGCAACACCACTCAATCGTTTGCGCATCCGACGGTTTCTCATTCGCCGCCCATACCTGCGCATCAAGGGCGCGCTCGGAAAGGTCATAGCGTTTCTGAAAACCCTCGCGTCCGACCACATGCAGTGCGCCACTGCGCCACAGATATTCCAGAGCCGTCTTGGATGGATGCCAGTCCCACCATCCGCCAGAGCCGCGCTTCTCCCCTTTGCCCACATCGGAGGAGCCGCAGGCCCCATTTGTGCCGATGTGATCGAGGACGGTCTGGAGCTGTTCCTCAAACCCGTCTCGCCGCCAGTTGCGCCACTGTTTGCGCAGCTTTGCCGCATCGCGCGTCCGGCGCATCTGCCAATGGGGATAATAGGACAGTGGGATCATTGCGGCGTCATGGGTCCAATGCTCGAACAGGTCCTTATCGCGCTCATAGAGACGCTTGAGATCATCTGTGCGGTAGCGTGGTTTGCGCGCAAAAAGGATCAGGTCATGCGCGCGAGCCACGGTATTGATGCTGTCGAGTTGTATGAAGCCCAGCCGCTCTATCAAGCCAAGCAACGACGTGCTGTCAGCAGGCCCTTGTGGTGTCTCCAACAGGGCGTGTCGGTCCAAGAATATCCGCCGCGCGGCTGTGTTCGAAAGGCGCTGGAGGCTCATCCGCGTTTGCGGCGCCGCAGCGTATCTCCCAGCGTGAGCTTGGGCTTCATTGTGACTGCTTTGGGCATATCATGGTCAGGCTCAGTGCCGGATGCGTTGAGGATCATCTTCGCGGCCTCCATCCCGATCTCGCGGCGGCAGGCATCCGTGGTCGCCAATTGCATCGACAGACCAGCCAGCAGTTCAATCCCGTTGAACCCCGCCAACCCGATTTGGCCTGGAACATCAATTCCGCTGTCGAGCAGATGGAGCAAACCGCCTGCGCCGATCATGTCATTTGAGTAATAGAGAAAATCCAAATCAGGAGAGCGTTCCAGCATCTCCTTGGTCATCTCGCGCCCTTTGAGCAATGCTGACCCACCTGAGTAGAACGCGCGGTCCTCAATCTCGATCCCCTCACGCGTAAGCGCCTCGGTAAAGCCCTCGAACCGTTTGCGCGCGCGGTGGTCGAGCGGCATTTTTGTGCCCATAAAGCCGATGCGCTGGTACCCTTCGCGCAGGATTTCCTTGGCCATATCGCGCCCCGCCTGACGGTGCGAAATACCAACCATTGCATCCACGGGATTGCCGTCCACATCCATAATCTCGACCACAGGAATACCTGAGTTCAGCAGCATCGCACGCGTGACTTCCGAATGCTCCAGCCCGGCGATAATCACACCGGATGGGCGCCAAGAGAGCATTTCATACAAGACCTGCTCTTCCTTCTCGGGGCGATAGTCGGTCACGCCGACAACAGGTTGCAACGGGGTGTCGTCGAACACGGCATTGATACCGCCAAGCACTTCGGGAAAGACCATATTGCCCAGCGACGGAATGATGACAGCCACTAGATTTACACGTTGGGATGCCAATGATCCTGCGATCTGGTTGGGAACATACCCCAACTCCTTGGCCGCCGCTAAGACCCGTTCCCGCGTGGAGGCTGACACATCGCCGCTTTTGCGCAATACACGGCTTACCGTCATCTCCGATACGCCACAGGCTTCTGATACATCGCGGAGGGTGAGGGGGCGTTTGGGTCTGTCTGACAAGGTATTGATCCTGCGGTACAAGTGAAGTTGGAAGCAGCGTAGTGCTTGATCCCAGTACAGGCAATCAACGATATCCGCTGACGCTAGAGAAGTGGAAAATGAATCTGTTGCATTGATTCGCAATCCGCGAAATCTAGAAATAGCTTGTATTTCTGTCGCCTATCACAAGTGAATAGCTATGTGCTTTGACCATTGCGCAGCAATCTCACGAGAAGGGATGGTGATCGAATGCTTCTGGTAAAGCCGTGCGTTTTGGCAGGCTTGTTTCAGAAACGCCCTCACTGCTTTGGCATTTCGGCGCGCTGTAAAGCAAAAATCAACGAGCTGGCCGCATGGATCCGCCGCACGCCAAAGGTCGCGCCACCTGCCGCCAGCCCGAATATAGGTCTCGCTCGCATGCCAGCTCAATCCCTGCCTGGATCGCTGTGTGCGGGAGCGTTTTGCGATCTCTGGGCCAATTTGCGTACTCAGAGATGAATCGTAAACCTCGATGTCGCGCTCTGCCAACGGATGTGGCATATCTCGGCATGACAGCGCGTGACGGCAATACCAGCGCACTGCGCACAGAATGACTTGGAGTGGA
>RCNE010001202.1_pt1 | contig 14076 bp, 11 predicted proteins | sample 2041361 | NCBI WGS metagenome assembly RCNE01 (sample SAMN09708229, study PRJNA481090) | Marine sediment metagenome, whole genome shotgun sequencing project.
TTTGTTGCGTTCGAAGTGATCCTGTTCGCCACGGGGATTGCCGACTCGATGCGCGACTTCTTCTTCGGCGTTGGAGGCGGCGGCAGCCGTTGGCTCCTCATGCTCGGCGGCGTCATGCTCATCCAATGGTTCGCGGCCAACGCAGCGGCTGATCTCGACAACCCGCCACGCCAGTACATAGGACTGTTCGGTTCAGCATTCGCACAAGCGTTGATCTTCGCTCCCTTCCTGTCGTACGTCTTCCAACAGGCCGACGGCGGCGCAACCGTTGCCCAGGCAGCAATCATCACCGGTGTCGGCTTCGCCATGCTGACGGCCATTGGCCTGTTCACGCGGAAGGACCTCTCGTTCCTTCGCCCGCTCGTGATGTGGGGATTCGGCCTCGCCCTGCTCGCCATTCTCGGCGGCGTACTGTTCGGGTTCGCACTCGGCACCTGGTTCTCCGTTGCGATGATCGGCCTCTCCGGAGCGTCGATCCTCTTCCAAACACAGAACGTGGTCCGTAAATACCCGATTGGTTCACACGTCGCGGCGTCGATCGCGCTGTTCACTTCACTCATGACCATGTTCTGGTACGTCCTGCGCCTGCTCATGAGCCGCGACTGAACAAACGGTGATCGATATCTCCGTGGCTTATGCGCCGATGTCGGTCTCGGGACTCGCTGAGAGGCCCGATGGGCGAATTTCGAGGATGAGATCGCCTGGCTCGAGGGCAGAACCCGCTGCAACAGCGATCCGCTCGATGGTGCCGTGGATGGTCGCCGAAATCGACGACTCCATCTTCATTGCTTCGATCGCAGCCACTGCGTCCCCTGCCTGCACCTCATCGCCGACCGCAACTGACACGGTGACGACACCGCGGAATGGCGCGCCAACTTGGCCGGGCCTCGAGGGGTCGACCCTCTCGGCCTCGGGACGGTCCGACGCAATCGACCGATCTCGTGTGTCGATGTCTCGTGTCTGACCGTTGACCACGAAGCTCACGCGACGCATGCCGACTTCGTTGGCATCTCCAATGGAACGGAGGCCGAGGAGCAGACGCACTCCCTTGCCGAGGCCGACCGACGCTTCGTCCTCGTGGGTGTCGAGCCCATACCAAAAGAGTGGCGACGGCAGGACCGACAGATCGCCGTAACGTTCGCGCTGATCAGCTTGCGAAGCAGCCGGCACGGCGAAGAGCAGCCGATTAAGCGTCGAGCGCCGTTCAGCACCCTCGAGCCCAGCAGAATCCACTGCCGAGAGTTCTTCTTCGTGTGGTTCCCAGCTTCGGCCCTCAATTGCTTGGGCCCGGAACGGTTCGGGGAATCCGCCCGGAGGTGTACCGAGCTCGCCGTGAAGGAACCCGACAACCGAATCGGGCAGGTCGACCGAACCCGGCTCGTCGAGAAGTTGTTGTGGTGTGACGCCGGACGCGACCAGATGCAACGCGAGATCTCCAACGACCTTGGACGATGGTGTCACCTTGATCGGGCGCCCGAGAAGTTTGTTGCAAGCCGCATAGAGGTTCTCGACCTCTTCGAATCGGTGCCCAAGCCCAAGCGCTGTGGCCTGCGAACGCAGGTTCGAGAGCTGACCGCCGGGGATCTCGTGTCGGTAGACGGTCCCTGTGGGCGATTGGAGTCCCGCCTCGAACGGCGCATACACCCGACGCACGGACTCCCAATACGGCTCGAGATCTCCAATCGCGTCGAGCGACACGCCAGATGCCCGCTCGGTGTGGTCGGTCATCGACACGACAGCAGCGATCGAGGGTTGTGAGGTCATGCCTGACAGCGGTGGTGCCGCAGCATCGACAGCGTCGACACCGACTTCGACCGCAGCGATATAGGTGGCCATCTGTCCACCGGAGGTGTCATGGGTGTGAAGGTGTACGGGTTGATCGAAACGTTCGCGCAGCGCTGTCACAAGCGTGCGAGCTGCGGTCGGCCGCAGCAGACCGGCCATGTCCTTGATGCAGAGGATGTGCACACCCGCGTCGACCAGATGTTCGGCAACACCCAGGTAGTAGTCGAGGGTGTAGAGATCTTCGGCGGGGTCAGACAGGTTTCCCGAATAACAAAGTGTTCCTTCGGCGACTGCACCGGCCTCGAGAACCGCGTCGATCGCCGGTCGCATCTGTTCGATGTCATTAAATGCATCGAACACGCGAAAGATATCCATTCCGCTCTCTGCCGCTTCAGCCACAAAACTCTTGGCCACGGTGTCGGGATACGGCGAATAGCCGACCGTGTTGCGCCCACGGAGCAGCATCTGTGTACAGACGTTTGGTGCTGCTTCTCGCAATCGTTCGAGGCGCTCCCACGGATCTTCGTGGAGGAAACGAAGTGCGACGTCGAACGTTGCCCCACCCCAGCATTCGAGGCTGAACAGTTCGGGCATCGTGTGTGCCATTTGCCGAGCCCCGGCGACCAGATCGATGGTCCGAACTCGGGTTGCGAGAATCGACTGATGCGCATCTCGCAGCGTCGTGTCGGTGATGGCAATCGCTGCCGACTGGCGAAGCTCGGAGGCAAACTTCTCGGGCCCGAGCTCCAGGAGTCGTTGGCGCGATCCGGCCGCTGGTTCGTCGCTCGGCCGCGGCGCAAGCTTCGACGCCGGATCCACACGGGTCGGGGCAGGGCCATGAGGCTGATTGACGGTGACATCGGCGAGGTACCGAAGGAGTCGTGTTGCCCGATTTGCACCGACCGACGCTGCGGTGAGTTCGGGATGTTGCTCGATGAAGTTGGTGGTGACCCCACCATTGATGAACTCTTCGTTCTCGAGAATCGCCCGAAGGAACGGTTGGTTGGTCGCCACGCCGCGAACTCGGTATTCAGCAAGCGTTCGTTGGAGCCGTCGAACGACCGTTTCGAAGTCGCGTCCTCGACAGGTGATCTTCTCGATCAACGAGTCGAAATACGGCGTGATCTCTACACCCTGATACACACAACCGTCAAGGCGTACACCGGGACCCGTGGCTGGCCGGTAGGCAACGATTCGCCCCGTATCAGGGCGAAAGTCGTTCGCCGGGTCTTCGGCCGTCACTCGGCACTGCATGGCAAAGCCGCGCACTTCGATCGACTCTTGGGTCAAGCCCAAGTCATCGAGCGTCTCACCTGAGGCGATACGCAACTGTGACTCGACGAGGTCGACGTCGGTGACTTCCTCGGTCACCGTGTGCTCGACCTGAATTCGCGGATTCATCTCGATGAATACGTGTCGCCCGGTCTTGTCGACGAGGAACTCGACCGTGCCCGCATTTGTGAAGTCGATCGACCTGGAGAACCGGACTGCATCGTCGAGGAGCTCCTCACGGATTCGTGGGTCGAGGTGCGGGGCAGGTGCCAGCTCGACGACCTTTTGGAACCGACGCTGCACGGAGCAGTCGCGCTCGTAGAGATGGATGACGCCGCCCTCTCCATCTGCGAGCACCTGCGCTTCGATATGGCGGACATCCGACATTGCTTCCTCGAGGAAGACGGTCGCATCACCGAAGGCGCTCTCCGCCTCGCGTCGTGCCGCGTCGACGGCTCCCACGAGGTCTGCCGGGTCGTCGATCCGTCGAAGTCCTCGTCCTCCGCCGCCAGCGGCCGCTTTGACGAAAATCGGGAAGCCGATCTCGGCTGCGAAATCGAGCGCGTCGGTCGGATCTTCGATCGGAGGCGACTGCTGAAGGACGGGAAGGTTGGCCGCGAGCGCAGCCCCACGTGCTCGCATCTTGTTGCCGGTCAATTCGAGCACCCGCGACGAGGGCCCGACGAAGGTGATTCGTGCCGCCTCGCACGCTTCAGCGAGATCAGGGCTCTCCGACAGAAAGCCGTACCCGGGGTAGATCGCGTCGGCGCCCGCGCTGAGTGCCGTCTCAACGATCAGGTTGTGGTCGAGGTACGCCCGGACCGGATGACCTCGCTCACCGATCTCATAGGCCTCATCAGCCTTGATCCGGTGAAGCCCCGAGCGGTCTTCCCAGGGATGTATGGCGACGGTCGCGATTCCGAGCTGCGTCGCTGCGCGGAACGCGCGAATCGCAATTTCACCACGGTTTGCTACAAGAACTTTCTTGATCACGGACTTACATTAGCCGTGGGCCAGCGGGGGATCGTACGTAATGTCAGACTGCACCCATGCGTATCGTTCAGATCAACAAAGCCGGTGGCCCTGAAGCTCTAGAAATGGCCGATATGGCAGTCCCCGAACCCGAAGCTGGGGAGGTCATCATCGAGGTGAAAGCTGCCGGGGTGAACTTCATCGACACCTATCAACGCAGCGGCCTGTATGCGATGGAGCTCCCCTTCAGCCCTGGTCTTGAAGCCTCAGGGGTCGTCTCCGCGCTCGGAGAAGGGGTCACCACATTCGCCGTTGGCGAGCGGGTCGCTATTGGCCACGGCAACGGCAGTTATGCCGAATTTCGTCGAGCTCTCGCAGATCGAACGGTCAGCGTTCCCGATGAGGTATCCCTCGAGGTTGCTGCAGCATCGATGGTGCAAGCGCTCACGGCGCATTATCTTGCGTTCGATACCTACCAGTTGCAGGCGGGCGATACATGCCTCGTGCATGCGGGAGCTGGAGGGACGGGCCGTCTGCTCATACAGCTCGCGAAGGCGGCTGGCGCCCGCGTGTTCACCACAGTCGGGACGGCCAAGAAAGCCGAGCTCGCTGCATCGGCAGGCGCGGATCATGTCATCAACTATCGCGAGACAAACTTCGCCGATGAAATCCGATCGATCGCCGGGGCGGAACGGCCGCTCGACGTCGTCTACGACGGTGTGGGTGCCTCGGTCTTCGAAGCGAGCCTTGGCCTCCTTCGTCCGCGCGGACTGATGGCGACGTTCGGAAATGCCTCAGGCCCGGTTCCGCCCGTCGCACCTCTCGATCTGATGTCGGGGGGATCGTTGTATCTGACAAGGCCATCACTGGTCGACTACATCAGTGATCGAGCTGCCCTCGTCGACCGATCAGCCGACGTGTTTGCACGTATCGCAAATGGCTCGCTCGAGGTTCGTGTCGGCGCGACGTACGCGCTTGAAGACGCAGCACAAGCCCATCGAGACCTCGAAAGCCGTTCGACGACGGGCAAACTCTTATTGCTTCCCTGACTGGTTCAGCGTCCTCCGCCGATGTCGACGAGAGCGCCATTCACGTAGCTGGCCTCGTCACTGACTCCCGCGGACCCGAGTTCTTTGGAGAGGCCGAGCGTTGCGGCGTCGATGGCACCTTTCGTCGCGGCGTAGTCGATGTACTCGAAGGGTGAACCATTTGTCGATGCCCGAGAGGACACATTGATGATCGACCCTCCCGGCCCTCCACGAATGACCGACATTCGGCGAGAAGCTTCGCGCATGCAGCGCAGAGCCCCGGTGACGTTCACATCCACGGTCCACGAAATCCGCTCAGCGCTGAAGTCCGCGAGCTCTCCTTGCGCACCAATTCCTCGAGAGCCTCCGGTGATCAGGATTGTGGATCGCATGCGCGCCACGATAATCGTGTCGCGCGCGCAGCATCCTCAGAACATGCGAACGACGAGTGACGTTGCCGAGAGCGCGAGGAGCACGAGCACGGCACGATGAAACGTGTCGACCGAAATTCTCCTGCCGATACGAACCCCGATGGGAAAGAACAAGAGAGACAACGGGATCAGGGCCACGCTCAAGAGGAACAACTCCCGGGTGAAGAGACCCTGCAGGGAGAGAACGATGATCTGAACCATTCCGGAGAAGCTGAACACCGCCGAAACGGAGAGGAGAAAGGCATCACGACTCAATCCGAGGCTGAGGAACCACGGTGTGACGATCGGTCCCGAGATTCCGGACGCGCCGTGAAAGAGCCCGGCAACAGCCCCGACACCGGGAGCGAATCTCAGGCCTTGCTGTTCGGAGAGCACGAGGGCGGTCGATCGGAGCTGGTTGATGAGGAACACCACGATGATCACGACGAGCGCACCTCGGAGCAGGTTGTTCGGAAGCCTGGAGAGAAGTAGTGCCCCCCCGATCGAACCGACCAATCCGCCGATAAGGAATCGCGGAAGGGTGCTCGAGTTCGACCATTCAGCTCGCCCACTGCGCACAAGCCGGAGATTCAAGAACAGGTTCGATGGAGCCACGATGACGACGGCGTCCGAGATGTCGAGGAAGAGCGCAAGTACTGGAAGCAGCACGATCGGGTAACCAAACCCCGTAATGCTCTTGACGATCGAGGCAAATCCACCGACGAGGAGAATGAATATGATCTCGGTCGTTGTCACCAAGTCTCCTGGTCGATGCGGGCTTCGCTCACCAGCATGGCGATGAACCTCTCCAAAGCCACCGACGGACGCCTGTCGCTTCGGTGCGCGAGTGTAAGGACCCGCTCTGCCACTGGTTCGGCAACCGCTCGCCGAAGCGCATGTGGCTCACGCTCGGCATCAACGGAGGCGAGGACCGTCCATCCCATCCCGAGTCGGACCATCTCTCGCAGCACCGCTGGCTGAGAACTCTCGCCAACAACGGTGAAGTCCACACCACGCCGTCGAAGTGCATTCGCGGCCAGCGTCCGGGTGAGCGAATCAGCCGGAAAGGACACCCACGGTCCCCACGAAGGGGGCTTTGCGACAGGAACCGATGGTGGCGCGTACACATAAAGCGGCTCGGCGACGAGCGGCCGCGTCACAAAACCCGCACTATCGCCCGGCACGACTGCGATCACGACGTCGAGTTCGCCAGCTTCGAGCAGTTCGAAGAGTTGTGCGCTCGGTCGAACGGTGAGTCGGACAGCCAGGTCGGGGTGCAGTGTTCGAAACCGTACCAGTGCCTCGCCAAAGTGATGCACGGCTGCAGTGTCGATCATTCCGGCGCGAATCTGTCCGAGCTCGCCGCCGCGTGTTTGTTCTGCCCACCGGTCGAGCAACCCGAGCGCACCCAGAACACGTCGAGCGTGGCCCGCGGCGGTGATGGCGTCAGGGGTCGGCACTCGCCGGCGACCTTCCTTGTCGAACAACACAACACCAAGGCGTTTCTCGAGTTCGCCGATTCCCTGCACGAACGCCGATGTGCTGATGTCAACGGCAGCTGCGGCCTCAGTCCAGCTTCCGTGGTCGACTGCAGCAACCAAGTACGCCAGTTGCGCGGGACTCGGCTGGGTCGATTTCATTTTTCGCTCACTTTCACAACTCTGATTATAACTGAAGGTTTGCTTCACCAATGTCTATTAAGATTTCACATTCCCATAGTTTTATGACATGACTACTGCTCGAACGATCTCTCCTGCGAACGGCAAGCTCGGCCTCTTGATGCCCGGCCTCGGAGCCGTTGCATCCACAGTGATCGCCGGCGTCCTCCATTCCCGTCAGACCGGCACAGATCCAATCGGCTCAGTCTCACAAATGGCACACATTCGTCTCGGACAACGCGAGGACGCACGTAATCCACGCATCAAGGAATTCGTTCCTCTTGCCGAACTCGACGACCTTGTCTTTGGAGGCTGGGATCCCCTGTCACCAAATGCGCTCGAAGCTGCCCGCCATGCTGGCGTGATGAAGGACTCCGACCTCGCCGCCATCTCCGGTGAGCTTGAGGGCGTCGTGGCAATGGACGCCGTCTTCGACCAGAAGTGGGTCAGCCGCATCGAGGGCGTCCGGGTCAAGACCGAGACCAACATGTGGGAACAAGCCGAAGCGCTCATTCGCGACATCGAACATTTCCGCGCCGAGAACGAGTGTGACCGTTTGGTCATGGTCTGGTGTGGCTCCACCGAAGCCTTTCAGCAGCCTTCCGATGTTCACGCGTCGGTCGATGCCTTCGAAGCAGGCCTCAAGATCAACGATGACAACATCTCCCCCAGCCAGATCTACGCCTACGCCGCATTGTTGAGCGGCGTTCCGTTCGCCAACGGCGCACCGAACCTCACGACAGATCTTCCATGTATCGTCGAACTCGCCGAACGTGAAGGTGTGCCAATCTGTGGCAAAGACTTCAAGACCGGCCAAACGCTCATCAAAACCCTCATCGCACCAGGCCTGAAGAGCCGGATGCTCGGCATTCGAGGCTGGTACTCCACCAACATCTTGGGCAACCGTGATGGCGAGGTGCTCGACGCTCCTGAGAACTTCCAGACCAAGGAGAACTCGAAGCTCGGCGTGTTGGACACGATCCTTCAGCCGGAGATCTACCCGTCGCTCTACGGCGACATCGTGCATAAGGTCCGCATCGACTACTACCCACCTCGTGGCGACGAAAAAGAGGGATGGGACAACATCGACATCTTTGGTTGGCTTGGATACCCCATGCAGATCAAGATCAACCTGCTCGCTCGCGACTCGATCCTGGCAGCACCGATCGTCCTCGACCTCGCGTTGTTCATGGACCTCGCCGCCCGTGCGGGCGAGTCAGGCGTGCAGGAGTGGCTCAGCTTCTACTTCAAGGCGCCACAAGCTGCCGGGCAGGCCGAACCCGAGCACGACGTCTTCATTCAGCAGACGAAACTGAAGAACACGCTCCGCGAATGGATGGGCGAAGTGCCCGTCACACACTCCGAAGCGGGCTGATTTTCTCCGCGGTCGCAATCCGTCGCCGGGGCTCCTCGATGCTCGGCGGCTGGCCGGAGGCCGGCACCGCCCGAAACGGCTTCGCAGCTTCGGGCTACCTGCGAACGCAGTGAGCGGCGTTGGCCGGAGGCCGGCACCGCCCGAAACGGCTTCGCAGCTTCGGGCTGACAATTACACGTCGACACTTCCGGTCGACATCGGAGTCCAGAGTCATAGGCTCAGTTTGTGAGTGAAACGATTGGGATTTGGGATGCGGTTGCATCGTTTGCTTTGGTCGCCGTTGTTGTCGTACTGAGTCTGTGGCGCCGACTTGGGCTCGAGCGTGATGTCCTTTGGGCGTCCGCCCGGGCCGCGGTGCAACTCCTGTTGGTTGGGCTGCTTTTCACCGCAATCTTCGAATCCAGTCTGGCGATGTTTTGGGCATGGCTCTGGGTCATCGGGATGGTGATCGTCTCTGCGGCGGTCGTGGTTCGCCGTGCGAACTCCGTCCCCAATCTGTTCCCCACCGCACTCGCGGCCATGGTGGCCACGACAACCGTGGTACTCCTGGTCGTCTTCGGATTCCAGATCCTGGACTTCGACGCGGTGGAAGTGGTCGTCATTGCCGGAATCACGATCGGCAACACCATGCCTTCCGTGGTGCTCGGTGCCAACCGGATGCTCGAAACACTCCGTGAAAACACTGGGCAATTCGAGGCCTTCCTTGCGCTTGGATTCAACGCCGATCAGGCAACCCTGCACTTCGAGCAGACAGTGATTCGTTCAGCGCTAGTCCCGCAGATCGAACGAACAAAGGTTGTCGGACTGATCGCGCTGCCGGGAGCGATGACCGGGTTGTTGCTCGCTGGAGTCGAACCGATCGATGCGGTCATTCTTCAGCTAGCCGTGATGTTCTTGGTGCTCGGGGCTGTCGCCACGTCAGTCGTGATCGTCACCCGCACTATTGCGCGGCGAGCGCTGACGCCCGACCTTCGTATCGCCGACTGGATCACAACCAGCTGAGCGTGCCCGGTTCCAGAAGTTCACGAAGCCGAGCGTTCGACTCCTCGAACGAAACGCCGAACCGATCTCGGACATCAGGACTGACAGGATCGTGGTCTCGCTGGTTGTATAGGGGGTAGTCGACGCCCGTCATGGGAGGTAACCCAAGGAAATCGGTGGCGAGGCGAACAGTCAGCTCTGGCTCGGACATGAGTTTGACCGAATCGAGTACAAGCACTTGGTCTCGCCCGAAGAGATCGAAGTACCTTTCGAGCTGCTCGGCGAATCGACCCCGACTCAGATACGCGTGATGAATGTGCGGCTTGGACACATAGGTCGGGTCGCTGATCATGCGTTCGACTTCGCCCGCAAGTCGATCCCGCTCGGTCTCGAAAGCCTCCGGCATCGTCAGCGTCTCGAAACCGCGCGTCACCTCGTGATTGTGGTGCGAAATCGCCCTGTCGAGCGGTTCACGAAGCACGGTGATGATCCGAGCCTGTGGCGAGACTTCGTGAATTCTCTCGGGGATTCGCGGACTGAAAAGATAGTACGGAGCCCCTTCTCCTACTGCAGGCTGTGCGCCACTCGCCGATCGTTGTTTTGCAATGGTCGACGCACGGGGAAAGTTCGATCGATACCAGTTGACCGACTGGTCATAGTTCGTGTCGAAATAGTGCACACCCTTGGCGCGGCGCGGACCATGTACGAGCTCGTGCGCCAAGAGATAGATGAACAGTGACGTCGTCCCGCCGCGCTGCGTGCCGACCACAAAGAAGTTTGGCAAGACGCGCGGAGACGGGTCGATCCGTCCAATGTTCCTGTTGAGCCACACGTAGACGTCTCGGACAGGCTGGGGCAGCGCAGTGGCTTTACCGAGTGCTTTGCGTCCAATCACTGAGGTTGTCCAGACGCATCTAATTCGCGCAGGGCATCGATCGCGTGAGTGTGCCGCTCGCCATTAAACACGCCAGCGTCGGCAAGACGGGCGCATACCTCGAAGAGGTACAGCTGCTTCAGGAGATCATGATGTGCGTCTGGCACGTTGAGCTCTCGCAGATCATGGTCGGCTCCATCGAGCCCCGAACCGTATTGGAAATGGAGGTGTAGGAGATCGAACCCGACAGGCACGCCGATCGTGGTCCGCTCCCAGTCCCATACGAACAGTTCCCCGCTCGATGACTTGCCCATGTTCCAGGGTGACCAGTCGCCATGCCACGCCGAGATCTCAAGCTCATCAAGGAGCGGAGCGTCTTGGCAGCGTCGAGCCTGTTCAACAACAGAGGACAACTCCGGTCGATCGAGACGGTCGAACAGTTCAAGCCACCACCTCGATTCGCGCAGTCCATCATTGCCACGATGACGATCCGAGAACTCCTGAACGACCGACAGCGGTACATCGGAGAATTTGAGTCCAAGGTCAGATTCAAGATCCATCGCTGCCATAACGAGCAACGTCGACTCGCCGAAGGTTCCCTCGTGCAAAAATGCAGGGGTTTGAACACCTACGAGCGGGTCCTCGGCAAGTGCGCTGAGCCAGTGGCTCTCATTGGAAACCATTGCCGCCGTGTGCAGATCAGGACCAAGCTTTGCGACGGCGATCAGGTCGGTGTCGTGATAACAACGAATGACGGGTTTGCGATTGGGACGCGGTGGCCCAACAGCCACAGACAACCGCACCTCTTGGCCAAGCACCTCGCACAGATGTTCGCGCAGTGTTTTGTTTGGGGGAGCTGTGTTGTTCGAGGGTGCTGGAGCCACCGACCAGGCGCTCTTTGTTTTGGTCAGCAGTGCTGAGCTGCGGCCGGCCAAGGTCCGAACCATCGAGTTGTCTGTACGCGACGCAACAAATCGTTCAACAGCGTCCCGAACAGCCGTTGAACTTGAACAGTCCACGACGACCCGCGGGTTGCCTGGGCGTGGCAGCGCGATGTAACGCTCATTGGTATTCGTGGAGTGAAGCTCGCCCCCTGGGCCAGCAAGCACCCGTACCCACCACGACTCGTCGAGTGTGGGCATCAGTGCGCAGTGTGCTGCGTCACGGCAGCCACACGACGAGCATCACGCTCTCGGCCATCTCGGAGAATGACCGCTGCGCAGATCATCATTATCGGCAACGCCGCAGGAATGTGGTCGTAGAACAACAGTGTGGGAAGTGAAGAGGCCACGGCGAGATGGAGCAGCAGATGTTCCTGGTTGCGCACATTTCGCCCAGTCCGCACGGTCATGCCGATCCAAAATCCGACATAGAAGATCGCACCGGGAATTCCCTGGCTGAACAGCGACGTCCACAACATGCCGTGTGTTCCGATCGCCGGACGATTCGGATTGGGATTCGCCAGCGGGGCACCGAAGCCGAGGATCGGCGAATCGGGCACTCGTTCGAGCACATCTGTATAGATGTCGCCTCGTGCCTCGATGGAGTGGCTGCTCGCTGCTCGACCACCCACAATTTCGCCGAGTGGTGAGACCAAGATCAGCGCACCAGCGAACACCAACACGATCACGAGACGGATAGCCAGGACGAGTTGTCCCGACGATGCTCGTCGGGCAGCGACGTAGAAGACCGCAAGGATCAGCGTGATCCACAATGCGCGGTTGGCCGAAACTGCCATCGGCACCACAGCGAGGAGTGCAAGGACCGGCATGAAACGGCGGAAACGTTGACTTCGCCCCGCAGCAGCGATGGCGGCAAACGTTCCAGGCGCAAGTGTTGCCGCCCAATCGTTCGTAAACGAGAAGGGCATCGCAGGACGATTGATCGGAAATCCAAGAAAGTCCTGTCGCTGCGCAAAAGGTGGCCGCACAACACTGTTGACGAACGAGTTCTGCAACATCGAGCGTGGCAGGATCTGTGAGACCGGGGTGTTGAAACGAACCTCACCCAAAAACAGTCCCAGGTACCCGCCAATAATGGCGGTGAAGACGAATATCCCGCCAAGGACCTTGAGGATTCTCCCTGTGGGCAGGTACTTCTGCGGCATGTTGTACACGTACAAGAAGATGATCGTTGACGCGATATACACCGACGCCCGAACAAGAAATGACAAGTACCGATTCACGGTGGGTTCGAGCATCAGGGCCGAGATCAACATCCAACCGACGAACAACAACCACAGCCCCATGCCGCGAGGTACACGAATTGGGGTTATCAACAACAAACCCAGCCCCATCGGAACTGCCGCTATCGCAAACGTGAAGTACCCAAGACCCATGGCCCAAAACACCGGAAGAAACGCCACGACATAAAACGGGAGTCCTGGATGGAGAATCCCGGTGAGCTCGAACCTGCGGCGCGGCTCAGCAGCCGCCGTCATGGTCGGTGGCGCGATCACGGCCATCAGATCGAGTTGCCTCTCTTCTGCAACTGCGAAACAACAGTGGCAGAAGGAACGCCAGCGGCGACTGCCAGTGCGAGCGCAGCCCGGCCTTCCTTCGGGTTCAGCTTGAGGGTCTCCTTCGCGAGACTCATCGCCCCTTTGCGATCACCCAAAGACGCCTTCGCAAACGCCATCTGACCCTTGATTCGGGCAAGCCCGACAGGTTCGGTTTCGAACTCGGGATACAGGTCGAGGATGTACTGCAGACCATCGATCCGCATCTGCCAACGCTCCGCATAGAACGAAGCTGTGTGCCATCGAACGGTCACGAGCGCAGCCGGAACGAGCAAGATGTCCGTCAATCGGGTTGCTCGAAGCAGCCATTCATAGTCTTCGCCGTACCCACCGGGGACGTCCTCGTCGATCAGGCCCATCGGCTCGACAAGTTCAGCTCGACGCATCAGGAACGTCGAGGGGTGCGCTTCAAAGACACGGCTACGAAGCAGGTCACGGAAGGTCACCCGAGAATCGTCACGAACACGTTCGACCGATTCCCCTTCGTATGCAACGAGCACGCCGGAACCGACGAAATGTACGTCGGGATTCGATTCCAAGACATCCACCTGGCGGCGAATCTTGCTCGGCGCCCAGAGATCGTCGTCGTCGCAGAACGCAATCAGGTCGCTCCGCGTTGCCAACATACCGGTGTTACGAGCTCCCTGAAGCCCCTGGATGCGCGAGTTCGGGACAACTTGGACGGGACGATTTGTTCCGTGGACTTCCAGAGAAGTGTCGGGTTCGGTCTGATCGAAAACGACGATGGTCGAGATGACACCGTCGTAATCCTGCGCCGCGATCGCGGCAAGTGTCTCTCGAAGAAGTTCTGGCCGATCGCGCGTGGCGACGATCGTCGCGACTGAAGGTGCCATCACGACCCCTTGGGATATCGGTAACGATCGAGCATCGGCCGTGCGACGCGACCAACCAACGAACGCATCTTCGGGTCGAAGTCGCTGCGCCACGACTCGTCGGCGCGCAGCTGCACTGGACGACGGTCGAGTCGACGGGGGTTACCCGAAACCGAATGCCCTTCGCCCAGAAGGACCGCTTCGTCTTCGCCAAACATCTGCTCGCCGATCTCTTCGACACCGGAGAACACAAAGATCTGATCCAGCGTCTGGGCCGGTATCTCCACAAAATCCTCATAACGGATCGTGGCGGTCGGGATGCCCAAGCGGTCCATGTTCGAGAAGGCCCAATTGAACCAGAGCCATCGCA
>RCNE010001204.1_pt1 | contig 14073 bp, 15 predicted proteins | sample 2041361 | NCBI WGS metagenome assembly RCNE01 (sample SAMN09708229, study PRJNA481090) | Marine sediment metagenome, whole genome shotgun sequencing project.
GTATGCATTTCCTCTTGCATACCAACCAGGCCTGCAATGTGGTATTTGCCCTGTTGTTCGATGACATCAATACAGGCGTGGGCGTGTCCGCCGGCACCGATCAGGATCACGCTTGGCTTGCCCATGAGGCAACAAAACTAAATGCTGAACGGCTCTGAACTTTAGCTAAGCGCTCTTGATGCCAATAATGGCTGGTTTGTTGTTCAATATGTTGTTCAGTTTTCTTTAGTATGTTTTCTTTCATCGAATTTCCAGGTTCAGTTCTGACGGTTTTGCTAGCCTGCTAGTTGACTGATAATCTCATTAATAATCAACATTGTACATGCAGACAACATTGTATTTACATATATTTTTCGCGTCCCATGATGATGCGAGACTGCACTTGACTTCAACGCAATTTACGGCGTAGCAAGCCTTTGAGATCGATCAGATGATCAAGCCGGTGAAGGCTATAAAGACCAAACAATACTGTTGCACATGACCCCACGGCGTAACTCGCTATTGCCGACATGCTTGCGATATATATAGTAAGTCCTCCAGCCAATAGAAGAAGCAGAGTACAAAACACATTTCGCCAAGTAGGCCTAAATCCAATCAAGCGTTTTGCTGCGATGACAGAAGCGCCGAAGAGGCATAAATGAGCCACAGCGAAACCCGCACCTGCCATCACCAGGCCCCATTGGCTTACCCCTGGGATAAATGTCCCCAAATAAACTGCGCTCCAAATGATTTGAATACCTATATAGGTACGACCACGACCGGCAGCCAGAAAAATGTAACTTATTGGCCAACTGGCCACCTTAAGGATATCACCAAGCACTTGCCAGCTGAGTAATTGTGCCGCGGGACTGAAGCTTTCAGCGTAGAGCAAATTGATCACCCAGGGCGCAAATGTAATCATCGCCAGCAGTGCTGGTCCGGCCAATAACAAGCCCATTTCGGTTTGCTCGTTGACCAGTTTTCCCGCACGCGGGTGATCGCCGATGGCTGTTGTCAAGCGTGGGAAATAGTCCATCGCCATCGCATTCAGCGCAAACCCGACATAGGTAAACGATATGGCCCAGGCCGCCTGAAAAAAACCGCTGGCCTCCAGTCCTAGTTCACGCAGAACAATAGAGCGCACCACAAGCGGGGTGGCCAGCATAATCAAACCGGCAGACATGAGGGGTATGCCAAGTTTTAGAATGGCTAGCCATTGCTGTCGAATAGCGGCAAGGTCGTAGGGTATCTGCGGGCGTGGCAGGCGGGCAACGTAGTAGCCTGCTGCCAGAAAAGTGGCAGCCGGTGCCGCTACTACGAACCAGATTATGCCATTGGTCCCCAACAGGTACACTGCCAAAATCCCCATAAACGCACCCACAAGAGAACTAATGATGCCAACCTTCGCTAGATCGCCAATGCGCCGCAAACCTTGCAGTAAAGCGGCCTGAGATCCGGCCATCAGGCTAAACAAGAGCCCAACCCCTAACCAGCCAATATCACTGGCGTGTGCGTCGTCGCCAAACACCCACAAAGCAACGGGTTCACGCAGCAACCAAAGTATGGCCATGCCTGCGATCCCCAGCATCAAGTTACCTAACCAAAGAGCTCGCCGGACTATAGACAATGTCTCGGCCTCGTCAGCCGCTGCCACTTGCCGCACACCACTGCTGCCCATTCCGCAAGCGGCGACCGTGGCAGCAATGCTCATGATATTCATGTATAGGCCCATAAGCCCTATACCCACAGGTCCGAGCATTACGGCTAATACCTTTACCTTGACGATGCCGATAAGCATGTTGATAACGGAAGAGCCGCCAATAATAGCGCTAGATCGGAAAACCAGACGGTGTGATGTCATCTGTTGAAATTTACCCAAGCCGACCCTGTAGCAGAAGGGACTGTCTGATCATTTTTTCGGCGCGGGAATAATGACATGTGTTATAGGGCCTTATTTTTCGGCAATGGCGATTAACGTATCAGTCTTATCAATTTTTTGCAGCATATTTGAATAGGCTGTATCCAATTCGTCCGTACCCATCATACTCCATTTAATATGGCCGCCAGGTGCCTTTTCTGTTAACCAATGCAGGTGATTGGCCAGGTTATAGCGCTGAAAACCACTAACTACGGTATTCTTGAAATTCGCTTTTTCCAAAAATGCGGTTAACGACCAGCGGTTATGCAGTACCAAATGTTCACTCCAGAACGTGAACTTCTTAAACTCTTCCAATTCAAGCTGAGAAAATAGAAAATCATTAGCATGGGGAACTTCGATAATAATTTTTCCACCGACTTTTAGTTTGTCGTAAGCGGTCTTCAATAAGTCCAGCGGGTCGGTAAGATGTTCAAAAACATGGAACAGCGTGATCACATCAAATTCATTGAAGGGCACGTCTGCAATATCGCTGTAGGCCTCGTAGTTTAAACTTTTAAGAGTATCCAATGATCTTTGCTGAGGCTCTACTGCAACGATTCGACCAGCATAGGGCTTGAGTTGATCAAGAATACCACCAGTGCCAGTACCCACGTCCATCCAATTCTTATTGCTGATCATACCAACGAACTGGTTCTTTCTCCTCGAATCATCTTCAAAAGAATCGATTAAGGCTTTTTCTCTATTGTCTTCTTTCCAGTAATGTGGAAACTCATGCTTATCTTCGTAGTGAGACATATCCATATGCTCGGAAGTTGAGGTAAAAATCACGCCGGATTTTTTGCAGCGCATGACAGAAATATCATCCCTATCCCTTACTCTTGGGTAAAATGATTCTATTGCGTTTTCGTCACAAATGCCCCAATCGCATAATGTTTTAACTATTTTGTTTTCCATAGTATTTCCAAAAATTTAAATATTTGAGCTTTCCTGTTCAAAGGCTAATTAGGCCTTGGTCAGGTGAGAACCCTTGAAACCAAACATCAGGAAAATTCCTGACTTTGTCCGTATTTGTCCATTATTGCGAGGCGTTAATATTAACCCCAAGCCCTTTTATATTAAGCATTTTACAAAGGCTACTGTAACCCATTGCATTATTGCCTATCTTTAAATACTCCAACCGCCATCAACCACAATATTTTGACCAGTGACATACTGTGATGCATCACTTAATAGAAAGATCAGGGCACCCGACAAGTCATCAGACTCAGCCATTCTATTGCCAACAAGTACTTTTTTAGCATACTGCTCGACGAATGATTCTGATTGATTATTGTGGACACCTCCTGGAGATAGGGCATTCACTCTTATGCCATGCTCACCCAAGTATGAGGCAAGGTACTTTGTCAGGCTCAATAAGGCTCCTTTTACCGCCGAGTATTCAACAGGGCTGGTGAAATTTGCATTCTCATACAGTTCGAATCTTGGCGCCATAAAACCATAAATGGAAGCAATGTTGACGATCACGCCTTTGTGCTGTTTAACCATGACCCGAGATATTTCCTGAGATATCAGAAAATAGCCTCCCAGATGGAGATTCAGGTTTTCGCAGAAGTCCTCATAGGTAACATCCTCAAACTTTCTTCCATAATTCTTGTTTCGGGGGTAGGCATTGTTGACCAGTGCGTCAATCACTTTGTGCTTAGCCATTACGGTATTAATCATGCTCTGTATCGATACTTTGCAGGTAATGTCTACTTTGATAAATTCAATCTTATTGGATCCTAAATCCGCTGAGATCTCGTCCATCGCCTTTTTGCCAGCATTCTCGTCAACGTCGGCAATAATCGCTGTGCCGCCATTATCAATCACGGCTTTTACGAAGCTCTTTCCAATCAAGCCTGCGCCACCGGTAATAATGACAACTTTATTTTCCAAATCAAATGACGATTTCATCAATATCTACCTCTCTATTTTCATTTTTTGAAATATTCGTGGCGATCAGTACTTTCATCGTGTTCAGCACTAGATCGGGGTCAACCATGGGTTTTCCTGTGCGGATCATTTGGATAAAATCTGCAAGCAGTCGCCTGAACATAGTAAAATTATCATTCGTTTCAGCGTGAAAGCGTTTTTTGTCACTCCAAAAATCAAACTGTAGCGTCTTCGCCGTAGTTCCTAGAGCGTCTATATAGATCAGAGAGTTGTCGATATTTTTGATCATCAAAGAGTCATGCTTTGCCTGATAGCAGGAGACACTCTTGACCTGAAATCCGGTAACGCCGAATATCCCGTCGAGCATATGGACACCGTATTTTTCCATGCCGTTCACAACGGTGCCCCTGATAAGTTTTATCTCACCGAAGCTGTCGATAGTCGATCTAATTTCATCAAGCTCTCTTGCGTATCTCGCGCCCGCGCAGGACATTAATTTTCCGTCTTCGAGATAATCCCTAAAAAACCTTAACTCTTCTACATCCAAACTCAGGGGTTTGTCTATAAATACAAACTTACCTTTTTCAAGAAAGCTCTTTGCCAGCGGATAGTGTGTTTCATAATCATCTCTTGCGATGATTACGCCATCGACCTCATCTAACATATCGTTAACGTCTGCGACTACATTCGGAATGTTAGATGCTCTCGCCAATTTTTTTGTCTGCTCAGGGTTCTGTGTCCACGCATGGGTCACTTCGACATTCTCAAAACCAAATTCAGAGGCATGTCGACTGATAAGATAGTTGTAGATGACATCCCATCCTGAGTTTTTCATGCCTTCATTATCAAACCCGTTGATGATGGCCGAAAAAGAGAATGGATGCCCGTTCCCCTCGTTGAGGCCAATGATACCAAGCTTAATTGAATCTACCATGTTGCCCAACCACCATCGACGCAGATATTTTGTCCGGTCATATAGTTTGATGCATCAGAACACAATAAGGCGATGATCCCCTTCAGCTCCTCGGGATCCCCGGTTCTGTTCAGTATTGTCTTTGCTTTCAACGTATCCATAAATTCTGTATTGCTGGTTATATCGCCGAATGGGAATGGGCCTGGGCTAATAGCATTCACACGAATACCCTGCGGTGACAGGAAGCTGGCAAGGTATTTGGTAAGCTGGATGACTCCAGCCTTTGCGGCGCCATAACTCGGCGGATTGGCGTGTTCTGTGCCCTCATAAATTCGGTAATCGGGGGCAACATGTCCATACATTGACGCGATATTGACGATCACGCCATTAGTCTTCTCTAAGTATGGAACCGCCTTTTTAATGGTATAAAAAACACCGTTCAGGCACACATCAATGTCGTATTTCCAGTCCTCGATACTGATGGATTCAAAGCTATTCTTTTTTCCTGACCACGCGTTGTTGATCAATACATCTAGCTGGCCAAACTCTTTTTCGATAAACTGTAAGGCTGAGTCTAAACTCTCCGGGTCTGTTATATCTAATGACACGCCACTGGCCTTTACATCATATTCAGCACTCAACCGGTTAGCGATTACGTTGCCTTTTTCTTGATCTCTTGACCCGATGACAATATTGGCGCCAAGTTCAGCAAGGGCTTCACACATTGCCGTGCCCAAGTGACCGGCCCCCCCTGTTATAAAAACAGTCTTGCCTTGAAGGTTGAACAGATTTTTTAGTGATTTCATTGTATTTGACATGCTTTTTTTCCTATTGATTTTTGTTTTGGAAATGTTCCATGACTTTTTCGGCCAGCATAAAATCAAGTTCTGTGTCTATATCCAGGGCTGTTTCCCTTGGCGTGATGACAGCAGACATTCTACCTAGCAAGAGTGAGATCGAGTCCTCATTTTCAAACAGTACTTTTCGGCTAATCCCATATATCTGGCCAGTTAACTCATGCGCCTGCGGTTGTTTTTGTCTCGGCAACCAAGGGACCGCACCTTTGATGTAGGGCTCGACAACATCGTCTGTTACCCGCCAAAGTCTGTTAGGTGATACGTGTGCATCGGTAAATGTTGCAACACTATCAGCCTTGTTTTCGATCAGGATTTGAACGCACTTCTCGAGATCTTCTTTTCGTCTAAAAGGTGAAGTGGGCTCTAACAGCAGCACAATGTCGACATCCTCGCCCTCTTCCTCAACACTGAGAACCGCATGTTTTATTGCATCGATGACTAACGACGTATCTACTGCCAATTCGTCCGGTCTTTTTATCACTTGAGCGCCGTTAGCTTTAGCTACCTGCGCAATGCTGTCATCGTCCGTAGAGACAACCGTTCTACTAATCAGCGAACAGTTCAACGCAGCTTCAATAGAGTGAACAATTAAAGGCTTGCCACAAAAGGCCTTGATGTTTTTTCCAGGAATTCCTTTTGAACCTCCGCGGGCAGGAATAATCGCCAATACATTTTTATCTTGCATTATTTTCATCACCTTTGTGTTCTGTTTTATCACAGATTAACGTACTGTTTAAGTTTAGACCGTAGTTTGAAATATAGGGTGTAACAGTCTGCTTTATGTTGATCAATATTCCAGGCTTTGCAGTTTTCATTATTGGCCCTTGGTTCGTTTGCAATAGTGACATTGCTTTTACCTCCTAAACACATCTGGCCCAGCATGCGATATATTCAATGGGATGTTGCAATTAATTGTTCTACAAAAGCATGCTCATTTTCTAAGCTTATCTTGGTTATTTATAAACCATTCATAAGTCATAGTTAAACCATCTTCTAACGACACTGAATAATCCCAGAGCAGTGATTTAAGCCTATCCACATTCATTAATTTACGAGGTGCGCCATCAGGTTTGGTAGAATCAAATTTAACCTCCCCTTCGAAACCAACTACTTTCGCAACAGTTTCAACTAATTCTTTAATAGTACAGTCAACGCCTGTGCCTATGTTGATATGGCTTAACATGGGCTCAGTATTCGCATCATAAATAGACTGTTCTAAATTCATAATATGAATAGAAGCTGCCGCCATATCGTCAACATATAAAAATTCACGTCTTGGTTTACCACTACCCCATGCGATGACTTCTTTATCACCATTTAATTTCGCTTCATGGAAGCGCCGTAATAATGCAGGAATAACATGGCTATTCTCAGGGTGAAAATTATCAAAAGCACCATAGAGATTGGTCGGCATCACGCTGCGGTAGTCACAACCATACTGGCGATTATAACTTTCACAAAGTTTAATGCCCGCTATTTTAGCAATTGCGTATGGTTCATTAGTTTCTTCTAACGTACCCGTTAATAACGCAGATTCTGACATCGGTTGTTCGGCTAATTTTGGATAGATACATGAAGAGCCTAAAAACAGTAACTGCTGAATGCCTGACAAGTGTGCACTGTGAATAATATTGCACTGTATAATAAGGTTTTCATAAATAAAATCAGCAGGATAGGTGTTATTTGCAAAAATTCCACCTACTTTAGCGGCTGCTAAATAGACTTGATCGATTTTTTCATTTTTAAAAAAATCACAAACAGCCTGCTGGTTCGTTAGATCGAGTTCTTTACGTGAACGAACAACAATTTCAATATTTCCAGCTTTTTCTAGCTGGCGAACAATAGCTGAACCAACCATGCCATTATGACCTGCTATAAATACTTTTTTTTTGTTCATTATAAAACCTTTAAACTTATTCATAACAGAAGTAAAAAACTTTATCTGCTAATTTTACCAATCGCACTAATTTAAAAAAACTAAAAACAAATCTCACAAAAAAAGGACAATGAGAAACAAAGAGATTGAAATATAACTTATATAAATATTCTAATCCCTTTCCTTTATGTGGAACGTAATTTTTAAGTTCTCTCAGTACTGAAAGCAATATTAACTTTCGACTGTTACTGCAATGTTGTAACCGTGTTGTTTTAAAATGGCGTGCTGCTTTGCTTTATTGAGGTCATTTTCAACCATTTCAGCACACATCTCTTCAACTGTAATTTGTGGAACCCAACCTAACTTTTCTTTTGCTTTTGAAGGATCACCAAGTAGTGTTTCAACTTCAGCTGGGCGGAAATAACGGGAGTCAACACGAACAATGACATCACCAACATTTAATGCTTGTGCGTTATCGCCAGTGATAGCCTTAATTGTTGCGATTTCATCAAGGCCTTCACCTGTAAATTCTAATTCAATACCTACTGCTTTAGCTGATAATGACACAAAGTCACGTACAGATATTTGCTTACCCGTTGCGATAACAAAATCATCTGCAGTTTCTTGCTGTAACATCATCCACTGCATACGTACGTAATCTTTAGCATGTCCCCAGTCGCGTAACGCGTCCATGTTACCAAGGTATAAACAAGACTCTAAACCTTGAGAAATATTGGCAATAGCACGGGTGATTTTTCGAGTAACAAAGGTTTCTCCACGACGAGGTGATTCGTGATTAAACAAAATACCATTACAAGCATACATACCGTAGGATTCACGATAATTAACTACTATCCAATACGCATAAATTTTAGCTACTGCATAAGGTGATCGGGGATGGAACGGTGTTGTCTCTTTTTGCGGGATCTCTTGCACTTCACCGTATAGTTCAGAAGTAGAAGCTTGATAGAATTTTGTTTTCTTCTCTAACCCCAAAAAGCGAATCGCTTCCAACAGGCGCAATGTTCCCATTCCATCTACATCAGCAGTATATTCGGGACATTCAAAAGAAACAGCCACATGAGATTGTGCGCCTAAGTTGTACACTTCATCAGGCTGCACATTTTTTATAATACGCGTTAGGTTAGATGAATCAGTTAAATCACCGTAATGCAGAAAAAATTTTTGATTATTTTCATGGTTATCTTGATAAATATGGTCAACACGCTCTGTATTTAATGATGAAGCTCTACGTTTAATGCCATGAACTTCATACCCTTTTTCTAATAATAATTCGGCTAGATAAGAACCATCTTGCCCGGTAACACCTGTAATTAATGCAACTTTATTTTTTGTCATTTTTAAAATTCCTCTACTTAATTTTAACCATATTGCCACTTAGCAAGAACATCAAAATTTAATATTTAATATTTAATTGTACTAATTCGCATTACAACCTTTGAATATTAATCAAAGTTGTTGTAACACATTCACTGGCCTCTAAATAATTTTCAGCCTCTGCGTAACAGCGAAGCTCAGGCGCATTACCTGATGGGCGTAGGTGAACAATTCGCTCATCTGTTAATGTGATTCTTAAGCCATCGGTTTCATCAACATATTTAATGTCTACATTATCAAAACCCAATTGCGCTAATAACTTTGCAGATTCTTGCTTTCCTAAAGCAATAATCGCTTGGCTTTTTTCAGTCGCAAAGTTCTGAATACGGTCACTGTGCGTAAAACGTTGCGGCAGTGCATTAACCAAGGTTGAAATATTACCGTCACCTGCAGCTACTAATAACATAATAGCAGGCAGTACTGCATCACGCGTTGGTAGTGCTTTTAATGGTTGACCATTTAATTGCACATTGCTACCCAGCAAAAAACCACCATTTGCTTCAAAACCCGCAACAGAGTTAAATTTTTTCACTAAATTAGCAAACTCGGCGATTACATAAGGCGAGCCAATTTTGGTTCTTACTACGTGTTTAAATTTTTTACTGCTTTCAATCGCTGTATTACAACTTACGGGTAGCGCTAACGCTTCAATATTTAATGCATTGGCCGTTAATAAACCCAGAATATCACCACGTAACCAATTGCCATTCTCGTCAGACATTAATGGACGATCGCCATCTCCATCGGTTGAAAAAACAGCATCTAAATTATGCTCTTTAGACCAATTAATTGCCTTTAGCGTATCTTCTTTAGAAACCGCTTCTGTATCAATTGGCACAAACTCATCACTACGCTCTAGCGCAATCACTTTCGCACCTAGTTTCTCAAAAATTCGGTAGTAAAGATCGCGACCGGCACTTGAGTGCTCATAAATGCCAATGCGTTTACCCGCAAGCCAAGGAGTAGAAAACAATGATGTGTAACGCGTAATATATTCTTCGGTGGCTCTCTGACTAACGGCTAATTCAGCTAGCTCAGCAAGTGCTGTAAACTCAGCTTGCTCAGTGATAATAACTTGTTCGTCGGCTTTACTGATTTCGCCATCAGGACGGTAAAATTTAAGTCCGTTTCGATCAAAAGGAATATGGCTACCCGTTACCATAATGGCTGGAATAGCATCTTCCTGAGCCACGTAAGCTAACGCAGGCGTTGGAACAACTCCGTAGTAGACAACATCAATATCAAACTGCTGTAAAGCAGCGGCACAGGCTTTCGCCATCGCATAACTGCTCGGACGATTATCTATGCCAATAGCGACTGTTTTAAAACTAAAATCATGCTGTATGCCTGCGATAAATGCGACGGCAAAGGCAGCACATACATCTGGGGAAAATTGGGTCACTAAACCACGCGCACCACTGGTGCCAAATGCGACACTACTTTCCGCGATAACCGTTGCGCTAATTAATTTTACATTACCAAACATATTGAATCCTTATGCTCGACCGTAACGATCTTCGAAACGCACGATATCATCTTCACCAAGGTAACTGCCGGTCTGAATTTCAATTATCTCTAGTGGGATTTTACCGGGGTTTTCCAACGCATGAATGGTACCAAGTGGAATATAGGTTGATTCATTTTCAGTGACTAAAATGGTCTTATCACCATTTAATACACTTGCAGTGCCTGATACCACAATCCAATGCTCTGCGCGATGATGATGTTTTTGAATTGAAATTTTTTCACCTGGTTTAACCGTAATACGTTTTACCTGATCTCTTATACCAAAGTCGAGAGAGTCGTATTTACCCCAAGGGCGGTATACTTCTCGATGCAGTTTATGTTCAGTTCTACCTGCTTCTTTCAGCTTGTTCACAATCGTTTTAACATCTTGTACTTTATCTTTATTTGCTACTAAAATGGCATCTTTAGTTTCAATAATAACGAGGTTATCCACACCGACGGTTGATACCAATTTATTTTCTGCATGGATATAGTTATTGGTTGAATCAACAGCAATTACATCACCTTTTATAGCGTTTTTATTATCATCTTTAGCAGAGACTTCCCATAACGCAGAGAAAGAACCAACATCACTCCAACCCGCATCCATAGGTACGACCATAGCTGCATCTGTTTTCTCCATTACCGCATAATCGATAGAGTCATCAGGACAAGTTGCAAAGATAGTTTTATCAACACGTACAAAGTCTACGTCTTGTGATGGTACAGCAATAGCACGTTTACATACATCTAACATCTCTGGTGCGAATTTTTCTAATTCTTCAAGGTAACGACTTGCTTTAAACAGAAACATGCCACTGTTCCAGTAATAGTTAGCGCTTGCTAAATATTGTTGTGCAGTTGCTAGGTCTGGTTTTTCAACAAATTGACTAACCGAGAAGGCATCACCATTTTGGTTGCCTGATTTAATATAACCATAGCCTGTTTCAGGTGCAGTAGGTACGATACCGAAGGTTACCAGTTGACCGTTTTCTGCAAACGGCAGTGCTTTGGCTACTGAATTTTTAAAAGCTTGTGCATTTTCAATAATATGATCGGCAGCCAACACTAATAAAACAGGCTCTTCACCATCAACGGCATTGTTAACCGCTTGCAGTGCAGCAAGTGCAATAGCTGGGGCAGTATTTCTACCAACAGGCTCTAAAATAATACCACCATGCGCATAACCGCCTAAACGCATTTGCTCAGCAGCAATAAAACGGTGATCTTCATTACAGATCAAAACAGATGCCGCATGCTCAATACCAGATAGACGTGCAACGGTCTGCTGTAGCATCGACTGTTCGCCCATTACAGTTAAAAACTGTTTTGGGTAATGCTCTCTAGAAAGAGGCCATAGGCGAGAGCCTGTGCCTCCAGCCATAATAACGGGTGTGATCATAAGATATTTTCCTATTGCGGGGCTAGGGCAAAAATTTAGCCCCCCATTAATTAATTAAATTGTAAATCGGCTTGCTTATCTTTTTGAAAATACCACTTGCTGTGGTGGTGAACACTTTTACTCACTAATAACTCACTTTCAGCAAGCCATTGATAGCCTGAATGCTGTTCAACGGGTAATGATGATAATTCACCGTTAAAGCTAATTTCATAAGCTAACACTACATAGTGTGTTGTAAATTCTTCTTCAGAAAAATTATCATCATAAAAGTGTTGATATACACCTTTAAATTTTGACACCACTTCGGTTAAATCTAATTCAGCTTTTATTAAGCGATTAAATGCACTTTCAAACGATTCATCTTTTAATATCCGCCCACCAGGAACAAACCAGTAACCTTTTGCTGGTCGGTTTGTGCGTTTACCAAGCAAAATTTGTCCTTCGTTATTGCGGACAATCAGATCAATCGACACAAGTGGCGTCGATTCAATCATAGTCTTAAATGTTTCTAATGGGAGCATAATGTTCTTATGTTTATTTATTAATTGCTGCCACAACTCGGTAATGACGGTTTCCAAGCTTATTAACCAAACCCGCCAGCTGAATCCTGGACTCCTAAGTTCAAGAGCCTTACACTTTATCACAGCCCGTAGCTCACTTGTCGTGACTTGTTTTAAGCTTTATCGCTCTTATTACTGTAGTTGTAATAACCGTAGCTGTAACTGCTGCTGGCTGTTTTCTCAACCGCATTAAACACAACGCCATTAATGTCCATACCATTTAATTCAAAACGAAGCACTGCAGCGGCAACTTCTTTTAATGAGCTAACGTTAAATCTTGCTAGCATTAATATAGTGCCAGAATAGCCTTGAGCGTAATACACATTGTCTGATAGTTTTCCTAGCTGAGGAATTCGATTTATTACAATCCCCATCATGCCACTCCAAGCATAATCGATATCAACCCCTTTAAGGCGCGGGAATGTTTTCTCAATAGAGGGTCGAAGCTCAGAAGCAATATCCCTAAATTCTCGGCCTGAATAATTAGATCCACCTCCAAACATGAGGCGTTTATCTGCCGTCAAACGATAATAATCCAAAACAAAGCGACAATCATATACAGCTAAATCTTGAGGATTAATTTTATTAGCAATTTCATCACCTAATGGAGCCGTAGTGACATTGCCGCCACAAGCAGGAAATATCATCCCCTTCATTTTAATGCCACCTAAGCGATGATAAGCATTACCAGACAATATTACGGAATTAGCTTTAATCTCACCAAATTCAGTAACAACTGACGGTGTATCTCCATGTTTGATATCAAGCACTTTAGAGCCTTCAAAAATTAAAGCACCTTGATTGTGTGCAACCTTTGCTTCACCTCGACATAGGTTTAAAGAATGTAAATGCATATTGCGCTGATTAACTAAGCCACCATGATAGAGATCAGATTCAAGGTAATTCTCCATATCTTTACCTTCAACTAAAGTAACTTCTTCTTCCATGCCTCTTGATACTGCTTGGGCATAGTTTTCTTCTAATTCATTCATGTGAGAAGGTTTGTACGCAGTATGGATATGCCCAAATTTGAGATCACAATCAATCTTATATTTCTCGACACGGTTTTTTATTATTTCGTGTCCGTGCCAGCGTAAGTGCCATAAAAAATCGTCTGCAGCTTCACCCATCTTAGGGCGCATCTTCTTTAAAATGGCCTTATCACCTGATAATGAGCTTGTAACTTGCCCACCGTTTCTTCCTGTCGCTCCCCAACCAATTCGATTTTCTTCAACAATAGCAACTTTCAAACCCTTTTCGCACAGCTCAACCGCTGTTGCTACACCAGTGAAGCCACTACCAACAATGACTACATCAACACGGTGATTGCCTTCTAAACGTGGATAGCGATTATCATCATTTTTAGAATTATCGTAATAATTATTACAGTATTCTGCTGTCATACGTTCCTTGTTTTTAAATACGTATCAATACCTCCTTTCATAAACCGTTCTATCCACTTATATCCTGTCGGTCTTGATATACCGTAGCTGTGACACAAATGAGAAAAGTCCAGGTAGTTTCTACCTAAATACTCGTCTATAAATTGTTTTCTTAGTTCCACAATATCGTCCTGTTTCCAAGGCATAGTGAGTTCCTCCTATGCCTATATTAGTGATAATGTGTAAACTATGTCCCCGGTTTAGTTTGTAAAGGATGTGTCCGGTTTGTACAGAGGTCTCTCTTAATAATAAATTGTCTGATTTTAGAAAAATTCTTAATAAATAAAGCACTAGGCCAGAAAATTTTGTTATTTTTTAATGCGTTAATA
>RCNE010001205.1_pt1 | contig 14070 bp, 10 predicted proteins | sample 2041361 | NCBI WGS metagenome assembly RCNE01 (sample SAMN09708229, study PRJNA481090) | Marine sediment metagenome, whole genome shotgun sequencing project.
GTTCTCCCGGTCCAGTTGGGTCGGCGTCGTCCGACGGTTCTGGCCGATCGGGGCGCTGGTGATCTTCACGTTGAGCTTCACCGGGACGATCACTCCGACAGTGCTCACGGTCGGAGCGGCCGCAATCGGCCTCGCTGCCTATTGGGGCGGCGCGGCACTGCCAACGGGGATCGCGCGCCGATCGTGGCTGATTCCTGTGATCGGCCTCGTCGCGTTCTATCTGGCCTTGGCGGGGTTTGGCGGCGTCGGCTGGGACCTGTGGCAGGGCTTCTTCCTCAACATCGTGATCACCGTCGCGGGCGTCAGCCTGGCCTTCCCCCTCGGCTTGATGCTCGCGCTCGGACGGCGCTCGACCCTGCCCGCCGTCCGGTTGCTCTCGGTCACCTACATTGAGTTCCTGCGCGGCGTGCCCATGATCACGCTGCTGCTGATGGGCTCCTTCGCCCTCGGATTCTTGATCCCGGGCGACGTCCAGTTCAGCCTGTTCCTCAGAATTCTGATCGCCATCACCCTCTTCCAGTCCGCGTACATCGCCGAGGTTGTTCGCGGCGGGTTGCAGTCGGTGCCCAAGGGTCAGATCGAGGCCGGGCAATCGATCGGCCTCAGCCCGTGGAAGACGATGCGGCTCATCGTGCTGCCCCAGGCGCTGCGGAACGTAATCCCGGCGATGGTCGGCCAGTTCATCAGCCTGTTCAAGGACACCACGCTCGTATACATCGTCAGCCTCCTCGACTTGCTGCGTGCGACGACGATCTCCACGGCCCAACCCGAGTTCTTTGCTCAGGGCCTCGATGCGGTGGTGCTCCCATTCGCCGCGCTGTACTTCTGGGTGGGTTCCTATGTCATGTCCCGTGAGAGTCGACGGCTTGAAAAGAAGCTAGGAGTAGGTGTGCGATGACAGATCAGACGGTCTTCTCCGATGCGACCCAGGCCGCCGGTACCGGCGAGAGCATGATCGAGTTGGTCGACGTGGACAAGTACTTCGGCGATTTCCAGGCGCTGAAGAACATCAACATGCGGGTCGGCAAGCAAGAGGTCGTCGTGGTGATCGGCCCGTCTGGGTCGGGCAAGTCGACGATGATCCGCTGCATCAACCGCCTCGAGGTGCATGACAGCGGACAGATCGTCGTCGACGGCATCGAACTGACCGACGACATCAAGGTCATTCAGGAGGTCCGCAAGGAGACCGGGATGGTGTTCCAGCAGTTCAACCTGTTCCCGCACCTGACTGTGCTCGAGAACATCACGCTCGGTCCGAGGCAGGTTCGCAACCTCCCGAAGAAGGAGGCCGACGATCTGGGCAAGGAGCTCCTCGAGAAGGTGCAGATCCCGGAGCAAGCTCACAAGTATCCCGGTCAACTCTCCGGTGGACAGCAGCAGCGCGTGGCCATCGCCCGCTCGCTGGCCATGAATCCGAAGGTGATGCTCTTCGACGAACCGACCTCTGCGTTGGACCCGGAGATGATCAAGGAAGTGCTCGACACGATGCAGGAGCTGGCCGAGTCGGGGATGACGATGATCGTCGTCACCCACGAGATGGGTTTCGCCCGCGAGGTAGCCAACCGGGTCGTCTTCATGGCCGACGGCGAGATTGTCGAAGTTGGAACCCCGGAGCACTTCTTCGACGATCCGACGGAGGATCGAACGAAACTGTTCCTGAGTCAGATTCTCTGATCGGACGTCCTGAGTCGCGCTTCGACCATCCGATGTCGTCGATCGTTGGTTGTCAGTATTCGATACTGCGCTTCTCGCGCCCGTCGCATCTTCGTGAAGACGGTCTCCTGATTCCTGACCGGCTACCGACTACCGTCCGCTGATGAGGGTCTTCAATTTCAGCGCCGGACCGTCGATCTTGCCTCTTGCTGTTCTTGAGGAGGTCCGAACCGAGTTCGTCGACTACCGCGGGCACGGCATGTCGATCGTCGAGATGAGCCACCGGGGCGCAGCGTACGGGTCGGTTCACCGGGGCGCCGTCGATCTCCTCCGAGAGCTCTATGGTGTTCCCGAGGGGTTCGACGTCGTCTTCATCCAGGGCGGAGCGACGATGCAGTTCGGGATGCTGGCCATGAACCTGCTGACCGGCGGGTTCAAAGGCGCGTACGTCGATACCGGTGCCTGGGCGTCCAAGGCACTCGATGACGGCTCACATCACGGCGACGTGTACGTGGCGTGGAGTGGTCGCGACATCGGATATACCCGTGTCCCGAATTCGGGAGAGCTGACGATCCAAGAGAACACCCGGTACCTCCACGTGACTAGCAACGAGACCATCGGGGGAGTGCAGTTGAAGGAATGGCCCGATGTGCCGGTACCCCTCGTCGCCGACATGTCATCGGACTTCATGAGCAGGCCAATTCCCTGGCATCGGTTCGACGTCGTCTACGGAGGGGTGCAGAAGAACCTCGCTCCAGCCGGATTGGCCCTCGTCTTCATCCGTCGCAGCATCCTCGAACACACGCGGCACGACCTTGCCTCCTACTTCCGATACGACGTGCACGCGAGTGCGGACTCGATGCACAACACCCCGCCTGTCTTTCCCATCTATGTGATGGAGAAGGTGCTCCGTTGGATGCGGGACCAGGGTGGCCTACCGGCGATGGAGGAGGCTGCCGAGATGCGATCCGGTCTGATCTACCAGATCATCGACGAGAGCGGCGGCTTCTACGTCAGTCCGGTCGAGTCGGCGAGTCGGTCCAAGATGAACGTCGTGTTCCGGATTGCGGAGCATTCTCTTGAGCCGGATTTCATAGCGAAGGCCGCAGCCAACGGAATGCCGGGACTCAAGGGGCATCGCAGTGTCGGCGGATGCCGGGCTTCGGTATACAACGCAATGCCCCGGGCCGGCGTCGAGGCGCTGTGCGAGTTCATGGAGGACTTCCAGCGCAAAGCGGATTGAAGACGAATCAGAGATGGACCTTGGTGATGCTCTCGATCGGGTCGGTGGCAGCGAGTGCCTGCATCGCTTCGTCGGGAACGTCGGCATCGACGCTGATAAACGACAGCGCCCGACCCCCCGGAGCGGAGCGGCCCGTTCTCCACGTTGCGATGTTGATTTGGAGTTTCCCGAGCATCGTTCCGACGGTCCCGATGAACCCCGGTTCGTCGTGACTCACGGCGACGAGGATTGTCCCTTCGGGGATGACATCAACCCGGTAGCCATCGACTTCGACGATCCGCGGTTCGTCGTGGCCGAACAGCGTGGCGGCGATCGTGCGGCGGCCACCATTCCACTCGACGCGGCAGGAGATGATGTTTGGGTAGTCGACTGCGTGGATCCCGCTCATGCGCGATACGGCGATTCCCCGCTCTGTTGCGACGTGCAGGGCATTGACGTAGTTCACGGTCTCCGTCACGATGGGTTCCAGTAGCCCTTTCAGGATTGCGACCGAGATCGACTCGATGTGTTCGTCGATGAGGTCTCCCCTGATCGCGATCTCGACTCTCGTGATCGCGTCCTCCGCGAGTTGTGTCTGCAGACTGCCAAGCCGTTCGGCCATGTCCAGATATGGGCGTAGTTCCCTCAGGACGCGACCGTCGACGACCGGCATGTTCACGGCGTTGCGGTAGTCGGTGCCCGCCAGGGCGTCGATGACCTGGCCGACGATCTGGATGCCGACCTCCCGTTGTGCCTCGTTGGTACTGGCTGCGAGGTGCGGGGTCGCCACCACATTGTCCATGTGGAGCAAAGGGTTGTCAGGGTCGGGCGGTTCCCGGTCCAGAACATCGAGTGCGGCGCCGGCAACTATTCCGCTCTGCAGTGCATCGATGAGGGCTTTCTCGTCGATGAGTTCCCCCCGTGCCGTATTGATGATCCTCACTCCCGGCTTTGTCTTGGCCAGGGCCTCTCTGCCGATGAGACCGCGCGTATCGGCAGTGAGGGCGGCGTGGAGAGAGATGAAATCTGATCGTTCCAGTAGCTCGTCGAGCGACAGTCGGGTGACCTTCATCGATTGGGCGCGGTCATCGCTCATGTAAGGGTCGTAGCAGATCACTTCCATGCCGAATCCGCGACAACGACGGGCGACGCGTCGACCGATCCGGCCCAGGCCGACGATTCCAATGGTCTTCGATCGCAGTTCGACGCCCTTGAACCTCCCCCGATCCCACTTGCCGCTCCGGAGACTCGCGACCGACTGCGGTACGTTCCGCGACAGTGCCAACAGGAGAGCCATCGTGTGCTCGGCGGTGGCGACGGTATTCGCTCCTGGCGTGTTCATGACGATTACGCCTCGCTCCATGGCCGCCTTCAGATCGACGTTGTCGACGCCGACCCCCGCCCGTCCTATGACTCGAAGCCGGTCTCCGGCTGCGATGACGTCGGCGGACGCGTGGACGCTGCTGCGGATGATCAGACCGTCGTAGCCTGGGATCCGCGCCGCCAACCCGCCAGGACTCAGCCCCTTGACAACATCGAAATCGACATCTGGATGGGCTTCGAGAAGCTCGACGGCTTCGGCAGATAGATCATCGGTGACCAGTACTCGGAAGGTCACGGTATCTCGCCTCTCCGGACGGCAATTTCGCCAGCCTCGATTCTTGTCCGGCTCTCCTCGACAACCTGTCGGAAGACGGTGCCCGAAAGGGCCGTCTCTTCGAACTCTGTCAGGGCGAGGCCGAGTACGGGGGCGAGCGAGTCACCGGTAATGAGAGCGTCCGCCGCCGCCACGACCCTGGGATGTTCGACCACTCCGGTGTATCCGACGAAGAGGTCGACGACTTGCCGCGCCGCCAGGTCGCTTGCTCCGTCACCGACCAGCATCGATCGTCCACGGCGGTCAGCGAGCATCTCCTTCACGACGACTCGTTTGCCGTCAGATGTGGTGAGCTGAGCGGGCTCAGGTCCATCGAGTGCGATGTCGACTGCACGGATGTGATCGACCGGCACTCCAAGCCATGTCCCGAACGGACGGACCGCATCGCTGAGACCACCCGAGATGATGAAGACCTCCTTCCCGGCGTCTTGAAGAGCACCGATCACATCACGGGCATCGGCGACGACGTTCAACCGGTAGAGCGCTGCAAGTGCCGCGACCTCCTCAGGGGTTGGTGCCAGCATCTCGAGACGGCGACCGTACACCGCCTCGAGGGGAACCTCGCCGGCCATGGCTGAGTTCGTCAGTGTGCTGACAAGCTCGAATCGTCCCTTGAACCGGGCGAGCTCATCGATGCCTTCGATCGTGCTGAGTGTGCTGTCACAGTCGAAGAAGACGAAGTCGAAGCCCCGTATCGATCGTGGCGTCCTCTCGGCGTTTGCCATCTGGTTCCTAGTCACTCGTTGCTCGCTTCGGCACACTACCGACTTCCGGTTCCCCGTCTGGTCCACCACTTCCACGCTTCTGCTGCCAGCAGGATTGTCAGTGCTGCGGCGAGTGAGATCAGAAGGTCTTTCGGTCCGAGGGCCACGGTTCCGAAGACCTCCTGGAGGAACGGCACATAGATGAGGGCGAAGTGCGCTGCGACACCGATGCCGACTGCGACGAGCATCGCCCTGTTCGTGAACAGCCCGACGGAGAAGAGCGACTGTTTCTCGGCCCGTACTTCGAGAGCCAACGCCAACTGACTGAAGATCAGGGTCGTGAAAAGCATCGTTTGCCAAGCCGGGTCGTCAGCGTTCCAGGCCAACCAGCCTACGAGGAGCGACAACGCCGCCATGAGCGACCCGAACGCCCCGATGTACTGGACGACGCCGCCACCGAAGATCGTCTCGTTCGCCGAGCGTGGTGAACGGTCCATCACGTCGGCCTCGGCGGGTTCGATCCCGAGGGCGAGGGCCGGGAGGCCGTCGGTGACGAGGTTCATCCATAGGATCTGCAGGGGCAGGAGCGGGATGGGCAATCCGAGGAACGGTCCGATGATCATCACCGCGAGTTCCGATGCGTTGCAAGTGAGGAGATACTTGATGAACTTCCGGATGTTGTCGTAGATGACGCGACCCTGTTCGACGGCGGAGACGATCGTGGCGAAGTTGTCGTCCAGCAGCACCATGTCGGCAGCCTCTTTGGAGACGTCGGTGCCGGTGATTCCCATCGCAACACCGATGTCAGCGCGCTTGAGAGCGGGTGCGTCGTTGACACCGTCCCCGGTCATCGCCGTCGGTTCGCCGTCCCTCCGGTAGGCGGAAATCAAGCGGAGTTTGTGTTCTGGAGAGACACGGGCGAACACGGATGTGTGTTGGACCGCCTCGGCGAGTTGGGAGTCGTCCATACCGTCGAGGTCGGATCCGATGAGGTAGCCGTCGCCACCTTCGATTCCGACCTGCGTGGCGATGTGCCGTGCCGTGAGTGGGTGGTCGCCGGTGATCATCACGGTGCTGATTCCCGCCGACTTCGCCGTGGCAATGGCATCGGAAACCTCAGGGCGGGGCGGATCCATGAGTCCGAAGAGTCCAATGAAGACAAGGTCCTGTTCGGCGTGGTCACCTGAGGGCACGGTGTCCCAACCGCGAGCGGCAACGGCGAGGACACGGGTACCAGTGGCAGCGAGGGTCTCGGTGCGCTCAGTGATGCGGCGCTCCCACTCCTCGGTCATCGGCTCGACTTTGTCAGCGACGAGCACCGATGACGAACATTCCGTGACCCGTTCAACAGCTCCCTTTGTGAATGATGCGGCTGTGGTGTCGGGAGGAAACACCGTGGCGATCCCGTCAACCCATTCCGGGAGCGTGTCGGGAACGGTGTGGATGGTGGTCATCCGTTTGCGGGTTGAGTCGAAGGGGACTTCGCCCACCCTCGGGAAGAGTCCCTCGAGATCCGGTTTCGGAATCTGCAGTTCCGCTGCCGCGAGTACGAGTGCGGTCTCGGTGGGGTCCCCGACCGATCGGTTGCCGTCTTCGCTTGCGGTAAGGGTGGCGTCGTTGCAGAGGGCACCGGCAGCGAGGGACGCCTCCAGGCCCTGGGCGATCTCGTCTGCCCCGGTCTCCGTGACGGTGAGTGGTCCGCTTGACTCTCCGGTGAGCGCCACCGCCTCGTTGGCCAGATCGAGCACCGTCACGGTCATGCGGTTCTCGGTCAGTGTCCCGGTCTTGTCGGTGCAAATCACCGAGACGGACCCGAGTGTCTCTACGGCAGGGAGGCGTCGGATCAGCGCCTTCTTCTGGAGCATGCGTTGCGCTCCGAGTGAAAGTGCGATTGTGACGACAGCGGGCATGGCTTCCGGAATCGCTGCGACGGCGAGGCTCACCGATGTGAGCAGCATGAGTTCGACGCTCTCGCCGCGCATGACTCCGATGAAGAAGAGCAGTGCAACGATGGCCAAAGCGACGATGGCGAGAACTTTGGCGAGGTGGTCGAGTCGGCGTTGCAGAGGAGTGCGCTCCTCTTGGACCGCTTGGAGCATCTCGGCGATCCGGCCGAGTTCGGTCTGCATCCCTGTATCGGTGACGGCCACCACGCCACGGCCTCTGGTCACGGTGGTACCCCGGAAGACGAGGTTCCTCCGATCGGCGACGGCCAGTTCCTTGTGGTAGACCTTCTCGGCGTCCTTGCCTACGGGCACCGACTCGCCTGTGAGCGGCGCCTCCTCGATTTCGAGGTTGACCGCCTCGATGAGGCGGCCATCTGCCGGGACGATGTTCCCGGTTTCGAGGACCAGGATGTCACCAGGGACGATGTCCCGGGCCGATGTGACGATCGCCTCTCCCGAGCGGACCAGCGTCACCTCCGGTACGGCCATCCGCTTGAGAGCAGCCATGGCTTCTTCGGCCTTCTTCTCCTGGACGTAGCCCATCACAGCGTTCAGGACGATGATCGCCAGGATGACTACCGCCTCGATCCAGTCCTCAAGGAACGCCGAGATGACGGCGGCAACGATCAGGATGACCGTGAAGAGATCACGGAACTGGGAGAAGAAGATCTGGAGCGAAGAGCGCCCACCGCGATCTTCGAGTTCGTTTGCTCCGTGGTTCGCGAGGCGTTCGGCTGCCTCCTGGTTGGAGAGGCCATCCGCCGACGAACCGAGGCGCTCGAGCGTCGAGTCCGCTGAGAGTCGGTACCAGTCGGCATCGGGGGTGGTTGTTTCGGCGTTCACACTGAGACGATAGGCCCGCCCCACCCCGACCACACGGCGCGTACCCAGGGTACGCGCCGTCCCATACGCGGTCTCCGGCCCGCGGAATGAGTGGCCCTCCCATACCGTGGGCTCACAACGCCAAATAGGACGGCGCGTACCCTGGGTACGCGCCGTTGGGGCTTAGGGGGTGGCGGTGCCGAGGTCTTCCCAACGGTCGCCTTCTGCGAGGTCGATGATCGTCATCGCCATCGCCAGCGCACCATCGCGGATGGCCGCCTCGCCGGTCGGGGTCAGCGTGTGCGCAGCGAACTCCTTCTGATGGTTCACCGCCGGTTCCGCCTTGATGTCGAGCATCGGGTGGATCGAAGGGATTTCGTAGGACACGTTCGCCATGTCGGTCGAACCCGTCGCCCCGGGGTCGTACTCGATGGCGCGATGCATCGGTCGACCGAGGGCCGCAGAGTTCTCAGCGAAGAGGTCCGCCATCACCGGGTCGACGATCATGTCCGTGTACGTGTTGCCCACGGCCTTAACTTCGAACGTACAACCGGTTGCGATCGCTGCACCCTCAAAGGCGGCGATGACCTTCTCATAGAGTTCGTCGAGGCGCTCCTTGGTCAACGCCCGCACGTACCAGGACATGGACGTGAATGCCGGGATGACGTTGGGTGCGCCGCCGCCGTAGGTGATGACGCCGTGCACCTTGTCGGTCGGATACATAGCCTGACGGAGCGTCGAAACGTTCACGTAGGCCTGCACGGCGGCATCGAGAGCGTTGATCCCCACCTGAGGCTTGAACGCCGCATGGGATGCCTTGCCGTGGAACTCGACGTCGATCTGAGCCACAGCGAGGAAGTTCTTATCGACGACGTCGTCGTTGGCGGGGTGCACCATCATCGAAGCGGCCGCGTCGGTGAAGGCGCCGGCGTTGATCAAATCGACCTTGCCTCCGTACGCTTCCTCGGCCGGTGTGCCGAGGATGGTGACCCGGATACCGAGGTCCTCGACCAGCGGAGCCAGGGCAATCCCCGCGCCGATCGCCGAGGTGGCGATGATGTTGTGGCCACAGGCGTGGCCGACCTCGGGGAGCGCATCGATCTCACAGCAGATGACCACTTCAGGACCTTCAGTACCGACGCGGGCGGCGAACGCGGTCTCGAGTCCGTACGCGGGATACTCGACGGCGAAGCCCTTCTCCGTCAAGAAGGCCGCCAATTGGGCAGACGTCTCGAACTCCTGGAAGGCGATCTCCGGATGGTCGTACATCCATCGTGACAGATCCCGCAATTCGTGCTCAACCCCATCGAAGGCCTGAGCCGCTGTCTCTTTGGTGGTCATGGTGCTCCCTTCAGTCGCTCGTGGCCCGTAATCAGTAATCCGTAAACCGGGCTGGTAGCCGGTAGCTGGTGTAGCTGGTGGGTGGCTGGCAGCTCCCACGAGGCTACACACGCGGGGAATGGGTGCAGCCGTCAGGGGTTGAAAAGCCGTAGCATTGCTCCGGCCAGGAGGCGCCATGGGACAGTATCAAGACGAAATCAAGAAGATCGGCCAACCGTCGGCTGAACTGCGCGCACAGGTGCCGGAGGTCTACGAGGGTTTCGCTACGACGTATCGCGCCGTCTACAAGGACGGGGCGCTTCCCGCAGCTACGAAGGAGCTGATGGCCGTCGCTATCGCCATTTCTCAGGGCTGCAAAGGGTGCATCGCTAGCCACGCTCGGGGAGCCGTCCGCAAGGGAGCTACCGAGGAGCAGATGGCAGAGACCATCGGTGTCACCATTCAGATGGGTGGAGGGCCCGCCTCGGTGCTCGGCACGGAAGCGTGGGAAGCCTTCAAGGAATTCAAAGAGCGCTACGGATGACCCCAATCTTCGCCTCGTTCCCTTCACCATCTCAGAACGTTCTCGAGATCGGCCCGCTGACGATCCACTTCTACGGGATCATGATCGCCGTCGGCGTGATCGTTGCGGTCCTGGTCGCCAAGCGCCGATACGAGCGTTTCGGCGGCAGCGGCGAACTCCTCGAAAGGGTATCGATCTGGACCGTCGCTATTGGCTTCCTGGGGGCACGACTCGGATATGTCCTGACCCACACCGGAGACTTCATCGACCGTCCCTGGGGCGTTCTCTTCATCTGGGAAGGAGGACTCGCACTCTATGGAGGTCTCACACTCGGAGCGGTCACGGCGATCTATCTGCTCCGCAGATGGAAAGGAGACATCCTCGCATTCGGCGACGCCGTCGCGGTCGGGGTTCCCCTCGCCCAGGCCATCGGCCGGTTGGGCAACTACTTCAACCAGGAACTCTTCGGCACTCCCACGGATCTTCCGTGGGCGGTGCAGATCGATCCCAACATTGCAGCCGCGGCCGGGTACTCCGGTTTCACCACGTTCCACCCGACGTTCCTCTATGAGTCTCTGTGGAACATCTTCCTCACCGCGGGAGTCATCCTCTGGCTCGAGCACCGGGGGAAGCTGGCGAAGGGCTCATCCATTGCTCTCTACCTCATGATCTACGGGGCAGGCCGATTCCTCATGGAGTTGATGCGCACCGATACGACGTTCCGGTTCCTCGGACTGAGCCGCAACGGCTGGATCTCCGCCGGTGCGGTTCTCTTCGGCATCGGGATGTTCTGGTGGATGCAGCGTCGCGGCGAGCAGCGAGTGCTTGTGGGACCGCCCGTCTTCATCGCACCCGGTGCTCAGACGATCGCCGCGGCACCGATCGATGACGATGGGCCGTCTGACACCGGAACCGAAGACACGTCCGGCTTGTCATTTGGTGACGGCAAGGGCGGATAGTCGCCGCCTACTTGAATCCGATCTCGGCGAGCCTTCCCCGGACGGTCTCGTCATCGAGGAGGCGACGCAGCGCGATCACGGCCAGCCGATCCCAGCGACTCTCACGAACGGCGAAGTCGTAACGCTCGTTCGCCACGAACCGGAATCCAAGTCCAGCAGCGTTGGCGACCGTTTCGAGTGTCATCCCCCAATCGGCTCGACCTTGCTCGACGGCGGCAGCCACGCCGTTGTGTGTCTTGACCTGGTGGAGATATCCGGGGGGTTGGGATCCATCCAGAAGTTGATCGATCAAGATACGTGTACCGCTTCCGGGGTTCCGATTGACCATGCGACAGCGATCAGTGCGGATCGTCTCGATCAATTCGTCGTGATCGATGCCATCGAATCCCGGTTGGTCGGTCCGGTACACGAGGCCCTGCCGCCGGTCGTAGCCGGAGATGAGGCGAACCCCGGCTGGGAGGAACGACTCGTTGTAGCGGCCTGTGCCAGCATCGAGCAGGTGCGTACCGGCGATGTCACCCTCGCCACGTCCGAGGGCTGCGAGGCCGGCAGTTGAGCCGACCGGGATTGCCTTGATCCGATACCCGTCCGCAGACAGCAGACCAAGCAGATAGTCGAGGCCGACGCAGTGGCTTCCGATGACGACGAGATCCGGAATGCGAACACGGTCCTCGAGCAGACGCACAACCATCCGTTCTGCCGCAGCGACGTACTCGGTGGAAGCTGGAATGCGAACGAATCCGTCTGCTCTGCCGAATGCTGTGACGCTTCCCGATCCGGCGCCGAGTGGATAGGCGGCCAAACCATCGTTCCCATCGACGAGGTCGACGAGGGAATACTCGGTGCGCCCGGGTACTGAGACGATACGTATCGGTGCGATGGCCACGACCGTGTGAACCGCATCCTCCGGCACACCGGAGAGCCGCCGCAACAGGGGAGCCACGAATTCATGGAAGGTGAACATGGCCGACGTTGGAAAGCCGGGGAGCACGACGACGGGAGTACCGCCGATGACGGAGAGGAGAATCGGTTTGCCCGGCTTGAGAGCCACGCCGTGCACGACGATCCCCGGCGAATTCGGGAGACGTCCCGCCAGGCGAGTGACGGCTTCCGAATTGACATCGCCCTCACCTTTCGACGTTCCGCCGGAGAGCAGCACCACGTCTACAGCGTTTGGCCCGGCGACGAGCGTTTCCAACATCGACTCGACCACGTCGACGTCATCCGGAGCGACGCCGGACGGTACCGGTTCGCACCCGAGTTCGGCGACGGCATCGAGGAGCATCGGCTGGTTCGAGTCGAAGACCTGCCCGAGGGTGAGCGCATCGCCCGGTCGCACGATCTCGTTCCCTGTGGAGACGACGGCGACCCGCGGCTTCGAGATCACGTCAACATGAGAGATGCCAACGGCGGCCAGTACTGCCGTGTCTCGCGAGGTCAGGGCAATTCCACGGCGAAGGACCGTGTCGCCGCGACCGATATCCGAACCGGCGTACGACACGTTCGCCCCCGGAGCGACCGAGCGAGAGATCTCGATGCTCCCGCCCACGGGTTCGGTGTATTCGATCATGACCACCGAGTCGGTTCCCCGTGGGACAACCCCACCGGTGGCGATCTGCACGGCGGTACCGGTCGGTGTGTCGAAGCCTTCGCTGGGCGTATCACCCGCCGCGAGCGTCACGTCAGATAGAGCGAGAGTGATCGGCTCGAGTTCTTCAGCTCCGTACGTATCGACGGCGTGGACGGCGAATCCGTCGACATTGCTGCGATCGAAGCCGGGGACGTCGACCGCCGCCTCCACATCGGCAGCAAGGATCCGTCCCAAGGCACGACCTAGGGGGACCTGTTCGATTCGCGGACCAAGGTGGCTACAGGCGTTGGCGAACGATGCATGGGCGGCATCCTCTTCGACGACGTTCAGGAACTGCCGTTGTCTCACGAGCTGCAATCCCCGTGATAGCAGTGCACCGTCACCTCGGTGCCTTCCGCATATCCCTCGAGCGCAGCAGGAATCACGACGAATCCCGAAGCCCTGGTCACAGACGAGAGAACTGAGGAACCGGAGATTGCCACGGGGTTGACGAGTTCCTCGTCGAGGATGACCCGTGCGTAGTCGGTACGTCCGATCTGTGAGACGATTCTGCGAGCAAGCGTGCGTCTCAGGGTGAGGTAGGGCCAGTCGGGTGATCGACCGCCGAGCAACCGAACGACGGGACCGGCGAAGAAGTCATAGGCGGCGAGACAGGAGACGGGGTTGCCAGGGAGGATGACGACACGGGCCCCATTGATGGCACCGATCCCGGTTGGTGCCGAGGGTCTCATCGTGATGCCGTGAATCGACAGAGTGCCAAGTTTGTTGACGAGAACGGGGACTCGATCCTCCGAGCCGACTGATGCTGCACCGGCTGTGACGATGACGTCGGCGCCGGGGCGAGCAAGGGCCTCTTCCACGGCACCCTCCTCGTCCCGGAGTCGAACGACTTCTGGGATGCCTCCATCGCGCTCAACGAGGGCCGCGAGCATCGGGGAATTGGAGTCAACGATTTTCGTGCCGACCGGAGCGGCCCCCGGCGGAAGGAGTTCGTCACCCGAGACGATGATCCGAACGATGGGTCGTCGAACAACCTGGATCGGGTCATGGCCGATCGAGGAGAGGAGTCCGACGTCCTGGGGGAGGAGATACCTCCCGGAACCGAGGATCGATGCACCGGCTGCAACGTCCTCTCCGACTCTTCCCACGTTCCGGCCGACAGGTACCGGAGATGTGGCCTCGATGTGATCTCCCGAACCGCTTGTGTTCTCAACCATCAGAACGGCGTCAGCGCCGTCCGGCATGGGTGCGCCGGTCACGATTGTCACGCATTGCCAGTGAGCGACGGGGTCGTCGGGGACGGTTCCCGGCATCGAAATGCCCACGACCTTCAGAGGAATCGGGTTGTAGGCGGTAGCGCCGTAGGTGTCCTCGGCCCGCACCGCGTATCCATCCATCATCGAGCGTGGAAATGCAGGAACGTTCACGGTGCTGACAACATCGCTCGCGAGCACCCTTCCGGCCGCTGTCATGACACCCACCGATTCCGGCGGGAGCGCCGAAATCCCGTCGAGTGCCGCGTCGAGAGCCTCCTCAACCGAGGAGCGATCGCGGAAACCACGCATCCGGATGTCAGGGGTCCTAGGCATGAATGGTCGATGCTACTGGGCCGGAGTAGATCAGTAGCAAGTAGATCAGTAGCAAGTAGATCAGTAGCAAGTAGATCAGTAGCA
>RCNE010001206.1_pt1 | contig 14063 bp, 23 predicted proteins | sample 2041361 | NCBI WGS metagenome assembly RCNE01 (sample SAMN09708229, study PRJNA481090) | Marine sediment metagenome, whole genome shotgun sequencing project.
CGGCTCGGAGCGCTCAAGGGCGCGTTGAGCCTCAAGCTTCGTGAGGGTCAGCTGCTGGTCGTCGAGGATTTCGAGCTCTCCGAAATCAAGACGAAGAAGCTTGCCGAGGTTCTCGAAAAGCTCGAGGTCAACGGCGGAGCGCTCATCGTCGACGCCAAAGAGAACGAGAAGCTGCGCCTGAGCGCGCGCAACCTGCAGGGCCATTCGGTTTTGCCACCCGAGGGCGTGAACCTCTACGACCTGCTCCGTCACGAGCATCTCGTGCTTACGCAGACCGCGGTCCAAGCTCTGGAAGCAAGGTGTCAGTGATGCACGCCGAACAAGTCATCAAGCGCCCGATCTACCTCACGGAGAAGGGCGCCAAGCTGCGCGAAGACAACAACAAGTACACCTTCGAGGTGGACCTCGACGCGAACAAGCTCCAAATCAAGGACGCAGTCGAGACTTTGTTCAAAGTCTCCGTGCGCGACGTCCGCACGTTGGTCATGCGTGGTCACATGCGGCGCATGGGAAAGACCTACGCGAAAACCCAAAATTGGAAAAAGGCCATCGTTACGCTCCGCAAGGGTGAGACGATCGACTTCTTCGAGGGTGTCTAAAGATGGCAATCCGTAAGTTCAAACCCACGTCGCCGTCCCGTCGCTTCTACGAAGCGCCGGACTTCGACATGATCACACGCGGGAAGCCCGAAAAGAAGCTTCTCGATTCCAAGAAGCAGACGGGTGGTCGTAACAACCAAGGTCGCATCACCTCGCGCTTTCGGGGCGGCGGCCACAAGCAGCGCTACCGAAAGATCGACTTCAAGCGAAACAAGATTGGCGTGCCAGGCACTGTGAAAGCCATCGAGTACGATCCGAACCGCTCGGCTCGGATCGCGCTGCTGCACTACGCCGACGGCGAAAAGGCGTACATTCTAGCGCCGGACGGCCTGGAAATCGGCCAGCAGGTGCTGTCGTCCCGTCACGCGGACGTGAAGCCGGGCAACGCGATGCCGCTTCGCCACATGCCGCTCGGCACGATGATTCACAACATCGAGCTCAAGATCGGCAAGGGCGCCCAGCTCGTGCGTTCTGCCGGAACCGCGGCCCAGTTGATGGCCAAGGACGGAAACTATGCTCAGATTCGCCTCCCCTCCAGTGAGGTTCGAATGGTGCACCTCAACTGCCGTGCATCGGTTGGGCAGGTCAGCAACTCGCAGCATGCCCGTCTGACTCTCGGCAAGGCTGGCCGAAGTCGTTGGCTCGGTCGGCGTCCGCACAACCGCGGCACCACCATGAACCCGGTCGACCACCCGATGGGCGGCGGCGAGGGCAGGACCGCAGGCGGGCGTCAGCCCTGCTCACCCTGGGGTCAGCTCGCGAAGGGCCTGAAGACCAGAAAGAACAAGTCGACGGACAAGTACATCGTTCGCAGGCGGAAGAAGAAGTAATGGCGCGTTCAGTAAAAAAGGGTCCGTTCATCGACCAGCACCTGGAAGACAAGGTCGAGGCAGCGAACAAGTCGGGCGACAAGAAGATGATCCGAACTTGGTCGCGCCGCTCGACAGTGACGCCCGATTTCGTCGGGCACACTTTCGCCGTTCACAATGGCCGGAAGTTCGTCACCGTCTTCGTCACCGAGAACATGGTTGGGCACAAGCTTGGCGAGTTCGCGCCCACACGCACGTTTGGCGGTCACGCGTCCGACAGGAAGGGTGGTCGCAAGATCAACCCGCAGACAGGGAAGAAGTGAACATGGAAGCGGTCTCAAAAGCACGGTTTCAAAGGATTTCGCCTCGTAAAGCGCGAGTCGTGCTCAACATGGTGCGCGGCAAGAGTGTTGCCGAGGCCCTCAACGAGCTCCGCTTCACGACGAAGTCGGCGGCTCCCATCGTGGCCAAGGCCATCAGCAGTGCGATCGCCAATGCCAAGCAGAAAAACGAAGAGCTCAACCTTGATGACCTGTTCGTCAAGACGGCATTTGCCGACATGGCGCCGAACCAGCACATGCGGCGTTGGCGTCCTCGGGCGCAGGGGCGCGCAACGCGCATCGTCAAGGGTATGAGTCACATCACCGTCGTCGTGAGCGATGGGGAAGAGAGCTGAAGCGTGGGCCAGAAAGTACATCCTTATGGGTTCCGTCTCGGCGTCGTAAAGACGTGGAAGTCCAAGTGGTACGAGGACAAGAACTACGCCAAGTGGCTTCATGAAGACCTGAAGCTCAAGCGCGTCATCCGAAAGAAGTTCGCTCATGCTGGCATCGCCGACATCGAGATGGAGCGCGCTGCGAACAAGGCCAAGGTGGTCATTTACACCTCACGCCCGGGCATCATCATCGGCAAACGCGGCGCGGGCGTCGAGCAGCTCAAGGCCGACCTTCAGAAGCTCACCCAGAACGAGCTTTTCCTCGACATCCAAGAGGTTCGCAAGGCTGAGACGAACGCACAGCTCGTCGCGGAGAACATCGCAACGCAGCTCGAGCGTCGTGTCGCTTTTCGCCGCGCCATGAAGAAGGCCGTGCAGACGGCGATGAAGTTCGGCGTGAAGGGAATCCGTGTCACTGCCGGTGGTCGCCTCGGCGGCTCGGAAATTGCGCGTACCGAGTGGTACCGCGAGGGCCGCGTGCCGCTTCACACGCTTCGGGCCGACATCGACTACGGCGAGGTCACGGCGCACACAAAGGCCGGCACCGTCGGCATCAAATGCTGGATCTTCAAAGGCGAGCAACTTCCGCATCGACCAGGTGCAGGGGCCGCGGGCGCCCGGGTCTAAGGACGAGCCATGCTTCAACCAAAGAAAACCAAGTTCCGAAAACAGATGAAGGGCCGCATGCGCGGCAAGGCCTACCGAGGCGGCAAGATCTCATTCGGCGACTTCGGACTGCAGGCGCTCGAGCCCGGCCGAATCAGCCAGCGACAGATCGAAGCGGCTCGTATGACGATTCAGCGCAAGGTGAAGCGTCAAGGCCAGCTCTTCATCCGAATCTTCCCGGACAAGCCGATCACCAAAAAACCGCTCGAGACTCGTATGGGTAAGGGCAAGGGCAGCGTCGAAGGCTGGGTGGCAGTCATCAGGCCCGGTCGCATGCTCTACGAAATCCAGGGCGTGCCCGAGGATCTCGCTCGCGCGGCGTTCGCACTCGCCGCCCACAAGCTCCCGCTCAAGACGACGTTCCGGTCGAGAGAGACCGAGCTATGAAGCCAGAAGACATTCGAACGAACACGCTCGAAGAGCTTTCGGTCATCGAAGGCGACTTGCGACGCCAGCTTTGGAAGGCGCGCTTCGACAATCACACCAATCAGCTCGACGATACGAGCTCGATTCAGAAGCTTCGCCGGGATCTCGCCCGCGTGAAAACCATTCTCACCCAGCGCCGCAGCGAAGCGGCGAGCAAGGAGTGATCGGCCATGACTGCTGCTGAGCCAGGACAACCGACACCAAAAGCCACCAAGGAGCGTGGCCGCCGTCGTCGCTTGGTCGGACGCGTCGTGAACGAGACGCAGACCGAGGGCCGAGTCCAACAGACCGTCGTGGTGGAGGTCATCCGCCGCGCCCGAGACCCTTTCTACGGGAAATACGTCAAGCGCAAGAAGAAGTTCCACGCGCACGACGAGGCCAACGAGTACCGCAAGAACGACGTCGTGGAGATTCGCGCCTGCCGCCCGCGCAGCAAAACGAAGCGCTGGGAGGTGGTTCGCCTCATCGATAGGCCGCCGGAGGTATAACGATGATCCAGACAGAAACACAGCTGGATGTGGCCGACAACAGCGGCGCGAAGCGAGTTTCCTGCATCAAGGTTCTCGGCGGTTCGCGTCGGCGCTATGCCGGCCTCGGTGACGTCATCGTCGTCTCGGTGAAGGAAGCCCTTCCGACCGCCCGCGTGAAGAAGGGCGAAGTCGCCCGCGCGGTCGTGGTGCGCACCAAGCGTGAGTACCAGCGTCCGGATGGCACCTACATCAAGTTCGACACGAACAGCGCCGTGCTCATCACCAAGGACAACGAGCCGATCGGGACCCGCATTTTCGGACCCGTGGCCCGCGAGCTTCGCGCAAAACGCTTCATGAAAATCGTTTCGCTTGCGCCGGAGGTAGTGTGATGACTGCGCGCATCAAAAAGGGTGACCTGGTCCAGGTCATCGCGGGCAAAGACCGCGGTGAAAAGGGACGGGTGCTCCAGGTGGTCCGAGCGGACCTGATCCTCGTCGAGGGGGTCAATCGCGTGAAGCGGCACCAGAGCCCGCGCCGCTTCAAAGAGGCAGGCATCGTCGAAAAAGAGATGCCGATTCATGCCTCGAACGTGATGCTGGTCGACCCGAAGACCGAAGAGCGCACACGCGTCCGCATCGAAGCCGACAAGAAGGACCCCAACAAGCGCGTTCGCGTGGCCGTGAAAAGCGGCTCGGTCCTGGATTGAGGTCGTCATGAGTGAATACGAACCCCGACTCCGCAAGAAATACAAAGAAGAGATCATCCCTCAGTTGATGAAGGACTTCAGCTTCCAGAACATCATGCAGGTTCCGAAGCTGGAGCGAGTCATCATCAACATGGGCCTCGGCGAAGCCGTGCAGAACGCCAAGCTGATTGACTCGGCTGTCGAGGAGCTCACGGCAATCACAGGCCGCAAGCCCATCGTCACGCGCGCCAAAAAGTCGATCGCCAGCTTCAAGCTTCGCGAGGGCATGCCGATTGGTGTGATGGTGACGCTTCGCGGCGAGCAGATGTACGACTTCGTCGATCGACTCGTTTCGATCGCTTTGCCGCGTACGCGTGACTTCAAGGGCATTAGCCCGAAGTCATTCGACGGCCGTGGCAACTACACGCTCGGCATTCGCGAGCAGATCGTCTTCCCAGAGGTCAACTATGACAAAATCGATCGTATCAAGGGCATGAACGTGACCCTTGTTACCACGGCAGAAACTGACGAACAGGGACGTGCCTTGCTGAAGTCGCTCGGCATGCCGTTCAGGAACTAGAGGACGCAGATGGCTAGTAAGCGCGCATTTGCCAAAATGGAAAAGACACTGAAATTTTCGGTGCGACAGCGGAATCGTTGCAAGGTTTGCGGACGCCCACGGGGTTACTACCGCAAGTTCGAGATGTGCCGAATCTGTCTCCGTAAATACGGGCTTTCGGGTGACATCCCGGGCCTCACGAAATCGAGCTGGTAAGGAGGTGCAGTCATGATGACCGATCCAATCGCTGACATGCTGACGCGCATCCGCAACGCCGCACAGGCTCAGCACGAACACACCATCCTACCCTCGTCGAAGCTCAAGGCGCAGCTGGCGGAGATTCTCAAGCAAGAGGGCTACATCGACGACTACCGTGTGGAAGACGGGGTCCAGAACAGCCTCACGATTTTCCTCAAGTACGGTCGCGACCGCCAGAGTGCGTTCGTGGGCATGCGTCGGGCGAGCCGGCCGGGGCGAAGGTTCTACGTGGGTCACCATGACATTCCACGTGTCCAAAACGGCATGGGCGTCGCGATTCTCTCGACGTCCGTTGGCATCATGACCGGCCGTGCCGCTCGCGATAAGCGGGTGGGCGGCGAGGTGCTGTGCGAGGTTTGGTGATGACCGAGACACACACAGGGAAGCAATCCAGAAACGGCAAGAAGCCTGTCCAAGTCATCAAGGGCGTGCAGATCTCCATCAGCGGACGGGACATCAAGGCCAAGGGCCCCAAGGGCGAGCTCAGCCAGACCCTTCGTCCGGAGGTCGTCGTCACTCACGATGAGGGCGCGCTCACGGTCCGGCCTGCACCTGGCACCGGCAAGACGGGCCTTCAGTACCAGGGCCTGACCCGCGCGATTCTCCGCAACATGGTCGAGGGCGTCGCCAATGGTTACAAGCGCTCGCTCGATTTCCGCGGCGTTGGCTACCGAGCGGAATTCAAGAACGACCAACTCAAGATGACGGTTGGGCTCTCCCATCAGCCCGTCATCGACATCCCCAAGGCGGTCGCCGTCAAGGTGGAGACGATCGACGAGGCCGGCACCAAGTTCCCAAGGGTTCATCTCGAGTCGCCCGACAAGCAACTGGTCGGCCGGATCGCGGCGCGGATTCGTCAGATGCGACCCCCGGAGCCCTACAACGGCAAAGGCGTTCGCTACACCGGCGAGCGCATTCGAGAGAAGGCTGGCAAGGCCGGAAAGGCTGGAGCCTGATCATGCAGCAGAAACTCACAGGGCGCGCTCGTCGCAAGCTGAGGATTCGCAAGAAGGTGCAGGGCACCTCTGCGCGGCCCCGGCTCGCGGTGTTTCGTAGCGCCAAGCACATCTACGCGCAGGTCATCGACGACACGCATGGCACCACGATTGCCCATGCGTCCAGCGTCGCGAAGTCTGGCGATGGAAACAAGGTCGACGTCGCGAAGTCGGTCGGCAGTGCGGTGGCCAAGGCATGCATCGACAAAGGTGTAGAGCAGGTCGTGTTCGACCGCGGCGGTTATCAATATCACGGACGAGTTCGCGCACTGGCCGAATCGGCGCGCGAAGCCGGTCTGAAGTTCTGAGGACGAGATGGCATACAAAGACCAAATCATCGATCCAAGCTCACTCGACGATCTCACCGATCGGGTGATCTTCATCAACCGCGTGGCCAAGGTCGTCAAAGGTGGCCGACGTTTCAGCTTCAGCGCACTGGTCGTCGTGGGTGACAGCAATGGCCACGTTGGTGTCGGCATGGGCAAGGCCAAAGAGGTCCCCGAATCGATTCGCAAGGGGACTGAGGCTGCCAAGAAGAACTTGTTCAAGGTTCCTCTGACGGGTCGTACCATTCCCCACAAGATCGTTGGACACTCGGGCGCCGGTCGCATCGTCTTGCGCCCCGCGTCCGAAGGGACTGGAGTCATCGCCGGCGGTGCGATGCGCCCGGTACTCGAAGCAGCGGGCGTCAAAGACGTCTTGGCGAAGATCCTCGGCACGACGAATCCCTACAACGTGGTCAACGCCACTGTAGCCGCGCTCAAAGCGCTCGAGTCACCGGCCGAGGTGGCCACCCGGCGCGGTCGTCGCAAGGGAGACATTCAACAGTACGAGCATGGGCCCAAGGCGGAACGTCCCGCCGCCGAGCCTGACGAAGCGCCTGCGGAGGCAAGCGCATCGTAAGAGAGGCAGTCATGAGCGCGAAGAAACTCAAAGTGACCCAGGTCAAAAGCGAGATCGGGCGGATGGACAAGCAGCGGCGCGTCCTTCGCGGGCTCGGCTTGCATGGAATGAACACGAACGTCGTGGTCGAGAACACTCCTTCGTTCCGCGGGATGGTCAAGAAGGTGCTCCACCTCGTCGAAGTTGAGGAAGTCAATGAGTGAGCAGAGCAAAACGCCAATCCTTTCCCGGCTTCGCCCCGCTGCGGGCGCCGTCCGGGGAAAGCGACGCAAAGGACGCGGCCCGGGCTCCGGCCTCGGCAAGACCGCTGGCCATGGCCAGAAGGGCCAAAAGGCGAGGCATCCCGGTAACTTCAGCAAGCTCGGCTTCGAAGGCGGGCAGATGCCACTCTACCGACGCATTCCGAAGCGTGGCTTCGTCAATCCGTTCACCAAGACGGTGGGGACGGTCAACGTGAAGGACTTGGCTCGTTTCGATGCAGGGGCCACCGTCGACGAGGCGGCTCTGCGAGAAGCTGGCCTCATCAAACGCAAAGTGGACATCATCAAGGTTCTCGGCGATGGCGAGCTTGATAAGGCTCTCACCGTCAGGGTCCATGCAGCTAGTGCGACTGCCACGCAGAAGATCGAGAAAGCGGGCGGTACGGTCGAGCTAGTAGTCGCAGCACCTGCCTCCTAACCGAAAGCACGCAGCAAGCCATGAGCACCGTCGCCAACATCTTTCGAATCCCCGAGCTCCGTCGCCGCATTCTCTTCACTTTGGGAATGCTCGCCGTATATCGCATCGGGATTTTCGTTACGACACCCGGCGTAGACCGGTCGGCCATGCGGAAGTACGTGGCCGGGCAGTCGGGCGGCTTCTTGAGCATGTTCAACCTGTTCTCGGGTGGTGCGCTCGAGCAGGCTTCGATTTTTGCGCTGAACATCATGCCCTACGTTTCGGCGAGCATCATTTTGTCGCTGATGACGGTCGTGGTGCCCTCGCTGATGGAGCTTCGCAAGGAAGGCGAAGCAGGCCAGCGCAAGATCAACCAGTACACGCGCTACGGGACGGTCGGACTGAGTATTTTTCAAAGTATGGGCCTCGCAATGCTTTGGGAGGGTTGGAACGAGAGCTCGACGGCGGGTGACATCGTCGCCGATCCGGGCTGGAGCTTCCGCTTGATGACGGTGCTCGCGCTCACGACCGGCACTTCGTTCCTGATGTGGCTCGGCGAGCAGATCACCGAGCGTGGCCTCGGAAACGGCATCTCGCTCATCATTTTTGCGGGAATCGTGGCGAATCTGCCCGACGCCCTGTTCATGACCCTCGAGCAATTCAAGCTCGGGGAGCTGCTACCCATCGACCTGATGTTGCTCATCGTGATCGCACTCGGCACGACGGCGTTCATCGTCTTCTTCGAGCGGGCTCAGAGGCGCCTTCCGATTACCTATGCCAAACGCATGATCGGCCGAAAGATGTATGGCGGGCAGCAGTCTCATCTTCCGCTTCGTGTGAACATGGCCGGTGTCATTCCGCCAATCTTCACGTCGTCCTTGTTGATGTTCCCCGTCACCTTGGCGGGCACCAACATTCCGTATATTTCAGATGCGATGCGCTGGATCAGCAACAACCTGGTTCCGGGCGGCTGGGTGTACATCGTCGTCTTCGCGACCATGACGATCTTTTTCTGCTTTTTCTACACGGCGATCACGTTCCAGCCGGTCGACGTCGCGGAGAACCTCAAGAAGCAAAGCGCGTTCATTCCCGGCGTGCGTCCGGGCAAGGCCACGGCCGAATACATCGATGCGGTGCTCACTCGGATCACCGTGGGTGGCGCACTGTATGTGGCAGCGGTCGTCACGATCCCCACACTGCTGCAGTCGCGATGGAACGTTCCGTTCTATCTCGGTGGCACTTCACTGATGATCGTCGTCGGCGTCGCCCTCGACTTCGCTCAGCAAGTCGAAAGCCACCTCATCACTCGGCACTACGAAGGCCTCACCGGGAGTAAAGGCTCCCGAATTCGAGCGAGGAACGCCTGATGGATCTTCTACTTTTCGGGCCGCCCGGCGCTGGCAAGGGCACTCAGGCCAAGTTTCTGATCGACCTGCTGCGCGTTCCTCAGATCTCGACCGGCGACATGATGCGCGCCGAGCGAAAGTCCGGCTCCGAGCTCGGCAAGCAGTTCGAGGAGTACATGTCCGCTGGAAAGTTGGTGCCTGACAGTCTCGTCCTCGATTTGATTCTGAAGCGCCTGACCCAGGACGATGCAAAAAACGGAGCAATTTTCGACGGTTACCCGCGGACGGTGGCGCAGGCCGAATCCCTCGATACCCTCCTCGAGAAGCTCGATCGACGCATCGATCGGGTGGTTTCTCTCGACGTTCCGCTTCAAGATATCGTCGAACGGGTGACGGGCAGAAGGGTCTGCTTGGACTGTGGACAGACCTATCACGTCCGCTATAGTCCGCCGCCCCAAAGCGGAGAGTGCGTCTCCTGCGGGGGAAACAAGATTGTGCAGCGTTCGGATGACACCGAAGAGGTCGTTCGGAAGCGGTACGAAGAATACAAAGCGAAGACCGAGCCGGTCCTCGCCCATTACGAAGCGAACGGCGTCGTCGAGGGTGTGGAAGGCGTCGGGTCATTAGAAGAGATTACGGAACGTATCAAGAAAGCAATTGGGGTCGAGTAACGAGCGGCATGACTGAAGCCAGAACCACCCGAGGCACCATCGAAACGGTGTTACCGAGGGCGCTTTACCGAGTGAGGCTCGACGATGGTGCGGAAGTTACCGCGTCGCTGTCCGCGAAGGCCAGACAGGTCACGGTGAAGCTGCTACCTGGAGACGGTGTGATGGTTGCGATTTCCGCTTACGACCCGACGAGAGGACGAATCCAAGAGAGGCTGACATGAAGGTTCGACCAAGCGTCAGAAAGATTTGTGAGAAGTGTAAGATCGTACGCCGCAAGGGCGTCGTGCGTGTCTTGTGTGACAACCCCCGTCACAAGCAACGGCAAGGATAAAAGCGAATGGCACGTATCGCAGGCGTCGACCTCCCAGGTCGGAAACACACGGTGATTGCGCTGCAGTACATCTTCGGAATTGGTCCGCACCACGCGAAAAAGATTTGCGCGGTCGCGAACATCCCGGAGGGCAAGCGAGCTGACGATCTGGACGAAAATGACGTCAGAAAAATCCGCGATTGCATCGACCAGAACTTCAAGGTCGAAGGTGACCTTCGTCGCGAGGTCAACATGCACATCAAGCGGCTCATGGACCTCGGTTGCTACCGTGGGCTCCGCCATCGACGCGGGCTTCCTGTCCGCGGTCAGCGAACGCACACCAACGCGCGCACCCGTAAGGGCCCGAAACGCGGCGCAATGAGCAGGAAGCGCTAAGATCATGGCGAAGGCGAAAGCAAAGTCCCCCAAGGGCAAGAAGCGTAAGACCAAGAGGGTCGTGACGAGCGGAATCGCTCACATCCAGTCCACCTTCAACAACACGATCGTCACCATCACCGACTTGGGCGGCGAGGTGGTTTCTTGGTCGACTGCTGGCTCGCGTGGCTTCAAGGGCTCACGCAAGAGCACGCCGTTTGCGGCACAGCTCGCAGCCGAAGATGCGGCCCGCAAGGCGCAGGACGTAGGCATGAAGACCCTCGCGATTTTCGTGAAGGGTCCCGGTGCAGGCCGCGAGTCTGCACTTCGAGCATTTCAGAACGTTGGGATGCGGGTCACTCTGCTTCGTGACGTGACACCGATCCCACACAATGGATGCCGACCGCCAAAGCGGCGGCGCGTTTAGAAGGCTGCGGAGGCAATTGATGACGAGTCCGACCCTAGTCGCACGCAACTGGCGAGAGCTCATTCGACCAAGAACCGTTCCGGTTGATCAGGAATCGCTCAGCGATACCTACGGCAAATTCGTCGTGGAGCCGCTCGAGCGTGGTTTCGGTATCACGCTCGGCAACTCGCTGCGCCGTGTGTTGCTGTCGTCCCTTCAAGGGGCGGCCATCACAGCCGTCAAGATCGACGGCGCGCTGCACGAGTTCACCTCGGTCCCGGACGTCGTCGAGGACGTCACCGAAATGGTCCTCAACTTCAAAGAGGTCGTCGTCCGTTCGCATACCGCGCGAACCCAGACGGTCCGCATTGAGAAGGAAGGCCCCGGCGTCGTGACGGCCGGCGACATACAGGTCAGCGACCAGATTGAGATCCTCAATCCAGACCACAAAATCTGCACGCTGGCGAAGGGCGGCCGCTTCGCAGCCGAGCTCACGATCAACGTCGGCCACGGCTATGTTCCGGCCGATCGCAACAAGACCGCGGGCATTCCGATTGGCACTATCGCCATCGACTCGCTGTTTTCGCCGATTCGCAAGGTGAATTACGCGGTGACGAACGCACGTGTCGGACAGATCACCGACTACGACAAGCTCACCCTCGAGCTCTGGACCGACGGCGCCGTGAAGCCGGCTGATGCCGTCGCCTACGCCGCTAAGATCCTCAAAGATCAGCTAACGATCTTCATCAACTTCGAAGAGCACGATGAGCCCGTCGAAGAGTCGAGCTCCGAGGAGCCGCTCAACGAGAACCTCTTCCGCTCGGTCGACGAGCTCGAGCTCTCGGTTCGCTCCGCGAACTGCCTCCAGAACGCCAACATCAAACTGATTGGCGAGCTGGTGCAGAAGAGCGAAGGCGAGATGCTCAAGACGAAGAATTTTGGGCGCAAGTCGCTCAAGGAAATCAAGGAAATCTTGGCTGACATGGGTCTCTCCCTCGGCATGCAGATCGACCATTGGTCGCAAATGCTCGAACGTTGGAAGACACAGCAGGCCAGCCAGTAACGTAGTCATAGATGGGTCGCGGGTAGGTCGTCATGAGGCATCAAAAGGCAGGCAGAAAGTTCGGTCGCAACACCAGCCATCGCCGAGCCATGTTCAGGAACATGGCGGGCAATCTGGTTTTGCACGAGCAAATCAAGACGACCGACGCGAAAGCCAAGGAGCTCCGGCGGATCGCTGAGCGTTTGCTCACCAAGGCCATTCGGCTCGGTGACGACCTCACAGTCGACGTTGCGAAGTTGAAAGACGAGGGCGAACGCGCGCGCATCCTGTCTCGGCGCCTTCACGCGCGCCGCCAGGTGGCCCGCTTTCTTCCGAAGCAGCTCGTCAAGACCAACCCCGACGGCACCGTCGAGGAGGTGGACCTCATCCACAAGCTCTTCACCGAGCTTGCGCCCCGCTACCTGGAACGAGCCAAGGCGGACAAGGGCGGCGGCTACACCCGGGTCATCAAGGTCAATCATCGGCGCGGAGACAATGCGCCGATGTCGCTGATCGAGTTTATCGACTAGTTAGCGCCCGGCCCTTTGGCGGTCGACTCTTTCCTTGGTCGGGAACCGGATGACCATGAGGATCCAGGCGACCGCGAAGAACGGTACGACGACCATCGATGGCGCTCCGAGGAAACCGAGGACGAGACCGAAGATCGCGACGCTTTCCGCAAGTGCTAGCGCGACGATGAGGCTCGTCAGATAGCCGCCATTGGCAGGGCCCGGCGAGGCCTCGTTCGAAGACCGCGTGAACATCATCCGCGGTGCCACCAGGCTTGCCCCTCCCGTCGTCACCGCAATGAAAGCGAGCGGGTAGACGAGCATCTGCCAACTACCGCCGGTCTGGACCTCACCGACCTCGAGAACCAAGACGTAGATCAGCGTCGACGCGAAGAGCGCAGCCCAGAGTATCCGGGGAACGAAAAGCGAATCCTTCATGATTTCATGATGGCATTGCGGTTGCTTGCTACCAAGTAGGGAAGACGGCGCCTAGCAGCCGCCCGCGACTGCGGAGCCCCGAAGAGGGACGCCGCCCTGGACGCAGATCATCGGCCAGTAGTCCGGGCGGTCCTGTGCAAACCTCGTAGTACCGCTGTCCACGTTCAGGCTGCGACGACGGGCAGCTGGGCGGGCTTCGCTGTTTTCTGAAGGTAGAACTGCTTGCAGTACCGTCTGTACTCGCCGATTGGTCCGTCGCCTTCGGCGAGGATGGGCTTCTCGACGTAGCGCTTGGTCTCCCAAATCGGAGCGTCCTGGCCGACCTCTCGATTCAGGCCCCACGTGGCTGCGCTCCGGACCATGTGCGCCATTGGTCTCACGCCGACCTGCTTCACCGACGATGCGGTGCGCAGGATGATCTTGCCCTGGTCGACTGGGCTCGACATGACCAGCAGATTGATCTCGATACCGAAGCGTTCGATGCTCACGCGGACCAGAGAGTATCCGAGCCCGTGGACCTCGACGCGAAACTTGGCGACGAAGCTGAGCTTGCTGCCGAGCGGATATTGGATTCCGTAGGCCCCTTTCAACAGATGGCCGTCGACCTGGAGGTCCCCTTCGGTCCAGGCGCCGCCGAAGCCGTGAACTTGAACGAAGTGACCGATGTCGACGCTGTTCTCACTCGTCTCTTGAGGGTGGCTGTTCACTTCCATCGTCCGAGTGCTGAAACCCGTCCAGCCTTCGGCGGGGCCCGGCAAGACGGGGACTTCCCAATCTGGCTGCTTTCCTTCGGGGTGGTACCAGGCGAAAATGTACCCGTTGTGCTCGCGCACCGGCCACGTCGAGAGCTTGGCTTTGCGGGGAACTCCCTTGCCGTAGGCGGTCTTCACGCAGCGGCCGTCACCCGCGAATTCGAAGCCGTGAAATGCACACCGGAGGTTTTCGCCGTCTACTTTGCCTGCGCCCAGGTGCGCGCCCAGGTGGGGACAATATGCGCCTGTAAGGCGCGCTTCGCCGGACTCGGTTCGGTAGACAATGAGCTCCTCGCCAAAATACTTCAGCGGCAGAATTTGGCCCGCGCGAACCTCTTTCGAGGTGGCGACCGTGTACCAACCAAGAGGAATCCCTGGAAAACGATAGTTCTCGACCACGCTGACTCTCCAACCGAAGGCTCTTTCCGACCCTTCTCGCCGGAGAATGTAGGCCCATCCCCGTTTGTGGGCC
>RCNE010001210.1_pt1 | contig 14036 bp, 7 predicted proteins | sample 2041361 | NCBI WGS metagenome assembly RCNE01 (sample SAMN09708229, study PRJNA481090) | Marine sediment metagenome, whole genome shotgun sequencing project.
CCTGCTTTCTTGCACCGATGCTGAACCGGGCGACAGCAACAGTCCTGAGGAAAAACCAACTCCGGACACAGAAAGTGAAAGCAAAGTGGCCACAAATAGTCTCTCCGACGCAGAGAAACGCAGCGAAAGCCTCAAATCCAATCACCCTGTTATTTTGTCCTACTTCTGGCCAGTTGTAGGAGAACAGGCGAATCCACGTACATTCACCATGCAAACCCCAAACTACATCGACCTGCTCCGTAGCGAATCACATGGTAGCAAAGAGACTCGTGATTACTGGACCAGTCAAGGGAAATTGCAGTTAAACCGTGTAAACCCGTTTCGGCGCTCTGAAAAAGCTGATTACTTGCGAGAAGATTTGAGAGATAATCTTGATTCTGCAGCCGGAATCAGTGTCGATGAAATCGATTTTGACCATTGGAAACCGGAACGTTACGAGATTATCGCGCATGAACTTGAAGTTGCTCGGCAGAATTCGCCGGAGAAATTATTTTTCGTTTGGGACGTATCAACCTGGAATGAGAAAACGGCGCCGACGTTGCGTCGTATCGCCGCAACGGCCGATGCCATAGCGCTAGAGACTTACATATCGCTCGCAGGTGCGAAAAAGAATGGATTCAAGCGTTTTAAAACAAAACTTAACGAAGTTCTGACTTACGCCCCTGAAGCAGAGTCCAAGATTGTACTCGGAATTGGTGCGTTCAGAAAAATGAGGAACAACGACACGGGAAACCTCTCCGAACACTTAATTCAGCAGGTAAGATTCATTGCCTGCGAACCAGAATTCGAGAACATTCTGGGTATTGGTATCTACGCGCCTTTGTACCTGACTATAGCTGAACAGAGCGCACTGGATACCGCTATCATGCAATATTTAATACCTTCCCCGGCTGACAGACCGTGCACGTAGTATCGGCCAACTACTGTCACTATCAGGCACGCGGATGATAGGTTGTTTTGCTTTAACAGAACTGCAATCCAAAACCTGGTGCCTCAAGGCAAGAGTAAGCTGCACGATAGGAACAAGTTCGCCTCGACCACAGCCTTGCGTACAAGACGGCCGTTCGATCAGAGTTCTACCGAATACTATCGTCCTATTTGTAACCCTTGGTAAACGAGCACAGCACAATTCTGGGCGCGCTGCTGGATTTTGGAACTAACTACCACGATTTGGTCGACCATTCTACGAAGAAACTCACGTCCGAATCATCACCCGGCGATTCCTTGACATCAATATTCTGATACCCTAGTCCAAGCTCCAAGTGACCGCCAAACGCTGGCCGCGAATGTGTGAGTTCGAGTTCCAAAAAGTCCGCGGGCGTACTGGTGACTGTGTTGCGTATGTCAGACGGGCCGCCACGATTAAGCGTTCCTGTTCTGAGTGCCGCAGACCAGTTTTGCAGATCCTGATTATTGTACGTTGCTATTAGAGCAATTAGCTCCGCATCATTATCTGTCGAGTGCCCAATACTTCTTCCGCGATATCGATAGCCGTCGACATAAATTGGATGATTGTACGCGCAGTTATACCTTCGACTGTCTTCATAGAACTGACACGTGGTGTCAGAGTACTCAAGGTTTAACCTCAAAGTACCGGGCCATCGACGGACAGGAAGGCTGCTTGACAATCCAAACAGGCCAAGATAACGACTCGGAAAACCACCCGCTTCGTCTTCACCGGTTATCTGACCGTAAAACGTTAGAGGCTGCCGAAACATCGAAGCAGAATACCGCCAATCGAACCCGGCCAGCTGATTGCCCGGCTCATCATCCAAGGTTACGCCATCACCGCGATTATCGCGGCCGATCAACAGGTTGAACAGGCTGTCGAAATCCTCCGGTCGACCCTCACCGCCCCACTGTGCGGTTCGACTCAGGCCAATCTCCAGTGAACGCCGAGGTTTGAATACGACTCTGGCGCCCAGGAAATACGGATTGGAGACGAAACGATCAGTCTCCAGGCGATTGGCAAAAACTTGTGCTGACCAGGGGCCAATCCATTGTAGCCAGGGATGTTTAAACGGTAGTGCAGACTTGCGCTGAATCATAAGTCCAGGGCTTGGCCGTGCATTGGTTGACAGAATCAGGCTTCCGGCATGACCAGGCCCCCACCAACGCTCCTGAGCCCCGGCGGTGAATAAGTAGTTACCCCACGTAAACCCAACGTAACTTCCGTCAAATCGTGTGTTTTTATCGTCGTCGGGATTTGTCGCATAGCTAACGCTCAGCTTGGCAGCAAACGATTTGCCGGTGTACTCAAGAACGCCTCGTAATTCTGCTGGCGTTCGAGGGGTGTCTAAAAATGAACGTAATTCCGATCGATTACCCGAAGCGCTTATTTCAACATAGCCTCTGGGCTCGCCCCAGATGGTTGCACCGGACAGTCGTCTTTGCAGCCTTTTAAGTACGTCGACGGAACCCGCGTCAACATCTGCACTGAATTCAACGGCCTCGACCACGCCCGATATGTCCGCCCAACTCATCGGCCACGTGGAAATTGGAATATTGATGTAGTTTCGATCCGCCAGATATTCCAGATCGTGTCGTAGCTGCAAATCTCCTGGATTCGCAAAGGGCTCAGCGAAGCTTTCCTTCAGGCAAAAAAGCGAAACCAAACTGGAAATAATCATCAGGCCATGAAACCAGCGAATCACGGGGAATCTCTGTGTGGGTTTGTGCAATTGATACTCCGCTGATTTGAAACAAGGATAAATTACAGGATCGATCCTGGTGTTAATTAGCTGCCCGAAGAATATCACTGCGCAGTAAAACGCAACGAGCCGTCGCAACAACACAACAAGGATATTGACTCACGGGATCCCGGGTGGATGCTAAAGTCCTTACTTTCAACACCGCCATTAGAATTCTCGTTACTGCCAACACCCTCAATTCCCGGCCTTAAAAAGACGCGACTGCGGCAGCAGCTACACCGATGTTGTAGACAATTTGAGAAACACTGCTCCACAGGGTCAGGCTCCCAACTCTGTCGGCATCAAACGGCACCACAATAGTGTCTCCCGGGTGAATATCGATGGCACGACCCGAACGTCGAAACCAGTTGGAGCTGCCCTGCGCAACCACATTGCCATCGGCCCGAATGATATAGATTCGTCCGAAATCAGAATTCGAAGTCGCCCCGCCACTTTTGTTAATATAGGAAAAATGATCAAGACCACGCTGATAAATATGCGAGGTTGGATATTGAACTTCACCAATAACCGTGACTTCCTGGCTTCGTGGTGGAATCACGAGCTTATCGCCATCTTTCAAAATGACATCGTGATCGGAATCACCGGATAGCACGAGATTAAGATCAATGACTAATCGCCCAACGGCTTCGGTAGCGTCCAGTTGATTCAACAGCACTTCACCCCTGCCCCGCGCTTCGGTATTGTCATTCCCTAACGTACCAATTTCTGCTCGAAGTCTTCTTTCAAGAATTTGCAACTGCTCATCTTCGCGTTCTTTCAGGTCTTCTCGCAAAAACACACTGCCATTTGGGAACGCCATCGGGGTCAATCCCCCAGCCCGACGAATCAGGGACGACAAGCGCTCGCCGCGGGACGCCGCGTAGCTACCTGGAAACTCAATTTCTCCATGAATACTGACTCGCCGATGCTCCCTCCAAAGCGGAATCTCTTTAATGGTTAAAACGTCCGAGTGGCGCAATAAAAGATCCTGCTCACCTCCCTCGACAAGTTCACTCAAATTGAGCGGTACATGGACAGTTTTAGCCCCGCTTGACGAGAAGCCCATACGCGTTAGTTCGACTTCATCCAAATAAGCGCGTTCCAGTATAGACCCGGACGCACGAACTAGATCAGACACTCTCATGGAAGATTCAAGGGGGTAAACTCCCGGTGAACGCACCCGGCCATGAACTGATACCAATTGTATCGGGTTTGCATTGCTTGACTGCGCCTGCAGTTCCGTTATCAGAGGTGCAATCTTTGTCGAACGGTCTTCCCCCAAGTCAAACACGTAAATGGTATCGAGCCGATGCAGCTCTGTGTTGTAAGCCGAATTTCTATCCTCATAGGCGCGCCGCCAGTTTGAAGACATCAGGCTAGTTCGCCCTGTCGATTCATCTTCGCGGTGTATCAATACATAATTCTGATCTGCGCCGGTTTCAAAGACCCGCGGATCTGGTAAGACATTGATCAGACGAATACCTGGCCGCCACTCCGACTCAGTCTCGCGAATCACATGCCCCTTTACCGTAATAACGTTATTGAGACCGGCGACATAACCACCCAACACTTCGACCTTGTCACCGTCTCTTACATCAGTATGGCCAGACATCTGCAAGTCAGACACGAGCAGCGATTTCTTATTATCATCATCGAACCGCTCGATCTTGATAGTGTGCTTGTTGGCCGAAGGCAGCAATCCACCCGCCATTCGGATAATGACCGGCAAATCCCTTTCATCCTTAAGTTCATAAATAGCAGGCCGGGTAACATGTCCGTAGACTGAAACCTGAGAACCAACCGGTGGTACATAAAGCACGTCACCGGAACGAATACGTAAATCATCTTTCGTGTTTCCATTCAAAAGGAAATCATAAAGATCAAGAGAACCGACGACTCGATTGTTGCGTTTGAGCTGTATTTCGCGCATTGACCCGCTCTGAGCAATGCCGCCGGAGACAAACAGTGCATTGGTCATGTTCGACAAGCTGCTTACGGTGTAGGAGCCAGGGTGATTCACGTCGCCTAACACAAATACTTGTATCGATCGCAATTCGCCCATGGTGATGGAAGTTTCTACACCAATGTAGCGTTCCTGAATTCGCTTGGTAAGTTCTTCCCTGATTCGGTCGAATTTCATCCCAGCAATTGCAACTGGACCGATTTGCGGAACGTTTATCGAGCCATCCCGACCAACCGTCAGCCGATAGTCCGCATTTTGCTGCCCGTAAATCAAAAGGGAAATTGTATCCCCCGGACCAACAATGAAATCCAGAGGTACCGGTATGTTACCGGACGGCGCAAACGTCGTGGGGCTCCCTCGAAATAGGTCCAAACCATAGCGCTGGAGCGCCAAACTCCCAACAGGATTAACTGGAAGCTGCTTTACGCCGATGATGAGCTGGCGTAGCAAAGGCTCTGCCTCAAGTCGAAGCTGCGCCTGTTCAACTGTGAGTCCGGCCAGCAGTATTCCTTTCAATCCTGCTATCTTAAGGTATCCATTATTATCCAGCGTATAGATATTCTTTCCAAGCGAACGGCGGACTCCTACCAACGAAATATCTTTCGGTTCATCGCTCTTCAACTCGATCATAAGCAAATCATTTGGCGCCAGTCGCAGCTTATTGTCATCAGCAGATTGTAGCGGCGCATCGGTTGGAGCGATTATTTGAACATCGGAGGTTTGATTGCTGCTTTTGACCGAGGAGGTTTTTATTCCGAGTTCCTGGATTATTAATTGCTTTTGTGACTCCGACAGATTCTTCAACTGCTTTACTTGTTGCGGCGTTACGATTTGCGCCGCAACCTGCACGACTCCAGCAACACTGCTGAGGATAAACAGCCCCACCAACGCCAGGACTATTCTCTGGTTCTTATTTATATATCCCTTCACAATCGGGTTCCTATATTGGTGTCAGTATTCAAGCTGCGTAGCCAATCGCACAGCTTTCAATTCTTCGAGAAACCGCTGCGTTAAGCGACGCTCGTGCAAAGCTCAATAATCTCTTGGCTCTTTCTTTTATGAAAATCGCGGCCGTGTTTCTGCCGAACAGAGCGGCTGTAGAGTCTAGCCCTCGGAGATGATCACGCAATAAGCTCAGATGAGCGAAATCAAGAGTTTCCAATCTGTCCACAGCTTCTATTCCTCGCGGTAACGTTGCCCAATATCCACAGCGACCAGCGAATCCAGATGTGTATTCTACAGTCCGCTGGACCTCACGCATTTCTTCTGGTTCTTCTTCGCTGGAATTGCCATGACAAAGCTGACCGCCGTGCAACACCTGGTCAGTTTTCTCACAATAACGATCGACTCGTTTCGCTTGAAAAACCGACCGCTCGTCTGCCGTCAAACCGAACCCGCTCATTCTGTCCAGGATCTCCCCAAGCACGGCCAGGTGAGGCACTCGAATCGGGTATCTTCAACAATCTGGAGTTCACCTCCGCCCCCAGCGTGGCGAGCCCCCGACCGGCATGACACGACGATGCGCTTACTTCCCTCGTAAATGTATCCGGGAAAGTGTGAAGCAGATCGGGTACGGAAAGGCATTAACGAATATTCCTGAGATGTGAGTTGGCAACTGCCCTGCAATTGTAGCAGAATATTGTTTTAATTCAGTATTTTGCCGCGATTTATATCCAACGGGATGACCGCTTTCGCGGTAGCTGACTGGATCCGCTATTGGCACCATCCTGCACAGGACAGTGTTGCCGTTGCCAACCCGGCCTCGCATTCGATCCTGTCCTCACGGCACCGCCTGGTATGGGTACGAACGAATCACGGTGAATTGTAGAAGACGTTCGAGCCTGGCTCAAATTCTATTTTTAGTCCGTTCGGAATCGATTGAAAAGTATAGGTTATACGCAATATCAGCGCCCTGATCGCACGACTTAAGAAATCAAACCCGCCAATGGGCCCTGGCTGGAGCACCGGGGACCGGAACGCTTTATTATTGGTAGGCAAAACCACCTGACTCGCCCGATGCGTGGTTATCAATACATCCATCGTCACAACCGCTCGCCCGGCTACCTGCCCGAACGCGTTTTCATTCTTCACTGTAATCAGCAGGGTAATGGCTTGCGGTCAAAGAGGTTGAGTTGATAACCGGGACATCAAGACGCAGACTGAAGCGACAAACCGCGCCCAATACCAAAGTATCGAAATCCGTGTTTTTGCATCAGCGCTGGTTCATAGACGTTGCGCCCATCAAAAATCAGAGGTGCCTTCATCAGGTTAGTCATTGCGTCAAAGTCGGGGCTACGAAACTCCGTCCATTCAGTCACCAATGCCAAAGCGTCAGCGCCGGCCAATGCATCCATAGCGCTATCCAATAATTCCAGGTCGTCCCGATCGCCATAGATCTCGTGCGCTTCATCACGCGCCACAGGATCATACGCGCGCACAAGCGCTCCTGCGGCCCACAGCGATTCCATCAAATTACGACTCGGTGCTTCGCGCATATCGTTGGTGTTGGGTTTAAATGCCAAACCCCAGACCGCAATGGTCTTGCCGTTCAGGTCGCCCCCAAATTCCTGATGAATCTTTTCGAACAACACGTTTTTCTGAGCTTCGTTCACATCGCGAACGGCTTCCAGTAACTTCATCTGCTTACCAATCACGCCAGCGGAACCGATCAATGCCTTCACGTCTTTTGGGAAACAGGAACCTCCAAAGCCGCAGCCTGGATATATGAAGTGATAACCGATGCGCGGGTCAGCACCAATGCCGAGGCGCACCTGTTCGATATCCGCACCGAGCTCTTCGGACAGGTTTGCAATTTCGTTCATGAAGCTGATTTTGGTCGCGAGCATCGCGTTTGCCGTATACTTGGTCAGCTCCGCCGAGCGAATATCCATCACAATCAAACGGTCATGATTTCGTGTAAACGGATCATAAAGCATTCGAAATAGCTCTGTGGTTCGGGGATTATCCGTGCCGACAATTATTCGGTCCGGGCGCATGAAGTCAGCGACTGCTGCACCCTCTTTGAGGAATTCGGGATTTGAAGCTACGTCAATGTCAATTTCTACACCGCGCTCGGCGAGTTTGGCATCGATCTCCGCTCGAACGCGATCCGCGGTGCCCACTGGTACCGTAGACTTGTCAACAACCACGGTGTACTTGTTCGCATACTGACCGATTGTTCCAGCCACGGCCATGACATAACTTTGATCTGCTGAACCGTCTTCATTCGGCGGTGTACCTACCGCAATGAACTGAAACAGCCCGTGCTCGACACCCTTGCGCGCATCTGTGGTAAAACTCAGCCGACCGGATTCAACGTTTCGGGAAACAATCTCCTTCAATCCCGGTTCGAATATGGGGATTTGGCCACGCTCCAGCATGGCAATTTTTTCATGGTCGACGTCGACACAGATAACCTGATTTCCTGTTTCTGCCAGGCACGCTCCGGTGACCAGCCCTACATACCCTGATCCAAAAATTGTTACTTTCATTCATTAGCCCGTAAAAGTTATAAAATCGATACTGCAGTGCTTCGCGCATTGCCAGGTTTTAGACCTATGCCCATTGAAGCCACATCAGTGGCGCTACGCCGGTTTTTAACGCTCCCAAATCATCCCTTGGTCTGCCAGCTCATTTCCCTCAATCGGGCAAATTGACACCCAGAGTGGCAGAGCCCAAGAGTCGCAACGGTGAAAAATAGCAAACCCGTGGCCGGGATACCATGGCTTATACCCGACCTCGCCATACGTCACGCTCGCAGTGGTGGCATTCAGATCCAGAACCCGAGGCTCCCCCAGCTTCTGCAAGGCCATAAAAGGCCCCCAAGAGCAACGACTCAGGCTCTATCCACGGACCTATGCAGCGATTGGAGTATTCCCGGTATTTATGGGGCTAGCGACCGTATCGCGGCCCGGCAGAATGATCGTGCTGGCGCCTGCCTGTGCCGTATTCTCACCGGGCGTTTACGAACTTTCGGGAATTTTCTGCCTGGTCTTACCATTGGAGTATCGACAATCCGCAGAGGCCATGGTCAAACGCCGGGCGACTCGGAGCCGCAGCGCGAAAATTGTCGCGGAAATGGAGTTCAAATCCTGGGTTTCGGTCGACCTATGCCAAGACATCACTGGCCGGGACAAAGGTCGCTGGCGGGAATTAATACAACCCACTCGTCTAATGCGCGGATTAAATACACTGTATGGAAACCCGCTCGTCACGACGGTGAGAATTGAACGAATTGGTGGAGCTAGGCGGGATCGAACCGCCGACCTCTTGCATGCCATGCAAGCGCTCTCCCAGCTGAGCTATAGCCCCATCAGCTGCGGACTTTACGTCAGCTTAGACAGGCTGTCAATTGACCTTCCGATTTCCCGGAGGTGACCCGGGCAATATGCAGGTACGGCCCCTTCCGGGACGATTAGGAGCGGGTTTTAACGACCAACGGAGTGACCTGGGCCTTGGAAATGGCACGCGCTTTACTCCGCTGTTCTACCCACACCAAGTCCACAATCTCATTGGCCGGAGTGTACTCGTCAACCGCTCGGCTGAGTATTTCAAGGGTGGATTCGCTGTCAAATGCTTCCGCTGCTACCAACAATTGGTCAATTACCTTGCGAATTTCAGTCCAGGGCAGGCGTTTCTCTTCAGCACGCATGATCATCCGGTGCTCGGTACCCATAACGTTATTGCCAATCAGAAGCTCCTCGTACAATTTCTCAGCCGCGCGCAATCCTGTGTATCTGATTTCGATGTCGCCCTCTGGATTTTCATCGTCCAGCACAGTGAGGCCCATCAAATGAATCATGCGACGTGCCAAATCGCCAATGCGTACAGGTTCTCCCATGTCCAGCAAAAACACATCACCGCCCGTACCCATAGAGCCTGCTTGTATAACCAACTGAGCAGCTTCTGGAATGGTCATGAAGTAGCGAATAATTTCCTTATGCGTGACTGTCACCGGACCACCACGGCGTATTTGCTCACGAAAGAGCGGTACAACTGACCCGCTGGAAGCCAACACATTGCCAAACCGCACCATGCAGAAACGGGTTTCGCTACCGCGCTCATGCAGTCCCTGCAAAACCATTTCCGCCAGTCGTTTGGTAGCACCCATGACGTTTGTTGGGCATACCGCTTTGTCTGTTGACACCAACACGAACTTTTCTACGCCTGAAGCAATTGCGGCTTCCGCACAATGGAGTGTTCCAAACACATTATTGTTCATGCCCTCGACGATGTTCTCTTCAACCATGGGAACATGCTTGTAGGCCGCAGCGTGGTATACGGTTTGCACGTTGAACGATGTCATAACCTGTGTGACTCGACGTTTGTGCTGTGCGGAACCGAGCAGTGGCACCACTTCAACATCGAGCTTGTCGCGTTCAACAATCAAATTTAGTTCCTGGTTGATGCTGTACAGCGCAAGCTCATTGGTTTCAAGCAACAAGAACCGCGTAGGCCCTTGGCGAATAATTTGCCGACACAACTCCGAACCGATAGAGCCGCCTGCGCCGGTCACCATGACAACTTTCCCGCGAATGCAGGCGTCCATTAATGAATCGTTCGGTGGTACGGTGTCCCTGCCGAGCAAATCCGCAACATCCACTTCCCGAATGTCGTCAAAACGGGCATCACCAGAAATCAAATCGGAAAAGTTCGGCATAGTTTGCACATGCACAGGATGCTTTTCCAGGCTTTCGATTATACTTAGCCGGCGACGCCGCGATATTGAAGGCACGGCCATGAGTACCCTGGTAACGCCCAGATGCTCTACCAAGCTGGATAACTGGCTCGGCGGAAAAACTTCAATGCCATTTATTACGCTGCCAGTCAGTGAAAAATTATCATCGAGGAAGGCCACTGGTACAAATTCTTGCCCTCCAGCCAATGAAGAGGCAAGTTGTGCTCCAGCCGCGCCAGCGCCATAAATCGCCACACGGCCGCCTGACTTGAGCTGGCGTTGTAAATACGCACGCACCAGAAATCGACTTCCGCCAACATAAATAAGGCACAACATCGAGAAAACCAGGAGAGTGGTAACCGGGACAGGTGATGTCATTAAAAATTGACTAATCAGACCAAGCGCCAGCGACGCTGTAAGCACACCGTACCCGACCGCAATCACAACCTTTGTGCCCATAAATCGCACCACAGCGCGATACAAACCATATCGGGCAAAAATAGGCACGCAGAGCAAAACGGCAAGCACATACAGTTTCCAATTTAGAGAAATCAGGGAAATCAGAGTACGTTCTTGTAAAGCAATCGCACACCAAAGCGCGATTGGAACCATCAGTACATCGGCGGCGATCATTACCAGTCGCTTAGCCCTTCGCGACAACTGGCTCATGCGGGTAGCCAGGGCACCAATTACCCGTTGTTCACGTTGTATCAACTTATTCACTCCTTAAACGTCGATCGCAATTCTAGATTTAAAAAACAGTATTCTCAAGGATAGTCGAGTGTGCAAGGCGAAAAACACCTGTTGCCATTTATTTCGTAGGCGTGACCGCCCTGATGAACCCGGTCTAAATGGCCTTAAGGCGTTAAAAACCCTCAACCAATCGAAGCTAACCTTTTATATTCTTTAGTATTAATAGACGATTCCGATCGACAAACCAAATCTCGTGGGTCGATCAGGCCACAGCGCGCGCCATGACATCCGTCATCACCTCAATGGTTCGACCAACATGCTCAGGCGTCAGCGTGGGATGCACAGGCAACATCAACGAGGTTTCTCCCAGTCGTTTGGCAACGGGAAGACGTTGTTCTGGCGCGAACCCGGCATTTTGCACGGCTTTTTCCAGGTACATCTCTGGACATGCTCCGGAAAAACACGGCACACCATGAGCAACTACCTCTTGCATAATGCGATCGCGATCCCAACCACTCTTTAGCACCTCAGGCTCCACAAACATATAGAACTTGTAGTAAGCGTGTGTGATGTGGCCGGCGGGAATTGTTGTTTTCAGCCCCGCCACGTCTTTAAAAGCATGATTGTACGCTGACGCATTGCGCGTGCGCGCAGAGCGCCAACTGTCAAGCTTGTCAAGCTGCAATCGCCCGATAGCCGATTGCATTTCCGTCAAGCGATAGTTACTACCAAAGGACTCATGAAGCCAACGAAAACCCAATGGATGGTCGTCCCGGGTAACGGTACTACGCTTCTTGCCATGATCACGTAAAGACCAGAGCTTGTCTTGCAATTCCGGGCTATTGGTTGTGAGCATGCCGCCTTCGCCGCCCGTAGTCATTATTTTGTCCTGGCAAAAAGAGAACGACCCGATCTCACCATAGGTTCCAACATGTCGACCGTCGATGAGTGCTCCGTGCGCCTGAGCACAGTCTTCAATTACTGCGACATTCTGATTCTCTACCAGCTCTATTATCGCATTCATATCACATGGCCACCCCGCGAGATGAACAGGAATGATAGCTTTGGTGCGCGGACTCAGCACGCGCTCTATCGTTGCGCAGCTGAGATTTTGAGATTCCGCATCAACATCGGCAAATACTGGCACCGCGCCTGCCAAAGCAATCGAGCCCGCAGACGCAAAATAACTCCGCGCCGTTACCACTACTTCGTCACCAGCCCCTATGCCCAAAACTTTAAGCGCCATATCCAAAGACACGGTCCCATTGGACACGGCCAGACCATAATTGGCGCCCGTATACTGAGCAAACTCAAGTTCAAACGCGGCGGTTTCCTGACCCGTCCATACGTTTACTTTTCCCGATCGAAGTACGCGCTCGACCGCCTTTAATTCATCATCACCGAAATAAGGCCATGGGGCCGTTTCCATATAGTTGAGCATAATCTTCTACAATCCAAAGCCGTTGTGCCAGGAGCACCTGGTGCTCACCTTAATCTGAACACTTTGGCGCATAAGCCATCGCACTAAAATAATTTTATGTGCTCTTGTTCCAGTTGAGTAGCAATAGTTTCAAATTCATGTTGATACCAGGTAGTACTCAGCTCGAAGACGATTCATCACAAGCCTCGAGGCCCTTGTATTCCAACCGCCGGCGCCGATTAACCGGACCCGGACTCCTGCCGGCTTCGAATAAACGCCAAGGCCATTTCAATCCTGTGAAAGATCCGTTTTTCCCTACCAATTACTGCGTTGTGTCGATGGACGGTGACATAGAAGAGCCAGTGACAGCACGTCCTCCTGTAAGTCTTCCAACGTGGTCAGTCTCTCTAAAAGCGGGCGATTACACCTGTCGTTCAGCCCGTCAGAACTCCAACCATCGGTAAGCACTGAGTGCTTCGATAGCTGAAAGCGCATTCAGGCGGCTTTGCGCGCCTCAATAAAACCTAGCGCACGATCCAGTCGTCTCAATGTAAGTGCTTGTCCCGCCAACGCCAGAGTCTGATCAATTGACGGTGACATCGCTTTACCAGTAAGTGCGACACGCAGCGGCTGAGCCACCTTTGGCAGTTTTAACTCAAACTGTTGCAGCACTGCCTCGATGGACTCTGTCACAACGCCCGCATCCCAGGTTGATACTGCGGAAAACTTTTCTTTTAGAGCCAGCAATGGCTCCAGTACGACGGGGCGCAGATGTTTTTTAGCGGCAGACTCATCGTAGTCGTCAAAGTCTTGGTACAAATAAATACACAGGTCGGCGAGTTCGTTAACGGTGTGTGCGCGCTCAACGTAGAGTGCTACGGCATCCTCAAGTGAGGCAGCACCGTGAGTATCAATATCCAGCGCCCCATATCGGGCGGCCAGCAACGCCGCGAGCCTGGGCGCATCGGCTTTCATCATGTGCTGTTGGTTTACCCACAGCAGTTTTTCATCATTAAACGTTGACGCTGCCTTGTTGACATCGGTGATATCAAACTTGGCTTGCAGATCTTCCAAAGTAAAGATTTCTTCGTCACCGTGAGACCAGCCCAATCGCACCAGGTAATTTAACAACGCTTCCGGGAGGATGCCGCGATCGCGATAATCAAGCACGCTGACCGCACCGTGGCGCTTGGAGAGGCGCGCCCCGTCTTCGCCGAGAATCATCGGCACGTGGGCAAATTGGGGAAGTGACGCACCCATCGCTCGCATGATATTGATCTGTTTGGGTGTGTTGTTAATGTGGTCATCGCCGCGAATGACGTGACTGATGTTCATGTCAAGGTCATCGACCACAACCGTCAGGTTATAGGTTGGTGTGCCATCACTGCGTTGAATTACAAGATCATCCAGCTCGCTATTGTCAAAACTCAGCGCGCCTCGAATAATATCGTTAAACACAACGGCGCCCTCCAGGGGCGTCTTGAAGCGAATCACCGGAGTAATGCCTTCCGGCACCTCTTTGATGTGTCGACAGCGTCCGTCGTATTTGGGTTTTTGGCCGGCAGCTTTCTGGGCTGTCCGCATTTCGTCGAG
>RCNE010002686.1_pt1 | contig 14035 bp, 8 predicted proteins | sample 2041361 | NCBI WGS metagenome assembly RCNE01 (sample SAMN09708229, study PRJNA481090) | Marine sediment metagenome, whole genome shotgun sequencing project.
TAAAGTATTCTTTGTCTCCTATTAGTGCCATGATTGTATTTTAGTTATTTAATATAAGTTCTAATTCTTGTTTCCAATTTTCATATGCCTTGAGGTAGGGTTCTTTGTCTCTAGCAGGTTTAAATGTCATTACGTAGTCATTCTCCATAATGTATGACCCAAACTTTTCAAAATCGCCATCATGTAAGCCAGCGGCCCTAGCAGCGCCAATGGCTCCGGTGGTGTTATATAATTCTATTTTGGTTTCCATTAACGTTGCTATCGTATTGGCAAAAATCTCCGAACGAAACAGATTATCATTGCCAACGCGCATCACTTTAATTTTAATACCATCTGATTTTAGGATTTCCATACCATAAACAAAGGAAAAAGCTATTCCTTCCAAAGCTGCTCTACAAATATGGGCCTTGCTATGATTGTTAAGATTGATATTTAAAAATCTAGCACCAACCTCCTTATTATTCAACATTCGTTCAGCGCCATTGCCAAACGGAAGTATACATACGCCGTCTGAACCAATTGGTATTTCAAATGCTAGTTGGTTCATTTCCTTATAAGACGAAACTGCTAAATTGTTCAACAACCATCTGTATTGAATACCTGCTCCATTAATGCATAAGAGTTTCCCAATTCTAGGATCAGTTCTCTTATTATAGTTCACATGTGCAAAATTATTCACTCGTGAACTTTCCTTTACTGACAAGCTATCAGTTACTGCATAAACCACTCCTGATGTACCCCCTGTACCAGCAACTTCGCCAGGGTTAAAAACGTTTAACGATAGGGCATTGTTTGGTTGATCCCCTGCCCTATAAAAAATTGGAGTTCCAGCAGCAATACCGCTTTCCTCTTCTCCTTTTTCGCTTACTGTAGATTGCAACCCAAAGGTTTCAACAATATCTGGAACCATTGCTTTGTTTATTCCATAATGATCTAAGAGGAAATCTGCAACATCATCATTTTTGAAATCCCAAAATATGCCTTCCGAAAGACCAGAAATGGTCGAGTTTATAATATCTGAAAATCGATAGGCAATATAATCCCCTGGGAACATGAACTTATGAATCTTACTAAATACTTCTGGTTCATTATCCTTGACCCATTTTAACTTTGAAGCCGTGAAATTAGCCGGCGAATTCAAAAGATGCTCATTGCATTTGGTTTCGCCCAAATCTGAAAAAGCCTTATTACCAGTTTCGACAGCCCTACTATCGCACCAAATAATTGCTTTCCTCAAAGGTTTTCCATCCTCACCTACCAAAACAAGTCCGTGCATTTGATAAGATATACCTATCCCCTTTATCTCTGATTTTGAAATATTTAATTTTGATTTGAGCTTAGAGATCGCCTTACATGAATACTTCCACCATTCATCAGGATCTTGTTCGGCCCAGCCATTTTTAATGGCCAACATACTCATTTCAGCTTCTGGTTCTTGAACTACTGCAATACTTTTACCCGTTGAGATTTCGACCAAAGCCGCCTTTATTGAAGAACTGCCAATATCCAATCCTAGATAATACATGTGCAAAATTTTTAATGTCGATGCAGAAAAAGATTTCCCGAACCTTATAAATGTATTACAATCTATGTTTTAATCCATATTTTTTTAGATAATTATCCTATTCAATAGAATGAGAATTTAAGGAACAAACCACAAACAAATCATTATAATCAATTGAATTACAAGTGATTACAAATTTTCATGATTTTACCAAAACTTTCGTAAACGCTTTCGTAATATTTTGCTCACAGCATCCCCCTTTTGAGTGAAATTGGATTTAATTCAGCTAATATTAAATAGGATTTCTTACGGCTTTTTAACCCCCCATTTTGTATTTGGTTCAGGCCCCATTTTAAAACTCAATTCGCCACCTTCTACAATTGCATCGTGTTGTATGTAACTCAAGTTATATGGCTTGCCATTCAAGGTTACCGATTGAATATAGGCGTTCTCCTTGGAATTGTTATTGGCAATCACCGTGAATACTTTTCCATTTCCAACATTCATTTGAACCTTATTGAATACAGGGCTACAAAGTTGATATACGGGATCTCCTGGGTTTGCAGGGTAAAAGCCCATAGCGCCAAACACATACCAAGAGGATACTTGTCCGCAATCATCATTACCAGGTAATCCTCCTACGTCATTAAAAAAATATTTAGCTAACATATCACGTACAACTTTTTGTGTTCTCCAAGGTTTACCTAAACTATTGTACATATATGGTGCATGCATAGAAAATTCGTCGCCTACGTAATACATATCCTTTTCAAAAAATTCATCAAGATAGTCTACCAACTTTTCTTCTCCTCCCATGAAATTAGCTAAACCAGGAATATCGTGAGGCACTAATAAGGTGTGGTTTTTATAATATACCTCCGTATCATGATCTGTTCCGCGAGCCCAAACACTAATACTTTTATCATATGGAGGAAGCCACTCACCATTTAATTTTTTACCACGAACTAAACCTGTTTCTTTATCCAGCACATTACTATACCGTTTTGAACGTTGCATAAAATCATCGTAATAATCATCTTTAGCCAAAGCTTTAGCCATTTGAGCAATACAATAATCATCGTAAGAAAATTCAAGTGTTCTTGCAACAGGTTCGCCATAAGCTCCATAAACATCAGCAGGTACGTAGCCAATTGTATTAAAGTCCTCAATACCAACTCGACCTGAAAAACCACGATCTCCTTTTTCATTGGCATTTTTCAGCATTGCTTCAAATGCTAAATCGGCATCAAAACCTCTTATGCCTTTTACATAAGCATCCGCAATAACGGCATCAGCATGAGTTCCCATCATAATGCTACGATACCATGGATTAGGCCATTTAGGTAACCAACCACCTTCTTTGTAGGCATTCAACATTCCGTTAATAATACTTGTAGTTTCCTGAGGCTTTACAATTACCCACAATGGATGTAAAGATCTAAACGTATCCCAAATTGATAAATCGGTATACATTTCGCCTTCATGAACCTTATAATCAAACGGGCTAAAATATCTACCATCTTCATCCAAATTACGTGGATTTACGAAACATTTAGTTAAAGCAGTATAAAAAATAGCTTTATCATTTTCGGCACCTTCGACTTGAATCATATTTAACGCTGCCTCCCAAACACCAGCACTCTTCGCTACCGCTTTGTTAAAATCAAAATCTGGAAACTCTTCTTCCATATTTGCTCGAGCTTGGGCTATATCAATCAGAGAGGTACCAACCTTCATCTTCACTTTTTCTTGATCCTTGGTGGCAAAGGTTACATATACCGCTTCCGCATCTGTTCCTTTAACCGCCATTTGAGGACCAAGTTTAGGGTCTAAATTCACTGGTTCAGAACATCTAAACTGCATCAAGGTCGAACCTGAGCCATCGTAATATTCTATGCGAATAGTATACTGCTCACCTTTAGTGAGGTTCATTTTATAGGTCTCAGTACCAGCTGCTCGATATATCCATTGATCTATCACCAATTTGTCATTTATATACATTCTTGTACCATCGTCTGTAGTTAATGCAAACGTATGTTCTCCCGTATGTCTCGCTACAAGAGTACCTGTATATCTCGCAGAAAAGAAATCAGCCTTAATTCCATCGATAGGAGCTTTCAACCATTCGTAATTCAATTTAGTATAATTTTCTAATCCAGCAGGTTCTCCTTTCAACTTATCGTTGTTGTAGTACTTTGCTTTGAACCCTTTAGGAACCAAATTGGCATCAACCACATTAGGCAACATATCTAAATTGTATACATCGAATTCCTTATCAAACTTCGCAACAAAATGACTTCTGAAATGACCAGCAATAACCATATAACCCTCGATCTCATTTTTCTCAGGTATCACCTTATAGTACCCAGGAACATACACCCCATCGAATACTACTGATGAAGACTTGGATTCTGGAAAAGTAAATTGGAAGAATCCAGTTTTAGAACCCGCAGTAAATTCAGCTTTTATATCGTAATCATCCAATTGCACGGAGTAATAGTGGGGCTTCGCAATCTCAGAATCATGACTAAATTTAGAAGCACGAGCGTCTGCATCTATTATAACTTTACCTGTCATGGGCATTATAGACATTGGTCCCCAATCACCAACAACGGCACCATTTGGATATCGTGTACCCCTAAAACCTTGAATTTTTTCTTGATCGTACCAATAAGGCACTGGAACCGTAATTACACGATCTGTCCATTTAGCCGTTTGTGGCGTCCAATGTGTTAGGGCTGATGGATTACCAACAATTGGAGACACATACCCTAATGGCTCTTCAACCTCTGTGACTGTTATATCTGCGATGCTTGGAGCGGTACCACACGAGTATCAACATAGCCTAAATATTCTTTTTTGGGCCGTGGGTTCTCATTCTCTCGTGACTCACTTTTGTCCGTTTGTTCTTTACAGCTGAAACATACCAATAAAACTATGTAGATGGCTAAACTTTTAGGAATAAAACATTTCATACTACTTGATTTTTTCAATACTGATTATATTTTTTGAGATCAAACTTTCAATGGCTTCTTTATCATAGCCTATTTCCTCTAAAATATCTGCTCCGTGTTCGCCAATCATTGGAGACGGTCTTTTAATTTGACCTGGGGTTTCACTCATCGTGAATGGCACATTGGTCACTTTTACTTTGCCCGCTTTTGGATGTTCTACCTCAACAAATGTATTGTTATGAATGACCTGAGGGTCATTTTCCACTTCATTCTGATCATTTACTTTCGCCACCCATAGGTCAAGCCCAAGCATTATATCCAACCATTCCTCGGTGGTTTTGGTTACTGTAATAGCTTCTATGATTCCATGAATTTTATCCCTATCATCAAAAAGTACTTGTGGGTCATCGTACTGCATGAGTGAATCATCACCCAGTGCTTCCACCAGCTTCGGCCAAGGACTCATTGCGATAGTCAAATAACCGTCGCTTGTTTGGTACATTCCAAAAGGAGCACCGTTCCCTGGATGTCCTATTTTGGATTCCGGGCGTTTAAAAGTCTGTCCCAAATTCTGAATTGTAAAATAATCCTGCATTTGAAAGGCGATAGCCGATGACAATAAATTGGTCTTTATTTCTTGGCCCTTACCTGTTTTTTCGCGGAAATATAAGGCTGCCAGAATTGCATATACCGAGTTTAAAGCATTCACTTGATCACATAAAGCAGTTCCTAACGCCACTGGTCCATCAGAATTTTTCCCACTAGTCATGATAGCGCCACTCACACTTTGCACAAGTAAATCTTGTCCTGGCCTTGTCAGGTATGGACCATCGTCTCCCCATCCACTGGCAGAACAATAGATGATTCGCGGATTTATTTTTTTCAAATCTTCATAACCATAACCCAGTCGAGCCATTACCCCAGGGCGGAAATTCTCAACGATTACGTCTGAATCCTTAACCAATTTGTAGATGATTTCCTTTCCTTGTTCTGATTTTATATTTACCGCAAGTGAACGTTTATTTCTATTCCAAGCCATAAAACAAGGGGATTCATCCCCTGCAATCCATTGGTTGAAAAAGGTCATACCCCTGTAAATATCGCCACTACCATTTCTTTCGATTTTAATTACGTCAGCACCCAAGTCACCCATCATTTGAGTGGTATATGGGCCTTGTAACAATTGCGAAAAATCTAAAACTTTTACTCCTTCTAATGCTTGTTGCATGTTCGATTATTTTTTAATTCCATCAAAATATCTTGGGAGGCTTGTTAGCCCTCCATCTACCGTAATATCTTCCCCGGTAATAAATTTTGCTTCATCGGATGCAAGAAAAACGCCTGTCATAGCCACTTCCTTAGCTTCTCCCATTCGTAACATGGCGGACTGCCCAATGCTGTCTTTGAGAAACTGTTGACCCTCTTCCGCAATTCTTTTTTGGTTCAACGGAGTGAGAATTGCACCGGGAGAGATCGTATTGAAGCGAACGTTCTCATGGCCAAATTGTCCAGCCAGTTGATTGTTCATGGAAAGAATGGCCCCTTTTGCCGCGGCATATGCTGTCCAATTGTCCCAGCTTCTAGATGCCTGCACAGAAGATAAAGTAATAATACTTCCCGATTGCTGTTTGATCATATAGGGCAATGCTAATTTTATTCCTCTAAAAACACTTTTTAAATTAATATTCATCAAATGATCCCAATCTGACTCGGACATCTCCCGTATATCTCCCGAAATACCTACGGCAGCATTATTGACCAAAACATCTATTCTTCCGAATTCCTCTATTGTCTTATCAATAACAAACTGAATGTCCTTGGTTACACCCACATCACATGAATAACTTCTTGTTACCCCTCCATTCATTCCTAGCCTTTGGGATTCTTTGGTACATTTATCTGCATTGATATCGCACATAACTATCAATGCCCCCTCATTAACAAACGCCTGACTTATTGCTAATCCTATGCCATCAGCGGCGCCAGTTATAATAGCTACTTTTCCTTTTAAACGATTCATGTTATTCTTATTTTGTTAACCAATAATCTTCTATTTCTTCAAGCGTTTTACCTTTAGTTTCTGGCAGTACTTTTACCGCTAAGTAAATTGCTGGAATCATACAAGCCGCAAAAAACCAGAATGTACCATAGGGTTTAAGGTTTTCTAGAAACCAAGGTGTCATTTGCCCAACGAACGTAGTGCCGACCCAAACAGCCATGGTGGCGACGGACATTGCTGCGCCACGTATTTTCAATGGATATATTTCTGAAAGCAACACCCAAAGTACTGGGCCAAAAGAGAAGGCAAAACAAGCAATAAAGGTGAGTATAAAAGTCATTAACAAGTATGTATTGTCAATCTCAAAATAGAACAAGAATCCTATGATAATAAGTGAAACCATAATACCAATGACCCCATAGATAAGTAATGGTTTTCGCCCTAAATCATCAATTTTCCATAGGGCTATAAAAGTGAATAACACGTTAACAATACCTATTACAACCTGACCACCCAGTGCCTCTCCCAGTTGCAAACCACCTGCTTCCAAAATTCTTGGGCCATAATATATGATTGCGTTAATACCACTTATCTGACTTAACACAGCTAAGGAAATTCCTATAACCATAGCGAGTTTAAAAGGACCGGAAAAAACCATTTTGATACCCCCTGATTCTTTTGAAAGAACAGTTTCTACATGTCGGATTTCCTCATTTGCCTCTTTCTCACCAACAAACCGAAGTAATATACTTTTGGCCTGTTCTTTTTTTCCTTTCATAGTTAACCAACGCGGGCTTTTCGGAATTATAAAAAGTAACATAAGAAAGACTATGGCAGGTATAATTTCACTTCCGAGCATAGCACGCCAAAATTCAGAAACGAATATTTTATTTGTCATTCCTATGCTTTCCACTAATTTTTCTGATTTCGAAAGCTCTAACAAATATGCATTGGCAAAATAAGCGAACAAAATACCCAAGGTAATCGCCAATTGATAAAGGGCAACCAATCTACCTCGGTTCTTCGCCGGTGCAATCTCTGATATATATAAAGGAGACAACATTGATGCAATACCTACTCCTATACCTCCAAAAATTCTATAAATAACCAATCCGTTAAACGAACCCGATACCGCACAACCTATCGCGGAAAGCGCGAAAAACATTCCGGATATAATCAATATGTTCTTTCTACCATATTTATCACTGAGAACTCCAGCCATGGAAACACCAAGAATGGTTCCCAAAAGTGCGGAACTCACATACCACCCTTCCATAACAGTGTTAAGGCCGAATTGCGCTTTTACTAATCCTATAGTTCCAGAAATTATGGCGGTATCATAGCCGAACAAGAAGCCACCAAGTGCAGCAATTAAAGCTAAAAAAGTAATGTTGTTTTTCATCAGCGTAAGAGTTTAAAAGGTATTAAAATACCTTAAGGAAGTATTATTCTTTTAATAGGATGAATTTTGTTTCAAAATGTTCAATTAATAAAGGAGATGTTAATTGTTTTAATTCTTCACCAAGTACATTGACCTCAAATGCTTGTATTGCTCCAGTTTGATCAAGCAATTTTTGGATGTCTAATATGGCATGATCACCTTCCATTTCCCTTAGATGGAGAATTACACCATTAACTAAAGGAGAAGGTCTTGCATTCACAAGGAGTAGATTAGGTACATCCAAATCCATCAATGAGCGAGATGTTACTTCAGAGGTGGTTTTTGAATTTTTAGGAGGTATTACGCGTGCGAGCATTGGCACTCTGCTATCCCATCCGAATTTTGTGGCAAAAGAATTGGAAATGTTTGATGATGACGTAAGATAATATCGCCATTTCATCTCGCCTTGTTGACTAGCCCTAAAGTTGGTCGTCCAGTAATTATTGAGTACCCAAGAATATATATGGGGCTTTTCTGGTTGATGCTTATAATAGAACCTTCCGGTGTTAATATCACCAAATTGAACTAATGGCACATCGTTACTACTATATAAAATCTGTGCCTCATCATTTTTTACCGATGCAAAATTTTGTACTACGTTCCAATCTGCTGAAGTACCTTCTAATTGATTGATTCCGGGGCTTACAATACCTCCTTGAACATCAAAAGATAATTTGTCATTATCTTTCATTTTGAAAGGAAAAGCTATAAAAACGCCTTCTGGAGAAGTTACAGGAAGCTTGACCATATTGTAAGAAAGTTCAATTCTCTTTGAGGTATTGTAGAGTCTGATTTCCATGTCAACACCTCTCTGGTCCGCGCAACCATCGATTTTACCATTGATCTTCACGCTGTTCCATAAGGGTGCCTCTTTTATATTGGATATCTTGATATCCGATAGGCCAGTGATCGTTTTTTTGATGGGTACATATACTGTGTCTCTATTGGCGTTCGTGAGCCGTTCCATAGACTCCCGATTGTCAGGTTGCTCATATATAAACTCTCCGAGCATCATTTCACTTGAAGTATCCAACAACTCTTTTTTCAGCTCCTTGTCATATAGACTACTAATTACTCCTTTTTGTGAATCTACCGTCAGACGATAGTATTCATTTTCAAGAATTGGAGTAGATTTATTCGGTTGTATTACCGATTTTTCTTTTTCGCCTTTCAATATGATACGAAAAGTAGCATAGCCCATTGGAGGAACATCTGGCACCCAAAGGGTCCAGTTACTGCCATCGGCTCTACTAGATATAAGTTGAGCTTTGATATCGTTCCCTTTTTCGTCAAGTATGCTAAATTCACGATCACGTGGTAGCAATTCATGATCTATATATACATCTACCAACCCTGATCGTGTCCAATTTAAGGTATTAAATACAGCTATTGTGGGTACGTTGATTTTTGAAATATGCTCCTGCATAAGACCTAAAGCTTTTTCTTGAATCAAGCTGGATTCTTTAAAGGCGGTCCATGCATAAGCCGACTTTTGACCCCATTGAACAATTGAATTTTCCGAAAGAGGATCTCTAATACTCTCTGCAGCGCCAAATGTGTGCTCGTCATAAAACAACAATTCGTCATAGGCGCTTGTAATGTCCTTGTCCATATCTTCAGGCAGTTCGGTTCCCATAAAGTGGGCCATTGAAAGCAGCCCCATATTTGCGATCATTTGTGAATGAGTTGTCCTTGCGGCTTTGGTTTCATTGAAGGCAGTACCAAAGCCATCTGTCCACCAGTCTGGCCAAGCCACCTTATGCACAGGAAGGTTGTCACTTTCGTGCTGATCAAGATAAACCATAAACTCACTAGCCAGAGAAAGCTTCAGTTTAGGCCACTCATACTTCTCGTTCCATTCCTTTACAATATCACATGCCTTTGTAGATGGCGGTGAATTGTCGGTAACGTAACCTGAAAACTGAAAGGCAGTTTTGTCGTACGGATATCCCTTTTGTTCAAGTTTATCCAGATACTGGGAAAGATTGGCCCTGAACTGACCAAGTTCACCAGAGGTAAGACTCAATGCATTTCCATGCATGTAATGCTCACTGCGGTAAGCGAGTAGACGTTTGCCCGAATTTGACTCCCACCAAAAAGAGGTTGGTTTGTCAAAAGGCACTTGTGCCCGATGGCCATGCTGCCCCATCGTCAAATATTTGACACCTGTATTGTGATACAGGTCTATCATAGCCCATCCTATACCATTGACATCATTTTGCATTGCCGTTGTAACATCTATGCCCTTTTCTTTGAAATGGTTAAGAGTCTGTGTTTGAATGGCCAATGCTGTTTCATCAATGATTTCTGAAAAATTGAAAAACATGCCCGTCACTTCAATTCGCCCTTCTTTTATTCGTCTTAAGAGCCTATCTATCTGATTTTTTGGTCGACTTTTTAAATATTCACGAACGGTCCACCCTGCCTCGCAGGTCCACCTGAATTTGGCTTCATCCGGGTAATGATCTGTCTGATCGCAATAATCAAGAGCATAATCAATAAATCGTAAATGCTCTGCCAAAATCTCTGTCTGTGATCGAGTGTAACCGATATCAGTATGACTATGCTGAACAAGATGAATTGTCCATTCTTTAACCGGCTTTAGTTCGACCGTTTTCTCCGACACCGTTTTTTGTATTAAAAGTTTTGTTTTAACTGTTGTTGGTTGATCTACTTTTGGTACAAGAAACTCAATTTCATTTAATCCTGTCTTTAAAGCAATCTCTTTTTGATTATTCCCAACCCATATATTAGCACTTTCTGGTTGCCCCAGATGAACAAGGTTAAATAGAAGCGTATGGTAAAGTTGATTGTTTTCTTTTGCTACGGTATTTAATTGTTCAACAGAAAAATCGCTTTCGAGAGAACGCTTGAAGGTCATATACCACGCACTGCTATTATTATCCACACCATCTACTTTAATCCTTAATGGCTGACCTGGAGTTGTCATTTTGGTAGGCAATGTGAGTACAGCATATCCCATTTGGTCTTGATTAGCATCAATCATCGATTGATAAAAACTCAATTCTACTCCCTTTTCTCCTGTTCCTTGCCAGGTCTTTTGTATGTTGCTGGTAGGGTTTGAAAACCGAAGCAAGACCTTATCATTTACAGAAAGGTCAAAATCCTGACTTTGAGGCGTAACATTTATTCCATACAGCCAAATAAAGGATATTGTTTTTTCATTATAGGATTCAGGAATGGTCGTGGTTTCCCATTCCATAAAAGAAACATCCTTCGTTGCTCTTGCTAAATAGCAGTTATCGCTATAGGAATAAGGTGAAGGATAAGCAAAATTTACTCCTGCTATATCTTTTTTATATCCATTTAGGTATCCCTTTTGTGAAAATGAAATATTGGTGAAACACAATAAAAATATTGCTGTGTACAGATAATTTAAGTTTTTCATAATTGTAAGTGTTTTATTTGTTCGGTTATTCGACAATTACTACGGTCTCTCCATAAAATTTAGTAGCAATCAACATCTCACCTTCATATACTGAAAAAGTTTTTCGGGTCAATTGAATGCCGAATGTGCGATTATTCCAGTGAACATTGGTAAGGGTTGCTTCTCCAATATCTTCATGGTTAAATGGCCTAATAGTCAATTTATTTTCTTCCATTTTTACCCCAAAAGTTCCAAAAACAATAGCCTCCAACCCCGCGCCGGCCGAAATTTCAAGCGGCATCGAAGACCGATCTTGTTCAGGCGTATCAATACGAGGATTCTGTGGCAGGTATGGAAAATGATCAACATATCTGATATTACGCTTTAATACATCCCAACCTTTTCCGGCAAAACCTTTCTGGTACAAGTTGCGAGAAATGCGACCTGGCATACCAGCATATTGTCCGCCGCCGCCCCAATCAGAGTCAATTAAGTCCCAATGTACACTGTCTCTTCGGGCCATGGAATACACACCATATTTTCCAAGGAACTCACCTTCCTGTAAGTGGCTCACCAAACGATAGATTTGGTGATCAGGCAGAAAGTCGGTACCCAATAAATCGAACAAATGAAAGGTCCAAATTGTACCTTTTGTACCATCAGGATAATAATTATCAAACCACCCTAATTCTTCATTCCACATGTATTTATTTACCAGCCCTTTAAGTTTTTCTGCATCTTTAAAATAAGTTTCTTTTAACTTTTTTTCATTTCTTTTCGCAGCCCAATCGGACAGGGTATATAATAAATCAATAGTTAAGGTATTCGTAATTGGTACTGCATGATTATATCCATCAGTACGAATTTCAATTATTTTTTCGGTATTGTACCCTACATCTATTAATCCTAAATCATTGGTGTAATTAGTTTGAAGTTCATCAACCCAACGTTGCATCCATTCCCATACAGAAACACCAGCTGCCTTTTCATCAAAAATAGAATAATCACCGGTATGGCGTATATAGGCTTCAATCATTATTTGAAGCGCAAAAGGCTCTTGTATATATAGAATATCCCAATGCGCGCCATTCCAGCCTACGTAAGTCCTTTTTAATTGCACCTGCTCAAAGTCTGTTAAGATTGCATCTTTTAAGCTTTTTGGGTCTAGCATGGCAATCACATCTGAGGCATATGAAGTATCCCAGCTTATGGTATACGGCCACGTCCCAACTGCCCAAAACACATCTGAAATATAGCTTGGATTCTCGTAGCGGCTCATTAAAACGGACAACATGCAACGGTAATAATACTCTTGAAGTTGCTTGTTAGAACTTGTTAGTTTAGGAAGCTTCTTATATGCCCAAGAGAGCATATCGCGTGTCTTTTTATCGGCACCCTCCATACGCTGTTTAATATCGGACTGAGAAATGGCCGGAGCACCATTTTGTGGTTCATAGAATTTTACGGCGAAATAGTACGTTTCAGTTTTACCGGGAGCAATACTAATTTCAAAACCCTTATCACTAGTTTCTTGTATCGACGAAGAAACACGCGCATGGGCCATTTTACTACCAATCGTAAAAGCATCAAGTGAATCAACCTTAGTTGAGCCTTCTTTGAAATGACGCACTAATTCATCTGCAACCTGATTTGGTATAATGGTCATCTCCAAATCTTTTGAGTTTCGATTGGCAAGTACCAGCTTAATAAAAACTTCATCGTCTTCAAACGAAACATTGGTCCAACTTTCTGCAGAAAAACTCACCCATTTTTTGTTGTATTCCTTATGGAATGTTGCAGTCCTGTGATACTGATTGGGTTGCCATTTTTCATCTTGGGTCACCATTATCGATGGAGAATTTGGACGGAAATTAGAACCCAGTGGGTCGTAACTTCCACCATCGTCTATCCACGATTTCCATTTGGTAGGCACGTCATCTTCAATCAAACGCCCTGTACCTTTGTCAAAAAAGTTTAGATTGAATTCATAACGGGGAGCACCAATTGGCAAAAACCATACATTGATAAATTGTGTCACGCTATACTGCCTTGGAGATACAAATCCCCGATAATTAACCAAAAGTACTTGCTCATCATCAAAAGCAATAGCTTCCCTATCCATCTCATAGTATTCAGGATCGGCAGGGGTAACTATTTTTTGTGCATTGATTGTATAGGATATGATTGTAAGAAGCACTACTAACCAAATCTTTCTCAGATTACAACTCATTTCTTTCTGTTATTTAGATTAAAATAAATCTTTCTATATTTCTTTTTCTCATTTTCAAAACAGTTTTATCAATTAAATTTATGCTTCCAAAAGTGAAATTGCAGCCTTCATATACCCCATGGCATAGGCCATACCAGCATACCAGGGAGCATCACAAGTCATTTGTGGTGTATGGTCAGGAATCAAAACACCTTCAAAATTGTTTTTCTTTAGAATCTTTAGAATCCTGAACATGTCTATGTCGCCTTCATCAACGAAAACCTCTTTATAATTGGGAACCTTTCCTACGATGTTCCTAAAATGGATATACCCTATTCTACCTTGTTTACTATAACTATCGGTGGCATCATAAACATTGCCCTCGGTCATTTCAGCAATAGAACCCAAGCAAAACTCGAGGTTATTGGCCTGACTTGAATTCATATCAATTAATTTCTGATACAAATCAGGTTGATACACTAATCTTGGTGTGTTCCTAACATATGGCATCGGAGGATCATCTGGATGGGCGGCCATTTT
>RCNE010001213.1_pt1 | contig 14029 bp, 14 predicted proteins | sample 2041361 | NCBI WGS metagenome assembly RCNE01 (sample SAMN09708229, study PRJNA481090) | Marine sediment metagenome, whole genome shotgun sequencing project.
GCGATCACTCTTGCCGTAGAAATTGCGACGGCGCACCTGCAACGGGTCTTTGCCGAGGTTTCGGGCAATATCGTCAAGAACATACTCGATAGCAAACATGCCCTGCGGCCCGCCGAAACCACGAAACGCCGTGTTCGATACCGTATTCGTCTTGCATCGATGCGAAACGATGCGCACGTTCTCAAGGAAGTAGGCGTTGTCGCAGTGGAACATGGCACGGTCATTCACCGGACCGGACAGGTCGGCCGACATGCCGCAGCGCGAGGCGAATTCGAACTGGATGCCGAGTATCCGACCCGTGTCGTCGAAACCAACGTCGTAGTCGATGACGAAGTCGTGGCGCTTGCCGGTCATGATCATGTCGTCATCGCGGTCCAGGCGAAGCTTGCAAGGACGCCCCGTCTTGTCCGCTGCGATGCACGCGATGATCGCGATCAGCGCCGCCTGGCTTTCCTTGCCACCAAACGCGCCACCCATCCGGCGACAGATAACGACGATGTCCTTGGCCGCGCGCTGCGTCGCGTGCGCGACCATGCTTTGTACTTCATCCGGGTGCTGGGTCGAACTGTAAACAAGCAGGCCGCCATCTTCCTGCGGGATGGCCATGGCGATCTGCCCCTCGAGATAAAACTGGTCCTGGCCGCCCAGCGACACGCGCCGCTGCAGGCGATGCGGCGAATCCTGGAGAGCACTATCCGGCTCGCCGCGTACCAGTGTCTCACTCGGTAGGACGAAGGACTGCTTTTCTACGGCTGTCACCGGATCGAGTATCGGCTCAAGCTCATCGTAGTGGATATTCGCCTTGCGTGACGCTTTGCGGGCGCCATCGACGGTCGTTGCTGCCACGGCAAACAACGGTTGGCCGACATACTGGACCAGCGTATCCGCGAACACCGGATCGTCCTTCACGATCGGGCCGAAGTTGTTTTCACCGGCGATATCGCCTGCGACGCAGACATCAACGACGCCGGGTGTGTCGAGAACCTCACCGAGATCGATGTTCGTAATTTTCGCGTGCGGCTTTTCGCTCATGCCGACGGCCAGGTGCAACAGGCCTCTCGGCTCCGGAATGTCATCCGTGTAAGCCGCCGTGCCACTGACGTGCAGGTGCGCGCTATCGTGCGGCAGCGCCTTGCCCATGGCGCCCGCGCTTTTCTTTGCCGTCTTAACGCGAGCGTCCATAAAGATATACCGTCGGCTCAGCGTCGCCGCTGGTCTCGAGATAGAAGCGCCGTAGCAAGTTTTGCACGGCAAGCAGTCGAATGTCCGCTGCCGCACGTGCGTCGCTGATCGGGCGGAAGTCGGCCGACAGCGCTGCACAGGCCTGCTCGACAGTATCCGCCGTCCAGCGCTCGCCGGCGAGCACCGCCTCGCAGTGCGTCGCACGCTTCACTACCGCTGCGAGCCCGCCGCAGGCCATGCGGAACGTCTTAACCCTGTCGTCGTCCAGCTCCAGCCAATAGGCGGTGCACACGGCCGATATGTCCTGGTCAAACCGCTTCGACCATTTCTGACTGTGAACGACGGCGTCGCTGTCGGCGAGCGGTATGCGAATTCGTTCAATGAACTCGCCGGTCGCAAGGTCGTTCACAAGGTAATCGTGATAAAAAGCATCGAGCGGCAACTCTCGTTTCGAGTCACCGCATCGCAGCACGAGCGACGCACCGATAACCATCAATGCGGCCATTGAATCGCCGATTGGCGAACCGTTCGCGATATTTCCACCCAGCGTGCCGGTGTTACGGATCGGTGGAGAGGCAAAGCGTCGAAACAACTCGTCGAGGCCCGGGTACTGCTCGACGATGGCGGGAATGGCATCCGTTAAGGTCGCCGCTGCACCAATTTCGAGATGTGTCGATTCCCGGGAGATGCCCACAAGCTCGCCGACCCGCCCGGTGTAAATAACAGTCTCAAGCTCGCGATGCTGCTTGGTCACCCAGAGTCCGATGTCTGTACCGCCCGCCAGGATCGTCGCGTCAGGATAACGCCCAACGAGCGCGGCCAGCGATTCGATGTCGCTCGGCGCAAAGAAACGACGCCCCGCATAGTCGATCGCGAGTTCATCCTCACGCGCCAGCCCTTGCAGCGTCGCAATTCGATCTGCGGGTTTTTGCTGATCACCGCAGGGTTGTCGCAACCAGTCTGCACGATCGTCCGCCGACACTTCGCCATACATGCTGCCCGCCGCAGCGATGATTGGTCGGTATCCGGTACAGCGACACAGATTCCCGGCCAGCGCGTCGTCGATATCCCTACGGTCGGGATTCGCGTTGGTTTTGTACAGCGCGAGCAGCGACATTACGAAACCCGGCGTGCAAAAACCGCATTGAGATCCGTGGTTGTTGACCATGGCTCGCTGCACGGGATGCAGCCCGGTAGCGGCCGTCGCCAGGCTCTCGACCGTGATCAGCTCTTTTCCATCGAGCGTCGGCAGGAACTGGATGCAGGAATTAATCGCCCGCAGAGAAAGATCGTCGCCGTCTCGGGTCAGCTCGGCGACCACAACCGTGCAGGCACCGCAGTCACCCTCTGCGCAACCCTCTTTCGTTCCGGTGCGACCGAGGTCCTCGCGAAGGAACTGCAGCACGGTGCGCGTCGGGTCGACGTTGTCGAGCTCGATCAGTTGACCGTCGAGTACAAAACGGATGGACGACGCACTCATGCTGATTAGCTGCCCCGATAGGTCGAATAGGACCAGGGTGTCACCAGCAGGGGCACGTGATAGCTCTCTGCATCGTTAACCGAAAAACGGATGACGACCGTGTCGAGAAACCGCGGCTCGCCAACGGCGGTCCCGTTCGCTGCGAAATATGCCCCGATATCGAACTCCAGCTCGTAAGTACCGGACTGCATGGCTCCACCCTCAAGTAGCGGCTCATCCGTACGGCCGTCGGCGTTAGAAACCGCGCTGGCTCGCAACTCCCTCGTCTTGTCGAGTGCGAACAGGCGAATCACGACGCCGTTGGCGGGGCGGCCGCGTGCCGTATCGAGGATATGTGTACTCAGTCGTCCCATTCCGTCCCCTTTTGTCACGGCCATACCTGCCGTGTGGTCGACGATTATACGATGCCGGGGCAGCCCCGTGCGCGTTCTCGTGCCGATCCCGCCAGGCGCCGAAAGCATCGATGCGGCAGCTGATCGACTCTCGCAGCCGTCTGAGGCCGGCGACTCATCGAAGACAAGGCATTCCGGATTCGGAGTTTGGCAGGAAGCTGCACCTAGCGTCTGGCGGTCGCCGGACCAGCTGACAGCTCGTCGCGACGGGCCTGCAGGGCGCGGAGACGGCGCAAGTCCAGCACGTCACTCAGGTTCTCAGCAAGCACGTCGTCCGTGAGCACGGCAAGCGCGTGTTTCCAGCCGTCGGTGATGTCGAGCGACACACTTTTGAGGTGCTTCGGTCGACCTTTCTTCCTCGCGAACGCCCGATCATGCCCGCTCAGCATCAGGCGCCAGCTGGCAGGGTCATACAACATGCGCTCCATACTGCGGCCTTCGTTGTAGATGAGGACGTCAAAGACGTACATGGCCTCCCACTGATCCTGCAGCGAACAGGACGCGCCGGCGCCTCGCCCGGATGCTGAGCGCTGCTTCTCATTCGAACGTTTGTCAGAGAGGAACTGCAGGGAACCGTCCGCTCCACCGACCTTTCGAACGACGGTCACGGGAACCATGTCCAGCTCGAGCAAACGGTCGAGCCTATACGCGGCAACACCGGGATAAAATCCCCGCGATGTGCGCTTCGCATGGATCGCCGAGACCCTTCGACGCCCATTACTGACATTGACGATCGTTCGCCCTGCCGCATCCTGTTGCTCGGACAGAATTTCACCCTCTTCCAGTAATTGCTGAAGTTCCTCGGTCGACATCATCCCTGGACGGGCTCCCACGAGCCGGGGGTGCGGCCGTGGCGGCGTCGGAGCAAGGCCCGACTGATTTACGACCAGGACGGAATCTCCATGCAGAACGAGCGCATTGCCGCTGCCCTTATAGTAGAAATTGAGCATTCCGGTATCGATCTCGATGAGCCGACCGTCGAAGCGCTCCAATACTCTGCGCGTGGGCGTTGGCGTATGTCCGACCACCACGCGGCTTGCACCAATGGCTGCGAGGGCGCTATCGAGCCGGTACTCCTCGATCAATTCGCCACAGGAGACGCTGCCGCGATACCAGAGTGGTCCTTCGGCGTCGAACAGCTCCGAGTCAAACAGACGCCTGGCTGTCGCTATCGCATCCAGCACGGCACGCGTATCGGCCAGCGCAGGCCTGTAAGCGTTGAGTACCGCTTGAGCATCGTAATGGCTGTCGGTCGGCAACAGGATTTCCGCATCCGTCAGGGTCTGCAGTGCTTCAACATACGCGACCAGTTCACGCTTCAATTTGCCGTTGACGCCCTTCAGACCGAGCTTCTCAACCAGCGGTGACAGCCCGCCGTGTACAAATGCTGTGCCGTTGGCGACCATGATGACCGGCTTTGACAACAGCCACGCACCGTATTTCCCGTCTGGCCTGAAAGCCTGGCGCAGAGCAAAGAACCCGGCTGGGAACTGTTGCTCGAACTTCTCGTACAGAGCCTCGCGCGATGACGAGCCGGCGTAGCGCTCAGCATAGGCCTCGAACCACCTCTGGCGCTCGGATTCTGTTTCGTCCGCAGCAAACGCCGCGTATTCCGATTTGCTGACATAGCGCAGATCGCCAATCAGGTTCATCGACTCGTGATTTCCGATCACAACATGCACCGCACCACCGGCGGCCAGCGCCTCTCCCTCGAGTCGCATCAGGAGATCCATGGCGTCGCGCGACTTAGGACCTCGATCAAGTATGTCGCCGACGATAACCAGGTGGGTTGTCGCACCGGACCAGCCAAGCTCCCCGTCAATAACCTCGGCCTGTTGCAGGGTCTCGACCATGGCGTCGTATGCCCCATGAACATCGGCGATTGCGACGATCCGATCGACGCCATCCACCTGCCAGTCCCCGGCCTGCGCCGAACTGCACATGATGAATGCGATAGCGAGGAATACTTTGGCGACACGTAGCAAGAATCGGATCCAGTCTGTTGTTTATAATGTGAGTGTAGTGAGAATGCGGCTTAGCGGCAATTTACGGCGGCAAAAAGTCCTGTGCTAGACTCGCGACAGTCGCAACGGCCACCAGCAACACAGGGATAATTCATGTCACCTTATCGTTGGACACTAGCCGGTATCATCGGGTTCCTTGCGGTTACTGCGTCACACGCGCAGAACAGCAAAGAACCGGACCCCCTGTTCCAGAGTGCAGATATCCTGGAAGTCCGCATCGTCGCGCCGATCCATACGCTCCTAACGGAGCGTTCTGACGAGCGGGATCTTGATGGCCTGTTTCAGTACACGGATGACACCGGCGAACAGGTAGAGGTGAACGTTGGCATCCGTACACGCGGCATTTCCCGCCTGAATCCAAAGATTTGTCCTTTTCCGCCCTTGCGTCTCGACTTCAAGAAGTCAGAGATCAAGAAGTCGCTGTTTCACAAGCAGGACAAGCTGAAGCTCGTCACGCATTGCCGCGACGGGTCGCGTCGTTACGAACAAACGCTGATGAATGAATTCCTTGCTTACCGGATTCTGAACCAGCTGACGGATGCCAGCTTCGGTGTGCGCCTGATGCGCATCACCTACGTCGATACTGACGGCGCTGATCAGGACCGAACCGCTTACGGCTTCCTGATCGAGCACAAGGACCGCCTGTCCAGGAGACTGGGATCGCAGCCGCTGACCATCGCAAAGACGACCGTGCGTGCATTGGACCTCGAATACACGAACCTCATCTCAGTGTTTCACTACATGATCGGCAATACTGACTTCTCCCCCATTGTCGGCCCCGAAGCCAGTTGTTGTCACAATCATGTGCTTCTCGGAGAGGAAGGGAAACCGTTGTTGTCGGTGCCCTATGACTTTGACCAGTCCGGTCTCGTCAATGCGCCACATGGAATAACCAACCCGAGATTCAGGCTGCGCGACTCGAGGGAACGACTTTACCGTGGACGCTGCATAAACAATGGGTACCTCGAAAGCACGCTTTCTCTGTACGAAAACAAGCGGGAGGCGGTTTTCCAACTCATTGCCAACCAGGAAGGCCTGGCGCCCGGATCAGGCAAGAAAATGACGAAGTTCGTGGGCGCATTTTACAAGACTATCGGCTCGCCCAAGCAGGTCGAACGGTTGCTGCTCAAAAAGTGTATTTGAAGCCAGCCGCCGCGTCAGATAGCTGCAGCCAGTCGGCCAAAATCTTCGACATTCGTGGGTGAATGTAGTAACCAACCGAGCTGTGGGGGTTCGACTTGCCGTAACGAACGGCCAGGTTGAACAAGCGATAGTCGTGAACGGCGCTCACCTGGCGCTGCTTCAGCATCTTCCCGAAATCGTCAGCCAGCGTATTGTCGTGGCAACAGTAGTCATCTTCCGCGGCCAGGTTATGCCAGGAGATCACGTTCGCCGGAAAGCGGCTGTCCGTTTTCTCTTTTGCGCCGCACAGCCGCTTCTGCACTGCTCTGTCGCCCAACGGCGAGCCGAGCGTCAGCCAGGATTCGACCTTCTTGTCCGCGAAACGATCCTTGTACTCAGGATCGTGCGACAGCTGCCAGAGTACGTCGTAGGCAACAACACTGCCTGTCCCGTGCGTGACCAGCATGATGCGCTCGCCGCGGTCCATGAGCTCGCAAAGCGCAGTGCGCACTCGCTCACGCGCCTTGTCGCCGAAATCCGACTTGGGATTCAGGTAACTACCAAAATCCCTGGCTACCGAGGAAATTACAGGAATCGCCAGGCCGACGGCACCGAGAACAGGCGCCGAAACGTCAGCCATGAACTCGGCGATGGCCGACTTACCCGGCAGCTGGTCGTACTGCCGAATACCGAATCGCTTGCGTGGCGCTATTTCACGCAGCGCATTGAGCGCGTTGCGGCGATCACCAAGGTCGAGGTCCGCATCGTACTTTTTACCTGATGCGAGCAAGACCTCGGCGCTGAGATCGCCGTACCAGGCGATATGTTTTTGCACGCGGTCGAAGGCGCCCACTTCCCCGGGATAGTCGCGCTCAACACCGGCACGCATTGCCGCCAGCGACACATCCATGTAGGCGTCGGCGCCGGGCTTGAAATCCCGTCCGTGCACCAGCAGAAGACTGCGATGCGACGGGCCGCTCAATTCGTCCAGGGTCGTCATGCCGTCATTCACACCTTGTGTCCTGTTCTCTGAGTTCGCTTTCTTTCAGAAAGCCCGCAAAGCGTGAGTGCAAGGCGCGGCCTGCCGGTAGTGGCTAGCCCTTGCCCAGAGCTGCAACGCCGCAGTAGCGCTTTGCAGGCTTTCCCTTCGGGCGCTCCCGACGGCGCGTCCTGCCGCGTTGCAGTCGTTTGAAGTAGCCCGCTAATCCTGCGCTCCTGCGCCGCGCAGGACGCGCTGCTGGGAGCACTGAGCGTTAGCGAACTCAGCAAACAGGACACTAGTATTCATCTTCGCCACCATCCCGACGCGTCAACATGGTCAGGAAGGGGCCGGAAAGCGTCTTACCGTACTCGAGCTTCCATATGACCAGTGTGGCAAGCACGAACATCAGTGAAATCACGCCGGAGATCCCGACCGCACCGATTCCGGAGCCGAGGCCGATTCCAATTGCGACAAAAATGTACATGGCGTCGGAAGGCTGGTCGAGTGAGAATCGAAAGCGCACCGCGGCGACGACGCCGGCCAGGCTGAACGCCAGTGCCAGGCTGTTGACGACGATCATCGCAATCCCGGTCACTACAACCGGCAAGATCATGATGGTCTGGAGGAACGACTGGTCGATACGGCGCGTGCGGCTGGTGATGAAGTAGACCCATGAAATCGGCACAGTCAGGATAAGCGAACCGATACTCGCGAACACCAGTCGCAAGGGTCCGGTTGTCGACAGGATCGTCCGTTCGGCGCTCGTGTAGATCGGTTCGAAGGAGTCCGCGTTAGACGCGGCGAGTTCTCCAATCCCGCCTATCGGAAGGTATTGATCAAGCGCAGGAAAACGCGAGATAAGGAAAATGACGATACCAAACCAGAACCCGTAGTACATCAGGATCAGGGTGAGTGGAATCAGCAAATTCGCAGATCTTCTCATCGCTTTGCTCCGTCTCGATAGCCGCCGTAGAGGAAGGCGCTATTCCTCGCCATGCGCGACTGTATCCCGAAATTCGGGCGCACGCCAAACCGGGCACTGAACGCAGGACGATACCGAGCCGGTAAAGGCAATGCTAATGTATAGAACGGGCATTGCCTACAACGTGATGGTAGGCTATGCGCCGTTTTTGGTCTGCGGTTATTCCCATGTCACATTCTGTCCAGCTTCTCGGCATCAGCAATGCCATTGTCGACGTCCTTGCCCACGTCGAAGACACATTCCTCGAAGATATCGGCGCCGTGCCAGGTTCGATGGTGTTGATCGATAAAGAGCAGGCTCGTGAGCTGTACGCAAAGATGGGTCCTGCAACGGAAATGTCGGGCGGTTCAGTCGCCAATACGGTCGCTGGCTTCGCCAATCTGGGCGGCACGGCTGCGTACATCGGCAAGGTCAAAGCAGACCAGCTAGGCACTATCTTCAACCACGATATGCGATCACTCGGTGTCGACATTCGCCTGAAAGCCGCCGCTGATGGCGCACCCACCGCCCGAAGCCACGTCCTGATTACGGCCGATGGACAGCGCACCATGCAAACCTATCTCGGCGCGTGCCTCGAGCTCGGCCTCGCTGACATTACGGCGGATACAGTTGGCGCGCCAAAGGCCATGCTGCTCGAGGGCTATGTCTGGGATATTGCGGAAGGCCCGGCATTGGCGAAGAAAGCAGCGGAATTCGGCAGAGCCAATGGCACGACCGTTGCCTTGTCACTGTCTGATTCTTTTTGCGTCGAGCGGCATCGCGAGTCCTTCCTGGACTTCGTTCGCAATGACGCGGATATCATCGTCGCCGACGAAGAAGAGGTCTATGCGTTGCTGGGCACGTCCAATATCGATGAGGCCCTCGTGGCATTAAAGGACTTCGAGAATCTTTTCGCGATAACACGTTCGGAACAAGGCTCCGTCATCGTGCATAAAGACAAGACCCTCGTTCAGGCCGCGTCAAAAGTAGACGAGGTCGTCGACACGACAGGTGCCGGCGACGCTTATTGCGCCGGCTTCCTCTACGGCTGGGCCAACGATAAGTCGCTGGAGGACTGCGCGAAGTACGGCACGTACTGTGCCACGATGGTCATTCAGCAGCTTGGGGCGCGGATCGAACCAGGCTTGCTTGACGACTTCGAAGCTTAGGGTGGTGTAACGACCAAGCTATACGTATCAGCGAGGCAGGATGCAGTTAGCCGCAAGGCGCGTCTCGCAGGAAATGGTGCGCCCTTTTCAAGAGACGTAACGCCACAGATGACGGCTTCCAGTCTCGCCCTCAGCTCGTTTCGAGCTCGACTGCGTCAACGATGCCGACAACGATCGAGCGCACCGGTGCCTGGCTATCGTCGAGTATCTGACGAGCACCTGTGCCCTCGTCGAGGATCAGGACGATCTCGCCTTTCCCCGCCCCGACAGTGTCCATGGCGATGATATAGCCGCCGGTGGGGCGCCCGGTTGCGTCGAGTCGCTCGGCGACGAGTAGCTTGCGGCCCTGCACGACGGGGTGATGGATCGTCGACACGACGCTGCCTGTGATACGGCCGAGGATCATCAGGCGGGATCCTCCGAAGGATACAGCCGCACCTCGTCGACCAGGCCGACGATGGCGTCGTCGACCGGGACAAACCAAGGGTCGAGGGTCAGTGCCGCTTCGCGGCTTGCCACCCAGTAGATCACCTGGCCGGGGCCCGCCATTCGCGTGCCATCCGCGCAGACGAGCGGGTCGCCCTCGGGTCGGCCCTCGCGGTCGAGTGGCTGGACCCAGAGCAGTGGCGTGGCGGACAGCTCGTCCACCAGCGCCGCCGGGACCACCGTGCCGATTACACGTCCCAGGAGCATGCGATCTCCTCCGGATACTCAGCACCGCCCGGCTCGAAAGCCGGGCACAGACCGAAACGCGTGCCCTGTTCGAGCAATGAGCGCAAGTCGGAGTCGAGCCTTGGCATCAACGTCCGTGCAAGCAGTTGATCGCCAGCTCGGTCGGCGCACATGCCGAGCGCGGTCTCAACGTCGGTCAGATCGCCGCTCATCAGCGCCAGCGCGTGGCCACCGAGGTCGTCGCCCAGGCGAACCTCGGAGAGAACGACGGGGGTGCTTTTCACAGCGGCATCCACGGCAGCCAGCAATGCAGGCGAGGAGCGTGTCTCGATCACCACCAGCGCATCGCCCTGCAACGCCTGTCGCATACCGAGAACGGCGTCATGAAGCACCGGGTGAACGTCGCCCAGGAATACGCTACCGCTCAGCGTGCGCTCGGCCTCACCGAGCCGCACTCCGGCGCCGTATGCCTCCTCCGTGCTCGCGACGCTGCCTCCAACCAGAATCAGGAATCGACCCGGGTGAATCGTTCCACAGCGCAGCAACGCGATGGGTGCACGTTTGACCATGACGTCACTCGCCAGGATTCCAGTGGCGACATTTTCGAATTCCAGTAATGCCAGAGCTCCGTGTCGTTTTCTTTTCTGCACCATCCTGGTTCAGGATCCAGGCTAGACGATGCGGAAGTGATCGACGAGAACACAACGTCGCAGTCGACTAAAGGCGACCGGCCCGGTGAGCCCTTCGCCGGTGGGACTGGCGATCGTGAAGCTGCAATGACCTTCTCCTCCTTCGCCCAGGCCGGCATAGAACGGGCCGTTCTTGGTGAAGATACTGGTGTTGATGGTCCGCGCCATTCGGCTCAGTGCGTCGATGTCACGCGAGTACATGCCGGCCGAATGGCCGAAGCCGTGTTCGGCTTCCTTCGCCAGCTCGATGGCGCGATCGACGTCGGGTACTGACGTCACAGGCAGCACCGGCATCATCTGCTCGGTCCAGATCAGTGCGTGGTCGTTCGGAACACGCGCAACCAGCAGTGGTGGGTCACCACTACATGCGATACCGGCTCGCTTGAGGATTTCACCCGCGTTCTTGCCGATGAGTTCCTTCTCAACCACCGCGCGTCGCCGCGGCCCGCGGTGCTCGCTGAAGATCACTCCCTCCACTCGATGGAGCTCGCTCTCGTTCAGGACGTAGGCTCCGTGGCGCGACATTTGATGAAGCAATTCCTCGACAATGCTGTCGACCGCGATGACTTCCTTTTCATCGACGCACACGATGTTATTGTCGAAAGACGCTCCGGCGATGATGCTGCGGGCGGCGTGCTCGAGGTCGGCCGTTGCATCGACCACCACCGGCGGATTGCCGGGGCCGGCGCAGATAGCGCGCTTGCCGCTCGTCATCGCCTGGCGCACTACACCGCTGCCTCCGGTCACAACCAGCAGACGGACACCGTTGTGGGCCATGAGCGCCTGCGCGGATTCGATGGTCGGTTCCGCCACTGCGCTAACCAGATTCGACGGACCGCCTCCGGCGATGATCGCGCGATGCAGGAGTCGAACGTTTGCCATGGAGCATTCACGCGCGTTCGGGTGCACGTTGAAGACGATGCTATTGCCGGCCGAGAGCATGGCGATCGTGTTGCAAATAATAGTCGAGGTTGGGTTGGTCGTGGGCGTGATGGCCCCAATCACCCCGTAGGGAGCATATTCGGTAAGCGTCAGACCGTTGTCACCGGTGACGGCATGAGGCGTAAGCACCTCCGTGCCGGAGGTCTTCTGCGCGACCAGGCGATTCTTGATTACCTTGTGTTCGACTCGGCCCAGCCCGGTCTCGCGTTGCGCGTGACGTGCAAGTTCCTCTCCGTGCTCCAGCATGGACTCCCGAATGGAGGCGATGATCTTCTGCCGTCCTTCGAGCGACATGCCATCGAGTTCGCGGAAAGCGATCCCCGCCGCTTCGACGGCTTCATCGACCGTCGCGAAGATACCTTCGCCAAGTGTTTCGCCAGGAGGATTAACGGGCACGCTCCGGGCGACGGTGCTTCGCTGAGCCTCGGGTGACGGAGCGGAGAGGCGCTCGGCCAGGCGGGTGGCGATGATGTCCACCTGCTGGTCGCTAAGTAGGCCGGCATTCCCGCCCGGACGACTCATCAGTCAGACGCCCCTTTGCGGTATTTCTCGTCGCCTTCGATCTCCCAGCTGTCGACGATCGCCATGACCACCGCGTCAACCGGTTTCTGGTCAGTCCGATCAGTCTGGCGGGCGGAAGATCCGCTGGCATAGAGCACCATTTCGCCGACGCCGGCACCGACGGCATCCGCCGCCACTACCGAGCCACCGGCCGGTTTATTGTCATGACCCCAGTCGCCCAGCATCAATAATTTTAAGCCCACGAGCTTGGCGTCTTTCTCCGTGGCGACGACAGTGCCGAGTACTTTTGCAAGTTTCACGGCAGCACCGATCCCCTGGCCACTACTTTTTCGCCGCGTCAGATCGACCCAACGGAATGGTCATGTCCACGCCCGTGTGCGGACGCGCAATAACATGTACGGTAACCACATCGCCAACGCGTGCACCTGCAGTTCTCCCTGCATCACACGCAGCCCGAACGGCCGCAACGTCGCCACGCACGACTGCGGTTGTGTAGCCGCCGCCGGTTTTTTCGTAGCTAACGAGCTCGACTTTGGCCGCTTTCACCATGGCGTCGGCCGCCTCCACCATAGCCGGAAAACTCCGGCATTCGATCATTCCCAATGCTTCTGACATCGCCTTGCTCCTCGCGAATTGGCCTTTGTGGCCACGTTAGTTCATGCAACTACAATTCGTTCAACTACTTCTTTATCGTCTTGCCAGTGACTGCGTTAATCGCCTGAGTCGCCGCTTCGTGCGCGACCACCACGTCCCGTTCCTCGCCGCCGATGTAGACGCGTCCAAAACTTCCGACTGCTCGTACTTCGAGGATGTTTATGTCAGCCGCTTTCTCCGCCTCGTTGGCTGCCAACGCGGCATAGGCCGCGGGCTCAACTTCGAGTACGAACAAGGTCTGCCCGGCAAGAATCATGTTGCCGTGGCGGAAGCGGTTGATCAGCATTGTCTGGGTATCTGCCAGATGACGGACGACCTGGTTGGCAACGACTCGCGGTTTGTGACGGTCTTCTTCCTTAAGCCCCAGGAAATCGAGAATCGCCTGCCCGGCCTGGCGCACATCCGCCTGACTTTCGGAATGCAACTCGAGCATCCCGTAGTGGCGCTCTACGATCTGCATGCCGGCCGTGACGTCCGTCGACTTGAGCGCAACGTCAAGGATCTGGTTGATCGCCATGCCAGGGGCGATCTCCACGAACAAGCTCGCCTGTCCCACCTTGGGCAGGTACCCCTTCGAGATAGTTGCCTGGAAGGACGCGAATTGCGGCTGCAACGAGTCGAGAAAAATAAAGGCTCTAAGATCAACCATCGGTAATACTCCTCAAGCACTCATGCTTGTCGATTTTGCTTCCCGGACGATGCCGATGCTGGCACTCGCACCCAGGCGGGTCGCTCCCGCCTCGATCATTGCCTTGGCGTCGCTGTAGGAACTGATTCCACCGGAGGCCTTGACCTCCATACCGGCGCCGCGAACGACTTCGGCCATAAGTGCCACATCGCTTACGGTGGCGCCGCCGGTCGAGAAACCGGTCGACGTCTTGACGAAGTGCGCCCGGGCCTGTCGCGCGAATTCGGATGCTCGCCGCTTCTCCGCGTCGCTGAGGAGCGCTGTTTCGAGAATGACCTTGCAGACGGCGTTGCCATCGACACATTCCTCTACCACGGCGCGGATGTCGCGAAGCACATGTGCGTCATTGCCGCTCTTCAGTGCGCCGATGTTGATCACCATGTCGATCTCGCGGGCACCATTGCGAATGGCACGGCGCGCTTCCATTGCTTTGATCGCAGGCTCGTTGGCACCGAGCGGAAACCCGACGACGGTGCAGGTGAGAACCTCGCTGCCATGCAGTAGCTCGGCCGCCAGCGATACCCAGGACGGATTCACACACACAGAGCGG
>RCNE010001215.1_pt1 | contig 14013 bp, 10 predicted proteins | sample 2041361 | NCBI WGS metagenome assembly RCNE01 (sample SAMN09708229, study PRJNA481090) | Marine sediment metagenome, whole genome shotgun sequencing project.
CGGGATGCAGTTCCAGACCATCAACGCTCAGGCGCCCCTCATCGTGGTTCTCAAGTCCGTTGAAACACCGGATGAGAGTGGATTTTCCAGATCCGGAGGGGCCGCAAATAACAACGCGCTCCCCTTGATGCACTGTCAGGTCTACGTCTGTCAGTGCTGCGAAATCACCAAATGACTTACCAATGGACTCGGCGATAATGATCGGCGGTTGCGTCATTCTGCTCAGCATCCCTTTGCTTTCACGTAAACTTAGAGTGGTAGGCGGTGCGGGCAACCTGCTTGGGGCATCAATTCCGTTTTTTTTGCTGAATGGGTTTGAGGGCGTTAGAGTTGGCTTTGTTCTCCTACTCACAAAAGGGTTTTCGCCAAATTGAGGACGCTGGTGAATCAGCAGTTACTTCCATGTATCGTTCGGATTTGGCCTGCTCAACGGCTATCCACGCGTTCGGTGGGCTTCGGATTTACGGGGCTGCAACCGTCGGCACATTTTGGCGGATTACTTATTTTAACCCTTAGCCTTCGCTCCTTGGACCGTGCGCGTTAGCGTGAATTGCGCTGCTGCGGGAGTGTGTCGTGCTTGCCGCCCTGGAAAGATGGCGTACGTCTTCACAATCTTGGGAGCCATAGACCGAGACCATGCCAGCAACCTTCGACGATATCTTAGTTAATTATTGACCCCAGATCACATTTCTTAGTTGATGCGCCAAACAACCATCGGGGCGTCACATGAAATCGCAAACACGCGTTGTAGTCATCGGAGGCGGGATTGCAGGCTGCTCCACGCTATATCATCTGACGCAAGAGGGATGGAGCGATGTTGTTCTGGTAGAGCGCGATGAGCTCACTTCTGGCACGACGTGGCATTCCGCAGCTCAGGTGACAAACTTTGGGATGAACCAAACGATGGTGGGTCTCAAAACCCACTCGATAAACCTCTATAAAGAACTGCGCGATGATGCAGATTATCCCGTGAGCTATAATCATGGAGATGGAGGTATCCGGCTTGCCAACACCGCAGCGCAGATGGATGGCTACCGCCACTTTGCGTCAATGGCAAAGGGGATGGGGGTCGAATTTGAAATCCTCGATGCTGCGGAGTGTGCGCGGCGGCATCCGCTGATCTCGACCGATAACCTGCTGGGCGGTCTGTGGGATGACAACGATGGCGACATTGATCCCGCCAGCCTGTGTCAGGCGCTGGCGCGGCGGGCGCGCAAGGCGGGTGCAGAAATCTACCGCAACACGCCGGTCACTGCCCTGACCCAGCACAAAGACGACAGCTGGACCGTGCATACCGCCCATGGCGATATCGACTGCGAGATTGTGGTAAACGCCTGCGGCTACCGCGTGAACGAAGTGGGCGCGATGATGGGCGTTCATCATCCGGTGACTTCAATGGAACACCAGTATTTTGTCACCGAAGATATCCCCGCGATTGCGAATGCGGGGCACCGGATGCCCCTGCTCCGCTGTCCGATCAGCGATTACTATTGCCGTCAGGAAAAAAACGGCTTGCTGGTGGGTTTCTACGAACAGGATTGCCGCACATGGGGGATGGACGGGATTGACCCGCATTTTGTGAACGCGCTGTGCCCCGACGATCTGGACCGCGTCACGGATGTGCTGGAGGGCGCGTTTGAGCGTATGCCTGCGCTTACCGAAGTGGGCATCAAGACCATTGTGAACGGCCCCATTACATACACCATCGACGGTGCGCCACTGGTCGGTCCTATCCCGAACAAACGGAACGCTTTTTGCATCATCGGCCTGCGCGCGGGCCTTGGCGAAGGCGGTGGGCATGGCTGGCTGCTGGCCCAGCAGATCGTCCATGGCGAGGCTTGCTATGACACGTGGTGCATCGATCCGCGCCGCTTTGCGGGCCACACCAATGTGGAGCTGACAGCGCTGAAAGCCATCGAGGACTATCAAAACGAATTCCGCTTCCACTTCCCCAATGAGCACCGCCCCGCAGGGCGCATGGCAAAAACAACGCCGCTCACCCCTATCCTTGCGGCCGAGGGGGCCGAGTTCACAGTTGTAAATGGATGGGAGCGGGCCGAGTTTTTCAAGCCTACCCCTGACTTCCACGTGACCCACGGGTTTCACTTTGACGAGTCTTTTCCCGTCGTGGCCGAAGAAGTTGCAGCCGTGCAAAACAGCGTCGGGCTTTGTGAGGTGAACGGGTTCAACCGGATCGAGATTACAGGCTCGGATGCGGCTTCCTTCCTCGACCGCATGATTTGCGGGCGCCTGCCGCGTAAGGCAGGCCGCGTGGGCCTTGCCTATCTGCTCAATCATCACGGCATGCTCAAAGCGGAGGCGACTTTGGCGAACATTCCCGCCTCTGATCGTGGCCCTGAGCGCATCTGGTACGGATCGGCGGCGGCGTCTGAATTCCACGACATGGATTGGCTGCGCGCTCACCTACACGCGGACGAGGATGTGCAAATCACATCACTGACAAACGACATGACCATCCTTGTGGTGGCCGGACCCAAAGCTCGCGATGTCATGCAATTGGTAAGCCGCGCCGATTGGTCCGCTGCGGCCTTTCCTTGGCTGTCTGTGCGCGAGTGCTTCATCGGGTTCGCGCCTGCAACAGTCATGGCCGTCAGCTTTTCGGGAGAGCTAGCCTATGAAATCCACATCCCCAATGCCTCTCTCTATGCCGCATATCTCGCGCTGCAGGACGCGGGAAAGGCGCACGGGATCCGCCTGTTTGGGGCTCATGCGGTAGAGGCCATGCGCTTGGAGAAAGGGTATTTGCACTGGAAGGCAGAAATTTTGACCGAATTTGACCCTTTCGAGACTGGCCTGGAGCGGTTTGTGCAGATGGAAAAGGAAAACTTCATCGGCAAGGAATCTCTTGCGGAACGGGTAAAGGCAGGACCATCGCGGCGGCTTGTGACCTTGCTACTCGACCATGGGAGCGCGCCCGCGCATGGCGGTGCGTCGGTGATACATGGTGGGGAGGTTGTGGGAACTGTTACGTCGGGCGGCTACGGTCATAGGATCAACCGCAACATCGCCTATGCATTTGTGAAGCCTGAACTTGCGGCTGAGGGCACTGCCTTGCGCATCGATGTCTTGGGGCATCTGGCCCCCGCCACGGTCACCGCACCAGCGCTGTATGATCCAGAATTGGACCGCGTCAGGGGGTAAATTTTGCCTAAATCACCTGCAAACACGTTGAAGTTGTACTTTTCCCCTGCCCTTGACTGCGCTGGTATCTCTGGTCACGTTTCTGCCAGAGCCGATGATGCATAACGCTGCCCTCGGTCCCAATACCACCCACCACAAGGATCCATCACATGACCGAGACAAACAGCTACAACGTGGGCGAGCGGGCAGACCGCATACCCGCGCCCACACAATACGAGCCGAGCCCGTTCAAAAAAGGCCGCCCGCCAGAACCGCTGCAGTTCGAGGTCAATGTGACCGCCGAAGCACACGACCGTCAGAAAAAATCGGGCCTCGTGCAAGTCAATATTCCGGGCTTCTCGCCGCTCAAACTTTATTGCGATGAGCAGACCCCTGTGGGTGATGACACCGCCCCACCGCCGCTGGCGTATATGTGTGCAGGCATCGCCTTTTGCCTGATGACACACCTGACAGACATCTACACAGCGCGCAAAATCAAGATCAAGTCGATGAATATCGAGCAAAAAGTGCGCTTTCAAACGAACCTGAGCAACATGCGCGATCTAGGCCACACCACCGAGGGTGAGACATTGGGGATCGAGACCCATGTGCTGATCGACAGCGACGAGCCGCAGGAGCTGATTATGGATTTGATGGATGAGGCCGAGAATGCCTGCATGGCGCACCACGCCCTGCGCAACCCGATCCCGTGGTCTTCGCGCTTGGTTTACAACGGTCAGGAAGTTCTCAACCGCAACGGCTGAGAACCTGCTTTGACGCACACAAGGGCACGGCAGTTGTTGCTGTGCCCTTGTGTGCGTCCAGACCCCCTAGAGCGTGATATCAGCAGGCAGAGTTTTCGCGGCAATTACCGCTGCATTTTCAAGGTCATTACCCTGCGCCCGCGCCAGCGCATCCTGCGCGCTCAGACCATGGTCAATCCAACGCGCAACCAGCCTGTCGCGCAGCACCTCAATGGGGGGCGCGATACGAATCGACATATCCCACATCCGCGCCAGCCCGCGCCAAGGGTCCGCATCAAACAGCAGGTAGTTTCCCTCAACCACGACCACGTCACAGTCAGGACCAACACATCCCGCACCCGCAATCGCGATATCGCGCGCGCGGTCAAACAGCGGATAGACAACCTCCCGCTCCTCCTTGAGGCGCCTTACCAGTTGCACAAATCCATCTGCGTCGAACGTCTCAGGCGCGCCTTTGCGCGCAAGCAGACCGCGCGCGCTCAGCAGTCGATTGTCCAGATGAAAGCCGTCCATCGGCACCACTTGGGACGTGGCGCCTGCCCTATCCAATGCCGCCGCCAACCCCTCTGCCATCGTCGATTTTCCGCTGGCTGGCGCTCCCGCCAAGGCAACCAAACGGCGACCACTGCTCGGCACCTTCAGAATTTGCCGGGCAATATCATCCAACTGCTGCGGGGTATCGGTCATCTGTTCATCCTCAAAAGCCTTGCGATTATCACGTGGTTCGGCCCTTGGCACAAGCACACAAAAAAGGGCGCCCCTCCAATCTGAAGGGCGCCCTTTTCTATTTCTATGATTGAGGCTTAGCGCAGATCAAAGCGGTCCAACTCCATGACCTTAACCCAAGCTTTTACAAACTGGTCCACGAACAGAGCCTCGCCGTCACCTGCAGCATAGACCTCGGCCAATGCGCGCAGTTGGCTGTTGGAGCCGAAGACAAGATCGACGCGGGTGCCCGTGCGGGTCACTTCACCCGTGGAGGTGTCATGTGCTTCAAACACATCGCCAGTCTCGGATACCGATTTCCACGTCACACCCATGTCCATAAGCGCACGGAAGAAATCATTGCTCAACGTGCCGGGCTTGTCCGTCCAAACGCCATGCGATGTACCCTCATAGTTGGCACCAAGGACGCGCAAACCACCAACCAGCACAGTCATTTCTGGCGCTGTGAGCGTCAGCAGTTGCGCGCGGTCCACCAAAAGCTCTTCGGCAGAGACTTTGAACTCACGCGCAGCATAATTGCGGAAACCGTCAACCGCAGGCTTGAGCACATCAACGCTTTCTACATCTGTCTGCTCTTGGCTTGCATCACCACGTCCGGGTGTGAACGGTACCGTCACATCGTGACCACCAGCCTTGGCCGCCGCTTCAACAGCAGCAGTTCCCGCCAGCACAATCATATCCGCCATCGAAATCGGCTTGCCGAAATCAGCGCGGATCGCCTCCAACTTTTCCAAAACGCGTGAAAGCTGTGCAGGCTGGTTCACTTCCCAGTCCTTCATTGGGGCCAAACGGATGCGTGCACCGTTTGCACCGCCGCGTTTGTCAGAACCGCGGAAGGTGGAGGCGGAGGCCCAAGCGGTCGAGACCAGCTCTGCGGTGCTCAGACCGGAAGCAAGTATCTGCTCCTTGAGCGTTGCCACATCGGCATCACCGACCAACGCGTGATCTGGCGCAGGGATCGGGTCCTGCCACACCAGCACTTCGGTCGGGACTTCTTTGCCCAAGTAGCGCGATGTCGGACCCATATCGCGGTGGCACAGCTTGAACCACGCGCGTGCAAAGGCGTCGGCGAACTGGTCGGGATTGGCGTGGAACCGCTTGGAGATTTCCAGATAGGCAGGGTCCACTTTCATCGCCATATCCGCTGTGGTCATCATCGGGGCATGTTTGCGGTCGTCATGGGCGTCTGGTACCGCATCGCTCATAGCACCTTTTGCCGGGCGCCACTGCTGGGCACCTGCGGGGGATTTGGTTAATTCCCACTCGTTGCCCAAAAGCGTGTCGAAATAGGACATGTCCCATGTGGTCGGGGTGGGCGTCCATGCGCCCTCGATGCCGGATGTGATCGCGTCCACACCCTTTCCGCTCTCGTATGTGGAGAGCCAGCCAAGGCCTTGTGCCTCGATCGATGCGCCTTCAGGTTCTGCGCCGACCAAAGCTGCATCGCCTGCGCCGTGCGCTTTACCAAAGGTGTGACCACCCGCTGTCAGCGCCACAGTCTCTTCATCGTTCATCGCCATGCGCGCAAATGTATCACGGATGTCATGCGCGGAAGCTTGGGGATCGGGGTTCCCGTCCGGTCCTTCAGGGTTCACGTAGATCAGGCCCATTTGCACAGCAGCCAGCGGGTTTTCCAGATCACGCGCGCCGGTGTAGCGGGTGTTTTCCCCACCGGATTCTTCGAGCCAAATTTCCTCGGCGCCCCAATAGATATCTTCTTCAGGCTCCCAGATATCCGCACGACCACCGGCGAAACCGAATGTCTCGAAACCCATATCCTCAAGCGCGCAGTTGCCCGCGAGGATCATCAGGTCGGCCCATGAAATCTTGTTGCCGTACTTCTGTTTGATCGGCCACAGCAGGCGGCGTGCCTTGTCGAGGTTGCCGTTGTCGGGCCACGAGTTCAGGGGCGCAAAGCGTTGTGAGCCGGAGGTAGAGCCGCCGCGACCGTCTGCCGTGCGGTATGTTCCTGCGGAGTGCCACGCCATACGGATAAAGAACGGGCCATAATGGCCGTAATCGGCGGGCCACCAATCCTGACTGTCTTTCATCAACGCATAGATGTCGGATTTCACGGCATCCAGATCAAGCTGCTTGAAGGCCTCCGCATAGTTAAACGTGCCACCCATCGGGTCGGAGGCAGGCTGGTTCTGGCCCAAAATTTTGAGGTTAAGCTGGTTTGGCCACCAGTCACGATTGGAGCGTGCGGAGTTCGTCGTCTGCTTGCCCGCGCCGAAACCCATGGGGCAACCGCCCTGTTCGCCGTTGTCTGATCCGTCCATCATAATCTCTCTCCACTGTCTGAAAAATCGGGGTGGGGATTCGCAGCCCCTTAGAAGTATTCTAACAAGCTCGCGCCATATGTTTAAGTTTGATTTTCTGATAAGTATGATAACTTAAACCTATGATCAATTTTACGCTCAAGCAGCTGCGGTATTTTGAGGCGGTCGCACGCCAAGCTCACTTTGGCCGCGCCGCCGAGATGTGCGCGATCTCACAGCCTGCGCTCTCGGCACAGATTGCAGCCCTTGAAAGCGCGCTGGGTCTCCAGCTCTTCGAGCGCAGTGCGCGACAGGTGCGCCTCACCCCGTTTGGTGAGCAGTTTGCACCGCGTGCGCGCGAGATATTGCGCGAGGCCGAAGCGCTGTCAGAAATGGCGCGCGGTGCTGGTGGTGCGGTCCTCACCCGCCTGCGCATCGGGGTAATCCCCACGATTGCGCCCTATCTGCTGCCCTCCGTCATTGGGCACATCACCGCTGCGCACCCCGAAATTGACCTTCTGGTACGCGAAACGATGACCCATAAGCTGATTGAGGAGTTAAGTGACGGCAAGCTCGACTGCGCCATCGTGGCCCTGCCCGTGTCCGAACCTGCGTTCACCGAGGTCGCACTTTTTGACGAAGCGATGGTGCTGGTGCGCCCAGCCCATGATGCAGGGCGCCCTGTGCCGGATATGGACACGCTGAGCCAAATGAAACTGTTGTTGCTGGAGGAAGGTCATTGCTTCCGCGATCAGGCGCTCTCGTTCTGCTCCTTGCGCAATACGCTGCCGCGTGAGGGGCTCGATGGCTCCTCGCTCACGACTTTGGTGCAGATGGTGGGCGCAGGAATTGGCGTGACGCTGATCCCTGAAATGGCAATTCCGGTCGAGACGCGCTCCGCCAGTGTCAACATCGCCCCCATGGGCGCGCCGCATCCCAAACGCACGGTGGGGATGATCTGGCGTAAATCATCCGCCCTGTCGGAAAAGCTCGAAGCGATAGCAGAGTTGGTGCGCGAGGCCGCCGCTGCGCATCCAGCCTTTGCAAAGCCCTAAAGCGTCGTTTTCACTGTCCCATCCGCGATCCAGCCGTCGAGAACGGCCAGCGCCGCATCCGCGAAAGCGGGGTCGTTGATATGACAGTCGAGTAGGCTCAATTCGGTTGGGGCTTTCACAGATTTCGCCATCTCGTCTACCATCGCGGCCAGCGCGTCAGGATCATGGGCAGGCCCGCCCTCTTTGTCCCATTCCTCGATACCGTGGGTGGGCATCAACACATGAACCGGCCCCGTGGCACCCGCAAGGCGCCCGGCCATCTCCTGCACCACGCCACGCCGCTCCTCGCCTGACAGCGCCGCCGATTTGATCAGACGGTTGTGGGCATGGAACGGACGGTCATTGTATTGTGTCGGAATATCCTGCCAGCCGGCAAAGTCGATGAGGTCGGCACATCCCGCCGCAACGATCTGGGGGACGCCCTTGGCTCCTGCTCCGGTTAATCGGTCCGCGCCTGAGTGAACAACAGAGCCGCCCACAAGATTGCTCAACTCTTGCAACGAGAAATCCATCACCGCGGCGAACTGGCCTTGCCGTGCGAGCGCCTCGAACGCCATGCCGCCCATGCCTGTAGCGTGGAAAACCGCCACATCAAATCCGCGTTCATGCAGCGGATCGCGCAGTAACTTCATATATTTCAGGCACGACGACCCCAGCGATGTCATCCCAATCACAGGGCGCGTCGAGATAGGTTTTTCCACCGCCATTGCAGCACCCAGAACTGCACCTGCCGCTTGGGAGAGCGAGGATTTGCAAATGGGGTTCAGGCCATACAAGCCCCCTGCCCACAGGATCATCTGGATATCGGGGCTGAGCCGTTCCGTCGGGATGATCGGTGAAAAACTGACGGTGGAGACGACGTATTTCGGCACACCCATTGGAAGCGCCTGCGCACAATCGAGCGCCAGATCGGTCCCCATGGTCCCGCCGAGCACAATCATGCCGTCCATCTTGCCCTCTGCATGAAGTTGCGCTGTGAGCAACGCAGCGCCGCGCGCCATGATCTGCATCGCAGTATTCTCGTCGCCACTGTCGATGGCGGCCTTGATCGACGCCCCCCCCGCCTCGGCCACCTGATGCTTGGACCAGTCAGTAGGCTTGGACGGATCGCCCAGCACGCTCACATCCATTGAGACGACCTTGCCACCCATCGCTTCAATCCGCTCGGCGACATAGTGCAGCTCTTCGTCTTTGGTGTCGTAGGTGCCGATCACGAGGATGGTTTTGGTCATGGGTTTGCTCCTTTACTGGCCGCCACCCTGGGTGGGGTGAATATCGGTGTCTACGTCCTGCGGCGGGTTGCGCGCATCTTTTATCAGGGTGCGGATGTGCAGGGCGATCACAATCAGGATCATTGCAAAAATGATCATCGCAATGGGCCGCTCGATCATATCAAGGGGGTTTTTCACCCGTGGCATGGCGGAGCGCAGCTTTGTCTCCATAATCCCGCCAAGGACCATACCGAGGATAATTGGCACAATCGGCAGGTTTAGGCGTTTGAGGATCACACCAAAAATGCCAAACACCGCCGCAATCGCGCAGTCAGTGATAGAATTGCGCAGGCTATAGACCCCGACAAACCCCAACAGCAGGATCGTCACACCGATGAGCCTCGTGGGCAGCTCGATGATCCGCGTGAGCAGATTGGTGGAGAACATCAGGAAGATCAGCACAATCACATTAAGCACCAGCAGAGCGAGGTAAAGCGCCATGACAAAGTCCATGTCGTTCTGGAAAAGCTGCGGACCGGGGATGACATTATGCACATAGAACACGGAGAGCATCATCGCCGTCAGCGCCTCGCCGGGAATGCCTAACGCCAAGAGCGGGATCATCGCCGCCGCAGGCACGGCGTTATTGGCCGCCTCCGACGCGATCAGGCCTTCGGGCGCGCCCTTGCCAAACATCTCGGGCGTTTTCGAGGTTTTCTGGGCATAGGTGTAGGACATGAACTGTGCTGTGAACTCCCCCACACCGGGGATCATGCCCATCAGCACGCCAAAGCTGGAAGAAACCGTTGCCACCCGCCTATAGAGCCACAACTCTTTCAGTCCTGAGAGCATGGAGCCTTTAATCGACGTCAGTTTGGGGCTTTCGTCGGGTTGTGTAAGTAATAGAAACGCTTGGCTCAGCGCAAAGAGGCCCAGCACCACAACGATCAGGTCCACGCCGGAGGTAAGCCATGTCTGGCCAAAGGTGAACTGGCGCGAGTAGGTGATCGGCTCAAGCCCGACTGTCTGGAGGAAAATACCGAAGGCGGCCAACATACCAGCGGCGAAAATCTGGCCACGGTGGGCCAATACCACAAGGATCATGCCAAGAAGAGCGGCAAGGAAAATTTCACGCGAGCCAAAATGCGGTGCGATCCTTGCCAGTAGTGGGGCCAACAGCATCAGACAGATTATTGAGAAAACGCCACCGAAGAACGACGCGGAATAGGCCAAGGCGACAGCGCGTCGCGCCTCGCCATTTTGGGTCATGGGATAACCGTCATAGGTGGTCAGCGCGTTCACCGCCGTGCCGGGCGTGTTGATCAGCACCGCAGGCAGCGCCCCGCCGTACATACTGGAGCCGTAAATCCCCAACAGCATCACCAGCCCCACAAGCGGCGGCAGCGCAAAAGTCGCGGGCAGCAGAATCGCAATGGCCACCGCTGCTCCCACACCGGGGATCGCGCCGATGATAACCCCACCGATGGAGCCGACGAGCAGCGCCAACAGCACCTGCCAATCCAGCAGCAGCGTCACGGCAGAAGTGAATACATCCATGGATCAGGTCTTTCAGAAATAGGTAAGCATGAAGGAGCGCAGCGCCGTTGGCAGCGCCTCATAGATCGCCCCACCGGGGATTTTGACCTGTAGAAAGGACTTGAACACCACGACGATCACAATACCCATCGCGGCCATCCCCGCCAGCACGCGCATCTGGCGATACCCTGCGCGGATCGCCAGCAAAATCGCAAAGACAATGGTCGTCAGAAGATAGCCAAGTTGCGGGACGACAAACACATAGGCCATGAACCAGCCTGCATACTCAACCGAACGGACCCAATCCCAGACCTCGCTCCACCGGCCCGAGAGGCGCGGCGACAGGGCAGACGACAGCAGATGCAATGCGGAGAAGAAGACCATCAGCGCCACGGACAGCGCGGGCCAGAAGGCGGGCTGTGTGAAGATCTTACCACCTGACTTCCACGGAGCTTGGGTGCCCAGCTGGCTCAGCAGAAACAGCGAAAACGCCAAGAAAGCCCAAGCAAAAACAATATCACCTGGACGCCGGTAGCGTTTGAAGAGCTCTTGCAGCCCCTTGAGACGGGTCATGGCATGACCTTTTTACAAATGCGGATCAGAAAAAACGACAGCGCCGCCCCTGTCGGAGCGGCGCTGTGGAACGACTTATTCGAGCATGGCACCAATGGCACCCATTGTCTCGATGTCTTTGGCAATCAGTGCCGTGCTTGCTTCGGCATCGGACCAATACACAAGTGCACCTGTCTCAGCCGCAAGTGCTTGGGCCCGCTCGGACATGACGGTCTCGGAGGCAACTGCAATGATCTTCTCGCGCACGTCAGCGGGCGTGTCTTTGTGCACAAACAGGCCGTTCCAAAGCGATACGTTCAGCTCAGGTGCAAGCTCGGCCACTGTGGGGGTGTCCGGTGTGAGGCTAATGCGCTCTCCCCCGATGGAGGCCAGCACTTTGACCTCGTCGAGACATGGCAGGACCAGTTGCAGCGTGGTGTTCATCACATCCACATCGCCAGAGGCCAGCGTATTGCAATCGAGCGCGTCAAATGCCGCGTCGGAGGCATAAGCAAAGCCCATCTTCTTTGCCAATGCCTTGGTTACCTGTGTGGGTACTAGCGGCGCACCAAAGTGGCCCAGCGCCACGTCGTTTTCCTTGGCGTGTGCTGCGAGGCCTGCCATGTCGTCGTAAGGCGCATCTTTGCCCGCAACGATTACAAAGGGATAGGTCAGGAAGGTGCCAAGCGGCTCGAACGGATCAGGGTTCAGCTCTGGAATACCGATGTTCGGACCAACAACAGGCACCGCGATGATGAAGGACCCGATGGTATAGCCGTCTGCAGGGGCCACAGCCACTTCAACCGCACCCGGGAATGGACCGCCACCGCCGCCGGGCTTGTTCACAACTGCCGCTGGCACGCCGTATTTTGTCTGAAAATCTTCGGCGATCATACGCGTCAGCACGTCTTCCAGATCACCCGGAGGCCACGGAACAACAAACGAGACAGGCTTTTCGGGGTATTCCGCAACAGCAGCGATAGGGGCCGCAAGCAACGCCAATGCTGTGGTGGTGGCCAAAATGGCCTTGGTGACGTTCTTCATTTTCATCTCCCTGATGAGGGTCTTTTGACCCCTTATAGTTTTGTTCTCATATCGCGCACATTGACGCATTGACGGCATCGGTACACTATTGTTACCGTCGGTACATATAGTTTGCACACCCGAATTCTATCTGTCAACTTCCCTGTGAACCGCCTTTCACCGCCCCACCACTGGAGCCTGCCATAAATGTCAAAACCTGTCATGAGCACTGTGGACAAAGCGCTGTCTCTGCTGCGCCATTTCTCGCTTCAGCGTCCCGAGATGGGGCTGAGCGAGCTTGCCCGTCTGGCGGGATATGACAAAACCACGGTGCTGCGGTGTATGACGGCGCTGGAGCGCAACGGCTTTGTCGAGCAGGACACGCAGTCCAAACACTACCGTCTCGGGCTGGCCCCCATCAATCTTGCACGTATCCGCGAGCGTAGCTTTCCGCTGTTGGCGATTCTCCAGCCCCATGTCGACGCCCTGCGCGACAGCACCCAAGAGACGGCCCATGCGACTGTGCTCTCCTCTGGCCGCCTGCTCACCGCGCTGGTGAATGAGCCGGACCGCGCGACGCGGGTGTTCATGGACCCCTCTGCCGATCTGCCCATGCACGCGACGGCCTCTGGCATCGTGATTGCAGCGAATTTGCCAGCGTCCGAGCGCAGCGCGATGGTTGCAGCCGCCAACTTCGAGCAATTTACAGACAACACCCCCACCACACCGCAAGCGTTGGAGGCATTGTTCACAAAGACTCGCGCTCGTGGCTTTGCCCGCGCTCATAAGTCTTATGAAGATGATGTGATCGGGACGGCTGTGGCATTTTTCGGCCCCAACGGTCGGCCTCTAGGCGCGATTGCCGTGGCCGCCGTTGCATCACGCTTTGACGCAGTCCTCGCCCACAAAATTGAACAAGAGCTTATGATCACAGGTCAAAAGCTCACTCGAGAACTCGGCGGAATCGCCCCCGCCTCCCCTTTCCCATTGCCGGAGCATGCGACATGAAAGACGAAAACTTCCTCAAGGCCAACAACGCCCGCCACATGTGGCACCCGATGGCCCACCCAGCCGACATGCGCGCCAATGCACCGCGCATCATCACAAAAGCCAGCGGTGTGCGCATCACGGATGTAGACGGGCATGAGATGATTGACGCTGTGGGCGGTCTGTGGAACGTGAACCTTGGCTTTTCAAACACGGCTGTAAAGGACGCGATCAAAGGCCAGCTTGACGAGCTGCCCTATTACGCCACTTTTCGCGGCACTTCCAACGATCAGGTGATCGAGCTCAGCTATATGCTGGCCGAATTCTTTGAGCCGGACGGGCTGTCGCGCTCCTTCTTCACTTCGGGCGGGTCCGACAGCATCGAAGTGATGCTGCGTCTGGCGCGCCAGTACCACAAGATCAGAGGCCAAGGCGGGCGCACGAAATACCTCTCATTGAAGAAGGGCTATCACGGCACGCACACCGGTGGCGCGTCCATCAACGGCAATGCAAATTTTCGCACCCAGTACGAACCATTGCTGGCAGGCTGCCACCACATCCCTGCCCCCTATGCCTACCGTAATCCGTTCAACGAAACAGACCCGGAAAAACTTGCGCAGCTATGCCTGCAGGCACTGGAGGACGAGATCAACTTCCAAGGACCACAAACCATTGCCGCATTTATCATGGAGCCCGTCCTTGGCGCAGGTGGTGTGATCCCGCCGCATCCCAGCTTTATGCCCGGTGTGCGCGAGAT
>RCNE010001320.1_pt1 | contig 13999 bp, 15 predicted proteins | sample 2041361 | NCBI WGS metagenome assembly RCNE01 (sample SAMN09708229, study PRJNA481090) | Marine sediment metagenome, whole genome shotgun sequencing project.
ATGGTCGACCGAGCCCTGGGAGATCGTAAAGCGAGCCGATGATATCTTCGATGCGCGAATCGCTGGTGGAGTCCAGCTCGATGCGGACACTCTCCTAGTTCTCACCGTGGATGGGAATGTGCACCACGTCGATCTGCCGTCATTGGTCGTGGAGCGAAGCACGCGGCTTTCCAGCGCGGGGTTTCCTCTGCTCTTCGCGACGATCCTCGAGTCCGGCCATCTGCTCACCGTTGCGCCGACCGAGACAGGCGGCTCGGCTCGGCTCTGGGACCTCGATGAGGCAGCTCAAGTGGGCATCTCGTTTCCGGCCGTGGGGGAAGGAGGTTCGATCTTCTGGGAAGACGAGCTGCGCACTGTAGAGGGGAACATGTCGCACGTGTGGCCAGTCAATATCGACACCTGGCCCGACCACGCCTGTCGCATCGCCGGACGCGGTTTGACCGCTGAGGAATGGGCGGAACATGGGCCCACAGGAGTGCCGTTCGACTCGGTCTGCTGAAACCCCGGGCAGGTGGGGCGTGCTCGTTCCCTCAGGCTCGACTACCAAGGGTTGGTCGCTACGGGGTTGTCGGGAGGCGTTTGACAGACTGCAGTTCGACTAGGTGAAGGCGTGCCAGTGATCCTCCAATTCCACGACTGTGAACTGGATCTGAATCGCGTGATGCTCGGAGAAGAGGTGCGGATCGAACCGCAGGTCTTCGACCTGCTGAGTTTCCTGATCGCACGACGCGGTGAGGTCGTCCGCAAAGAGGAGCTTCTCGACGAGGTGTGGGGCGACCGTTTCGTGAGCGAGTCTGCACTGACGACGCGGATGAAGTCGGTTCGCCACGCGGTCGGCGATGACGGCACCCGCCAAGCCGTGATCCGCACCGTGCATGGCAAGGGTTACGAATTTGTTGCCGAGGTGACGGTGGCCGAGTCCGAACCCACCGACGATGGCAGCGAGGAGAGCCGTTCGGGATCGCACGATTCTGGACTGCCAACCGCACTGCAGAGGCTGATCGGGAGAGAGGAGTTGCTGGCGGAGCTCGTGACAGACCAGGTCGACAATCGCTTGATCACGCTCGTCGGCACGAGTGGCGTGGGCAAGACGTCGGTTGGGTTCGAGCTCGCTCGTCAGGTCGCACACCTATATGGCGACGGCGTATTCGTCGTCGAGCTCGTCTCCGTCCTCGACCAGGACTCCACATACCGGGCGTTTGCGACAGCGCTCGACGTCAACACCAAACAGCAGTCTTCGATCGAAGACGCGATCGTCGACATGCTTCGGCCGCGCCGCGCACTGTTGCTCCTCGACAACTGCGAACATTTGGTCGAGCCGGTCGCGGCGCTCGTCGACCGAGTTTTGCGAGCCGCGCCGCTGGTGTCAATCGTGGCCACAAGTCGCGAGCCGTTGGCGGTTGCAGGCGAACACGTCTGGACGGTGGAGCCGTTGGACACCGCCGACCTCCACGCCGTTCCGGCCGACGAGCTGTCATCGGTGCCAGCGGTCGCGCTGTTCCTCGAGCGGGCCCGCGCCGCTGATCCGAGGTTCGAGCTCGACGCCGTCACGACCCCAGCGGTGGTCGAGATCTGTCGTCGACTCGACGGCATCCCACTGGCGATCGAGCTGGCCGCTGCCCGAACCAGCGCCATTGATGTGAACGAGATCGCGCACCGGCTCGACGAGCGGTTCCGGTTGCTCAAGGGTGTGCGCCGCGGCGCCGACCCTCGGCATCGCACCCTGCACGATGCGATCAGTTGGTCCTACGATCTGCTCGACGCCGACGAGCAGCGCCTCTTCGCTTCGCTGGCGGTGTTCGCTGGCCCGTTCGACCTCGGTGCCGCCGAATCGGTCTGTCGTGGCGACGACGTGCTCGATCTTCTCACCGGTCTGACGCAGCGATCGATGCTCGCAGTTCGTCGACCGGCGGCGGGTGGTACTCGCTACGAGCTGCTCGAGACGCTTCGCGAGTATGGCCGCAATCGTCTCGACGCCCAACAGAGTGTCGATCTGTTCGCTGCCCATGCCCGTCAGTTCGCGTCACTTGCACGATCGGTCGAGCTCGATCTCCGGTCGGGCCACGAGTACGACGCCGTCGTGCGGGCCGACGCGTCGTTCGCCGATCTGCGGGCAGCGCAGGGTTTCGCATTGCAGATCGAGGACTATGACACGGCTTTTGCGCTGATCGGTTCGATCCGGGAGTATGCGATGCGAACGCTGCGGTACGAGGTGTTCGCCTGGTCCGACGCAGCGGTCGAGCTCGCCGTAGGTTCGCAGCATCCGCTCTCCCCGATCGTGACGGGCATGAGCGCGTACGGGGCTTGGGTGCGGGGTGAGTTCGAGTCGGCCGTGGCCCTGGCTCGGTCGGCGCGCGAGGCTGAACGTGCGCTCGGTTCTGACCCGTCGGGTCTCGCCGAGCGGGTTCTTGGCAACGTGTCGTTCGCGACGGGCGATATCGAAGGCGGGATGCTCCAGGGCATTCGCCAGATCGAAATCGCAGAGTCATCGGGCCACGACTCGAGAATCGCTCGCGCCTATTACATGCAGTCGATCGCCTCGAGTTCGATCGGCGCGTTTGACGAGGCCGAGGCGCTGATCGTGCGCTCACGCGAGGCCGGCAGGCGCACGGGGAGTCCGACCGATCTGGCGTATTCGTCGGTGGCGGCCGGTTTCGCTGCGCAGGACGACGAGTCGGCGTTGGAGGCTTTCGCTGTCGCCGATCGACTCGCGCGTTCCGCTGGCAACCGGTGGTTGAGCGCGTTCGCCCGCACCGAATCGAGCGGCCTGCTCGTGCACCAGGGTCGGATCTCCGAAGGCTGCGAGGGCCTCGCCGACGTCGTCGACATCTGGTATCGAGGTGGCGAATGGGCCCAGCAGTGGCACACGTTGACCCGGTGTGTGATCGCCCTCGACCGCATCGGCCAACAAGAGGTCGCCGCCCAGCTGCTCGGTGCCATCGAGTTGCACACCACGATGGGCGGGCCACCGTTCATGCGGGCGCTGCGCGACCTTGCGTTCGAGACCCGCGACTCGGTCAGCGCGCAGCTCGGTGAGGAACGAACTGAAGAGCTCCGCACGTTTGGTGCGTCACTGCCGGTCGCCGAGGTTGCCGAGCTCACACGGAACGCACTGCTCGGCCGAAAGACCGATGACTGATCTACATCTACCCGACCGTCAGGCCCGAACGCGCTGGTCGAGGTGGGCGTGGAGATGCCCGGCCAGATCGGCAGCATCGGGGCCCACGCCGTCGATGAAGCTTGATTTGCGGCGGCGCAGGAAGGGCAAACCCAGCAAGTAGAGGCCCGGGAGAGCGCAGACCCCGCCGTCGTGCACGACTCGTCCCCGTTGATCGAACGCAGCGCGGTCGAGCCACGAGTAACCGGGTCGGTATCCGGTCGCCCAGATGATCGTGTCGAATCGGTCGAGTTCGATCTCGGTCGGCACGCTCCCGACAACGGTCGGCTCGGGCCGGGTTGGTGCAGGCAGATCGGCGTCCAGTTCGTTCTCGGTCGCGAACTCGTCGATCCGCTCAAGCAAGCGATTCTGTTTGAGGTCGGCGTTGGCGACGACGTTGGCGAGCGCCCCGGAGAACTGGGCCTTTGTGCCAGCGATCGCCATCAGCTTGCCGACGACGTCGATGCCCGAGCCGATGAGCGTGTTGAGGTCAAGTGTGCGGCGCTCGGGGCTGCCGACGAGCTGGAGGGACGGCAGTCGTCGCGCCTTGTTGATGTCGTCGACTTCGTCATAGCGCTCGTCGAGCTGACCGATCACGTCCATCCACCAGTGAATGTCGCGCTCGCGATATTGCCGGGGGAGTCGGATGTGGCCGCCGACTGCGAGGGTGACGTGTCGTCCATTCCGGGCCAGCTCGTCGGCGATCTGTGCTCCCGATGCCGATGCGCCGACGACGAGCACGCCACCGTCGGTGGTCTGGGCAGGATTGCGGTACTCGAGTGCCGTGAGTTGCCGGATCCGCTTCGGGACGCTGGCCGCTACCGGCGGCAGGTGAGGTTCGCTCGACGCGCCCGTTGCCGCGATGACCGCATCACACGACCAGGTTCCCTGATTGGTGACGACCTCGAAACCTGCGTCGTATGCCTTGACTCGTTCGACAGCGACGTGGGTCCGGACCGGTGCTCCGGAGTGGCACTGGTAGCCATCGAGGAATGCGACCGTCTCGTCCTTGGTCATGTAGCCATCTGGGTCGGACCCGTCGTACCGGTATCCCGGCAGGCGGCTCATCCAGTTGGGCGTGAGTAACCGAAGCGAATCCCAGCGCTGGGTGCGCCAGGAGTTGGCCACCTCCCCACGGTCGAGGACGATGTGGTCGATCCCTCGAGTGGTGAGGTGGTGGCTCATCGCCAGTCCGGCTTGGCCTGCGCCGATGACCACGACTGGCACTCTCATCACTGGGCCTCAGGCCACTTCGACGTTGATGGTCGTGGGATTCGCCACGATGTCGAACACGGCCGAACGTTTCTGCGACTGGGCGACGATCGCTTCGAGGTCGGCCTTCGACGCGTCGGCATCGATCTTGTACGTGACCGTGATGCCGTCGAAACCGTTGCGGACGTCGCTGTCGATGCCAAGGATCCCCTGGAGGTCCATGTTGCCTTCGATCGTTGCGGTGACCGATCGCAGCTGGACGCCCCGGTTGGTGGCGACGCTGGCAACGCCGGCGGTCAAACACGATGCCAGCGCACCGAGCACGAGCTCTGGTGGGGTCGCAGCGTTGTCCTCTGAGGCGAAGACCTGCGGGTGGTCTGCATCTTGGCTGTAGTCCTGTCGATGAGCGTGATCGGATCCGAGGCCCGAGAATCCGCTGAAAGTGCTGCGGCTGTGGGTGCCCTTGATCCATTCACAGGTGGCGCGCCATTGGAACTTGGCCAGGTCTGGGGCCTCGGTGAGATGTTCGCGGGCGCCCAGCAGTGCTTCGACGTTGACGCCGTTGTCCACGGCGGGTACTTCGGTGGTGGTCATGTGTGTCCTCCTTGTTGCGCTCAGATTGTGAGCGGCCGGCGAACGTTTGCCGTCGACGTGTTCCACTGTTCGTTATTGGAGGCGGGGAGTCTTGGAGGTGGGGTGATGACTACCTGAAGTCGCGTGTCAGCCGATCTTCAGATGATCTTCATGACCTCACACCGCTCGCGTTGGATGATCAAACCATGAGCACTCCAACTCGCACCCCGACCGACGAACAGACCACCCACGATTGGCGTGAGGCAGGCGATGCCTGGGGTCATTCAGCCAAGGACTGGGCGTGCCTCTATGAGCATTACGCCCTCGACGCGATGATTGCCATCTTCCAGCGGGTCGGCGTTGCCGAGGGTGTGCGTCTCCTCGACATGGCGTGCGGGTCGGGCCTGGCCCTTCGCCATGCCACGGCGATGGGCGCGACCACATCGGGCATCGATGCAGCGGCGACGCTCATTGAGATCGCCTGCGATCGCAACCCTGCGTCGGACGTTCGTTTGGGTTCGATGTTCGAGCTGCCCTGGGACGACGCCAGCTTCGATGTTGTCACGTCGATCAACGGCATCTGGGGCGGTTGCGAACCGGCGCTCGTTGAGGCACATCGTGTGCTCCGGCCGGGCGGCATGATTGGCATCAGCTTCTGGGGCAACGGTAAACCGAACGATCTGCGGGCGTGTTTTAAGGCGTTTGCACGACATTCTCCTGCACAGCACTTCGACAGTATGAAGAAGCTGAACAACGTCGCCGCGCCAGGGGTGGCGGAGCAGATGTTGACCGACAGCGGGTTCGAGGTGCTCGAGCGTGGGGCTCGTGTTTCGGTCATCGAGTGGCCCGACGCCGAGGTGGCGTGGCGCGCCCTTTCGAGCGTTGGCCCGGCCGTTCCCGCGCTACGTGCGACCGATTCGGCGATCGTGAAGGAGGCGGTGCTGGGAGCCATTGACCATTGCCGCGACGAGCGCGGCATCTACCGCTTCGAGAATGACCACCACTTCGTCATCGCCCGTCGACCTGGCTGATCAACCGGCAGCGAAGGCCGTTCTCAGGGGGCGAGGAACGTGCACGTCGGCCCCGGCGACTTCGCAAGTTTGGTGTCGAGGGTTGCCAGTGGTGCGTCCAGGGCTTCGGCGCATGCCACGTAGGCGGCGTCGTAGCTGGTCAGGTTGGTTCGAAGCTGCCAGATTCGGCCCGCCACGGCCTCGAACGGAACAATTCGCACGGTGAGTTGGCAGAGGTCGGCGAAGGCGAGTGCAGCGCTAGCCGGGTCGATCTGGCCTGCGAGCTCGGCCCGGCGCAGAACGTTGGCGACCTCGGTCTGCATGATCTCGGGCGCGATCAGTTGGCCTCGTGCGAGTTGCTCCTCCGCCCATCGTCCGGCGGGTCCGTTATCGACCAGAGCAGCGACGACGACCGACGCGTCGACCACAAGGGTCATCGATGATCGGCAGAGCGGTGACCGAGGATCGCCTCGGCATCGAGCATCGACCCTGAGGCTGCCTTGCGCTGACGAACTCGATTGAGGAGCTCGTCGATGTCGGGTTGCTCGGCCATCTCGATCAGCGAGGCACGCAGATACTCCTGTAGCGACTGGCCGTTGCGGGCGGCTCGCGACGCGAGTGTGTTTCGAGTTTCGTCTGGCACATCTCTGACGGTCACAGCTGGCACACATGCAATATAGCTGCAATGCAGGTGATCTGCAGAAGTCATCGACGGCTGCCTTTGCGGCGCGCCCGGCGTTGCGCTCGATTGAGGCGTCGCGTGAGGCTGAGGGTCGCTGCGGGATCGGAGAGATCGACCTGGGTGTCGAGGCAGCACGGGCATGCCAGTTCGGGGCCGATTTGTAGCTGGATAACATCGACCGTGCTCGGCTCGTCGTCGTAGTAGGAGCGCCAGATGTTCATGAGGTCGCCGTCGAGGTGGACGCCGTGCACTGGCACGGCAACCATTTGTCCGGGGTCGAATTCGTCGAGGCTCGCGCCGTCGCGGAGCTGTTCGATTGCCCAGGTGAACAGAACGGCGGCATCGTGGTTGTCGAGGTTGGTGATGACGAGTTCGGGTAGGTCGAAACTTTTGGCGAGGCCGATCGTGTAGGTCCATGGGACGCTCGTGGGGTCGGGGGTGACGCCCTGCACGGTGTAGCCGTTGGTGATAATTCGCATCTCCATGTCGGCGAGCAGTTGGTCAAAGGCAGTGGGGTAGCGCATGTCGGTGCTCCTGAGGTTCGCGCCTGAGACCAGGCGGATTTATCAGGGAGCACACATCGCCGTGCAACCGAGGCGTTGTAGTCGAGTATCGCGCGCCGGTGTGACAAGCCAGGACGGTTATGGCTCGACGCGAGTGATTGTGGTGAGTCGGTCGAGGTCTCGGTCGAACGAGACCACCCGCCCAATGCCGTTCACTTCTGCGGAGGCTGCGAGGTATGCGTCGGCGAAGTCGATGCGTTGCACTTCGTAGATCTCGAGAGCTCGCAAGAGAAGTGGTGTGTCGAGTGTATGGATTGCTGGGAAGGCAATGACGGCGCGCAGTAGTTCGACGACACGGCTTCGTTCAACCTCGTAGAACGACTCGAGGACGTAGACGATCTCGGCGGTGATGAGATCTGGCAACATCAGGTCGGTTGCGGTGCGCAGGAACTCGGTGGCGCGTTGGGCCATGTCTGGCGGGTCAGCGGTGAGGTGACGGACGATGACATTCGTGTCGACGAAGGCGGTCACCCGGCGCCGCGACTCTCTCGCGTCGAGCTGCGTATGTCTTCCCAACTCGCACCACGTTTGGCGGCCGGAACCTCAACTGCACCGGCAAGGTCGAGGAGGTCGGCGGTTCGGGCGAGGCTGGCTTGTTGGCCGACGACCCGGAACACGATCTGGTCGCCCACTTCGATTTGTAGGGCGTCTCGGACGTCCTTGGGGATCGTGACTTGACCTTTTGCGGTAACCCTCGCTGCGACATCCATTCCATCGTTCCTTACTTTGACTTGCAAGTAAGGATACCTCGTCACCGAGCATTTTCGGGCAGTTGGGTGGGGTCGGAGAGGTCGGTGCTGGCTGCTTTGACGAAGTGCGCACTGTGCTTTCGGTTCGAGGGGAACAGCTGGATGAACTGGCCGGGGTCTGGCAGCCGGCGATAGTGGTCGGCGTAGATGTTGAAGAGATGGCTTGGGAGGTGTGCGTCGTGCACGGGACCCCATAACACCTCGTCCTCGATGAGGTCATCCAGGGTGTCGCCGTCTCGCAATCGACTAATTGCCCAGTTGAGGACGTGTTGGGCTTCGTCCCAGTTGGTGTCCGTGATGATGAGCTCGGGCACGCCGCAGTTCTCGGTCGCACCGATGGTGTAGGCCCACCCGCCGGACGGGCCGTCGGGTGTCGCGGGCTCGACCCCTTGCACAGCCCAGCCATGGATAAGGATCCGCAACTCGAGGCCGCGGTCGAGCTGTTCGTCGGTGTATCCGTCACATTTGAAGCACATGCCGACGAGCTTCGCGCCGGGGTATGACATCCTCCCTGGTTGTGGTGACACCTTGGGCAAAAGGCGTTCAGAAAATATTTGGTCGACCTTGTCATCCAAATGTTGAGCCATCGTGTCTGTATGGGTGTGAGTGACTTCGACGACTTCTACAACGCCCACGAGCAGCGTCTGATTCGGCTGGGTTGGCTCTTGTCGCTGGATCGTGATGATGCGGTCGAGTTGGCGCAAGAAACAATGACTCGTGCGTGGGAGAACTGGGCCGAGATCTCGAGTCCGGGTTCGAATCCTGCGGCGTGGACGAACCGAGTGTTGGTGAACCTCTCGTCGAACAGCCGGCGGCGACACGGCACTCGTCGCCGATGGAGGCATCTGTTCCCGGTTGCAGAAGTGACTCTGCCGCCCCCCGAACATGGCGACCTCGAACAAGCCCTGCAGCAACTGACCGACCGACAGCGCGAAGCCGTTGTGCTTCGTTATTGGGACGATCTCGATCTCGATCTCGCCGGCTGTGCTGACGCCATGGGTGTTTCCGTCGGCTCGGTCAAAACCCATCCTTCGCGGGCACACGATGTGCTCCGTAACGCCACCGAACTCATCTTGGAGGAGATATGACAACCGAACTTGCACAACGACTTGACGATCTCGCAGCATTCGAGACAACCGGACTCGACCTGCGCCATCCAGCGTTCCCCGCAGGCGCCGACCTCGACGGTGGAGCGCTGCGTAACCGTCCTGCTCTTGCACTCGTCGCGGCCGCCGCAATTCTGCTGGTCTTCGGCGGATGGTGGATCTCTCGAGACTCGATGTCCACCGTCGACGTGGCCGGCGGATTCGACAGCGAACCAATCCCGGCATTGTTGCTCGAAGAACCAACACCACTTTCGGAGCTTCCAGCGAATTTGCAGGAGGTCTTCGTCGATAGGTCGTTGATCCCTCCGGTGCGTGAACTCGACCCCGACGCTGCGCCGATCGAGTTTGACGGCGTACACGTGGTGTCCACTGACAACGGCGAGGTCATCATCGGGCTCGACACCTCCCAAACCGTGTTATGCCTCGTCACCACTCTGACCCCCGGACCGGAGAATGAGACGGTGGCATCGAGTTGCGGAAGCCCGGCCGGGTTCATGTCGCGAGGGTCGATGTTTGGCTCGCTCACCACCCAAGAGAGAGAGAGCAATGACTGCGGTCTTGGTCCCTGATGGCGTCGTCGCTGTCGAGATGGGTTCGCGGGAAGCGACCGTTGTGCGCAATGTCGCAACATTCGATGTCGCGACCAACTATGTCGCGACCAACGATGTGCTTCGCCTGCGACGTGCCGACGGCACGGTCGAACCAGCGGCATCGATTCCTGACCCGGATGCCGACGGTGAACTGGCTTTTTCGGATGGCCTCGAGCTCGATCTCGCGGCCGTCGGTTGTGTAATTCGGGGAGACAGATTCGTTACAGAATCTGCGTTCACCAACGCTGACGGTTTTGTTTCCGCCACGGTCACGCCCGAGGGTGTGTTCCTCACCGGCTTGGCAGGCGAGGCCCTTGACGGGGTCATGCCGGACTCCGTTGTCGAGACGGCGAACGTCGACGGTTCGCTCGTAATCACCGCCACGTGGGATGGCGCATCAGCAGGTTCGCTGCGCATCCACTGTGGTGACCGACTCCTCGACGTGAGCGGTCTTCGTTGATGTAGAGATTTCGGTCAGCCGCGTTGAGTCGATCGAACTCAGTGGATCCGTCTGAGGGGATTCGAACATCCCGTTCGTTGAACAGGGTGATGGCGGGCGCATGGGGTGCTCGCCGCAATCAGATCCTTATGGGGGATGGAGTGATGGCGATGAGGAAGAACAGTTGGAGACGTTCAGCGTTGGCAGTGCTGATGATTTTCGGTCTGGTGAGTGTTTCCGGTCCGACCTTGGCCGCTCAGGAGCAGGAGAATCCGTGGTGGGTTGACCGGTGGGAGGTTGCTCCCGACTGGGACGGGCACGCCGAGATTCTCGAGGTTCGTCCCAACGGAAGGGTGTCGTTCGAGTTTCCGATGACTCGCTTCTATGGACTTGCCGAGCATGACTTCGTCGTCATCGCCAACGAGGACCTGCTCTCGCTTTGCATTGGCGAGATCGAGAAGTCCCAAGAACTGGTCACGTATCGTGCCGGCGGCAAGTTCGTGACGAAAACGCCTCCCGGTGGCATTGAGTTGCCCACCTACGTCTACGCGACGGGTGGTGACATCGATGGCCTCGATTTCATGTTCGCTGCGTGTGATGCGTGGGCCGATGACGGCATTGCGCCGCCAGCGCCCACATACAGCGGGTTCACGACGCTGCGGGTGAACTCGAATCCTGACATTCCGTTGTGGGCGTCGTTTGACCAGCCAGCCGGGTTCTACCGAAATGGCCTGCAAGGGGTCGTCAGCGATTCCGACGGAAACATGTTCGACCTGTCGACGTTCACCAGTTTCCCTCTGACCGGTCTCGAACAGGGTCCTCCTGCTTTCGTCCGTCATGAGGTCAGTGTGACCCCGGCCGTCGGCTAGGAGTCGACTCCGGCGACCACCCGGTGTCGAAGTTCGATCGGGCACGGCACGGTATCTACCGTGTCGTGCCCGTGTCGTGCCCGATTGTTAACCGATATCGATTTCCTGTGTCCCAATGGTTGTCCCGGATCCGGTGAGGAGCAAGGTATGTGCTCCGTCTTGGGTTATCTCGATCTCTCCGAGGTCGAGCAGAGACAGTGTCGACGCAACAGTTTCGCCATCGGGTGCGATCAAACGAAGGCGCCCGTTGATCGTGTCGACGTTCGTGATCTCGACGGCCTGTCCGGCGTCCAGGTCGAGGGTGACACCGACAGTTTGGCCGGGTGTCTCGACGGACAACGCTACTCGGTCACCGATTGAAGCCGCACCGATGTTGTCGGGCGCCGTGGAATGGAGAAGAAGGGTCTGGTCCCCGACGGCGGCATCGTTGCCGTCGATACCTATTGAGTACACACCCGTGGATTCGGCGGTGATCAGCCCAAGGTCTTCGAAGGCAAAAGCAGTCGCGAGTTCGCCGGATGGCCCCGACGCATTTAGCGTGCCACGGACGTGCTCGAGTGTTTCGACGTATATGCGCTCGCCTTCGTTCAGCGCCACCTCGACCGCAGCACGTTGGCCGGGTGTATCGAGGGTGACGGTGACCTCCGCACCTGCGTTCGCCTCGATGACGACATCGTCCGAGACCGAGTGAATGAGCACGATTTGGGTGCCGACGGCGGAGCCGTTGGGGTCAGCGATGACTGTGTATGTGCCAGTGACGGTTGCTTCGACCAGGCCAAGGTCCTGGAAGGAGAACGCAGAGGCAACCTCGACACCTTGTGGGTCGAGTAGTTGAAGGTCGCCATCGACTGACTCGAGTGTTTCGATGTACACCCGTTGACCAGCTTCGAGTTCGAGCTCTACCGATGCTCGCTGGCCCGGTGTTGCAATCTCGAGGCTCACTTGCGAACCGGCTGCTGCGGTGCCAGCAGCGTCCGTTGCGACCTCGGTGACGGTGAGGTCGAATACCGCCGATTCGTTGGCGGTGACGTGCAGTGTGAACGGTGCCGTGCCGTCCAGCACGATCGGGCCATGGTCAATACAGGCGGCGGTCACACCGGTCGGTCCAACGACGACTCCGGTGGCGTCGAGGACTTGAATGTGCGCCTGGCAATCGGAGTCGTTGTTGTTCACGTACACGCTGGTGCCCGGCGCGAAGGTCAGTTCGCCAACGGCGCGAATTTCGTCGTCAAGGATGCCCGAGACGGTGGTCTCGTCACCGATCATGCCCAGCTCGATCCGGCCGATTTCACTGATGGCGAAGCCAAAATCGGTGTGTGCCTGCGATGGGTTCGCGATGATGAGGTCGAATGTGTCTGCGGGCACCACGATGGTGTTGTCGCAGGTCAGTGCTTCGGTATTCGTGGACCTATCTGCAGAGATGATGAGGGCCATGGGTGCCCCATACTGGCGACACGGAGGAAGTGAACGAAGGACTCGATCCTCGGTCGCGGGCGCAACGATGAATCGTTGGGGTTCCCAATCTGTGTTGAACGTGCCTTCTGTCGATCCAATGGCATCGATCTGTATCGCGGGAACGTTGGCCGCCAGCGGAGATGCGAGGATTGCTGGAATCGCGGGTGTTGCAGCTGCGGTTGGAACATCGGTCGCCCAAATCGAATCGCCGGTAACCACAAGATCGAAGACACATTCGTCGAGGCCTGCACCTGCCTCGAGCCCGCCATCGGCACACGTCTGTGCTGCGTCTGCCAGCGTGCCTTCATCGAAGTCGGCCAGAGTTCGCTGTTCCGTGGGGATTCGGGGCCCGTATAACCCATCGTCGAACGGCGTGGCGAACAACGAGTCGGAGTCGTCGACGACCCAATCGTCGGTGAACTCGCCGTACAGCGAGTCGTAGTCCGCCGAGTTGATGAGCTCGCCCGATCGGGTCACGACGTCGTTGCTCGGGTCGCCGTCTCCGTTGCCGTGCAGGCCAACGAATGATCCACCAATGTCGTCTGGGGTGAAGAGACTCAAGCCTCCCCGTGCTGCCTGAATGGTGATGCCATTGTCGAAGCTCAACGCAAAGGTGTTGTTGCTGTAGATCATCGTGCCGCCCTCGAGGTCGACCCAGCCATGGCCCGACGTCTCGACGCTCACTCCGTCGAGTTCGACCGCAGCGTCTTGTCCGTGTTTCAAGCCGTCGAGGGAGAACGTGCTGCCATCGACCGAGCCTGCGACTCCGCTGAACAAGCTGTACACACCATCGGGCCCGCCGAATCGTCGATAACGAATCTGGATCGTGGTGTCGTTCGTCGTCGACTCGAGCAAGACGAAATCGCCTGCCCCATGAAAGTCGTACCGGACTCCGTCCTGGGTGACGATGTGCGGATCGCCCGAACTCGAGCCACCTCGGCCAGGTCGGCCTCCATCGGGAAGGCTCTGGCCGTAGCCGGGTGGTGGTGGGTTGTTTGGCAGCGCAGGCGCAATGCAGCGGTCCCAAACGTCTTGTGGGCTTTCGGGTCCGAATGGATGGCTGATAACCCAGTCCGGCATCAACGTACTGATCGCCTCGTCGCGAAGTTGTCGCAGTGCGTTGCCGGGACCATCGCTGCAGGCTGGTCGACCCTGCGCTTGCGCTGGCTGAGTGCTCAGTAGGGGAGCGGTCAGCGCGACGGTGATGGCGATCGCGGCGAGCTTCCAGGGTGCGGTTGTTGCTCTCATGACTGTTGCTCTCATGACGGGGCACTTTCGTAGGTGCGCGTACTTCGTTGTTCGCTCTCGACCTCGACGAGCTCGCCATTGTTCGAGACCTCGGCCTTGACGCGCACGATGGACTCGGTGGTCACATCGACGGCGACGAGCGTGTCCCGGTCGTACGCGCCCGTCGCAGTCATGGTGAACGACCCTTGTTCGTTGGTGTTCTCGAATATGAGCTCCGTCTCGACGAGATCATCGGTGATATTGATCACTGTTACTTGTGCCCTGAGCTCTCCGGATCGGTCCAATGGGATGGTCCACTCGGCGCCGGGCCCCACCGGATCTTCGGGGACGACCAGGATCATGTTGG
>RCNE010001506.1_pt1 | contig 13997 bp, 15 predicted proteins | sample 2041361 | NCBI WGS metagenome assembly RCNE01 (sample SAMN09708229, study PRJNA481090) | Marine sediment metagenome, whole genome shotgun sequencing project.
AGACGCCAGCACTACAAAGGGCTGAGATCCATTGTAGGGCCGGTGTCTCGCCGGCCTAACGGTGAGGTAGGTCGGAAGACTTCAGTGTCCAATTCTCGAATTTTGAAAGAGGCTCAACTCTTAACTTCCTCACCCCTGACCCTTGACCCCGCAGAACCGCCTGAGTTACCCCCGGATCAACGACCCGAGCCATTCGGCGACCTCGGCACCGGCATCGATACCAACCACGGCGACGAAGATGGTGTCGTCACCGGCGAGGGTGCCGACCACTCCCTCGCGTTCGAAATCGTCGAGGGCCAGCGCGACCCCCTGCGCCTCGCCGGGGGGGGTGCTCAGAACCAGCAGGTGGTCTCCGGCCGGGGTCACCGATCGCAGACGGCCGGTGATCCGCTCCTCGAGAGGGTTGGCTGCGGACAGTTCCCTGGGCGGGGCCGTCCACCGGCCATCGGCCTTGACGAGCCGCAGGGCGGTGATGTCGCGGGAGACCGAGGCCTGGCTGGCCTCAATACCGCGTATGGCCAGGGCGGCCACCATCTGCTCCTGGGTTTCGATTCGGTTCTCGGCGATGGCCTCGAGAATCATGCGACGGCGGTGGGTGACCGAGCTCATGGCTGATCGCTCCCGTTGATGCCGGCGATGGCGTTGATGAACGAAGCATGACGTTCGCCGATGATTCGAGTCGCACCCGTCGCGATGGCCTCGAGCTTGTCGAGGGCCGGCGCCCCCGCTCCGCCGAGGTGCGTTCTCGCTTCGAGAATGGCGTCGGTGTCCAACGATGGCATCTCCCCACCTTCCTTGATCTCGGCGGCCACCTGCCGATAGGCGGTGCGGAAGGGCACCCCGTTGCGGACGCGGCGATAGACCTCATCGGTGGCGAGGAGATCGCCGCCGACCGCGGCGGCGCACGCTTGAGCGTCGATACCGAGCCGCGGCACCGCGTCAGCGATCATGACCAGCATGGCGTGGACGGTGTCGATGCCTTCCATCATCGGTCCCTTGGTCAGCTGCATATCCCGATGATACCCACCGGGTAAGGACCCCGCCACCGCCATGGCCTGGGTTGCGAGACCGGCGACGACGCCCGCGCGGCCGCGGGTGAGCTCAAAGACATCGGGGTTTTTCTTCTGCGGCATGATGCTCGATCCGGTGGCAAGTTCGGTGGGAAGCACGAAATAGCCATATTCGTCGGCCGAGAAGAGCACCACATCCCAGGCCAGGGCGGCGAGATCCCGGGCCACCGCCCACAAGGCGCAGAGCACGGTGGCTTCGAGCTTGCCGCGGGAGAGCTGGACCGAGGTCACGGCGAGCTGCGGCGAGGCGAAGCCGAGGGAGTCGGAGACCCCTTGGCGGTCGAGGGGCAGTGGAACACCATAACCCGCGGCGCTGCCGAGGGGCCCCCGGTCGGCGAGTCCGTAGACCGCGTCCAGGAGCCCGAGATTGTCGAGCAGAACCTCGGCATAGCCCGCCGCCCAGAGTCCAACCGAGGACGGCATGGCTCGGCGGGTATGGGTGAAGCCGGGCATGACGACCCCGGCGTGGCGGTTGCCGAAGGCAATCAGCGACTCCGCGGTGGTGATGAGGGCTGTTTCGATCTTGGTCAGCTCCGACTTGAGGTAGAGCCTTAGGGCGGCCATGACCTGGTCATTCCGCGAACGGCCGGTGTGCACCTTCTCTCCAAGCTCTCCGAGCCGGGCTACCAAATGGTGTTCGAGGGCGGTGTGGGCGTCTTCGTCGTCCTCGGTCACTCGAAAGAGACCGGCATCGGCGGCGATCAGCGTATGGCCGAGTTCCGCCGCAAGGGCGTCGTGCTCCTCGGTGGTCAGAAGTCCGGCCCCGGCGAGACCCTCGATGTGGCCCATGGTGCCGACGATGTCCCAGCGAAGCAGCCGCTGGTCCCAGCGTCGGTCATCACCGGCCGTGTAGGCGGCCATGGCTTCGTCGAGGCCGCTACCGTCGCCCCAAAGACTGTGTTTCATCTCAGATACTCCCTTGCGATCGCGGTGTAGAGTTCGGTGGCCGCGTAGACCTGAGCAAGCTCGATCGACTCGTCAACGGTGTGCGACCGACGGGAGTTCCCCGGACCCAGCTTGACCGCGTCGAGATGGCGGAGAAAGACCCAATCGGAACAGGTCGGCGAGGCAAAGGGGACTCCACCGGGATGGACCGCCATGACCGCCGGGAGGAGACACGATTCAGCCGGGGTCTCCGTCGGGACCAGGCGATCCGAGTAGATCTCGACCCGGGCCTCGACCCGATCACGGATCATGGCCACCACCTCGGCGTGTTCGTAGGCCGGGGTGGTCCGGATATCGAGCATGGCCCAGGCCTCGGGCGGGGTGACATTGCGGGCGACCCCGGCTTCGAGCTGGGTCGGTGTCACCGCCACCGATCCGAGCAACGGATGCGTGCGGTCGAAAACCAGTGAGCCCAAGGCGGTGAGGTCGTTGGCCGCCAGGGAGATTGCGTTGACCGGTGGTGGTTGGCGGCCCGCCGCCCAGCCGGCGTGGACCTGGTCGCCCTGCCAGTGGAGTTCGAGCAGGAGCTGACCGCGCTGGGCGATACAGGGCTGCAGCAAGGTCGGCTCGCCCACAATGGCCGCGTCGGGCGGGTCACCGAGACCTTTGAGGGCTCTCGGCATGGAGGTGTCTCGGGTCTCCTCCGAGTAGGTGGCAAGCACCACCAACCGTCCGGCGACCGGTCCGCCGTGAGCCGCGAGTTCGGCGGCGGCGGCGGTCATGGCGCTCACCGATGCCTTGGCATCCACCGCACCGCGGCCCGTGAGACGACCATTGCTGACAACACCTTCGAAGGGTGGAACGGACCAGCCGTCGCCCGGTGGCACGGTGTCGAGGTGTGATGCCATGAGCAGGGTCGGTCCGGGTTTGTCACCCTCGACGACGATGCGCACCGCAGCATCATCGATCTCGGGCTCGAGACCATGTGCCTTGGCCCATCGGACGAGGACCTCGGCGGCCTGACCCTCATCGCCGGACGGGCTCGGGGTTCGAACCAGCCGGACGAGGAGATCGGCGACGTCCATCATCGGCCCGCGGTCTCATAGGTCCGCTTCTCTCGTTCGCCGACGATCATGGTGCCGCTGCCGTGGCCCGTGAAGAGCTCGAGCAGGAGGGCGTCTGGGGTCCGTCCATCGATGATGTGGGTGCGGCGAACGCCGCCCTTGACGGCCTTGAGACAGGCCTCGACCTTGGGCCGCATCCCGCCCTTGACGCTCTTGTTGAGAAGCAACGCCTGGAGATCTTCGGGTGCGGCGAAGGCCACCAGCGAGGAGGGATCGTCCGGGTCGCGAAGGAGACCGGGGGCGCCGGTCATGTAGATGAGCTTCTGGGCGCCGAGGGCGCCGGCCAGAGCCGCTGCCAGGGTGTCGGCGTTGACGTTCATGATCTGTCCCTCGGGGTTGGCGGCCAGGGACGCCACCACCGGAACGTTGCCTCGTGGCAGCAGCACATCGAGGAGCCTGGTGTCCACCGCATCGACATCACCGACCTCGCCGTAGTCGACGGTTCTCGTGATGCCCTCGTCGTCGGTGACCTCGACGGGGGGCCGGCGGTGGACGGTGACGAGGCCGGCATCGATCCCGGTCAGCCCCACCGACGAGACTCCGTGGCCGCGCAGGGCGGCGACGACATCGACGTTGAGCTGTCCTGCGTAGACCATCTTCGCCACCTCGAGCACCTCGGGCGAGGTCACCCGGCGACCGGCCACCATCTCGGGCGAAAGTCCCAGTCGTCGCGACAGGGCGCTGGCCTGGGGGCCGCCGCCGTGGACCACGAGCACCCGGATCGAGAGTGACTCAAGCAGCGATACCTGCACCGCGACGTTGTCGAGTGCTTCAGGTGACGACAGGACCTCGCCACCGAGCTTGAGCACGAAGATCTGTTCCCGGTAGAGCCGGGTGTATTCGAGCGCGTCCTTGAGTCCGTTGACGAGTTCGGTCATTTGTCACCCCTGTTCGAAAGTATGGTTTCAAGCACCGCGCGCTGGGCGTGCAACCGGTTCTCGGCCTGATCGGTCACCCGTGACCACGGACCGTCGAGGACGCCGTCGGTGACCACCACGTTGCGCCTGACCGGCAGACAGTGGAGGAAGATCCCGTCGCCGTCGCGGGTGGAGGACATCCGGTCTTCGTTGATGATCCAGTTGCGGTGCGGCGCCCGTCTGAGGGCCTCCGCCTCGGGCCGGCCGAAGTCGTCGAGACAACCCCAGCTCTTGGCGTAGACCGCATCGGCGCCGGCTACGGCGGTATCGAGCTCGTCGGTGACCTGCACCGTCCCACCGTTGCGGGAGGCGACGGCCTCGATGGACGCCATGTCGTCGGGGTCGAGATCGTAGCCGGGCGGCCGCGCCACCACGACCTCCATCCCGAGGCGGGCCGCCGCCAGGGCCGCCGATGCGGGTACGGCGGTGGGCAGCGGTCTCGGGTGCCAGCACCAGGAGAGGACAAAACGGCGGCCCCGCGGCTGCGCACCGAGGTGTTCCTGCAGCGTCTGGGCATCTGCCAACCCCTGGCACGGGTGGCGTCGGGCGGACTCCATGTTGATGGTCGGCACACCGGCGTGTTCGGCGAATGCACGGACGACCTCGTCCCGACGCGCCTCTTTCCACGTTTCGGCGGTAGGAAATGCGCGGACCGCAACCGCCTCGCCATAGCGGCCGAGTACGCGGGCGGCCTCGACGATGTGCTCCACCGGTTCGCCATCCATGACGACTCCGGATCGAGTCTCGATGGCCCATGCTCCCTTTCCGGGTTCGAGAACCACCGCATGGCCGCCGTGCCGGGACATGGCGACCTCGAAGGAGGTGCGCGTGCGAAGGGACGGGTTGAAAAAGACCATGACCAGGGCCTTGCCGGCGAAGGACTCTCCGGCCGCGCCGGCCTTGAGCTCGGCGGCGCGGGCGAGGATGGCGCGGATCTGATCATCCGGCCATTCGTCGGTTCCAATGAGATTACGCGGCGTCATGAGATCACCTCGTGCAACGTGCGGACAAAGGTGTCGGCCTCGTCGTCGGTGAGGACCAACGGCGGAAGAAGACGGATGATCGAGGGGTCGTTGGCGGAGCCGACCAGGATGCCCCGCTCGAAGAGGGCGAGCTGGACCGGTCGGGCGGGGCGGTCGAGGACGAGCCCGAGGAGCAGTCCGAGGCCGGTGATCTCCTTGACCGATGGGAGATCGGCGAGGCCCTGCCGCAGCCGCCGCTCGAGGTGGAGGGCCCGCCCGGGGAGGCCTTCATCGCGGACAACTTCGAGGTTGGCGAAGGCCGATGCGCAGGGGATCGGTCCGCCGCCGAAGGTCGTTCCCAGGTCGCCGCGCGCCACGTGTTTGGCGATACGGGGTGAGAGCAGTACCGCACCCATGGGCAGACCGGCGGCGATGCCCTTGGCCAGGGTGAGGATGTCCGGGGTGACGCCATAGCTCTGGGCTGCGGTGAAGGCGCCGGTGCGACCGCAGCCGCACTGAACTTCGTCGAAAATCAAAACCGCGCCGGAGTCGTCACACGCCTTTCGAAGGGTTCGAAGGACATCAGCGCCGATGTCCCGGGCGCCGGCCAGCCCCTGCACGGGTTCGACGATGACCGCGGCGACGGTCTCGTCGATGAGCGCGGGAAGCACCTCAGGCCGGCCCCATGGCGCGACCACGGTGAGATCGAGCAGCGATTGACCGCCGCTTGCATCGGCGAGATCCCGATAGTGTGGGATGCCCGATACGGCGAGGGTCGCGAGGGTACGGCCGTGGAAGCCGCCCTCGAAGGTGACGACGCGCCTCCGCCCGGTGACCCGGCGCCCAAGCTGGAGCGCGACATCGTTGGTCTCGGCGCCAGAGTTGACCAGAAACGCCTGATCGAGGTTTGACGGGGCCATCTCGGCGAGCAGGGTGAAGAGCCGGTCGCGGCTCTCCAAGGGCACGGCGTTGGAGTAGAAGAGCAACCGCTCGGCCTGTTCGCGGATGGCGGCAACCACCTTGGGGTGGCAGTGGCCGCTGACCGCCACCGCGTGGCCGCCGTAGAGATCGAGGAAACGGCGGCCGTCGGTGGCGACGATGGTGCAGCCCGAACCGCTCTCGGGCTGGAGTTCGAGCCGGCCGTAGACCGGGACCTCGGCGGGATGGATGGTGTTCAGCATGGCGAGATTCCCGTGTGCTCGAGGCCGGCGGTTTCGGCAAAACCCCGGGCGAGGTTCATGGCCTGGACCGCCTGACCGGCGGCGCCCTTGATTAGATTGTCGATGACTGTCAGGACCAGCACCTCGCGGCCGCCGTCGCGGGCGACGGCGTGGAGATGCGCGTGATTCGTGCCCACAACCGACGCGAGGTGAGGCGGTTGGTCGAGGACGTGGACAAAAGGACGGTTGTCGTAGGCGGCGTGGAGGAGTTCCATGGGATCGTTGAGCGGCTCATCGAGCCTCACCCGAAGGGTTGCGTGGATCCCACGGATGATCGGCGCCGAGTGGGTCAGCAACGAGCAGGTCGGCGCCGAGGCCCCACACCAATTGCCGAGCTGTTCTTCCAGTTCGACCTCGTGGCGGTGTCCCCCCAGGTTGTAGCCGTAGAAGTTGTGGGCGCGAAACGGGTGGTGGGTCGTCGTCTTGGGTGTCGCGCCCGAACCCGACGAGCCCGTGGCTGCAAAGCACACGGGGTGAGACTCAGGACTCAGGACCGGGGCGAGCGGCCACAGCGAGAGCATGGTCGCGGTGGCGAAGCACCCGGGAACGGCCACCCGGTTCGCTCCGGTGAGGCTCGCTCCTTCGACATCGGCGAGACCATGGGTGAAGCTGCCCAGAAGATCGGGTCTGGCGTGCGGGCCATAGGCGCGTTCGCTGAGGTCGAGTCGGTTCAGGCGAAAGTCGGCGGCGGTGTCCACGACGAGTTCGGGCGAACCCTTCTCGATCGCATCAAGCAGATGTTGTGACTCGCCGTGGGGCAGAGCCAGAAAGACAATATCGGCCCACTCACCGACCTCGGAAGCGTCAAAAGCGTCAAAGACCGGTCGATCGGGGTGGTTGAGGAAGTTGGGGTGGATCTCCGCCCACTGCCGGCCGGCGGCGCTCGTCGAGAATCCACGGAGCTCAGAGATCTGCGGGTGGTTGATGAGCAGGCGCAGGAGTTCACCACCGACATAACCCGTAGCGCCGGCGACGGCGGCCTTGAATCCCATGTCGGCGGTGGTCATAAGGCCTCCCGGACAATGGCCGCGAGCGCTCCGTCACCGCTGCGGGCGTTGGCTGCCGGCAGACCGAGTCGGTCGCGGATAAAGCGGCAGCCGACCTCGTTGTCGGTGGCGGGGCCTGAAATCACGGTCGGTCTCAGCTCGAAGGTCGTTTGGAGGATCTCCACCGCGCCCCAGGCGCCGACCTGATCGGGGGCGCAGCAGACGATGGCGCCAATGCGTCCGATGAGGTCGGGGTTTTCGAGCAGCCGCGCGACACCGTACTCGCCGAGGATTCCATCGCCGAGTTCGGCGACGATGACATCGGGTTTTGTGCTCCGCGCGAGCTCGTTGAGCAGACCGAAGGCGGTTGGCAGGGCGGCGGCGTCATCGGTGGAGACGATGCCTGCATCGGTGAAGGTGAGGGCCTCGACGGCGCCGGCATCGAGCATGGCGAGGGCGTCCCGCCGCAGCGACACGCCGGTGAGTTTGACCCCGGCAACCCTGAGACCCGAGCGGAAGAGTCCTCGGATCACCTCGCCGGCTGCCACGGTCTTTCCGGAGTCCATGCAGGTTCCGACCACGGCGATGATGGGGGGGCCGGCGAGGAGTGCTTCACCAGCGGGGATCGCTCCGTCTCGAATCGTCGCCGGCAGACCGACGCGATCGCCGATCCTGGGAAAGCTCAGGACGGCACCGAGGACCTCGGCGGTGAATGGCGGTCCGAGGTCCGGGTTGCCGGCGGTGCAGCGGCCGAGAACGCCGCCGAGGTTGAGGACCTCGATGGTGTCACCCGTGGCGATGGATTCCGGAACCTCGCCCTCATAGCCGCGAAGCGCCCGCCGTGCGCCGAGCACCCCGGCGAGAACATCGCCCGAGCGCAGGCGGATGAGCCGGCCGGTGGGATCCTCGACCTGGTTGTAGACGGCCTTGTCGCTTCCGATCCGCACCGCCAGGATCCGGCCCTCTTCGCTCACGACCTCGGGGCCGATGAGGACCTCCGCCCCGAGGCGGGCGTTGCGGGTGGATGAGGCGATTCGGTCGAGCCGGACCTTGGAGGTCACCATTTCGGCACCTCGCCGGCGGCGGCGGCGAGCCGGGACGGGATACTCGCGATGGAGGCGAAGGATTGAGCCTCGGCGCCGGTCCACAGCCGGTGGCTCTCGCCATAGGACGCCACCGATGGATCCATGAGGCTGTGTGGGCTGCGGACGCCGTCGACACTGAAGCGTCCCTCGGCAAGGTGCACCCGGGTTTCGCCCACCACCCGTTGTTGCGAGCTCAGAATCATCGCCTCGATATCGCGCATCACCGGGTCGAAGGCCTGTCCCTCGTGCAGCCGATCGCCCCAAAACTGGGCGACGTGGTCCTTCCAGAAACTCTGCGAACGGGTCAGGACGAGTTTCTCGAGTTCGCGGTGGGCGGCGACGAGGACCTGGGCGGCGCCGGCTTCGAAACCGATCCGGCCCTTGATGCCGAGGACGGTTTCGCCGAGGTGGATGCCGCGGCCGATGCCATAGGCTGCGAGCCGCGCGTCGAGTTGCTCCACGAGTTCCGGGCCGGCCATGACCGAGCCGTCGAGGCTCACGGGGAGACCGGCCTCCCAGCCGATGATGAGATTGGCCGGGGCGGGCGCTTCCACATCGGCCGCTGACCAAGCGTCCTCGGGCGGGCCCTGCCAGGGGTCGTGGGTCCAGCCGCCGCCGAGGGTCGTGCCCCAGAGACCGCTGTTGACCGAGTAACGACCCGACCCCGGAGGAACTTCGAGACCGTGAGTTTCGAGATAGGCGATGGAGGTTTCACGCTCGACACCGTGCTCGCGCACGGGGGCGAGAATCGGGATCGAGGGCGCCATGACCCTCCAGGCGATGTCGAAGCGCACCTGATCGTTGCCGGCGCCGGTGGCGCCGTGGGCGATGGCGTCGGCGCCGGCCTCGGTCGCCACGCGCGCGACCTCAACGGCCTGCTGGGTCCGTTCGGCGGCCACCGAAACCGGGTAGACGGCGCCGCGAAGCACGTTGCCTCGAATCAGGGTGGTGATGAAGTTGTCCCAGACCTTCTGCCTGGCGTTGATTCGGTGGTGCTCGACGGCGCCGGCTGAAAGCGCGCGGGTGTGAATGCGGTCGATCTCTGCGGTATCCATCCCGCCGGTGTCGACCGTCACGGTCGTGACCTCGGCGCCCTTCTCGCGAGTCAACCAGGCGACGCAATAGGTGGTATCCAGTCCTCCGGAATAGGCGAGCACAATCCGCATGGTTCCTCCTTCACCCGCATTGAGTGGGCGAAGAATGCATCTTTATTCAGTTTTCTTCTGGTGTCAACCTGCGTTTGGTGTTGTTATTGGCAGTTTTTGGGAGTTCTCAGCCTCCTGGCGTTATCGATTGTGGAATTTTATTCATTTACGCCCTACCGGCATGAGTCTCTTCCGCGCACGGGTGCGTGGCGTGGTGCCATTTGTTGCATTGTTCGGCCGTAAGCGGTCCGGTGAAGGTGAATCGCAAATGCCGATCAATGCAACGGGTGGCGCCGGAGAACTCGTCACGAGTGTTCCTCGACCGGACCGTGGCGGAGACCGTGGCAGCGTCCGGGACAGTGACAGCGGGCAGGGGAAAGGACGCGGTTGGGGTTCATGGTTCTTTCATCTCCGGCCTTCTGGACCGCCTCCGGCGTCCCAGCGTCGCACGGGCAGCGTGGTCGTTCGGGTGGGGATTGGAAGACTCGGACCACGCTGCCCGCGCGAGCGGCGGCCTCCTTCTGAGCTGGAGCGCGATGTAACCAGCGCTGAACCCGTGGAGTGCCCGGCACGGACATTGTGTGGAACGGGACACGGCTCCGGGAGGTCATACCTGCACAATGCCGAGCCCGGCACGTCCCGGTGAGCGGTGCTTTTTCGTGTCCGGTTACGGTTGAGGGTGGAGGAGACGGCACGCACCAGGGCCGCGTGGCGTGGTGCCATTTGTTGCATTGTTCGGCTGTACACGGTCCGGCGAAGGTGAATCGCAGATGCCGATCAATGCAACGGGTGGCACCGGAGAACTCGTCACGGGTGTTCCTCGACCGGGACCGGGACCGGGACCGGGATCGGGATCGGGATCGGACGCGGACTCTGAGGCGGTTACGGGATGACGTTGGTTATCAGGAACCGTCAGCTGACACACGATCGGCAAATGCCATAGAGGGTGAGGTTGTGATCCTCCACTCGGTAGCCGGTCGGCGCCAATGCGGCAAAGCCACCGGGACAGCTCTCGATCTCGAAGACGCCGTCGCACCGTCGGCAGTGGAAGTGGTGGTGGTGGCAGCGGCCGGCGGTCTCGTAGCGGTCGGGCAGGCCGGGCAGTTCGACGACCCGCAGCCAACCGGCCCCCACCAGGGTGTTGATGTTGCGATAGACGGTGGCGACCCCGAGATCGGGGACCGACCGACTTGCCAGCTCGAGACACTCCAGCGGACCCAGCGGACGCCGTGCATCTTCGAAGGCCCGTCGGATCGCCATGCGCTGTCGGGTCATACGCACCATCAGCGCGCCTCCGGTCGCTGCCGGAGAATGACGAAGAGATAGAGCCCGGCGGTGGCGAGGACGATGGCCGCCTCGGGGCTGATCGGGGTGCCGTAAACCGCGATCCGGGGAAGGGTCGTCACCAGGGCCGAGACCCCGAAGGTGACGGCCATGGCCGGGCCGAGGCGGGTGCTCAGCCGGGTGCCGATGGCGGCAGGCAGACTGAGTAGGGCGATGACGAGGATCAGGCCGACGATCTGGGTGAGCACGATGACCGTCGCCGCGATGAGGAGAAAAAGAACGATATCGGTGGCGAGGACCGGGATCCCGCGAAGTTCGGCCTGTTCCGAGTCGAGACAGAGCGCGAGAAAGCGGCGGTGGAAGACGGTGGCGGTGAGGATGACGACCCCGCTCAGTGCAGCCAGGAAGACGAGGTCGCGCCGGGTGACGAAACTGATATTGCCGAAGAGGTAACTCATCAGCTCGGTGTGATAGCCGGGCGTGATCTTGATGAGCAGGATCCCCACCGACATCCCCACTGCCCAGAGGGCGCCGACCACGGTGTCGAGCCGTTCCCTGACCCGGTGTTTCAGCACCGCCAGGAGCGGCGCCGAGACCAGGGCGGCGGCAAGACCACCGTGGATGGGTTCGAGCCAGCCGAAGGCTGCCGGATGGACCGTCGAGAGGTAGATGGCGGCGCCGACGCCACCGATGGCGATGTGGGCCAGGGCGCCGGCGAGGAAGAGCAGACGCCGGGTGACCACATAGGGACCGACGATCCCGCAGCTGATGCTCGAGAGCAGACCGGCGATCAGCCCCGACAAGAGAAAGGGGTTGACCGCCGCATCGGTGAAGAACTGATTCAACTGTGCTCCCCGTGAAAGAAGCTTTCGAGGGAGTCCGAGTCGAGGTTGCGGGCGTCGATCTCGCGAACCGTGCGGTCGACCCAGAGAGCGCGATCCATGTGGTGACTCACGAGCGCGATGTCGTGGCTCACCATGAGGATCGGGAGCCGGTCGTTGAGGTGTTCCAGGAGTCGCAGCAATTCCTTCTCGCGGTGGATGTCGATTCCGGTTGTGGGTTCGTCGAGGAGGAGGAGGTCGGCCTGTGAGGCGAGAGCCCGGGCGATGAGGATCCGCTGACGTTGGCCACCGGAGAGCGTCCGCCAGGCGCGGCCGGCGAGATCGGCGGTGTGGGTCTCTTCGAGCGCCTCCAGGGCGAGATCGCGATCCCGCTGCGGGTAACGGGGGCCCCAGCTCGACTTTGTCAGCCGCCCGAGCAGGACGACATCCTCCACCGATGCAGGAACGCTGGAATCGATGCTTGCGTGTTGCGGGACATACCCCACTTTGCGGCGTGTTTTCGCCGGTGCGTCGCCGAGGACTTCGATGGATCCCGTTTGCGGTGTGAGCTGGCCGAGGAGCAACCGCAGCAGCGTAGTCTTGCCGCCGCCGTTGGGTCCGAGGAGACCGACCCACTCGGTCTCGCCGACCAAGAACCCGACGTCACTGAGGACCTCTTCTCGACGACGCGGGTAACGGAAGCTGAGGTCCGCGACCCTGACGACCGGCGAAGACCGCCGGTCAGTCATCAAGGCTTTCCGCGATGGCGCCGGTGACACGGCGGAGGTTGCCGGTGATATCGGGAGCCAGGGGATCGAGGGTTTCGAGTCGCGCTCCCATGACGCCGGCGATGGCCTGCGCCGACTTGCCGGCGATCTGCGGCTGGACAAAGATCACAGAGACACCGAGCGATTGGGTCGCCTCTTGAATCCCGGTGAGTTCGGAGTCGGACGGCTCCTTGCCCTCGGTCTCGATGGCGATCTGGCGAAGACCATAGTCATCGGCAAAATATCCCCACGATGGGTGAAAGACGACAAAGGCCCGGCCTCGATAGGGAGCCAGGGTGTTCTCGATCCAGGAGTCGAGTTCTCCGAGTTCGGTGGTGAGAGGCGGGTATCGTAGTCGGTCTCGTGGGCGGGATCCAGTCGTTTGAGAGTCTCGGCCACATGGTTGGCCTGGACCACGAGCCGCCTCGGGCTCAGCCAGATGTGCGGATCGACGGCGAGGCGAAGATGGTGATCGGAGTCCTCAGCGGCCTGCCCGCCATGGGTGTGGGTGTCCATGGTTCGGGTGGACACGCCGTCCCGCAGATCGACGATCTCGAGGTGGCCCTCGAGGGCGCGAAACCAGGCGCTCGACTCGAAGGGCACCCCGGAGCGAAAGAACACCCGACCGGAGAGCACCCGGCTCACCTGGAGATCGCTCGGTTGGTGGGTCGTGGGGCTTTCACCGGGTCGCAGCACGGTGTGGACCTCGACCGAGTCGCCGCCGATCCGTTCGATCAACCACGCATGCGGCGGGACGCTGGTGGCGACGATGATCTTGGTCGAAGCATTGTTCGGGCCGGCCGCGCCGCAGCCGAGCCCGATCGATACGAGAAGGAGGAAAGCGAGTTGACGCACGTTTAAACGATAATGGGTTCTCAACAAAGGTCAAGCTTCGAATCCGACTGATAACCAATCCGAAGTTTTCTCGTTGAACTAGGGAGAGGCCGGTGAGGCGGGTGCTGGGCCCGTGGTCGGCTGCGGGTGATACTCTCTCGCAGCGTCAGTGGTGACCGTACCGCTCTCGCCAACGATCCATGAAAAGAAGGAGTCACTGACCATGCACGAACGGACAAACCCACTGTCGAGATTGTTCAAGGGAATCTGGGGTGCCATCGACGCGACCCGTAGAGTCACGGTGAATCTTCTCTTTCTCGTGATCGTCGTCGCACTTCTGGTGATCGTATTCAGCAGCGATGACCCCGAGATTGCCGACAAGACGGCGCTCGTGATCGCCCCCAAAGGTCAGTTGGTCGAGCAGCTCACCGCCAAGGGCATCGAACAGATGATCGACGAAGCGCGCGGCACCGCAAGCCCGGAAACCCTGCTCAAGGATGTCGTCGACGCCATCGAAGCGGCCAAGGACGACGATCGGGTCGAAGTTCTGGTTCTGAATCTCTCATCCTTCAGCGGGGCGCGGCTGACCAAGCTCCAGGATGTGGGCAAGGCCATCGACGACTTCAAGACCAGCGGCAAGAAGGTCGTCGCAATGGCCGATTTCTACGGCCAGGATGCGTACTATCTCGCGGCCCACGCCGATGAGATCATCACCCACTCCATGGGCGCCGTCATCCTCGAGGGCTACGGCCGCTATCGGATGTACTACAAGGAGGGCATCGACAAGCTCGGGCTCGATGTCCACATCTTCAAGGTTGGCACCTACAAATCGGCCGTCGAACCCTACCTCCTCAACGGCATGTCGGATTACGCCAAAGAGGCCAACAGTGAGTGGCT
>RCNE010001216.1_pt1 | contig 13987 bp, 10 predicted proteins | sample 2041361 | NCBI WGS metagenome assembly RCNE01 (sample SAMN09708229, study PRJNA481090) | Marine sediment metagenome, whole genome shotgun sequencing project.
CCGGCCCGCTTCGTCGAAGCAGCGATCGACCACTCCAGGAGACTCGGGGCAAGACGATGGATCGCCGAACACGGAATCGGGCGGGTCTCGACCGGGGTGCAGGACGTCGATGAGGCGTCGTTCGCATCTGCTCGAGCCTGGGCCGAATCTGTCGGCGGACGACTCGTCGTGACATCTGGAGTCGAGAGGCTCGATCCATGGGGATCACCGCCGGAGTCGATCGAGATTCAGCGGCGCGTCAAGCAGGCGTTCGATCCGTCCGGAATCTGCAATCCCGGCATCCTTCCGGGGCGGCTCTGATGGTCTGGGTCACCGACTTCGCACCCACCACCGCTGAGCTGAGCGCATGCATCGACTGCGGCCTCTGTCTCCCCGTTTGTCCGACGTTTCGGGTCACGGGAGACGAGTCGGCCTCGCCGAGGGGGCGCATTGCCGCGATGAGAGCTGTCAACAGCGGCGTTGTCGGTGTGGACGGGCGGTTCTCCGAGGTCATGGATCTATGTCTCCAGTGTCGCGCCTGTGAGGTGGCGTGCCCATCACTTGTGCAGTTTGGCCGCCTGATGGAAGGGGCACGCGCCGAGGTCACCGCCCAATTTCCGGACTGGAAGACGTTCGCAACACGAACGGTCTTCGGCCGTGCCGTCGCATCCCGGTCGATGGTTGTGTTGCTCTCATGGTTCGTTGGTGCAGTGCAGCGCACACATCTGATGATGGCTCTTCCCGGTGCGATGGAGAAGGGCGGTGCGTTGCGCAGCATCCCGCTGCCCGTGCCCGCCACGGCCGGTCACGAATGGCTGCCGGAAGGTGAACCCGTGGGAACGATCGGCTTCCTGTCGGGTTGCGTCATGGACCAGTGGTACTCGGATGTTCACGTTGCTGTTGTCCAGGTGCTCCGTACCGCCGGCTACCGGGTCGTGGCTCCGCCCAAGCAGACGTGTTGCGGTGCACTCGCCGCCCACGAGGGGGCCGCGTACGACGCGGCCAAGATGGCGAAGCAGAACACCGCAGCATTCGCCGACTACGACGTGGTCATTGTCGACTCGGCCGGTTGCAGCGCCCACATGAAGGCCTATGGAGATTGGGCGATCGGTGGCGAGGATCTGGCGGACCGGGTCGTTGACGCGAACGAGTTCATAGCTGGGCTGATCGGCGAGGGCTCGCTCCCGACGGCCTCAGGAGACAAGACGCCGATCGCGATCCAGGACCCGTGTCATCTCCGTCACGTCCAGGGGATCGTCGATGAGCCAAGAAGTATCCTCAGAGCCGCCGGGTACGAACCGATCGAGACCGACTCTGCAGGGATGTGCTGTGGCGCTGCCGGGGCCTACCAATTCTCGCACCCCGACATGTCTGGCGAACTAGGTCGACTGAAGGCAGATCAAGTCGAGGCAACGGGTCTGTCCCTTGTGGCGTCTGCAAACCCAGGTTGTGAGATGCAATTGAAGGCGTACCTCGATGACGACATCAAGGTGGTGCACCCGATTGAGGTGTACTGGGAAGCGATAGACAAGAGACACGAGACTTGAGACCCGAAGTGGCCCTCTTCTCTTGTCTCACATCTCAAATCTCTCCCGCATACACGTGCATCAGGGCTGTCTCGAAGCCGAGGCGTCTGGCTGCTCTCACTAACCAGTCGACGTTGGGAATCCAGACGGTGATCGACTCGGATCCGGACCCAATCGCTCGATCGATGAGCGACCGGAGGAGATCATCGGCGTCTTCTCTGCGGGTCTCGAGCCAGGAGACCTCGAATCGGGAATCGGGCCCCGCTGAGGCGAGGGCCCAGCCTGCTCCGATCTCCCAGAACGCACTCCCTCGGGCGGCGGCGATCAGGTCTTCGATCGTGAGGCGTCGGAATGACCATCCCACGCCGAAGAGGCCACGCGATGCCCGACCCAACTCTCCTACCGACCATGAGGCGAACGCTGGCTGTGCTTCGGCTGCGCGTGCCGGACGGGAACGAAGTCTCGAGGGAAGCCGGCTTCCTCCGTTGCCGTCCGGGGATGGAGATGCATCGCCGACAGACTTCGAGCAACGCACCATCGAGGCGACCCGTCTGCGACCGGTCTTCTCGACGTGCCGGATCGATGCCTCGTTCCAGTCTTCGACCAGGAGACGGCCGACGGCGGCCCCCTGCTCACAAGCCCAGGCGCGCAGCGCAACCGACACCTCGGCTGCGATTCCACGGCCTCGATGACTCGGGTGGACTCGGGCGGCATGGAACCACGCCTCCGACGGCGAGAGCATCCTGGCTGCAGCTAGTGCGATGGGACGTTCATCGTCGCCGACAGCGACGACAACGAGCATGTCGGAACGATCCAGCCATCCGTCGAACTCGTCGGCGATGTAGTCACCCCACTCGAAGGTGTCGTGGGTGAACTCGACGATCGCCTCCCGGTCGGAAGGGAGCGCCGGTCGGACGGAAACTGCAGAGTCCATGTCACCACTCTACGACGGAGAGCAGGCAGCGAACAACCACAGCCAGACTCACGATTGGAGTGACCCTCAGCCTCCTACCTCGGGCTGCTCAGTAGCGAGCCAAGGCCCGGGCTCTCTCCACTATGCCGTCGACATTGGGGATGATCTGCTCCTCGAGCGTGGCGGCATATGGGAACGTCGGGACTTCCGGCGATGCATACCGGCGGACCGGTGCATCGAGCCAGTCGAAGGCACGTTCCGAGATCTGTGCGGACACCTCTGCGCCGTATCCGAGGAACTCGTTGTCTTCGTAAACGATCAGCACCTTGCTCGTTCGCTTGACCGCTGCTTCGATCGTTGGCCAGTCGAGCGGTTTCAGCGAGCGAAGATCGATGACGGTCGCGTCGATGCCCTCCGCAGCGAGGCGGTCGGCGGCCTCAACCGAGAAGTGGGCCATCGATCCGTAGGAGATGATCGTCAGATCGTCACCCATCCGTCGCAGCGCAGCTTGACCGATCGGGACGCGATGGTCGCCTTCCGGTACCGGCCCGACGGCGAGGCGGTAGAGCTTCTTCGGCTCGAGGAACATCACCGGATCGGGATCGTCGATCGCCGAGAGGAGCAGCCCCTTGGCATCGGCCGGGGTTGAAGGTGTGACGATCTTGAGGCCCGGTACGTGGGCATAGAAAGCCTCGATCGACTGCGAGTGGTAGAGAGCTCCGTGGATTCCGCCCCCGTACGGCGTGCGGATCACCATCGGGCAGCCCCAGCGACCGTTCGTCCGGTAGTGGATCCGGGCAACTTCGGAGAGGATCTGATCGAAAGCAGGGTGGATGAAGTCGGCGAATTGGATCTCGGCGATCGTCTTCGTCCCAGTGGCTGCGATTCCCACTCCGAGGCCGATGATCACCGACTCCGCCAAAGGAGCGTTGAACGAACGCTCGGACCCGTACGCATCAGTGAGTCCGGCCGTTGCCTTGAAGACCCCACCCTTCGGATCAGCCACGTCCTCACCGAAGATGACGGTCTGCGGATCGCGCCCCATCGCATAGTGCAGCGTCCGGTTGACGGACGTAATGAGATTGATCTCCTCACCGGTGGTCGCAGGCGCCATCGTCTCGACGGCGATAGAGGGAACGATCGGGTTCGCGTAGACATGACTGGTCGCGTCGGTCGGATCAGGGGCACTCTCTGCTGTTGCTGCCGCCCTGCTGATGAGGTCCGTGACCTCAGCCTCGAGGCGCTCTTCCGCCGTGGCATCGAGGGCACGCTGTTCGACGAGGTACTGGTGGAACTGTGGGATGGGGTCTTTCCTCCGCCACAGTTCGACCTCTTCTCGCGTCCGATAGAGCTTGTCGTCATCATCGGATGTGTGGGCGTAGTACCGGTAGGTCTTCGCCTCGATCAGCGTCGGACCTTCCCCTGCTCTGGCCCGGGCCACGGCCTCGGTCGACGCTGCGTACATGGCGAGAACGCTGTTGCCGTCGACGACGACTCCCTCCATCCCGTATCCCTCAGCACGATCTGCGACCTGGCCAGCGACCTCTTCCGCAGCCGGCACGGAGATCGCGTAGAGGTTGTTCTGGATGACGAAGATCACAGGAAGTTTGTGAATCCCGGCGAAGTTCATGGCTTCGTGCCAATCGCCCTCAGACGTCGAGCCTTCTCCGCCCGAGACGTAGACGACTCCGTCAGAACCGCGTCGTTTGAGTTCGTACGCGATGCCGACCGCATGGGGATACTGCGTCGCGATCACGGACGAATGGGTGAAGAGATTCAGGTCCGGCTCGGACCAGTGGTTCGGCATCTGCCGGCCGCCTGATGTGGGATCGGCCGCCTTGGCGAATTGGCCGAGGAAGATGTCTTCGGCCGACACTCCCAGACCGATGTTGAAGGCGATATCGCGGTAGTACGGCAACGACCAATCGCGCTCCGGATCGAGGGCGGCGGCGATACCGATCTGCGTGGCCTCGTGACCCGACACAGAAACGACGAACGGGATACGACCTTGCCGGTTCAGGGCCCAGATCTTCTCGTCGAGGCGCCGCGAGATGAGCATCTTGCGGTAGAGATCGACGAGGTCCTCTTTCGTCAGTCCAAGGCCGAAGTGGTCGATCCGGCTGTCGAATCCTGTGGTCACGACGCTCCTCTCACTTCTCGCTTCGCGGCTTCCTGTAACGGAGATCTCCGACCTGATCGATCCTTCGCTGAGCGAACCTCACGGCAGCGTCATGCGTGTTGACACCGTCGCTCTCGGCTGTCTTGAACACGGCAATGAGGTTGTCGTGGATCCGATCAACCATGGCTCCGGCGCGTTCTGCCGAGTAACCGCCGGTCTCAGCCGCGATGTTGATCACGCCGCCCGCGTTCACGACGAAGTCCGGGGCATAGAGGATGCCTCGCTCGACGATCCGCTTGATGTCGCTGTCAAGCGCAAGCTGGTTGTTGGCGCAGCCGGCAATTGCGAGACAACGCAGGCGAGGGATTGTCGCTTCGTTGAGTGTGGCGCCGAGGGCGCACGGGGAGAAGATGTCGCACGCGACGTCGTAGATTTCGTCGACCGAGACCTCCGTCGATCCGTAGGTTTCAACGGCATGCGTCATCGAGTCAGCGTTGGCATCGGTGACAACCGTCTCTGCGCCGACCTCAGTGAGACGTCGCGCGAGGTCCATTCCGACCTTCCCGACACCCTGAATTGCGATGCGGCGGCCCGCAAGGTCAGCCGATCCCCAGAGGCGCTCTCCGATCGCGCGGAACGAGGCCATGACCCCGCGTGCGGTGGCGGGGGATGGGTCGCCCGATCCACCCTCTGAGAAGGGGAGGCCTGAGACCCAAGGGGTCTCCTTGGCAATCAGCACCATATCGTCGGTCGTCGTCCCGACATCAGCCGCCGTGACGTATCGACCGCCGAGGGAGTCGACGACGCGCCCGTATGCACGGATCAGACGCTCGCTCCGGATCGTGGCTGGGTCACCGATAATCACGGCCTTGCCCCCGCCGAGGTCGAGACCGGCGGCGGCAGACTTCAGGGTCATTCCCTTGGAGAGTCGAAGGACGTCTCGCAGCGCCGCTTCTTCGTCGGCATATGGATAGAAGCGAGTCCCGCCGAGGGCGGGACCGAGGGATGTGTTGTGAATCGCGATGATCGTCCGCAGTCCACTCTCGCGGTCTGCGCCAAAAAGCACTTCCTCATGGGATTCGGTACCGATCGCTTCGAATACTCCCAACGCGGCTCCTTCCGACGTACCGTCAAGGACACGGTTCGAGATGTAGATAGATTCTACCTGAGACGTTCCCCATCAGTTCCGGGACCCTCGCCGGTACCATCGCTCGATGATCAGTACGGCCTACCTCAGGGTTTTCGTCGCCGGCGACGCCGCCGACACCGAACCGTACGACGACGCGCTCGCCGACGACAACCCGGTCCGATCTGATGGCCGATTCGTTTGGGACGAATCGCTGCGAGAGGATGCCTTCGTAACGATCTGGAACGGTGTCTCGTACATATGCCCGCGCAACACCCGGCTCCGGATGGTTGAAGGCGTGCTGGCTTTCTCGGGGACGTATCCGAAGATTCCGCTCGTGGGCGAAGATGAGCGCAAGTCGTTCAAGCGAGAGTTGGCTGGTCTTCGCTCCGCCGGCCGGAGAAGTCACATCCTTGCCTCCCCTTGGCATGTTCCGTTGCGCTGGTTCGGTGCGTTCAGTCCCTCTGAACGGGAGATCTACGGGCGCCGCGACGGTCTCGGGATCCGATACCGGACGGGCCTCGGTGAGGCCGTCGATCGCATCGGTTGGGCCGTCCGCGTGCTCGACGGCGCCGGGTTTCCCGAGCCGGTCATCGACCAGGTGCGTGATCTCGAGCAGTGGCTGGCGGAGTTCCCCGCCGGATCGATGCTGGAACTCGACTACGCCTCCGTGGCGGGCCACTTCGCCGATACGGATCTCACCTTCGACGAGTCCGCAGAGGACGTTCGCCGGAGTCTCGAGGCGCTCGAGAGCGGAGACGGGGATGAGTCTCGCGCCGCATACGGAAAGGTGTCCAGACGATGGGCCGGCCGTCAGGCGCTCACGTTTGCAAACTGACGCTCGCGCGCCCGTGCCGATCATCGGGATGGACGGCTTGGGTATCCTCTGCACTCCTTCGAAAGGACCGACATGACCAGCGACTACCCGGCCGTACCGGAACCCGTTCCCTCCGAATCACGCGGCTGGGCAACAGCAGCGCACCTCGTTCCGTTGATCGGGCTCAGTTTCATCGGCCCACTGGTGATCTGGTTGATCAAGCGCGACGAAGACTCGTTCATCGAGTACCACGCACGAGAGGCTCTGAACTTCCAGATCTCTCTGATCATCTACGTGATCGCCTCGGTGCTCCTCATGTTCGTTCTGATCGGATTCGTTTTGATCTTCGTCGTTCTGATCTTCGCCCTCGTGGTGATGATCATCGCCGGGATCAAGGCCGCGAACGGTGAGTTCTATCGGTACCCACTGACCCTTCGCTTCGTCACCGGCTGATGGGCGAAGACGCCGCAACCTGGAAGCTCGTCGTCGGGTACCTCGTGTGGCTCCTTGCTTCAGCGGCGATCGCTCTCACTGCCGGTCTGCTTGTAGGGGCTGTCGCGACGACCTTCGGAGTCGAGTTCAACTCTGAGGGCCATCAGCGCTTGATAACGATCATCGCCGCGATCTGCTTCGTGCTGCTTGCGGTCATTCCGTTCGTTGTGAAGCGCCGGGTGGACCGTTCTTCTTTGGAGGCCCAAGGCTGACGATCACCGCGTTGGTGAGTCCTTCGATAACGGTTGCCCCATTGGCCGAAGACGCCCGTCAGGTGCCCCAAACGACCTCGGGCTGCTCGGATGCCACCGGGGCTGTGATGGTTTTCGGGCGCGTGTTCGTGTTCTCGGCGGCATACCATCTCCACATGGATCGAAACCCGCTGCCCCGGATCTCAGGCGTGTCGTGGCGCCCACTCGTCCCCGATGACGCCGTGGCGATGGCGGATCTCCACAACGCCTGCAATGCGGTTGATCGGACGTTCCTCACGACGCCCGGTGAGATGGCGGAAGAATTCGACCGCTTTGGAGAGGATGCCAACACCGATTCGATCGGTGCCTTCGGACGGAACGGAGAGATGCTCGCCCTCGGATGGTCGCTAGTACCGAAGACCGGCAGAACCGAGCATCGCGCCTTCGTCTGGCTGCTCGTTCATCCGGGCGTGCGCGGCCGAGTCGAAGACGAACTTGTCCACTGGATCGAGGCAGTGGGGACTAACCGTCTGCGGTCGTTCGACGGCGAACTCCCTTGCTCTCTCTACCGCTACGACATCTACGAGTGGATGACCGACGAGCAAGACCTCTTCGAGCGACACGGGTACGATCGGGTCCGCTACTTCACCGAGAATCTGCGTGACTTGTCGCTCCCCATTGAGGATGCGCCACTCGATGATCACTGGACCGCGCTCCGGTGGTCGAAGGAGACAGTGGCGGACTCGCTCGAGGTTCACAATGCGGCGTTCGAGGACCACTGGGGATCACAGCCGTTCGGGTTGGACCACTGGGAGTCGTTCCACGCTGGTGACTTCTTCTTGCCGGACACGTCGTGGGTCATCTACGACCAGGAAGCACCGGTCGCGTACATGTCGTGTTCGAAGTACCCCCACGATTGGGCTGATCGGGGGCGGACCGAAGCGTGGATCGAGGGTATCGGTACGATCAGGAGCCACCGCGGTCGCGGGATCGCTTCGGCTCTCATCACGATGGCCCTGAGGGACTTCAAGAGCGATGGCATGGAGTACGCCGTGCTCGGGGTCGACTCGGAGAGCCCGACAGGGGCGAATCGCCTCTACGAACGGCTTGGGTTCGTGCCGGAGAAACGGATGATCACGTACCGCAAGTCGGTCGGCTGACGTCGTTTGTGCCTACGACCAGGCCACGAGACACAGCCGATGCTTCTGGGGCCTCAGACGCGACGGACCCCCCTGCGGTGCAGAGGGTTCGATTCGTGGTCAGGGGCAGGTTCGAACTGCCGACCTCTGGCTTTTCAGACCCATAGTGGATGTCGCGCTTCGTCCCAGTACGGGTCACGGGGTGCCATTTCGTTGGATTTGTGACACCCAGCGCGATGTACTGAAACCCCGTGAATTCGCCGAATGGCACCTGGAGGGCACCTGTGAGCCGATTTCGGCACGCTGGGTCTCAGGGCCGCTGGTAGGCGAGGTGTGCGAATACCGAGGTCGTGGCGGGGCCGGTGCGGCCGGGTTCGATCTGGCTAGACGTCGGAGCTAAGCCAGAAGGCCGTTGCGTGTGCTTGATGACCATGGAGGAGGAGGAATCGAGTGGAGTTTCGTGCGCTGGGCCCGCTGGAAGTCGTCCATAAGGGTCGGCCGCTCGATTTGGGTCCCCACGAACAGCGGTCATTGCTGGCGCTTCTGCTGATACACGCGGGAAACAGATCGTCGCGGCTTCGCCTTCCCCGAGGCCACGTCGTGCCCGCGCCTCCCAGGTCCGACATTGCGCCTCTTCGAGCATGAAGTCCAGCACCCCGAGCCGCTCACGAGCGCCACGGAGGATCCCCGCCGCCGCGGCGTAGTCGCCGGCTGCCAGAGTCAGCAGCCCTTCGCCTGAGGTCCGCAACGCCCGGACGATCGGGCTTGCCTCGTTCTATCGTGGCGCTAGCCCGCCGAGAACACCGCGGCCCACCACAGCGCCGGGGTACCGACCGGGCCGTTGAGCTGGCGCCACAGGTCTGGTCCGGTGAGCGCCTTACCGTGGGGTGCGATGAACGCGTGGATTTCGGCGCCAAGCGGATTTTCCAGCGCTGCCCCGGTGGACGGATCCTGTCCCAGCCGCACAGCTCCCGCGAACTCGATTTCAGACTCGTCGGCGACGCGCCCGTCTGCCTGGTACATCCCGCCCTGAGCGGCCGCGTCTGCCGTCAGGTCATCGGCATCGCAGGCACTGTCGGTGCATAGGTCCGGGTTGTTGAAGACGGCCACCCACAGCGTGAAGGCTTCCGGTTCGTCTTCGCTTCCTGGGGAAACCTCAGGGTGCGGGGTGCTCCACGGCGGCACCATTTCAGCGACCGGGTACTCATAGCTGCCCGGAGGCGGAGTGGGGACCGTTTCGCGCAAACGAATTCCGTCTGCGGTACGCACCAGCTCGGCGCCGTCGACGGCCAGGATGGACTCGCTAGCGCCTTGCTCCATTACGTTCGAGACTTCTCCCTTGGCCTCATCCCCTCCGCAGGAGGTCAACGCCAATGTCGCCACCACCAGGCCGATCCCAGCGGCTTTCGACTTCCGGCTCGATCTGATGGCGGCTTTTCTCGAGGTTGGTGGCGAAATCGTTTGGTTCATGATGCGGGACTCACAATCACTGGTAGGAAGTCGGCAGGGAAGTACGTCGGTTCGAGGAAGAAACAATTGGGCACGAACGGCGTGCCGTCCATAACAGCGGAGACCGCCGTCGATGCCTGCGGCGCTGTCAGTGACAGGGCAAGCGGCTTGCCCAACGACGGCGGAATGCCGGTGGCTGCCTCTCTGGCGAGCTGATCCAGCCCGGTCCCGAGTGCAATGGGGCTGACCGCAATCCCGCCGACTTGGTCGGTTTGACTATCCATGCGAACGATCACGCGATCGCCGCGCGGGATCCGGATCCGGCCGTCGATCTCCTCGGCGCCTTCGACTTTGGTTACCCGGCAGAAGTCGCTACCCAACACCATGTGGATGGTGACATCGGCATCGTACTGCCAATCGGGACCAGCTTCCGCATAAGGCGGTAGCGGAATGTGGTCTATCAACATCTCACCCTCCATGATGAGGACCTGGCCGAGGATGCCCAAAGTATCGAGATGGCCTCCGGTATCCGCCAGTCCTACGCCGTCTTCAACGAGCCCGAGTTCGACATCGCCCGCCGGCAATTCGCCCGCAAGGAACGCTTCGACGGTATTGACGACTGCCGAGTCGTAGCGCTTGATTGCCGAGGCGAGCACATATGCACCGTCTTCTGCGGAAGGTGTTGTCAGCGCCTGGTCGACCTCGGAACCGATAACCCACAGGTGCCGATCGCCCGTCGACATCTCTCGGGCGGCCTGGAGGATGCCGGCACTCGAATTGCCTGCGTTGTGATAGATGACGTCGACGCCCGAGGCGTACATCTCGACCGCCAACTGGTAGGCGAGGTCGGGGCTTTCGTTGCCCTTGACCCAGGGCACGTCCACCGGGCCGAGGTAGCGAGAGTCGACCTTCACTGCGGCGTCTTCAAAGGTGGCCCCGCGCTCAAAGCCGACCCGCGAGCTTTCAGTGACGCGTGTTTGAAATCCGCCGATGAATCCGACGGTCGCGGACTGCGATGCCAAAGCGGCGGTGACGCCTGCCAAGAATGCGCTGTCCTCGACCGCAAAGTGCATCTCAGTGATGTTGGCGGCAGGGACCTTGATCAGCACAGGGTCGATGCCGACGAATCGGACGTCCGGGTATTCGGCGGCCACTAGCTGCACCTCCTGGTCGAAGTCGCTGCTCACGACGATCAAGTCCGCACCGGTGCTGGCGAGCTCACGGAGGTCGGCGACCGGGTCGATGAGCGGCTGGCGCTGCTCGATATCCACCTCGAATTGGTCAGCGGCAGACGCCACGCCCGCCACCATCAGATCGTTGATGCCGAAGTCCCCGGTCGCACCGTGGACCGCAACGATGCGGGGTGGGTTGCCGGCGAAAGCGGCAATCAATGAAGCCACGGCGACCACGCTCAGCAGCGCCCCGGCGACGGCCCACCCGCGCAAGCGACTCTTGGCCTGCCGGTCGAGCTTGGACTCGCGAGCGGTCCGCTCGGCCTCGGCGGCGAGCTGCTCCTCCCGCTGGGCGATAGCGTCGTCGAGGAAGTGCTGCTCGCGGCTCGTCAAACGCAGCGTGCTGCTGTTGGCCCACTTCTCGTAGTCGGAGAGTCGCTTACCGGACAACAGATAGTCCGCCTTCTCCTCGGCGGCGTGCCACTCGCCGAGCGCGGTCAGGAAGCGAGCGTGGCGGATGACGTCGTCGCGCCCTTCCTCGATCCATTCCGTCAGGCGCGGCCACTCGTGGAGCAGCGCCTCGTGGGCGACTTCGACGGTCGGTGAGCCGCTGGCGTAGTCACGGTCGAACGTCAACAGGCGGAACGCTGCGAACTTGTCGAGGACCGACTGCAAGTCCACAACGTCCTCAACAATGGTGACGATTTCGGAGGCGGCCACACGCCGCCTGCTCCACGCTCCGGCCTCGGCGATCGTCACTAGGCGCAGGAAGAGCTGCTTGCAGGCAGTCTGCTCCGAAGGGGTTAGCCCCAGATAGATCTCTTCGGCACGCCGGGTGATAGCGCCGCCGACACCCTGCATCTCTTGATATGCCTGGGCCGTGAGTAGGGCGCCAGCTCTTCTGTCGAATAGTTCGGTGAGAGCGTATTGGAACAGCGGCAGACCGCCACTCTGGCCTACAACGTCGCTGAGCAGCCTGTTCAGCAATTCGGGTTCGAACTCAACACCGGCGAGCTCGGCCGGGCCCTCAGCAGCCTCTTCCAGCTCGTCTGGCGTCAGCGGCACAACGTTGATGATGCTGTCGCCAAGCATCGCTGCAAAACTGCCGTAGGCGAGCGGCCGATCGTAGAAGTCGGCGCGCAACGCGAGAGCGACGACGATGCGGTTATGTGGATCGGTCAGTGCCACTTCGAGGTTGCGAACGAACCGTAACCGCTCCGGCTCGGATTCGACGAGAGTGAACAGCTCCTCGAACTGGTCGATTACCAGCAGAAGACGACCAGAGTGTTCCGGCAGTAGCCGTAGTCCGGCTCGGAGTAGTCCGTCCTCTGAATGGTCGAGGAGCTCCGCAAGGCTCTCGGGGGAATCGAGTGTTGATCGCAGCAGCGCCACCTCCAACTCCCTGAACGGGTGCGACCCGGGAACCATCTGAGCGACGAGCCAGTCGTCGGGATCGCCGACCGCACCCTTGCGCATCGTCGGGATCAGGCCGGCGCGCAACGCACTCGATTTACCCGAGCCACTGGCACCCACCAACGTCACCAGACGATTGCCTGCGGCGAGACGGCGCACGATTTCAGAAGTCAGGCGATCCCGTCCGAAGAACGCGGCGACATCTCCCTCAGTGAATGGCTGCAGACCCTTGAAAGGGTTCTGGGTCTGTTGCGCCGGTTCGAGGGAAGCAGGCTCGCCGAACGGGTTGAGGCGGGGATCGTGCAGCAATACCTGCTCTTCGATGCGCCGCAGCTCAGGCGAAGGCTCGATACCAAGCCCTTCGCCGACCGTGCGTCGGTGGCTTTGGTAGGTGCGCAGCGCATCTGCCTGTCTCCCCGAGCGGTACAGGGCGATCATGAGCAGCTCGACCGGTCGTTCCCGCAGCGGGTTGGCCCGCATCAGGCCATCGAGCTCTCCGATGACCTCCCGCTGGCGACCAGTGCGAATCTCAGCGTCGACACGGTCTTCCGTAGCGGCCAGCTGCATCTCGCGCAAGCTGGTGATCTCACCCTGGGCGAAGTCGTCATAGGTGAAATCCTCGTAAGGCTCGCCCCGCCACATCGCCAGTGCGTCGGTCAGCAGCTCGGCGGCAGCCGTTGGGTTGTCTCGCACCAGGGCGCGACCTTTCTCCACCAACGCGCCAAAGCGGTGGGCGTCGACGTCGTCAGGGTCGATGGTGAGGGCGTAGCCGTGATCGCGAGTCACCAGGACAGTGCCTTTGGAGTGCGCGGCGCGAGTCGGCTCGAGAGCACTGCGCAGCCGGGAGATGTACACCCAGAGAGTCTTTTCCTTGCCCTCAGGATCGTTCGCCCACAGCTCGTCGAGGATCCGCTCGGTCGAGACGACCCGGCCGACGTTGGCGAGGAGGATGGCCAGGAGTGCACGTTGTTGCCTGGCGCCGATGTCAACCGGCGAACCATCGTCATTAAGTACCTCGATAGAGCCGAGGACTCGGTACTCCATTGGCCCCTCCCGTGACAACCATACGCGCCCGAAACCGCACATTGTGAGGAGACCACGGCGACCTTACTGGCGGCTTAACGCAACAAACCTTCGCCTTGCAAGCGTTTGGTAAGGAGCCACAAAGGCTTGGGGTGTTTGCTAATGCCACGTCTAGGGATAGGAGATCCCATGCACAAGAAAGCAATCGTGGCAGCAACGCTCGCAATGCCAGCACGTTTCAGAGGAGGCGTCGCATTTCGACGACGAGTTGTCGTTCTGGCCTTGGCATTGGGCGTGGCGTTAGCGCTCTCGTCTGCCGGTCCGGCGTTTGCCAAGGTCACGAAGCAAACGGAACACGTCATGAACCAGGATGGCGCGGGCTACTACGCCAAGGATGCCGCTCACCTGACTCGACAGACGAACGGCATCTCGATCAGGGTATCCGTACCTGTGCCGCAGCCGAATACCTATACGTATCCCGAGGGAGTTCCGACACCGTCGGCATCGCCGGAGGTGTTCACGGGTTGGGCGTTCGTGTTCAACTACCCGGACAAATGCGCAAATGGTCCCGTGAACTGCTCTGGACCCGATCTGTTCAACCCCGATGTGGAAGCGGGTGTCTATAACT